>OLZC01000250.1_pt1 | contig 22778 bp, 31 predicted proteins | sample 1644391 | NCBI WGS metagenome assembly OLZC01 (sample SAMEA103958140, study PRJEB25191) | human gut metagenome | biome: human-associated habitat [ENVO:00009003]; feature: intestine environment [ENVO:2100002]; material: feces | place: Germany | collected 2013/2015
TTTTACCGTTGACTGGCTCGACTGGATTTGCTATTTTACTTAATATTCTCTTTTGTGATAGACATAGGCGGTTACAGGACAAGAAATAACAAATATAAGCAGTGCACACGCAAAAATAATTGCGCCGCCTAAAATTATCTGCATTGTAGTCATAGGTGCTGGAAACAAAGTGTTTAAAAGGGTCGTAAGTCCCATAACAAGTCCAATCCCACAGAGCAAGCTAATTACTAAAAACACCTCATTTCGTTCTTCTCCACCTATATAGAACAGCGGGAAAAATATGCCTCCCATAAACAGGCTTATTCCAATGCCTATCACAAATAGCAAGAAAACATCTGTATCTTTGTCAAAAGGGAATCCATGTAGCATGATTGATAAAGCTACTCCAATTCCCGCAAAAACCATTCCGACAATCAGCCACAATAAAAAGCTCAAAAAATAACTCTGTACAATGGCAGACCTCTTTACAGGTGTGGTAAGTTTGTATTTGCTCCATTTGGTAGCACTTTCCTTTCGCAGGCTCGCAATCGAAATGAGAGAAAAACCAATCATAGCCAACAACATATAACCAATTATTAGCGACGGGATTTTATTGTCCATAGCGACAACAAAAATACCCAGTAAGAGCATGATAGCGGCAAAGACTTTCGCATTTGAAAGTGTAGCATAAAAATTATTCTTCAAGAGTCCTTTCATACCCGTTCCCCCTTTACCAATAGTAACATGATTTCATCAACAGAAACATGGTCTACCACAACACCCTTATACTTTTTCTGTGCTTCTTTCCCGTTGGAAACCAGCACATCAATTTGAAAATCACGTTTCCGATAAGTAATAATATCTGCCGGGTCTAATGCAAGAAATTGATTTTCCTTGCAACGCATAACCGCATAATTATAAACCAAATCATTTTTTGATACGGTCATAATCAGTTTTCCATTGTGAATAAATGTAATATAATCTGCTATCTTTTCTAAATCACTTGTGATATGGGAAGAAAGCAAAATAGAGTGATCTTCCTCCTGCACAAATTCAAGAAACACATCAAGAATTTCATCTCGCATAATCGGGTCTAATCCGCTGGTGGCTTCGTCTAAAATCAGTAATTGTGGGTGGTGAGATAAGGCAACGGAAATTGCTAATTTCATCGTCATTCCTCTGGAATAACTCTTGATTTTTTGTTTTGCCGATAAGTTGAAGTCACGCAAATACTTTTGAAACAATTCATTGTCCCAATTCTTATATAGTCCTTGCATGATTTTTGCAAGTTCTTCAGCGTTCAAATATCCGGGGAAATTTTCTCCGTCATAGACAACGCCAATTTTTTCTCGTATATCGGTATCATCGTCCGACATTTCTTTTCCGAATAGCTTGATAGTTCCGCTGTCTTTTGCAACCGTATTTAAAATACAGCCTATGGTTGTTGTCTTTCCTGCACCGTTTTCTCCAACAAAGCCCATAATTGCACCGTATGGGATAGAAAAACTCACTTTGTCAAGTGTATAGTTTGACTTCGGAAATGTCTTACTGACTAATTCCAGTTCCAAAATATTATCCATGTCATTCGTCCTCCTGATAGAATAAGGCTAACAGCTCTGTAAGTTTTGAAAGGGGAATATTATTGTTCCGTCCGATTTCTGCGGCTACTTGTAAATGTTCCTCTGCAATACGCTGTTGTTCCTCTTGATAAAATTCTTTGTTTTGCGCTGATACAAAACTCCCTCTGCCTACGGTGGTTTCTATAAAACCGTCCCGTTGTAAATCTTCATAGGCTTTTTGAACAGTAATGACACTTACATGGATTGATTTTGCCAGTGACCGCATAGAAGGGATTGCTTCTCCTGCTTGTAGTTCACCACTCATTATCATTGCCTTAATCTGTGTTGTTATCTGCTCATATATCGGCTTGTTTGCATTGTTACTGATAATGATTTCCATAATTCACCGCCTTGCTTTTAGTGTGCTTATTGTTCAAGTACATTATAACACTCGGCATTATAGTTTTCAATAGACTTCATGAAAAAGTTACAAAAAGAACCTGTGTCCCTCTTGCTCGGAATAGCGGCGGGGCGGCTGTCCTTGTTTTGTTTTTGTTGTTGTTTCTCTACCGTACATGAGCATTAGCGCCGGGATTGTCCTGCCCGTAGCCCTCCAACAGATTGATGCCGCCCCATACGCACAGAGCGCCGCCCAGTCCGATCACGATAGTCTGCAAAGTACCAACTGCGGAATTGAAAAATGCCATAAATTTACCTCTTTCTGCCGATTCAGCTCTTAATGATTTTTTAGATTGTTTGTTGGGTACAAAAAAGGCCGCTGTTTATTCAACGGCGGCATCCTCGTCCGACAGTTCAATTTCGTACAGGTCGAACACTTCATCCTGCGTTACCACTTGAACGCTCCAATGTTGGCCTCGGTAATCTCGATGTTGGAGAGGGCGACCCCATGCTTTTTTAACTGCTTTAGGCTCTGCTGGCCGTGGTGCAGCTTGGTCTTGCCCTTGGCCCGGTGCTGCAAATACTTTTTCAGCACCGCTTGCAGCACTTGGGCCGTGAGCTTGCCCGTTTTCATAGACAGGGCAATGGTCTTTTGGGTGACTTCTTCCTGCAATAGTATCCCTCCTTGTCTGAAAGTCAGAAGCGGCGTCTAAGGTGGAACCACCAGACGCCGCAGATAAAATGTGGGTCAAATCCGTACCCGCAGGCCGGAAAGGTCGTCGGCCCGGATACCGACAAGATACCAGCTATCGGCCATTTCAATGCGGGTGGGCCGCCATTTGCCGCCAATCATCACGTCGAAGCACTCCCCGCAATGGAGGCCGCCGTAGTAGTCGGCCAGATCAAAGCGGATGTCGTAGCGGTCTGTCTGCTCGTCAAAAATCAATGCGCCCTGCTTCAGGGTCGTCCTCTTTTTCCCGTTACAGGCTTTCGTCCCCGCCGCAGGAACCGTCCGGCAGGCCGGATTTGGACTTTCCCCAATCCGGCTGCGCCATGTCGTGCGCGACAAGGGCCGTGTAGTAGTTGGAAATAGTGCTGGGGGCGTTAAACAGCATAGCCCGTAGGTACTGCTTGATGTTGCGGACGCGGGTTGTGTTCTCCCGCAGGCCATCCAGCACAAAGCGGATATGTTCGCCGTTGAGCTTCATGTACTTTGACTTTACCAGCTCGGCGGGGTAGTCGTCCCCGGCAACACGGATCGTCTTGCGGGAGGTGCAGACGGTTTCCAGCATCAGGTCTACGATCTCGTCAAGCTGCTCCCGGTCAATTTGAGAATCCTGAATGAGATAGTCATACTCGATGTTCTCCAAAATGATTTCCCGATAAATCCGTACAGCCTCGTCCTTTCCCGTCCTTTTCCTTTCCGGCGGCGTAGCCGCTGCCTCCGCAGGGGGAGGGGTCAGGGAGAGGAAAGGAATGGAATCGGTACTTTGTCCATCTGTATTTATTTTTTCTGTCTTTGGTAAGTAAGTTGTTTGTATATCTTTATTTAATTGCGTTGGATTTCCCGACGACGGATTATCCGATGTCGGATTTTCCAACACCGGGTCAGCCGATGTTGGATTTTCCAATACCGGGTTTTCCAATACCGGCTGCTCGTAGATGGTATAGACCATATCGGCCATTTTGCCGTTCGGGTCGCGTCCCTGCTCCCGCCTGATATATCCAGCCTTTTCAAGCTCCCATACCGCCGTCCTAATCGCGTCGATGCTTTCCCGGTTGATAAGGGACAGGCCCTTTAGGGTGTAGTCCCAATCCTCCGGCAAGGACAGCATTTGCGACAGCAGGCCCTTGGCTTTCAGGGACAGGGCCTTGTTCCGCAGGTGGTGATTTGACATCACCGTGTAGCCTCGATTCTTTTCTACGCGGAATACTGTCATATCAAAATCAGCTCCTTTCACAGTGAATTTGGCCCCGCTGCAAGACCGGTGAGCTTGTCCGGCTGATAGGAACACTCTGCATAGACGCAGAATTGATATTTCCAATCCCGGCGATAAAAGCGGCAGGTGCCGCAATCCTCCGGCGCGTCCGCCCCGCCGCCGTCGTAGTGATCGAAACCGGGCTTTTCCTGCATCAGCCGTTCAAAGGCCCGATTCTGGCCGGAAGTAAAGTACATAGTGTCACCTCCTTTCCTTGGGCAAAAAGAAATGCCTTTTTCGTCGCAGACTTACGAAAAAGGCATTTCAGGTGTGATTATAGAGATGTTTAATTGTCTTTAGATTTTTGAAAAGTCCCGGTTTTATGCGGGTTTGCGCTGGTTGTGCTAATCGGAACGAAGCTACAGTTAAAGCCGGTATTGATTTTGAGCATGTCGAAATTTCTGTTGATGATGAGACGAAAATCATTTCAGTAAAACTGCCGGAAATCAAGATCACAGATATTACCGTTGACATTGAGTCTATGGACTACATTTTCATAAATGATAATACTGGCAAGACGCTGGTGGTCTACTACTCCGCCTCCGGCAATACCCGCCGGGTAGCCGAGGACATTGCCGAGGCTGTCGGTGCCGACCTCTTTGAAATCGTTCCTACCGAAGTCTATCGATAGCTGTTCTGCCTCGTAATTCGTCTGCATTTCTCATCTCCTTTGTGAGTCTGACCTGTTCCATAAAAAGGCCGGAACGCGCACCGGCCAATCCGGCTCTGGCTCCGGCCACTGAGAGATCCTGACATGGGCTTCCCCCACATATGATATTTACTGGCGGCAGCTCTGCTCCGTTCAGCCTTGTGATGTCCCCGACATGAACCATGTTGGGGAATCGCAGCTTGGTCACCGCGATAGGAAAGGCTTCAATTTCGCTTGCCCATACTGGCCGGATGCCATTCCGCACCGCCGCCAGAGGAAAGCCGCCGATCCCATCGAACAGACTGCCCATGGTTAATTCGTTTGTCTCCTGATTCGGTACACACCTCCAAAACCAAAAAGCCAACCGTGAAAACAGCTGGCATATCGAAAATATGTTTTGACTTCTATGTCACATTTTGGTAGAATAAATGTGGTTCTTTCGAGAACCGGGCGCTGCCATAACACGGTAGGCGGTTATCCCCCTCTTTCAGGGGGTGATCCTTCTTTACCCCCTGTCCTGACTGGAAGGGGGTGGTAGGTGTGAATGTTGTTACATATGAGGAACTGTTCCAGCTGCTCATGGTTCTCATCACCTTTGCCAGTTTGATCATTACGATCATAAAAAAGAAGTAACCGCCGGCACCCTGACAAGTACGGCGATTACTTCAATGCACTTACTGGGGGGCTAACCGTCTATCGGCAGCGCCCTTTTCTATGTTCATTATACCACGATTCCGCAGTCTGTCAAGGGCTGACCTTCTGGTCAATTTCCGTTCCGTCATACAGATACACCTTGATATGATCAGCAGATATCACTTTTACCGTATGTACCAGCTGCCAGATCATTTCCTCATCCCACTGCTGCATGCGGTGACTCATCCCGTCTAATGCCTCCTCCATCGTATGCACATGTGCCTGTACCGTCTGCTCTTTTCGGAGCCGGGCGGCAATTTTTTCGCGCTGTTCTTTCAGCGACGCCATCTCATTGGCAATACTTCCAAACCTTGCTGCGTTCTTCACCGCACTGTCAGGCTGTTGGAGCAGTATGTTAAATACAGCAGGGCGGCTCCCTTCTGAAATTTGATTGAACATATTGCCTGTATTCCGACACTACTTCCCCAGGCAAGGGCAGGAGCGGAAACCGCGCTTGGCTGCGCGTCACGGGACTTTCACCCCTCCGAGGATCTCTCCGAGCTGCCCCCATTGCGTGTAACTGTGGCTGGGCAGGAGTACCAACGCTGGTGCTGTCATCGCGAGGCAGGTCGGCCATGGCCTGTTTTCTGAACCAACGGACCCGCTAACCACCTTCCTTGCCGCATTGATGCAGAGAGACTGCACAGGTGGATCATCGCGCGTTTTCCAATGTCGCTTGCCAATTCTCTGTCTTTGCATGGCACACCAGCGGACGTATTTCCGCTTCTGGATATGTAATTGAGAAGGTACAGCGAAAGGACAGTGATAACCCCTTCACTTATAAGCCGATTTTTTGCATATCCGTATGACAAATCAGCCAATACTTCCCATAATATTCAATAACTTCTTGAGTTTTGACAATGTTTTCTTCCGTCGCCTGCTGATACCGGACTGGGTCATCTTTGCCTTTGACGCATGCATCATAGCGCTGAAATGCCATCAAAATAGACTGAAAATTCACGCCGAAATAGAACACCAGTATCTGCGCAAGGGGGAGCGCCAGCAGCAAGCCGTAAAATAACAGGTCTCCCTTGTCCCTATGGCGTTTTCTAATTCCTCTCGGTTCTGTTTGATTCATGAATTACTTCCTCATATAAAGAGAGCGGAGATCGTCGATCAAAGCACCGCATCCCAGCGCATCTCAAAGTATTTCTTCTGTCCGTTAAAGTAGGCTTCCGAGCTTGCGTCTTCTACTTCCATAAAGTACAGCCACGGATTGCGGTATTCGTAACCGTTCACATCCGTCAGCCAAGCCCATCCATAGGACCAGAACAGCTGGGGATTGTTCAGCGCCCCCAGTTCATTGGCATATGGATAGAGAATATCGCTTTCTTTCTTCAGCGTCAGCAGGGACTTACCATAGGTTGTCATCTTGCTCTGATCCTCTGCAGTCACAGTATAGGAAAGGGGCCGGGTGATGTTCACTTCCGCAGTAAAATGAGACAGTTCGTCATTGGTATGCAGGAAGCGAAGGAACTCCAGTGCCAGAGGCTTGTTATCCGATGCGCTTGCGACAAAGCCATAGGAGCCGGACTGAGACAGCCACGCAGCCTTTTGACCAATTTTTTCTTCCGTAGCATGGGGCTTGGGCATAACCGCATAATTATGGCGCTCAAGGCCATTATCCGCCAGATCGTTAAATGCGTCCTTCGCCTCATTCTCCCACCAGGAGCCTTCCAGAATCATCGCAATGGGCTGATCATTGGCGATACCGCCACGAACGAAGCTCTTCTGTGCATTGATATGGGTGTCAATGATCTTGAAGTTATCCTTCTTGCTGAGCACGTTCTCCACAAACTTCAGCGTGTAATACCGGCCAGCCTGCTGCTGCAGTTCATAGCCATTTTCGAAGGTGATTTGCGTGTCGGGAAGTTTCTTAACATTCCCATCCTCGTCCACCTGAATCAGATCAGTGGCCACTCCATCGAAGGTATACACTCCCCGTCCCCGCCCTGACACAGAAAACCATGACCGGGAAAAGGGCACCCCTCGCACAGTGGGGATGCCCTACAGATGGGTTTCTCTGCAAAACCGGGAGGGCCGGTATGGTCACGGTATTCCGGGACGGTTCTCATAGATTTGGAACTCGTTTGATTCGGATTCTTCACTTTTAACCTCCATATTCCCCGGTGCCCTTTTTTCAGACGCTGGTAATTGACTCTGAAAACAAAAAAGCCGCTCTCCTTGTAACGGGAGAACGGCTGAAAATCAGGAGCTGGAAGCCAGCGCCCTTTTTGAAAATGAAAAAAGCCGGGATTGCTATGGCTGCTTCCCCACAATAATTCCGGTCAATTTTCAAATGATAACTTTCTGAAAACTTTATAAAAATCAGCGCCCTTTTTCAGATTTCCTCTGAAATCAAAAAGGGCGCTGCTCATACTACGCGCGAATCAGGCAAAACCGTTTCCAACCAGCTCCAAATATGGGAGGAGATCAATAGAAACTCAAAAATTCATGTTAACATTTTACCCAGAAAATTCAAACATTACAAGCGCTAATATAGCGAATAAAAAGAAATGTTCACTTTTTCCAGAACTTTTTCGTACGAGATCAAAAGTAAACATCACTTCTGTATCTGTTCAACACTTTAGATGCAGACGTTTTGGGGGTTGGCTCTGTCTACATATCCGTGAAAAGCAAAGCAATTTCCGTTCACAAATTCCGACATGCCTTAGCCTTAACTATCTTCATTCCAACTCCATTCTGACGTAAGCACCACATCAGCCCCCTTCTTGGGAGGCAGATGCGGTGTTTCCCGGGTGCGTTTTGCGACGCGCCCTTTTTTATTTGCCGGAACAAAAAGGTCGCTGAAATACAAATAAAGTCGCCAGCGCCCATTTACAGAATGCACTGTAAAGATGGATAATAAGCACAGCAAGTTGGTCATATCGACCAACGGCGGAGGCAAAATACAGGGGTTACCGTATTGCAATCCCGCCAAAAAACTGTACAATATGGATAGACGACCGACAGCTCTGATGCAAAGCCCGGATGGCGGAAAAATACCATCGCGCGACGCTGTCCGACCTTCTTCACCGGCGGATATCTGTATGTACGCCGAAACACGTTCAACAAAAGTAAGGAGGATCAACATGAAAAACAAACTTGCAAAACTGCTTGCGCTGCTTCTGGCCGCCGCGCTTCTGACGGCGTGCATGGCCGGCTGCACAGGAAAGACCGAACAGCCCGCAAAAGCGGAGGCAACTGAGAAGGCAGAGCCGGCAAAGGACAGCACCCCGGCGGACGAAGAAATCACTCTGACCTTCTGGCACACCTACGGCGATGCGGAAGAAGCCCAGTTTAAAGACGTGGTACCTGATCAACAACCTCAGGCGGGGGCAGACGATCTTCCGCGTCGGCTTTTATCTGCCGGTCATCACCTCGTGGGTCATCGTCAGTCTGGTGTTCCAGTATATGTTCAATAACTCCGACCGCGGCCTGATCAACTACCTGCTGGTGGATGTGCTCCACGTCATGGACGACTATGTGCCCTGGCTGCTGCGGGAATGGTCGGGCAACGCGGCAAGAAGCGCTTGGATGCATAATGCAGAGCTTTGAGGCCATGGTCACAGTTAACACTGCTCCAGGAAATAGCCGGCCAGCAATCGTTCAACTGCCAATACAGGATTCCGTTGCAGCGTGCCTTGTTTCTGCGCAGATGCTCCGTACATATTTTAATTGCATCCGCCTGAACCAACTGGGACAGCTGAACCATATCTTCAAATTTTTCAGGAATGCCATAGCACTGGCTCACATACCGCTCGATTCGAGCATTACTGCCAGGCTGTTTTTGGTGGTGGCACATTACCGCACTCTGGGAGGTCAGCTCCTCATTCTTCGCAAAGCTGCGAAGCTCTGAGAGCATGGGAAACGCTTGATGACCAACCTCGGAGAGCATACGCGGATAGATCAGCTTATACTCCTCGATCGGCCGCTCAAAGCACCAGATCCCCCAGTAGTGTGTATCATAATTTTCACAGTCGTTCTGGTGTTGAAAGATTTCCACGGACCGAGGGGAGGTTCGTTGGAAATGCGTTGATGTCAGGGTTTTCATCAATGGCGTCAGCACTTCCAAGCTCATGAGCCGGTAGCTTTCCATCCGCTCCGGTTCGTGTCCGTTCACGCCATCTTCGCACTCGTTGTCGCCGGCAATCAGAAACACGGATGCGTGATGCCGGAATCGCTTCACCGCATCAATGGTTTCCGCAATAATCAGATTTCGGAAATCTGTATCATAGATGTTGTAAACAGAACATGCGAACATCAGATCCTGCCACACCAGCAGTCCGTTTTCATCGCACCAATCGTAGAAGGAGTCATCCGGGTAATAGCCGCCGCCCCATATGCGAATGCAGTTGTGATTAAAATTCTTGGCTAGTTCCAGCAATTTTGCAGTGCGTCCCGGAGTTACCCTGGAGAGGATATTGTCCTCCGGAATATAGCAGGAGCCTTTAAGGAAAACCCGGCACCCGTTAATGGACACGCAAAAATTTGTCCCATACGCATCTGCGTCATTGTCGATGACAACTTCCCTCAAGCCAATACGGAACGACTCGCACAGGCGCTCCATATTATCTGCTTCCACAATAATATCCAGTCGATAAAGGACAGGATCACCAAATCCGGCAGGATACCACCGCTTTGGGCTGGGAACACGGAAAGAAAAGGAGCCATGCGTTTCCAATGGATGCGTTTCTGGCACAGCCAATAGAATTCCGCCATGACAGGATAGTGAATAGGGCTGAGGGCGGAAAAGTCCGTGCTGTCCGTAATGCCCCGCTGGGCATACAGCTTTTCCAGCAGGATCTCCATGGTGTCCACCTGAGCATCCGTAAAATCCTTGTAGCTGCGGAAAAAGTCCTTAAGGAAGGCAATGTGCTGGCTCAGCCGGGTGACCTTCCGGAAGGCTTCAGGACTCTCCCCATCTGTGTCAGGTTCTTCCGCATCCACAGACCATACTTTCGGCTCCAATGGGTTGATGATGTACTCTCCGGTCATATAGTCCACATAACAGCCGCCCAGATTCCGGGTCAGATCCTCATATTCCGCTTCCACATCCAGGCAGATCACCGCCTTTCCGGATTCCCGGAAATTGGTCAGCAGCAGCTTCATCAGGTAGGATTTTCCCTGTCCGGAGTTGCCCAGAATCAGGGCGCTGCCGTTGGTCTTGTCATTGCTGCGGCGGTCAAGATCCACAAGAATGTTGGTGCCGTACTTGTCCCTGCCTACATAGAAGCCCTTGGGATCGGTCTTACCGGAAAAGCTCAGGGGATACATATTGGCGACGGAACCGGCAGGCAGCACCCGCTCATACTGGTCGCCAAACTGGTTCCGGCCAAAGGGCAGTACGGACAGAAAGCCCTCCTGCTGCCGCAGGGTCAGCTTGTCCACTGTGATCTTGGCGCGGGTCAGCTCCATGGCGATCTGGGACTGAAGCTGCTCCAGCGTTTCCATGCTTCTGGCCTTCAGTTCCATGTACACACTGCAATGAAGCAGAATTTCCCGGTTGTTGCGCATGGTAGCAAGAAGGGTCTGCACGTCCTGCAAATTTCCCTCCGCCTCCATGGCCTGGGTGATGTCGTGGTCTCCCGCCATGAGCCGGTTTTTCCGGGCAGCGTTGTTCACGATCTGCTTTTCCTCCACCGGCGTGACCCGGCGGTGGTACAGCCGCAGGGTGACCCCGGTACGGTCGGCAAGCTGCGCCAGAATCGCCTGTTCCTCGATCGTAGGCGGATACTCCCGGATGACCCAGACGCAGCGGTAGGTGTCGCCGACAATGTAGTAATTGGCGAAGAATTTCATGGTTCCCGGCAGAATGCAGTCAAAGAAATCCTTGGTACGGACTTCCGTATCCCCATTCTGCACCTTCTTTTTTCGTCCAAACAGGCTCATGCTTTCTTCCCTCCCCGCACATACTGCGCCCCGTCCACATCCGGCATCCGGTCGCCGTCCATGGAAGCGCCGAAATAGATGGCAAGAAAACGTTTGATATCCGCCTTCTTCATCCGCTGCACCTCAAAGCCCGCCCCTGCCAGCTGCTTGTGAGTCTCATTTGCCAGACACAGCACCTGTTCAGGCTTCCAGCCGGAGCAGCGGCGCAGGAACACGAACTGCCGGGCAGTGGACATCTCCGCCTGCAGCTCGGTCAGCATCTCTCCATCCTGATGCAGAAGCCGCCGGACACAGGCGTTGCGCTCCTCCCACTCCCGCTGGCGAAGGTACGCCTTGTTTGCGTCAAAGCATTCACAGGAATCCGTACAGACGATCTCCAGATCCGGCATCACCGTCAGGGCGGTTTGCAGGTTGTGAATCTTTACGTCGATATTGGATGCGGACAGCACCGAAATATTGACGGGGGATACCCGGAAAAACAGCAGCTCCCCGGCTGTAGTGGCAAGGCCATACCGGGTAAAGCCGTAAATGCCCATAAGCTCCTGCACGGAGCGTCCCCGCTGCCGCTTTTTTTCCTTTCGCTTTTTTTCTTCCATTTTTCATCTCCATTCGTAGTATTTCTGGCTGGTCACAAAATGCCGGGCGGCGTAGCCCAGATAGTTCATGACGGTGGTATCCTCCATGCGGATGGTCATGAAGGCAAAGCACAGCGCCCCCGCCAGAGGGAACAGCAGTCCCGAATGCACCAGCAGCACCACCGACAGCAGAGCCGCGATGGCCAGAATCACAAAATCCCGCATTCCCCAAAGCCACAGGTGGGGCTTTGCCTTCAGGTTCTGCGGGTAAATATAGGTTTTCATAGGCGTCCTCACTTTCTCATCAGGTTCTTCGCCAGATTGATCGCCGAGGAGGTGCTGTACACCATACTGGATACATTTACCCGGACGCTGGAATCCAAGCCAAACTGCTGGGCGATCCGCGGCACCTCATTGGCGGTTAACATAATTCCAAGCCCCATCAGCATACTGTCCTGCAAGGTCAGCATTCCAAGGAACAGCAGCGTGGTCTGCAAAAAGGCCGTCAGGCAGATTGCCATGACCTGCTTGCACCACTGGTTGAAGCCATCCGTATACCCGCGGGGTACGCTGAACATATACAGCGACCCCACCGCGATCTGGATCAGCAGGATACCACCCCGCTTGATATTGGCGAAGAACACCTTGATGGTACAGTAGGAAAAGGCCAGCAAAAAGAACAGCAGCTTCAGCACGGGCTCCGACGGCGTTCCCAGCCGAAACACCGCGCGCAGAATAAACACCGCGATTTCCCCGATTGTGGTACCTTGGGCGCTGGAGAAGATTCGGGTCAGGTCACCGGCGAAGCTGTTTTGCAGGGAAACACAGAACTTATACAACTCCACCGGGAGTACGCCTATCAGCGCGCAGGCAAAGAAGCCTTTCAGCACATTCAGCGCAGCACCCTTGATACTGACCCTGCCGGACTGCGACTCTATAGCCACCTCGAACACAGCGCCGACCACCCCCACCGTGAAAAGTGCCCAGCCGAAGAGGGTGAACAGCCGCACCACAGCGTTCACCCAGCTGAGGCTGAAAATCTCAGCGCCCATATTGTTCATGCTGGTGAACAGGTCAGCCACCGCGTCAAAAACCGTGTTGTAAATCCATTCCACCAGCGCGTTCCAGATATCCACGGCGATGTCCGCGCCGATTCCCTCGAATACCACACTCAGGGCGTCTCCCAGCCCTGAGAGGATATCCCCTAACCAGTCAAACAAAGGCCGTCACCGTTTTCCCTTTCTCAGCCAAGGATACTCCAGATATAACTGGGTGCCGTCAGGGCGAACAGCAGACAGGCAAACAAAATCGCCGGTGCGGTGAACTCAAATTGTCCGTGTTTTCTATAGTCCATATACGCCGTTGCGATCTTGACGAACAACAGAACCGCCAGAATCATGTCGATGACGGGGAACACTACGTTGTTGACAATGGTCTGCACCTGTCCTTTGGCCGCATTCCAGGTGCCTTCAATGGCGCCGGACACATTGCTTGCGGCGGCGCTGGCGGGAATGGCCATAAACGCCGCAAGCAGGGTCAGGACACAGAACATGGTAAACAGTCTTACAATTCTTTTCTTCTTCATGAAACCTCCATTTCGAAGCGCAGGGCGCTTCACCCCAATTCGTTACGACCATAAACCAGTATTTAAGGTTTCTGCTCGGTAACGAGCAGATGCGAAGTCCCTTATGTCATAAATTTACAGATAGGTTCTTTCACAAAACACCAGATACCGCTGCTTTCCTCCGGAAGCAGGCGGATGGCAGGTGAGCAGGGTTAATAATTCATGACCCGGCTGGATGAGAATGGCTTCCACATCATTGGGCGATATCACCCTCACTTCTGATACTTTGTAATTCAGCGTCTCCCATAGATTGGTAACGGTGACGGTATCTCCCGGTTCCAGCTGGTTGATGTACAGAAAATATGCCGCGCCGTTCCATCCCCGATGTCCGGCAAGGACACAGTTGGTATCGCTGCCGCCTATGGGCAGACTGGTCTGTCCCATAACTGCCGCACCGGCTGCCATATTTTCTTTTGTGGCACCCATATAGATTGGCATTTGTAAATCCAGCTTTGGAATGGAGAGAACGCCAAACACTTCACTGTCCAGACCATAGTCGGAAAGCCGGAAACAGACGTCTTCATAAGCAGAAGGGTCGGACAGCCCTTTCTGCCCCTCCCGGAAGATGGCTTCGTTATAGGCTTTCATATCCAGCCAGAGTTGGGAGTACTGTTCCGGCACATTGGATTTCTCGCTCTCCGGCTCCTCCGGAATGACGTGGGAATTCTCCTCCGCTGTTCTCTCTGCGTCTTCCTCCAGCAGAAGCAGGAAGTCCTCTGAATCCCTGTGCATGGTTCGTTCAACCCATAATCCGTTAAGAGACGGATAAAGAATCGTTCCGCCGCCGAACAGCAGAAGCAAAATTGCCAAAATCACAAAAAGGATCTTTCCCTTACTTTCTGACATAGCGCCCTCCTTTCCTATGGACTGCCCTTCCTCTGTTTCTCCGGATATACAGCACCGCGCCTGCCACCAGCGTCAGGAAAACCATCGCTGCCAGCCCCAGACGAACACCAAGCCAATACTGTTTCTCCCAGTTGGAATCCGTATTTTCCTCATGCGGAACAGCAGAAGCCTCTGTTTCTTCCGTCGGGACATACGGGATGCGGCTTCCCTGTACCAGCAGGCGGTGGGTATTTACGCCGGTAGGCGTACAGGTCACCAGCGTACACAGATCCTCACCGGGTTCAATTCCCAGATAGGTGGTATCATGGGGCAGAACCGTATGAATTTCCCTTACCTCATAGGCAAGGGTTTCATCCAGAACATGCAGATAGAAAATATCCCCCTCCCGCAGCTGCTCCAGATCCGTGAACATCTTCTGGGAAGCCATGCCGCTGTGACCGGTAATGATGATGCAGGCAGCGGAGGCGGTCATGAGCAGAATACCGGCCAGACCATACATCCCCACACCCCGGTCGCCGGTGGCAGGGAGATCAAAGCCGCTGGTGTTCACTACGCTGAGAGGCACAAGAGCATTGGCGCTTCCATTGTCCGCCAGCATCGCGGCCTGTTTCCCATCCACAGTGGCAGAGGTGGATGCGTCCTTCCGGGAAATCACCACGGCAATTCCCTTTTTCAGCAGAGTGTAGCCGTCCGCTGTTTTGATTTCGGTGACGGTATATTCGTCATCCTCCAATCCCTTTATGAGAATCTTGCCTTTTCCATCTTTGACAGTCGGAACAAACCGGGTAGCGTCCTTCTTGTCCGCGACATGATCTGTGACGTAGTAAACGCCGGTGGCTTCATCCAGCTTAGCCTTCACATAATAGCCGTCAGTCTTATTCTGCATGGTGAACTGCACCTTGGAGAAATCCCCTTTGCCGTCGGAGAACAGCTTCGTCAGTTCCAGACCATAGGTGAAGACCCTGGCGTCATCCTTCAGGGTATCATAGGAATTCTGGGAGGTGCGTTTCCATGTCAGCACCACCTCGTTGGGGTTGCCGTTGTCGCCGTAGACCACATCGGCGCTGCTGTTCACGGTTGCGGCATAGGTGATCCGCAGGGTGCAATCCGAATAGCCGGAGTTGACCATGGATGCGTCGGAATACACCGCCGTGTTCATTTCCTTCAGGCCGTCCGCCGTCATTTCAATGGTCATTCCGGACTCGCCGGTATCCGTGGAACTGTAGGTGACGGTGAACTTCCCGTCCGTTTCCGCCCATCTGGCAACGGGATCGGTGCAGGCCGCATCCGTAAAGAATTCCAGCACCACATCGTGTTTGTTGTAGGTGATGCCCCTGCTCAGGGTATCGGCGAAAGTGTAGCAGGTCAGATAGGTAGATGCGGAGGTAATGCTGGGCAGGGTGCTGACGATCTGGTAGTCCACCACATCGCCGTCAGAGGCCGTACCGGTGTGGGCATAGCCGTCGGTGATGTCGTTGGTGCCGTTATGCTTGCCGGTATCGTCCTTGCTCTCCCGCAGGGTCTTGTCCAGCGTCGGATTACCGGTCAGGTTCTTTGGGTATACAGTCACGTCGTAAATCCAGCTGCCGCCGCTGGACGTCATGGGCAGGCAGATGAAGAAGGGGTTGCAGGTGCTGGTGACCATTTCCGGCACTTTAGTTTCCACCACCAGATACAGTCCCAGCTCCAGATTCTCGGCCTTGGTTTTGCCGTAAGTATCGGTCAGGGGCATGGCAGTACCGCTCTCAGTGACGTAGGCTTCCAGAGCGTTCTTCACAGTGGTGGCATTGGCTTTCAGCGCGGTACTCAGGGCAGAAATAAGGACATCGGACTGGTAGTAGTATTTGGAATCGTCCAGTTGGTCAGAACCATCCGCCTTTTCATAACGGTTGGCGCCGTTTCCCAGTCCCAGTGCGTTCAGGAGGTCTGCTCCCGCGGTCTTGCTGATGCCGTAGAGGGTCTCCACATGGTCAGAGTCCGCACCGTCCGCCGCAGACCCCGTAAGCTGAACAACATCCGCGACCCGGAGATAGGTAAATTCCACATCCTTCAAGGCATAGCTGTTGAGGGTATCATTCACGTTTTGGTCGTAGACTCCAGTAGACACGTAGCTGGAGTCCCATGCGCCGTCCTTCTCGGCGCTGGTCAGATCCACCTTGTAAATGGTCAGGGAGCCTTTGGCGGCGGTATCGACGCCGGTATCTTCCGGCTCAGCGGCGGAAACGCCGATGGGGAAGCAGAGAAGCAGCGTCAGGGAAAGAATCAGGGCAATCACTTTGGTAAACTTTTTCATTAGAAGCATTTCCTTTCATAATATAAGTAAATTTATGCCATGGCATATCCACAGGCAGCGGCCTGTCCCTTGCTCTGTAGGGTGGATTCATGGAGCTATTTCCGCTTCTTCGCCAGCCGGATCAGGATGAACAGCAGAGCGACGCCGGTTCCGACCTGTATGGCAGTCATGGCGGTATAGCCTGTAGAGCCGGTCATAGGCAGTTCAAATACGGGAGCATTCACCACGGTCAGCCGGATGAAATTCCCGTCATCCTTCTGGATGCTCCCCTCATAGACAGGTTCCGTCAGGAGCTGATACCCCTTCGGTGCCTTGACTTCCGTCACCCGGTAGAGACTGCCGGAGTACAAGCCGGTGAACCGTACCACGCCGTCCGCCCCGCTGGTGAGCTTTCCGTCCGCAAGTCCTTCCGTTGCGCAGGTTCCCTCCGTGACATCCGGAGAATCCGTATAAGTCACCGTCTGCCACTGCCGGCCGTCCTTTGACCATTCCAGCAGAAACTCCGCCCCGGCAAGCGGCTCCCCGTGGGTATCCGTCTTCTGAATCCGGATCTCTCCGGGCTTCATGCGATTGGTGAAGGTCACCTCCGCCGTCTGGCCTGCCGAGATCGTAACGGTTTTGGGATTGGGCGCGTCACAGGTGTAGGGGCTGTCCTCCGGGATGATCTCCTTGACTGTGTAGGTTCCGGGGAGGAGGTAATCCGTCAGAATGGTTCCGTCAGATGCGGTGGTATAACTCCCCACCAGCTTATGATTGCTGTCATAGACTTCAAATTTCCAACCAGCAGTGCTGCCGCCGTCCGGCATAGTCTTTATGATCTTTACGCCGCCGGTATTCCGTTTGTTTGTAAAGCTGACTGTCGCCGCCGCGCCAGCTGTTACCGTCACCTTCTGCGGATTTGCACCGGAACAGTAATACATCTCACCGACGGCGCTGTCCGTATGTCCCAGCTCCTTGACGTAATAAGTCCCCGCCGTCAGACCGGCGGCGGAAATCCTGCCGCCATTGTCAGCGGTATGAGGGCCGGATACCAGCTTCGTACAGGCGGAATCCGAATAGATACCGAATTTCCATCCGGAGAGGTTCTTTCCATCCTCGGTGGTTTTGGTCAGGCGGATACTTCCCGGCCGTGGAGCGGCCTTCAGCTTAAAGTAGGCATTGAGGCTGCCCGCGGACGCAGTGTCCAGAGATACCGTTGTCTGGTAGCTGGAGCCGGACATATACCAGATTCGGTATGTGGAGTCGGACGCGGAGGGCAGGTTCCGGGCTGCCTTATATACCGTGGACCCGGAGATATCCCCGGTCTGGGTGATATACAGCGTATTCCCGCTCTTGTAAAATTTCGCACCATTCCCATCCGTAAAGGAAAAGTTGGACAGGACGCCGTTGCTGTCCGTCACCGAGGTTTCCTTCCCTGTCAGGGTGATGGTGGGCGCACTGCTGACGGAAGCGCCGGTAAAGCTGGGTATCTTCTTCGCCGCATGAATCGCGTCTACCAGAGCGTTATACTTGGGCGCAAAATACGGCACGCTGGCTTCCCCCGCATTGTAAAAGATATCGCCCGAGGTGCCGCACGAATTCACGGAATTGCTTTTGAATGTGGCAGGGTCACGCAGACCGCAGACGATCTCGTAAATAAGGAACTGGGTGGCGATCCGCAGGGGGACATTGGGGTTGCTGTCCTTTTTTGTGGTAGTCACGCTGACAGAGTGATCCCACATCCGGTCACTGTACAGGAGAATCAGGCCAATGGCCTCCCGGTAATCTTCCGGCATGGCGTACCACACATTGCTGCCCGCGGTACTGCCGCTGCCGTCCAGAGTCACACCCCGGTCAACGGAGTTTCCGGAGGTACTGGCGCCGTAGCTGCGCCATGGTTCAATGCAGTACAGCGGTTCGTCCGGATAGGCAACACCGCCATACCGAGCGAAATGCCAGCCCAGGTTTTTGATATAGGCTGTCCGGGCAGCGCCGGTGCCATTGGGTTTGTACTCGCAGGAAACCTGCGACTTCAGGACGGTGGTATAATTGCCATTGTCCGCATAGTCAAACAGCATGATGCTTTTCTGGGTACTGCCGACAGACATTACCGCATAATCGTCCTGCGGGTTAGCGATGTCTGGTGGTTCTGTCGGCTCCGTGGGTTCAGTAGGGTCAATACTATCGGTTGGTTCTGTCCCTTCGGAGACTGTTTTCTCGGGCTGGTTACTGTCTGCACCTGATTCCACGGCGTAGGCAGTAGGGATGATGCCGATGAGAAGCATCATCACGAGGAAAATTGAGAGACAGCGTTTCAGGTTTACTATCATTGGGTCTTCCTTTCCATAAAAAATAACCTCCGATTAAATCGGCAAGCGTTGTGAGCAGGCGATTTATTCAGAGGTTTCTTAGTTACATTCCACCCATTTCCATGGGAAGCATCCCGTCGTCACAGTCATTCACCCAGTCCGGGTACTGAGGCTCGGGATATGGAGGCTGGGGATAATACTCCCGCTGGTGCTGGACTTCCTGCAAAATCCCATACTCCTCATAACTCTGCTTTGGTGTATAGTTGGGATCGATCTGCTGCTGGTATGCCTGCAGAACCGTCTCCTGCAGCTCCAGCTTCGCGGAGTTGGTCAGAGCGAAAAACAGATTGCTGTACTTCTTCTGCCCGTCCTTCCCGGAATAGGTTTCCTGAGGCATGGAGACGAACAATCCTTTCTTTCCGTCCATGATTTTCAGGTTCTTGACCACAAACATCCCGTCCAGAGAGACGGAGGCAATTGCTTTCACATTGCCGGAGTTCACCATCCGGTCGATTTTTGCTTTGATCTTCATGTCGCACCTCAGAAACAGTAGAATGTCATACCCATGTCCGCCTGAACTTCCCGCTGAGAAATCTGCTGGGGTTCCGCGTACACTTGCAGATACCGATTGACCTCCGCATCTGTCAGCGAGCGGAAGTTCTCCCCCGCGTCGCCAATGACGAAAAATGGCCCCGCAATGATGGAACCGCCGTCCAACCGGCGGTTGCCCTCCATACCCAGCAGCTTAGCTTCATCGTTCGCTACAATGAGGGTTCCGTCACGGTGGCAATAAATGCATTCGATCAGCCCGCCAACTTCCGCCTGCAGGTCTTCCAGCTTCGTGCCGATCTTCTTCTCCACAGCAGGCTTTCCCGGCTCCACATACACGACCCGGTATTGATTCATTCAAGCTCCCCCCTCTTAGGGTTATCATGGCTCTGCGCCCAGAGGACGGAAAGATGCACCAGCGCGCTGTAACGCTGCTTTTCATCCAGACTGTCCAGAAATGCCTTAATGGCAGCATCCCGTCCAGCGCCGGGGTTCTTCTCTTTCCCGCAGGCACTCTCCCGCCGCACCAGCACACTGTCATCCTCCATGAGTTGGAAGGACACCACATCATCCGGCCGGAAGCCAGCCTTCTGCCGGATTGCCCATGGAATGGTGATCCTGCCTTCCCTTCCGATGATCCTGAACATTTTCATCCCCGACAACCCTCACAGCGGCAGTCACAGGGACAGTACCGGCTGCCGCCGCATGCCTCTTCGTCCACCGCCTGAATGATGATACGTCCCCGGGATACATGCATCTGGACAGTGGAACAGGGTCCAATCCCCACTTCCTCCAGCATGTCCGCCGGGATGGCCATAAGAACAGTTTCTACGAATTCATTGTTCGTTTTTTGCATGGTATAATCCGCTCCTTCAAAATTTGTTCTACCGGGATGGTCTCTCCCAGCAGTTCATTCAGGGACATCTGTAGGGGAACCTCCCGCTCCCGTTCCAGAAGATCATAGTTGCCGATGAGCAGCTCCCCAAACTGCTTACCGGGGGCATACTTCTGCACCATGGGGTGAATGCGCTTGAAGTCCAGGATCTGATAGTCCCTGAACAGATACCGGATCTCCTGGCAGTCCACCTGGGAAACCAGCCACTTGCCCTTGCATTTTGCCAGCGTGTCCCGGAGCAGCACATGGTGATCCCAGCCAAACTCCGCGTCATAGACATATTCGCTGTCATAATATGGCGGGTCGCCGTAGAAGAAACTGTCCTCCCGGTCGTAGTGAGGGATAAGCACCTCAAAGCTCTGCTGCTCGATGATGACGTTTTCCAACCGCCGGGACATCTCCCAAATCTGCGTAAACAGGGTGCGCACATTGAACGGCTGACAGGCGAAGCTCCGTCCGGAGCTGGAATAGCTGTTGCGCACACGCATCAGGTAAGCAGCCGCCTGCCGGACATCCCGGTAGTCCGAGCGCTTCCGGAGGGATGTTTTCAGTTTCTCTGCTTCTCCCATCAGAGAGGTCGGCGTCGTCCTGTCGATAATCTCCAGCTGATCCGCCAAATGGATGGTGGGTTCATTGCCGCCGTCGTGGAAGTGGAGCCAGCTGGTAAACTCCTCTCTTGAATTCAGGGGCAGCAGATCCAACTCCAGCAGCAACTCTGCCGGACGGTTCTTCACTACCCGGAAGAAATTCACCAGTTCCCCCTCGATATCGTTGTAGACCTCAAATTTGCCGGGTTCCTTTCCCAGCAGCACAGCGCCGCTGCCGCCGAAGATTTCAATATAGCGTCCGAATTTCCTTGGGAACACGGACAGGATAATCGGCAGCAGGTTTGTCTTGTTTCCAATGCGGGTTATGGGTGTTCTGATAGGTCATCTCACGCTCCATTCATAATAGAAAAGGCCGGTACAGCGCCTGCGGTCAGGCTGCTGTATCGGCCGTTGGGTTTGGTTTTCTTCCTGTATTCAGGACACCTGTCCTTCAATTTGCGTCGGTCTTTCATATTCATCACCCCCTTCATGGTTTTGAAGCATCGCACCTCGATAGCAAGGTTTTAGAAAAAGTCAAGTCTTGTTCTTTCACTTATTTCATGGTATCATCTCAACCAGTGCGCACAGCAAAAGGAGAGACTTACGATGGGTACTACAGCCATTTCTCACACAATGCAGGAGCTTCTGCAGCGACAGGAAGCATTTTTCCGCCGCATTCCCGGCATCAGCGCCCTGCGCCATGCCGCGCCTGAAAGCATTCCCGAACTGGAAGCCAAATACCCGGACGCTGCCTTTGCCCTGATGATCTCTGACAACCTTTTTGTCGGTGACCGGGAGCTTAATGAAATCCACCAAAAGGCATACACTGCCATTCTCCGCGGCGAGTCAATTCCCGGAGTTCGCTTCCGATATGACTATGATACGGAATCCTACCTGAGAAGGCATATGTGGGACTGATATCTTCTGCAGAAAGCAAAAAAGCCGTTATGGTTTCCTCTCGGATTCCATAACGGCCTTAATTCATTTCCATGGACAGTTCTTCAGCCTGCTCTTTGGCTGTGATATTCACATAATCCCCAATAATGCTCAGGGCGGAATCATAGCTCTGGCATTGAAAGATTCTGCCGCGCATTTCCTCCGCCTGTTCCTGCATTCCGTTCTCCCGTAGTGTCTCTGAGGCAATTCCCATAATACGGAATATGTTCCCGTCCTCACCTATGAGCGGGCAGTCTGGCTTGATGCGCTCGGGAGCGATTTTCTGTTCCCGAATAAAACCGCCCAATCGGTTAGGTACATAGTCAGACAACCATGTTCCGCCGAAGGTGGAATAGGATGCCAGCCGCCATGCGGCAAGCCTTCCCACATCCAGTTCCATATCCTCTTTGAAGGGGAACAGCATACAGGTCATCCCGTCATGCCGGAAGGTATAGGCTTCTTCGAAGCCAGCGCCCTTTTTGAGAATGCACTCCTGGGCAAGAATCTCATTGATGCCATCCAGCCATTCCTGTGGGTCGCCGCCGCAGCCTTGAAGGACAAGTCCCTCCTGGTCCTCCATACGACGGAGCTGCTCCGTTGAAATCAGCCGTATGCTCACAGCTCCATCTCCCCCATTTTCATTCCCTGCTCCTGAATTATTTCCTGCTGGGTCAGTTTGCGGAATCTGTCTTCACCGGGAATGAGAGAAAGGCAGCGCCCATTGTCCCAGGCAACGGCGAGGGTGCCAGCATCATCCACATATCGCACGGTTCCGCTGGTTCCAGATTCCACTGGGGAATATGGATCATTCATGTTGTTCAGCATAACACGTGTGCCGGGTGGATAGTTCTTTCGAATAAACTCCACCTGCTCACGGCTGGGAAATGGCATATTCATTTCGTTTTCTCCTTTTCAGATAATTTCATCAATCGCGTGCGCATACATTCCCCGTCACCGCCCTGGCACAAAAATCCATGGCTGGGAAAAGGGCACCCCTCGCACAGTGGGGATGCCCTACAGATGGGTTTCTCTGCA
>OLZC01000253.1_pt1 | contig 22669 bp, 14 predicted proteins | sample 1644391 | NCBI WGS metagenome assembly OLZC01 (sample SAMEA103958140, study PRJEB25191) | human gut metagenome | biome: human-associated habitat [ENVO:00009003]; feature: intestine environment [ENVO:2100002]; material: feces | place: Germany | collected 2013/2015
GTACAGCTCGACGCCTGCCGGTGGAAACCGTCTGCGTAAATGCTGTACAGCCTGTGGACCTTTCTGCTACCGCACCTGTCAGTTGGCGCGGCTCAGTTTGATATTGTCGATAAACCAGCGGCGATAGACACTGCTGCCCGAAGTAGCGGCAGTTTCACCCCATGCATCCGACTTGATGGTGATGCGTGTATCTTTCGTGATGGAAACACCCTCCAGCACCACATCGGCATGCAGCCATTCCAGTTTGTCTACCTCATTCACAAAGTTATGTCCTATCGGATCCAGTTCGACTGTCTCGCTGCCGTTGGTCACGGTAATGATCAGCTGTACCGGGTCGAACTTTCTCGTACCGCCCACCATCGGTGCCCAGTCGAACGAAAGCATCACCTTCTCGCCTGACGGTATGCCGTCTACAGCCGGCAGTGTCAGTCCTGCCTGATAGTCTGTCTTACCGAACTTCAGGTAACATTTCTGCAGGTAGATAGAAGCACCGCGACTTTCTTCCAGTCCGTATCCGTGAGCCAGCAACGCTTCGGCAGCCGTCTGTCCCTCGTCGTTCTTCGCACTGTAAATCTGCGGAGCAGTACCCGATCCGTCGTTTTCCACTGTCTGTCCGGCACCGCTGTTCTCTGCCCAGGGCAACAGCCACTCAAAGTCTTCCGAGAAATAGATCACCTCTACCACACCCTTGTCTTCGATGCGTGCAGCCTGTATGCGCAGTGCAGGAGCAGCCACTCCGTCGAAGTAGCCGTACACCGTCACCTTGTGACCGTTCAGGGCTGCCAGATTCAAGCTTTCGGGCGCGTCGATGATAGACACCGAGTTCACCGCACCGTCTATCGTCACATTGTTACCGCTCAGCACACCGCTTGCCGAAATCCATTCACGGCTATCCGATGTGTAACTGTCCACTTCGGCAGTCACGTCGTGAGCTTCCGGATAATCGATATTATTGCCTTCCGATACCACACGTACCTCGTCGCATACCACGTAAGGCAAGGCGTGTGCATCCGTTCCTTTCGAACCTTTCACCGCCACCTTGTCGCCCACGTTCACGGCAGTTGCAGTTTGCAGGAACATGTTTACAGCGTACTGTGCGTCGGTTACGATGCAGCCCGAAGTCGTCACCGCCGTAACCAGTGCTTCCGGAACCGAAACCACTGTTTCATCTTCCAGTGCCGGCAGCTCGTCGACTGTATACTCCTGACAGTCGCGGTACTTGTCGCCATCCTGCGAAACCACTACCTCCGCACGGCTTGCCAGCGTACAACCCTTGAATACGATTGTTGCCTTACGCGGATTATCCTCCGCCCCGTCGCGCATGTTGTCAGTTACCGATACCGTCACATCCGTCGTACCGTTTCCTGTGGCAGGAGTCACCGTAATCCATTCGGGCAAGTCCTCCATCACCCAGTCGGCATCCGCATACACGGTAATCGTTTTCGGCTGTGCCCCTTCAGCCTCAAAGTCCAGGGCACTGGCACTTGCCAGTACAGCTTTCGAAAGCGTATTCTCCTCTTCGCTGCAACTGCCCAAAAGCGTTGCCGAGAGAAACAGCACCGAAGCCATGATATAATTGATCAGTTTCATATGTTTTACAGAGTTAATTTGTTTGTTTTGAAGTTGAAGGATCTTTCCAGAAAATCCCTGTTTCACCCCCGAAAAACCTGCTGATGTTTCAAGAGATAAATTATTTATTTCATTCCCGAAAAACCTGCTGGCATTTCAAGAGATAGATTATTTATTTCATTCTCCAGAAAACCAACTGATATTTCGAGAGATAGATTATTTATTCCATTCCCGAAAAACCAGCTGATATTTCGAGAGATACATTATATTATTTCACCTCCAGAAAACCAGCTGATATTTCGAGAGATACATTATATTATTTCACCTCCAGAAAACCAGCTGATATTTCAAGAGAGATTAGCCGTTTTGTTTCAGAACAGAAGCTGAAGTTTAGAAACCCAGTCCGTCGCTCCATCCCGGATTCTGTGTCAGATTCGGATTCAGCGAACGTTCGTTGATAGGAATCGGGTACAGATAGTCACGCTCCTCATTGAAACCGTTGCGCACGATATTCTTGTGAGAGTACACATACCCGCTGTTGCTTCCTGTCAGCAGAATATCCTTGCCGATTTCGTACACCAGCACCCCGCTGCCGGCTTCCGGTTTCGCAGTACCTTTATTATATAAGATCACATCCGGATTACCGTCGCCGCTCAGGTCGTATTCACCCGCACCGGCAAAATACATACCGTAGATATCCTGATCGATGCAGGCTCCGGCTTTCCAGCGCACCAGGTCGTCGAAGCGGAAACCTTCCTGATTCAATTCAACGGCACGCTCACGGCGGATTTCCAGAATCACACCCTTGTTGCTTCCCGATACGTTGGGATAACCCGTTTCCTTGGCCGACAGATAACGGTCCGGATTGGCATTGGCAGCAGCCATGTTTAGGTGCGCGTCGTTCATACCTACACGGTCACGCAACAGGTTCACAGAGATATCCAGATCCTCCTGAGTCAGCGTACCCAGTTCCGCCTTCGCCTCGGCATAGTTCAGCAGCACTTCGGCATAGCGGTACACAGGCAAGTCGTTCGTATTGCGGTCGTTGCGGTCTACCTGTCCGCCGGAAGCAGTCGGTTCCTGCACAAACTTGATCGGCTGGTAGCCAGTCACAGTAACCGAGAGGTCGGGAGGAAGCACCGTTGTTTCCCCGATACGGGTATATCCCGGTGTACGGATGCTCTGAGCCAGACGCGGGTCACGGTCCTTTGTTTCCTCCAGGAAGCTCATTTCCTGCCATCCCGGCTGGTCGGTAAAGCGGCTTCCGTCCTTCATCAGATACATATTCACCATCTTACGTGTCAGTCCCGGACGTCCCTGAGTAGGAACCAGCGTATGTCCGTTGGCATTATGATGGATAGCCAGACTGTAGTCGAACTTGATGGCCAGGATATATTCATCCGGATTCGCATCCTCGGCAGCGAAGAGATTCAGGTAGTCCGATTCCGGATGTCCGGTAGAATACAGCTTGTACGGACCATCATTGATAATCTCACCGGCAGCTTTGGCAGCCAGATCCAGGTAATACGTATAATCGTTGCCTTCCAGCTTCAGGTCGTGATACTTGCGGTACGTACCTTCGTACAGACAGAACTGTGCCTTCAGCGCCAGTGCCGCCCAGCGGTTCACACGGAACGGACTGCTCGACTCTTCCTCGCGTGTAGGAAGATTATCGATGGCATAGTCGATATCCTCTATCATCTTGGTCATCACCAGCTCACGCGAGTCACGCGGCTTGTACAGTGCCTCGTCGGCAGAACCCAGTTCCACGTCGTACCAGGGCACATCGCCGAAGCGTTTGACTTTCTCGAAATAGAAGAACGCACGGAAGAAGCGGGTCAGTGCCGTATATTTCACCACCGCATTCTCGTCGCTGCACTGATTCACATACGCCAGCAGGGTATTCATCTTGCGCAGGTCGGTCCATGTCCACCCCCCGCCCGAAGCAGGCACGGTACGGTTGTTTCCGCCCAGCATCTCGTCGGAAAGATTCTGCTGCACGTACAGGTCACTCTGGTCGTCGAAAGGGCTCTTGTCCAGCAGGTTGTTGTAAAACGAGTTACTGAAAAGCTGCAAGTCGCTCTCTGTCTTGAAATAGTCGCTCTGCGATATCTGGCTTTTAGGACTCAGGTCGAGCAAACCGTCACACGAAGTCAACCCCATTGTCAGTACCAGTGCTGTAAATATATATTTTTTCATACGAATCTGTTCTTGGTTGTTTTATTCAATGAATTTTCGTTTAGAAAGTGATGTCTACACCAAACAGCAGCGTCTTCTGCCACGGATAGAAACTTTCGTTGTACGTATCGTTGCTGCGGCTGATGGCTCCTTCCGGATCCACATATTTGGTAATCTTCTTCAGCGGCGACCAGTAGCAGAGGTTCTCGCCCGAGAAGTAGAAACGTGCCTGATCGATACCGATTTTCTTTGTCAGGTTCACCGGAATGGTATATCCTACGGTCAGGTTCTTCAGACGCATGTAGCGGATGTTCTGCAAATAGCGGTCGTTCACCTTGCTCAGCGGACCGGAAGTCGACGAGTATGCCATCGGACGCGGGAAGTAAGCATCCGTATTGTCTTCGGCCCACACCTTGTCCATGAAATCCTTCTGCAGGAAGGTCTGGTAAGGATAAGAGAACGGACCCCAGAACGACATCATGTGTCCGTGAGGATACCAGTAGTGGTTACCTGTTCCCTGGAAGAACACCGATACATCGAATCCGCACCAGCGTACACTGGCATTGATACCATACGACAGGCTGGGCAGTGAGTTACCCAATACCTTGCGGTCGCCCGGATCGGCTACATTATTGCTGCCTATATCCACCATACCGTCACCGTCGAGGTCGACAAACTTCACGTCGCCGGCCTTCCAGCCTCCGGTCAGTCCGTCTACCATGTAACTCAGGACTACCTCCTTGGCATACGCCTGTGCCTCCTCGTCGGTAGCAAACAGACCGTCGGTCACAAATCCCCAGATTTCTCCGATGCGCATGCCTTCGTAGTAATCCTTGGCAAATGTCTTGTCTTTATTGTCATACTTGGTAATGTAGCTTTTGTAGTTGCTCACGTTGAATCCCAGACTGTATTCCAGCGGACGTCCGGCCAGTTCGAACTGGTCTCTCCACGACATTGTCACTTCGTATCCCTTTGTCTGCAAGTCGGCTGTATTCATATCCGGCACACTGGCTCCATACACAGCCGGCAGTTCCACACCGTCGGTCAGCATGTTCAGCGTGTTGCGCACATATCCGTCTACGGTAATGTTCAGGCGGTTCTTCAGCATGGTCAGGTCGAAACCGAAATCCCACTGCTGGCTGGTTTCCCAAGTCAGGTCCGATGCCACCGGCGCACCCAGTGTAGCATATTTCGCCATCGAGCTGCCCTCGCCGAACGAGAAGCCGGCAAAGTCGTTTACCGAAATCAGACGCATGTACGTATAGTACGAAGAAACATTCTGGTTACCCAGGCTACCGAACGAAGCACGCAGCTTCAGGTTGTCTACATATCCGCTTAGCGGTTTGAAGAACGGCTCTTCCGAGATACGCCATCCTACCGAACCCGAAGGGAAGAATCCCCAGCGGCTTCCGGCAGCAAAACGCGATGAACCGTCGTAGCGACCGCTCGCTTCAAACAAGTAGCGTCCCTTATAGTCGTAGTTCACACGGCCGAAGAAACCTGCCAGCGCATATTCACTCTGTCCGCCGCCCACTTCGGTCAGCACTTCACCCTCGGCATTCTGTCCCACCAGGTCGAGGTCGTCCAGCGAAGTAGAAGTCAGGTTCTGTCCCGCAGCCGAAACATTCTTCAGATACATGCGTTCGTAGTTGAAACCAACCACTCCCGTCACGTGATGTGCTTCGCCGAATGTATCTTCGTAGTTGGCAAAAACGTTTGCCGAATAATAGTTGCGTGTGTTCACCGATTCACTCAGCTTGTTCAGACCGGCTCCGGTAGCATACGACAGCAGCGGTCCGTCCGGATATTCGCGGTAGAACAGGTTGTTCGAACGGTGTGTATTGCGTGTCTGGTACAGACGGTAGGTAAAGTCACCCGTCAGACTCAGCTGTTTGATCGGTGTGATGACCAGTCGTGTAGTATTCGAGAAATCGTTCGTGCGGTTCACGTTGCGGTGCGATCCCTCACCCAGCATGATATGACGTCCGTTGCCCACCTTATAGTTCAGGTAAGGAGTACCGTACAGCCATGAGCCGTCGGGGTTCTTCATCGGGAAGCATGCCAGCGCATGACGTCCGCTGTAACCGATGGTATCGTCGATGCTTCCGTTACCCTGGAAAGTATACTGCGAGCCATAGAACGAAGTATTGTTGCTCAGCGTAGCATAGCGGTTGATGGTAAAGTCAATCTTCGAACGCAGGTTATACTTGCGGTAGATATCCGGATTCATGTTCAGGATACCTTTCTGATAATCGTATGCCCCGCTCACCAGGTATTTCACATCCTTCGTACCCCCGCTCAGCGAGATGCTGTGCTGCTGGGTAGGACGACGGTCGTTGTACATCATGTGCCACCAGTCGTAGTTGCCGTAGTATACCCACTGACGGCGACCGTTTCTCGTATCTTCCACTACCCACGGGCGGTCGGGGTTCTCCGTCTTGTCGTTCACACGGGCCAGCAGCTGCTGCATGTCGTAGTCGGTATAGTCCACGTAGTTCGTACCGTTCTTCGCACGCCAGAAGGTGTTTACCGTATATACCGACCAGTAACCGGTTGTTTCGTAATCGGTAGTCGTGGTAGGAGCCTGCCATCCCAGACGGCCGCTGTAACGCACGGTAGCCTTTCCGTCCTGTGCCGAGCCCGACTTGGTTGTGACCAGAATCACACCGAATGCCGCACGCGCACCGTATACTGCCGCAGCCGACGCATCCTTGATGACCGAGATAGACTCCACGTCGTTCGGGTTCACACGGTCCAGTTCACCCACCGCACCGTCTATCAGCACCAGCGGATCGGCACTGTTGATAGAAGTCGTACCACGCACGTTGATGCTGGGCGAGCTGCCCGGCACACCCGACGAAGTAGTGACATTCAGACCGGCTACCGAACCTTGCAGCATGTTTGCCAGCGACTGCGTCGCACGGTTCTCCAGCTTCTCGCTGCCCACCGTAGCCACGGCTCCCGTCAGGTTCACCTTCTTCTGCGTACCGTAACCGATAACCACCGCCTCATCCAGCATAATGGCATCTTCCTGCATATATACCACAATATTTTTCTGTCCCGGTTTCACCTTTACCTTTTCGGTAAGATAACCCACATAAGAGAAATTCAGAGTAGCCCCACCGGCAGGTATCTGAAGCTCGAAGGCTCCGTCTACATCAGTAATGCTTCCCTGAGTAGTTCCATCGATGACGATAGACACCCCGATAAGCGGTTCCTGCAAGGCATCCAGTACCTTACCCGATACTGTTCTGTTCTGCGCCGACAGCGTAGAAACACTGCCCGTCAGCAACAGCAACAGCAAAAAAACATACGAATTGAAAACTTTCATAAATAAATATTTAGTAAAACATTAAGTAGCTTGTCGGTGCCTCCCCGTTCAGCGAGGCAGGTAAGCATCCGTCGAGAATGCCTTCGGACGTTGCATCTGCTCGGTCCATTCGTGTCCGAACTCATCGCGCACGGTGATGGTCAGATCCACGTCGGCATCCGCCGCCTTCACCTTGAAGAAATGCGTAAACTTTTCGGTAATGAAGCTCGGTGTAGAGCTCAGTGTCGACGAGTTGAAACGCTTCACGCTCAGCGCTGCCACATGCAGCGGATCGTAAGCCCATACCTCCTCCGGAGTAAGCTTGTTGCCCTTCTCGTCGGTCACCGTCAGCGTCCAGCGCGGATTCCAGTTCCAGATGTTTATCAGCACCTCGTTGTCCTTGTTCACCGGATAAGCATCCACATAGCGCTGGAATTTCGCCTTGACCGAAGCCGGTACACTGGCCGGCATCTGCGGCACATCCGCCATCGAGAAATGCACATTGTTCAGGTCGTAGCTGCGGAACTGGTAATCCTCCGTCCATCCCGTAGCCTTGTATATCCATTCGATGTCCGTTCCGTTCACATCCCATACCGAATATCCGCCCGGTGTTCCGTCGGGACTGATGTGCACACCCGGAGTAAGGTAGCCCGACCACCACCACGAAGCGCATACCGCACCCGCGTTATGTTCGTACACCTCGCGTCCGCCCGTTACGTCATCCTCCGGAGTCACGTTAAAACTCAGGTGCGTATGTCCGGTCACGAAATGCACCTTGTAGCCGTCCAGCACGTCCAGCAGCTGCGTAGTGTTCAGCACATCATGGTCTATCTTGAAACCTTCCGTCTGCGACGGGTAGAACAGCTGTGCGTGCATCACCACTACCAGCGGTGTCGACTTGTCGACATATGCCAGATCCTTCGACAGCCAGCTCAGCTGTTCGGCCGACACACGCTTCTCGTAGTCGCGCGAGGTAGTGCCGTCGTAGTTGCTGCAATCGATGTCATCCAGCACCACGTAGTGCACCTTTCCGATGTTGAACGAATAATATGTCGGAGCGATATAATCCATGAAACGGCTTCCCGCCTCCTCGTCGCTCGTAGCCTTGTAGTCGTAGTCATGATTTCCGATAGTATGGAAAATCTGAAGTCCCTTCACCTGATTGTTGATGGTATTCAGGTACTCAGGCAGCGCATAACTGTTCGAATACCAATACAGGTCCCAAGTCATGTCGCCCAGCGTAATGGCATACATCTTTTCGTGCTGATGCAAGGCACGGTAGCTGTTCAGATCCTCGGTAAAGTCCATAAACTGTCCCAGGTCGCCCGTGCGGTTGGCCAGATGCATATCGCCCAGCATAAACACCTTATAGCTATCCTGTCCTTCCACCTCAGTCAGCGAGAAATCCACACGCTCCGTTGTAGCGGCATCCCCCTTCATCATCTGGTAGAACTGAGGCAAGACTCCCTCGGCAGGAACTTCATATCCCGAAGGAACGGAGATAAACACATACCCCCATTTCTTTTCCGACTGAAGCTGGTAGATACCCCGTTCGTCGGTCACGCTCACCTCTACACCGTCCGATACCACAACACCCTGCACCGGACCGTCGGCTGTCGATACCACCCCGTACACCGTCGTTCCGGCATCCGGCGTGAAATCAATTCCCTCTACAATATTAATATAGGTAGTACCAATCTGTTTCTTGCGGTCGCCACGCTTGATGAACACCCGGTACGTACCGCTTTCGCATCCGTCGGCAAGCTTTATGGTAAAACTGTTTTCCGAAACACTCACCAGCACACACGTATACGAGATTCCCCCTGTTGATTCCAGAATAATCACATCCGATTCCGCCGGCTTGTTACTCCCGGTCACCTGGAACGTATATTCCCCTCCCTTGGCCACTTCTAGCAGCGAAGGGCATTCAAACTGTACATCAAAGCTGTCCGCTACAGCTTCCGTCATTCCATCGTTGCTGCACGCCATCAGCGGCAAGACAGCAATCAGCAAAAACCAAAGTAAATACGCTGCAAATTTTTTCATTTTATTTTTAAATTGTAAATTTTCCCAACCTGTTTCTTACCTTTTCATTACCAGTTATCTACATGACAACCAGCGTTTTCCAAGCAATTAAAAATCCTTAATTTTCATTGCGCAAAATTAAAGGCAGCGTATTTCAAAACAGAAACGCGCATGTGGCAATCCTGTTTCAAAACGATTAAGTTTCCGATGCAGCATACACAAAAAAAACGGGGTGTGAACCACGCCGCGATACCGCAAACGTGAGGTTCACACCCCGTGCAAGTATATATCATAGTTTCTTAATCTTACGGCTCCCCCAGTCCCCGCACGATCACCTCCACCTCCGGCTTGAGGAAAAACTTGCGGTGTATAAACAACAAACCAGCAAGAACAAAAAATACTCCCAAAATGCTAACTATAGTATGTTGAATTTCAATCTAAGCCTACATATTTTTGTAAAAAAACATACTATGAGTAGCAATTCCATTCTAGAAATATTCGGCAGAAATGTCCAGAAGTACCGAAAAGAGCAACGCCTTTCGCAAGAAAAACTTGCGGAATATGCCGGACTTCACCGTACCTATATAGGAATGATAGAGCGTGCAGAAAAAAACATAACTCTTGTCAATATAGAAAAAATAGCAAAAGCATTAAATATTAATCTAACTAAACTACTAGAAAACAATGAATAAAAAACAAGAAGAAGGTATTGACAGAAACTGGCATCCCGAATTTCAAAAATACACAGAAGCCATTGTTTCAGCTCCCGAATATGAAGGGCTTTATTTTGAAAGAAAAAAAGACACGCAGATTAAATGGGTTGCCACCAAGAAATCTTCCGCCGGACAGAAACGTCTGGCATGGTGGAACAAGAAATGCGAGGAACTGGGTATTCCCGTAAAATCTGGAAACTATGCCGTTGCAGTCAGGGAGATACATCCTACAAAAAAACATGTATGCCAGATCTGTGGAAAGGCGCTCAGCATATATTATGAATACCCCACTAAGCAAACGCTTTCCAGAATCAACCAGAAACTCGGCACCAAGCTGAACCAGACAGATTATACCATAAAGGAAATAATAGAACAGTTTTGCAAGAATACCAACGATCTGCAAAACATAGCCGACATATTCAAGGTAAAATATTTCACAGATGCAGCCGACCTGATCCGGCAAATATATGATACACATGTAGCCAAGTGTTCAGGCAAACTCTCTCCGGGAGCCATGTCAAATTGTCCGGACCGTTTCGACGGCTACCATTCCGACGGACTGTGCTGCCGGCAGTTTACCGACAAGGGCAGACATACAGACAACATGAAAACCTATGTGCAGGACCGGCGTGCTTATGAAGAATGGTCCGACGGCAACTATAACCTGGCCAACAGACTGATGGGAGAATACCAGAAAGCTCCAAAGTGCACATGTCCGGTCTGCGGAGAAACAGCTAAAATGACAGCCGACCATATAGGTCCGATTTCACTCGGATTCTGCCACAGTACGAACTTTGCTCCTATGTGCAAAGCGTGCAACAGTGCGAAAAACAATCGCCTTTCCTTGTCGGATGTCCGTAAACTGCTGACACTGGAGGCAGACGGCAATCAGGTGGTAAGCTGGCATTCCCAATATATCTGGGACAAGTACAAAAATACTATCACTTCCGATGAAGATGCCCGGAAACTCAGTTCCCTCATGTTGAAATGCCACCAGAACGTATTGAAACTGTTCTCCCTTATTTACAAAAAAGGAGGGGAAGAATTTCTCCAGACTTACCTGCATCCCGAATACTCCATGTACGACTACCGTTTTTCGGATTTCAACCCGCTGGAACCCGACAAACTGAAGATACACGAAAGTCCTCTCGACAGTGAAAACAAGCGGAAAAATCAGAAAAGATACCTGCGCATTGCTTTCGAAAGTCTGAAAGAATTCGACATGAAGGAAAACCGTAAAGTGACATTTTACACAGACCAGTTTCCCCAAGAAACAGCTGCCGTCATACAGAGCATCAAAGCCAGAAATTTCACACAAGCCGACCAGGAAGTCAAGAAACTCATCACACTTCTGTGCGACAAAATTATTGCTTCCGAGTCAGAGTAAATTATAAAACTCTTCGAAAGTCAACTCTCCATACATGAGCCTGTCGTAAGCCGATGGCTGCACAGGCTCATAATCCATTTCCAGACTTCCTCCCCCGTTTTCCAGTTCCGGCAGCGAACCGATAGCATCTCTCACCGTAATGGCTACGGGCAAGTTCCACATATTCGGTGTCTTGACAGATGGCATGTAAAACAAAGGCGACGGCTGAGGTATGGAAATCTCTTCCAGTGAACCGATGATGAAAACCCGCTTTCTACGCTGCGGCACACCAAATTCCTCGGCATTCAACTTGATGGGTACATTTACATGATAACCGATTTCAGTAAAAGCCTCAATAATTTCTTTAATGGCATCCCCCTTACGCATAGTCAGAATACCTGGCACATTCTCCATAACGAAAAATTCCGGCCTCAGCCGGTTTACCATTTCAACAAAATCCTTGAACAACTGGTTTCTCTTGTCGTTCGGATCTCTCCAGCCCGCATACGAAAATCCCTGACAGGGCGGCCCACCAACAACCACATTCACCGGTGTATTTCCGCAAGCTTCCATAATGCGCGCCTTGGTTTCCTCCTGGGTAATATCTCCCAAAATGAAATTCTCAGCCGGTGCATACTGCGAGTGATTATATCGGTTGGTAGCCATGATGCTCTTGTCTATTTCATTTGCAGCTATCAGCTGGAATCCGCTCATAATGAATCCTTCCGACATACCTCCGCATCCGGCAAACAAATCCACAAAATTCATTCCTCTTAAATGAGGCATGATCAGTGAAGCGACGAACCTGGCCAGCAAAGGAGGCACAGCGTTTCCTATCTGCTTGTACTGTGAAGCATTGGAACCCTGAAAGATAAAACTGTCGGGAAACGACTGAAGCCTTGCCGCCTCCCTGTTGGAAAGCACACGACATTGCGAAGGGTGCAGATTGCACCCGTTCCCTACCCGATTGAAATAAGTGGCGATCGTATAGCTTGGCTTGTCCCAGCACAACCTGCCGTAATAAGTAGTCCGTCCTCCGGTTTCCCTTATTTTATCCAGACGAGTATCCGATATGCTCAGAGGAATATCCTGCCAGTTTCCACCTTCAGGAATGTGAGGGGCTATTTCCGCCTCATGTTTCCCCATCTTAAACACAACATGATTATATAATTTCATCGTACTATCCAGTTTATCTCTTCCGGTGTCAAACCATACAGTTCGCCTACATACCTGTCCAGTTCCTCCTGCGAAGAATAAGTAAAGTTTTCATCCACTCTGTTCAGATCAACTACCGGCAAATCGTCTATTTCGTAGTTATTTATATGATTATTAGAGCTGGTCACCTTAAATCTCCAGTTCAACAAGCTGCTGTTCAACAAAATATACATCTTCTTCAAGACTATTTCTTCGGCCGATATATAATTGCAACTATTTCCCAATATATCATTTTCCTCACAATACACAAACCTCAGCCTCCGCGATATTCCCATATTGGAAACCTGCTGACAGACCAGCCTCCTTCTGCCAAAATCACATTTCAGAAATTCAGCCGAACGAGTTCCAAGAAACTCGCCCTTCACATATTCGTGATTGATATCCTCAATATCGTTGTCAGCAATCATATTTCCCCGTACCAACCGGTAGGGAGTCTGCTCTTGTGTTATAAACCGCTTATATAAAGTGAGATCCAGTTCCCCCCTTCTGTTCCGTATTTCAGGATATTCCTTCAGCTTCCGTACCTGTGACAGCTTCTCCAGAATCTCCCATCCCCTATCCGACATCAGAGGTATCTCCATATTTTCCCCGAAAATCTTCCGCACACTTCCGATTTCTACTCCAAAACATTTCCCGTCCACTTCCACATTTATCCTGCCGGTAATACCGTATCGCTGCAGGTAAAATATATTAGTCGACTGCGTTACATTGTCAAACAGCGGGATGCTTTCTCTAAAGTATTTTATTTCACAGACCTTGTTCTTTTCCAACAAAAATTTCCGCAATTTTGTTGTTGACAAATCCGCAAATAATGTAGAAGGGCATATTACTCCCAAATAACCATTCCGCTTAAGCATCCGTATCATCTTTTCAATGGAGAGCTGATACAGATTCAACATTCCCTCCAGCGCATAATGATAAGCACCCGAAGTTCTGAACCAGGACACCCACATTAAAATCCGGTCAGCTTTATTTCCCGAAATCTTCTTCTTGTCCGGTTTCAGAACCAGATAAGGAGGATTTGAAACAATCACATCAAATCCTCCGTTTACCTTTCCCTCAAAATCAGAGTTTTTCAACGGACATTCATCAGAAAACATTATATTCTCCTGTATCAGTGCATTTCTCCGAATAATATTTCCACATATTTTTTCTATGTCCGAAACAGAAGGTTCTTTCAGCCTTGCCAAGGCCTTCATACGAGTAATCGCTACAGCTACAGGGTCTATATCCACAGCAAAAATATTATTCAAAATACTTTTTTCCGGTGGTATAGCATATTCTTTATCCAATATATCGACAATGCAATCATAAAAGCGTCCTGTACCACAGGCAAAATCAAGCACAGACACGTCAGCCCCTGCATCACATCGTGACAAGGTATTTTTCACTATTTCATAAGCGACATAAGATCTGGTATAAACCGCTCCCTTATCAATAAGATTATGCTTCGATTTTTTTCTGTAAACAAGACCGTTCTTCCGCTCTATCACAGCATTCAGAAATACGATATGCAGTTCTTCACATAAAAAAGGGATTACTTCTGCCGGAAACTGAGTATAAAGAGAATATTCTCCATCAGGCAAAAATCCATAGCTGCCTGAGATTTCCACCGAGTCCAAAAGTTTTTTTTGGTAGAGAAAAGTATATATAAGGCTGTTTATCAGAGAGGAATGCACATTTTCTGCCAATGTAGCAACTGTTTCCGTATTCAAATCTTGTTCCGAAATCCGATTTGACGACTTATATTTTTCGCATTCTTCCGCTATCAGATCGTTTTCCAATTCAATAAGTCCGTCAATCATTATTCCTTGCTTGATTTAATTATTACTGAAACAAAATCCTGTATTTTCGTGCAAAGATAATGTTTTTTGTTTCACCAGCCCCGTTCCCGTTCCGAAAAAACAGCCTCTCTTAACCTTACGGCTCCCCCAGTCCCCGCACGATCACCTCCACCTCCGGCTTGAGGAAAAACTTGCGGTGCTTGTCGTGGCCCAGTGCCGCCAGCCCCTCGCGGATGGACGGACAGCGATACATCCACCGGTACAGATTGCGCCGTGCCGTTTCCGGCGAACGGTCGGGAAAATACAGACAAGCCAGCTCCGACTTGCCGTAGATACGCAGACGGAATTCCCCGTCGCCATGTTCATTCTCTTTCATACCGCATCCCCTTTCCGGCACGTCCGGCTTCCTTGCGCGGCGAAACCCGTTCGAAAGCCGCCCCGTCCAGCATCCCCTTCAGCACCATGCCCGGACGGAAACGCACCCATATCTTGTTTATCATCGATTCGTGGAAGTCAGCCTCCAGCCGCACTCCCTCGCTTTTCACTCCCACCTGAAGCGAACCCAGCTCACCCAGACGGACAATCTCGCCGTTGCACAGCCCGCGGCAGACCTCCTCTTCCAGCGCTACAAGCACCGCCAGCGTATCGGCACGTGTCACCGTACACCGCCGCTGAATACGGCGCGCCATGTCGCCCAGCGTCACCTCTCCCCGCGCCTGTGCACGGGCATAATACGTCATCTCTGCCGAGATATCACGCGGATCAACCCGCGGAACCACCGAATAAGTCACTGCTCTTTCTTTCATCCTCCTTACGCTTTAAATTGTTTGCCGGCGCAGTCACAGGCGTACCCGCGAACTCGCCGATTTTCGTCATGCTGGGATTATACCCGTAATATACCTTTCCCGTCGCCCCGTTGCGGTGCTTGGCTACCGTAGCGATACCCATGCCCCGCGTAGACCACCCCGTATCGGGATCCACCCGGATGTGATAACGCTCCGGACGGTGCAGCAGAATCACCAGGTCGGCATCCTGCTCGATGGCCCCGCTCTCACGCAGGTGACGCAGCTCCGGACTCCCCGCCCGGTCTTCCGCCTGACGGTTGAGCTGGCTCGACACGATGACCGGACAACCCAGTGAACGCGCCAGCCCCTTCAGCTTGCGGCTGCACTCCGCCACCTCCTGTTCACGCGTACGCCCCGGATTCACCGTGGCAAGCAGTTGCAGATAGTCGACGATAAGTAAACCCAGCAGCCCCTTTGCCCGCAGCGACTTGGCGATGACACACAACTGGTCGACGTTGATGTACGGCGTATCGTCGACATGCACCGGCAACGCGCTCATCCGTTCCGCCGTACGATGCACATCCTCCACCTCCTCCGGCGAGAGCCTGCCCTGACGGATACGCAGCGGATCGGCCGAACTCTCCGCCAGCACCATACGCTCGCCCAGTTCCGAAGCCGTCATCTCCAGCGTGAAGAACACCACCGGCACACCCGCCATCGCCGCCTGACGCGCAAAGAACAAGTCGAGTGCCGTCTTTCCGTCGGCCGGACGCGCCGCCGTAAAAATCAGGTTGCCCGGCTGCCATCCCCCTGTCATCTCGTTCAGCCGCTGCAAGCCCGTAGGCACACCCGTCAGCCCATTCACAGCCAGTTCCTGCCGGCGGTCCACCAGCGCCACCGTATCATCCATCACCTCCGGCATGGGGTGCAAGTGATTCTCCAGCGGCGAATCCTCGAGCAGCGCCCCCAGTTCCCGCTGCGTATCAATCAGCACATCATACACATCACACGTCATGTCGTTTGCCGCCGCCAGCTCCCGTGTCAGCACCTCCACCAGCTTCCGCCGCAGGTAATACTGAAACAGGATGCTGCAATGATACTCCAGGTGAGCCGACGTAGCCACCCCCGCCGCCAGTTTCGCCACGGCAAACGGACCGCCCGCATCGTCCAGCCGTCCCTGAGCACGCAGCTCCTCGGTCACCGTCAGCATATCCACCGCCGCTCCCCGGGCATACAGCGCGTTTATCGCCTCAAACACCACCCGGTGCGCCGTCAGGTAAAACATCTCGGCACGCAGACTTTTCAGCACCACCGCCTGAGCCGAACGCTCCAGCAGGCACGCCCCCAGTACCGCCCCTTCTATTTCTTCCGCATAAACCATCCCCATAATCCTAAAAATATGACTGCTGTCCGATACAGCTTTTCACATTACTGAAAATCCGATTGCTTTTACGGATAATCCCTCCTGTTAAAATCACCTTTTATTTCTATGTATACCAATAAGTTATTGATGACATTCTGCCGGATAACACAGATAAACATATTATCAGTGCCCGATAAACATATCCTACAGGTTGATTGTCTGTATTGTTTCCATGGATAAGCCCTCCTGTTAAAATTATTGCTTAATTCTTATATATCAACAAGTTATTGAGGGTTTGAAAAATTTTATCGGACAGCAATGATTGACAATTTAAAAAGTTTCATCAGACAACACAGATAAAAATATAGTCAATTGAGTACAAAACTCTTCATCTGCAAATACTTCAGCGCCGTACGAGCCCGGTCGATAGACGGCAGCATGCAGAGATACATCTCGATGTTTCCCACCGCCTCCTCGCGCTCGGCCAGCGTCAGTTTCCCCCACGCCTTGCGTGCCGCCTCGATGTCGAGGGCAGGCTGCTGCGTCATGTCGTGATACTGTTCCCAGAACACCTCAAACATCTCGTCGCCCGCGCTCCTGCGCCTTCCGTCCGCACCGTTTTTCACCCGCATGCGGCACAGCGTATCGTAGTGCAGCAGACGCAGCTTCGAACAGTTCTGCACCTTCATCACCTCCACCACACCGTTCTGCTCCAGCTCTCCGATAAAGTGGTTCACATGCCTCCGGCTCCAGGCGAAGCGCAGACTCAGCTCCCTTCCTGAGAAAAACAGCTCGCCCCGTTTCAGGCATCCAGGGGTATCACCCTGATCGGTAAAGCACGCCGCCATGAGCAGATACACATACGCCTGCGAGTCGGAATGCCACTTTCCGTACATTTCGGCAAACATCTGGGTAAGCAGTCGCCTCGAAAGTACCAGAAAGCCCAGATTGCCAGGATTTTTCATAGTTGTTATCACCTCCATAATTCTTCATTTTTTTACGCAACCCGAAAGGGCGGGCCACCACCGTCACCAAAGTGTAGCATAGCAAACCCTCAGAGTTACAAGTTATTACAATGTCCGGCGGGCCACAAGAGCACCACCAGTGTTGCCACCCTTTCCTATTATATATTAAAAGAAAGAGTAAAAGCAAGGGAAGTTTTTCTCGCAAAGAAAAACGTTCAGCCACGATTTTTCCGTTATCTTTGTGTCATCAACAGAACCTGACAGGTAAACTTCCGTTCTTGTCTTTCATCGGTAAAAATACCGATTGGCAGAGTATTAATTACTGCCTTATACGGCAGAGATAAACCCCGAGAGACAAGACTAATGAAATATTTCAGAAAATTATACGCTTCGTGCGAGCCTACGAAGCAACAGATAGACGAGTGGCTCAAAGAATTAAGAAAGTTCATCGATACACTGTACGCCCTGTCGCACGTATCGAAGTCGGAAATCCAGCGCATCACGGGTATCGGCACGCACACGTGTTTCGACACCGTCCGCAACTTCCGTTTCAAGACGCTGGCCACCTTCTTCAAGGCAGCCGAACAGGTGTGCGAGATAGATTTCGACGTAACCACCCTGAGGCTGATCATAGAGAGCTGCATCATGCACAAGACGAACCTGATAGTACGCGAGGCCGATCCCGACGAGGAGCCGGGAGAAAACGAGTTCAGGATTCTGAAGCAGCTTTCCGTAGGCACGGACTCCCGAAAAGGCAACCCGACGGGAAAAAAAGCTGAAAAGTTGAAGTAAACATCAGGAAGTTTACCCGGATATTCGTACAAAAGCTCCGGCTTTTCGTACGAATATTCAAAAAATCTCCGGACATTGTCTGCCCATCGCATCCGTTTCCGGAACATCTTTACGCATCAGAATCAGACCGAAAGACCAGTAGCGACACTTATCCGGTCACCCAATCCGTACCAATCGACAAAATCCGGACAAATCGACAAATCGGGCGACTGTTTGCGCAAACATGCCGAAACGTCAATAACATATCACAAAAAAGCTCAACAAACGCAAGTTAAAGCCCTTCCGAGTGAACCTTTCTGCCTATTATTTGTTATCTTTGCAGCGAAGAACGACTTCCTATGCGGCTGTGGGAACGACTCCTAGACAGAAGCACGATGTGCGTCATCTTCCGTATTTGGAGATAACGAACTGATTCATAGTGTTTTTCAGACACTAGGAAGGAGAGAGAGGTATATCCGTACCTCAACAAACATTCAATCAAGAAAAAAGGGAACAAAAAAATCAGAAGGACAAACATCCACAGACATGGAAAAAGAACAGGTATGGCTGCCCCTGCAAACGGTGTACAACAAAGAGCTGCTTGTAGCCGACTATCTCAAAGAGCAGGGCATTGAGTATTACATCCCCATGACATACGAACTTCGCGACACCGGACACGAGGGTGAATGCACCCACATACTCGTACCCGCCATCCACAACCTGATTTTCATCCACCGTCCCTACGACGCCAACTGGTGCCGGCAGTTCGCCTCCGAAGCCCCGCTGCCCGTCTATTTCCTGAAGAAGGAACGCAACGGCAATGACTACTGCACGGTGAGCGAACGCGACATGCAGAACTTCATGCATGCCACCAACCCCGACATCCAGGGCACGCGGTTCATCGATTCCGAAAAGCTTCGCGGCAAGCGCAGCGTCCCCGTCCGGGTAGTACGCCGCGGTCCGCTCTACGGTGTGACCGGCAAGTTCCTCCGCTACGGAGGCCGCCACTACATCGCCATCGAAATGCCCCAAAGCACCGCCCTGCTCAAAGTGAGCTACACCTGGTGCGAAACCATCGAAGAGTAAATTCAGAAAAACAATATAAAACCACTAACAGACAAGCATGAAACTAAAAGCTTTATCACTTGTTATTTTTATGGCATGTTCGCCCCTGCTCATGGCGCAGTCGGGCATGACCGACCAGCAAGTGCTGGAATATGCTAAAGATGGAGTAAAACAAGGCAAAGACCAGCGTACCATAGCTACCGAGCTGGCACGCCGAGGCGTAACCCGCGAACAGGCGGAACGCGTGAAGAAAATGTACGAACAGCAGACAAACACCGGCTCGGAAGACCTGAGCGGAACTGCCAAGGCAGAAGCACGTCTGCGCCAGCAAGTGCAGGAAGACAATTCTACCCTGCTCGACGAACAGCCACAGGCACAGGAAGTGGCACAGCAGGACGCCGTATTCGGCCGCAACATCTTCAATACCCGCAACCTTACGTTCGAACCGAACGTCAACATAGCCACCCCGCCCAACTACCGCCTCGGTCCGGGCGATGAAGTGGTAATCGACATCTGGGGAGCCAGCCAGAACACTATCCGCCAGCAGATCTCGCCCGACGGAACCATCAACCTCGAACAGCTCGGCCCTGTATTCCTGAGCGGAATGAGCATCGAGCGCGCACAGCAGTACCTCACCGGCGAGCTCCGCAAGATCTATTCCGACCAGAGCAACCAGATCCGCGTCACACTGGGCAACACCCGCACCATCCAGATCAACGTGATGGGCGAAGTGATACAGCCGGGAACCTATGCCCTCTCGGCCTTCTCTACCGTATTCCACGCCCTCTACCGTGCAGGCGGTGTGAGCGACATCGGTAGCCTCCGTAACGTGAAAGTATCGCGCGGCGGACAGACCGTAGCTACAGTAGACGTTTACCAGTTCATCATGCAGGGCAAGACCCGCGACGACATCCGCCTGGAAGAAGGCGACGTGATCATCGTTCCGGCCTACGAAGAACTGGTACAGATTACAGGCAACGTAAAACGCCCCATGCGCTACGAAATGAAGAAAGGCGAAACCCTTTCTACCCTGCTGAAATATGCCGGCGGATTTACCAGCGACGCCTATACCAAGAGCCTGCGCATCGTGCGCCAGAACGGTAAGGAATATCAGGTAAACACCGTGGATGACACCGACTACAGCGTATGCCAGCTGCACGATGGCGACGTAATCACCGCCGAAGCCATTCTGGACCGCTTCACCAACAAGCTGGAAGTGCGCGGCGCCGTATACCGTCCGGGCATCTACGAGCTGGGCGGCAAGCTGAACACCGTACGCGAACTGGTAGAGAAAGCCGACGGACTGATGGCCGACGCCTTTACGGGCCGTGCCGTACTGTACCGCGAACGTGAAAACAAGACCCGCGAAGTGAAGCAGATAGACATCCGCGCCATCATGGACAGCAGCCAGCCCGACATCCCGCTGCAGAAAAACGACGTACTCTACATCCCCAGCATCCACGACCTGGAAGACCTGGGCAACGTGCAGATATTCGGCGAAGTAGCTCATCCGGGCGACTATCCGTATGCCGACAACATGACCCTCGAAGACCTCGTGATCACCGCAGGCGGTCTGCGTGAATCGGCTTCCGTAGTACGTGTCGACGTGGCACGCCGCGTAAAAGATCCGAAGAGTACCGAAAGCCCCGCTACCATCGGACAGAACTTCTCTTTCGGTCTGAAAGACGGCTTTGTGGTAGACGGCGAACCGGGATTCACCCTCCAGCCTTACGACCAGGTATTCGTACGCCGCAGCCCGGGCTACAGCGCACAGCAGAACGTGGTAGTAGACGGTGAAGTGCTTTACGGCGGAACCTACGCTCTGAGCAGCAAGAACGAACGCATCAGCAGCATCATCGCCAAGGCAGGAGGCGCCACTCAGTTTGCCTACGTAAAGGGAGCCAAGCTTACCCGTGTAGCAAACGACGAAGAGAAACGCCGTATGCAGGATGTAGTGGACATGATGCGCAAGGAAATGGGTAACGGAGCCATCGACTCACTCGGTCTGAAAGTACTCGACACCTTTACCGTAGGTATCAACCTGGAAGAAGCCCTTGCCAATCCGGGCAGCGATGCCGACATCGTATTGCGTGCAGGCGACGTAATCAGCGTGCCCGAATACGTGAACACCGTGAAAATCAGCGGTGCAGTGATGATGAGCAACACCGTATCCTACAAGCAGGGCGAAGGCGTGAAATACTACCTGAGCCAGGCAGGAGGCTACAGCCAGAACGCCAAGAAGAGCAAGAAGTTCATTGTCTACATGAACGGCCAGATAGCCGAAGTGAAAGGCAGCGGCAAGAAGCAGATCGAACCGGGCTGCGAAATCATCGTGCCCAGCAAGCGCCACAAGCCGAACCAACTGGGCAGCATATTGGGCTACGCTACTTCGTTCGCTTCACTGGGAACCATGGCAGCATCCATTGCTAACTTGATAAAATAATATAGATTTCTCATAAGCCACAGGGAGCACGGTAAGGAACACTTTACTGCAACTTTTCTCACTTACCAAGCCGTGCCGACTGTGGTATTTTCCACATAAACATATATGACTGAAAACAACAACTACCAAAATCCGGACGTACAGAAGCCGGAAAACGATGAACTCGAAATAGACTGGATGGATATTCTGCACCGTATCTATGCTATCCGTAAAACCCTCTATAAGGCAGCCGGTGTAGGCGTAGTGCTGGGTATTATCATTGCTCTGAGTATCCCCAAACAATACACTGTAACAGTCACCCTTTCTCCCGAAATGAACGGAGATAAAGCAAGTAGTGGACTTGCCAGCCTGGCTTCTTCTTTTTTAGGCGGAGCTGCAACCAGCAACAGCCCTGATGCACTGAATGCAACCTTAGCCCCAGATATTGTAGCCTCAACTCCATTCGTACTTGAATTATTCAATACCCGTGTACAGACACTTGATGGAGAACTGGATACTACCCTAGTAGCCTATTTGGACGAACAAAAAAGTCCTTGGTGGGGATATATTAAAGCTGCTCCAAGCATGGCTATTGGAGCTATTAAATCAATCTTTGCAAAAGAGACAAATACTATATCTGTTTTAAATCCTTTTCAATTGACTGAAAAAGAAGCAGCAAAAGTAAAAGGACTGAGACAATCAATTCTTGCTGAAGTTGATAAAAAAACAGCTATGACGACTATAACTGTCACTTTACAAGATCCGAAAGTTACAGCTATTGTAGCCGATAGTGTAGTAGAAAAACTTCAAGAGTACATTATCAACTACCGCATCAAGAAAGCAAAGGAAGATTGTACCTATTTAGAAGAACTTTATCATGAACGTCAACAAGAGTATTACAATGCTCAAAGCAAATATGCCCACTATTTCGACTCGAACCGTAACATCGCTTTCCAAAGCGTACGTGCAGAACAGGAACGCTTGCAAAACGACATGAACCTTGCCTATCAGGTATATAGTCAGGTGGCTCAACAACTCCAAGTAGCACGTGCCAAAATACAAGAAGAAAAGCCTGTTTTTGCAGTCGTGGAACCAGCAACAGTACCCCTACAACCTTCTAATACAAGTAGAAAAGTAA
>OLZC01000259.1_pt1 | contig 22249 bp, 28 predicted proteins | sample 1644391 | NCBI WGS metagenome assembly OLZC01 (sample SAMEA103958140, study PRJEB25191) | human gut metagenome | biome: human-associated habitat [ENVO:00009003]; feature: intestine environment [ENVO:2100002]; material: feces | place: Germany | collected 2013/2015
AAGCCGCATTCTTTCCCCCTTTCTTGGCGGGACAAGAAAGGGGCCCCCGGAGGGACACCCAGCTGAAATCCTTAACAGGGCTTCCGTCAGAACCCCTCCGGCCCTGATGGCCACCTCCCGCTGTGCATTAAGAGTCTGTCGGCCGCAAGCGGCCGCGGGAAAATTTTTCAAAAAGCGCAAAAAAGGTCTTGACAAAACGGGGTGTGTCAGATATAATACAGAAGCTGTTTCGGCGGTGCCGGAATTGCATTGACCACATGGCGGCATAACTCAGTTGGTAGAGTAGCCGGTTCATACCCGGTATGTCATCTGTTCGAATCAGATTGCCGCTACCAGGCCCGTTGGTCAAGCGGTTAAGACACCGCCCTTTCACGGCGGTAACATGGGTTCGATTCCCGTACGGGTCACCAAACCGAAAAAGAGCAGACGCGAAAGCGTCTGCTTCTTTTTTTACGCATTACGCCGCCGGAAAACCGGCGGCGTTTGCTTATAAATGCAGCTGCTGCTTCAATGCAGCTTGAAGCGTTGCAGAGAAATTGATTCCGGCCCGCTCTGCCATGTCGTTCAGCCAGGAGGGAACCGTCAGCGTTTTCTTGACAGCTCTATTGTCAAAAAATTTCCGGTATTCCACTGTATCGCAGGGGATAAAATTCACAAACTCCCGCTCTCCCACCGGAACGTCATGAATTCCGGAAGGGGCCGGGATTTTCTCCCCATTCTGCTCCATCTCATAAAGTGTCAGGCAGAGCACATCGTTTGCCATTTGAATCGCTTCTCCCAGATTTTCCCCCGAAGTAAAGCAGTTCGGAAGATCCGGAAAATTCACAGAATAACCGCAGTCCTCTTCCGTAAAGACTGCCGGATATACATATTTTGCCATAGCCATTCTCCTTTCCGGGCCGACCGGAAACTCACTGAATCCCAGCCGCCCGCTTGATAGATTTCAGCGTACCCATAGGAACATCCTCTGTCCTATGCCGTCCTACCGGAAATTTCTGTCCGGTACTCGGGCTAAACCATATCGTATGGTTTGCCCCCTCCTTCAGCGCATAGCATCCCGCCTGTTTCAGCAGTTTTTCCAGCTCGCTGTATTTCATGCCGCGCCACCTCTCTCTGTATATAATTTAGCACGTATTAGCACGTATGTCAAGGAGCTTTTCCAAACGATTATTTCAAAGCCTCAAAATGGGACTTTGCCAGCTGGAAGAAGTACTTTTCGTACCGGGACAGGTGCTTTTTTTCCAGGTGCATGAAGGCGATATCGTGCAGGGACAGCCGGGAGGTGGTGTTCACCCGGAAAAACAGGATGTTCTCCGGCACCTGGTTGCGGATGTGGGCATAGGTGGTTGTGGTGATGATGGAGGCGGCGGCGTTTTCAAAAAAGCCGGGCAGGGCGAACTGGGGATAGTTGATGGTGATGCCGAAATTCGGCTTCAGATCGCAGCTGGAAAACACATCCCGGATCAGGCTGGCCGAGCGGATGTCCACAAAGGGCAGCGCCAGGAAATCCTTCAGGTCCGCCCCGTTTTTCTGGGTTTTCCGCACCAGGTCCGCAGCGCGGTCCCCATAGTAGCGATTCAAAAGATTCTGGGATACCATGATATAGATCTGGTCCCGGAACAAAGGGGTGCTCTGAATCAGCGGGTGGCCCACCTTCTCGATGGCCAGGGCAATGTCCAGCTCTCCGTTGACCAGCATCTCCACCAGGTCCGTGGAGTGGTACACATAGAAATCCAGCTCCACATTGGGGTAGCGCTGAGCGAACTCCTCGGCCAGAATGGGCATGACGATGCTGGTCCGGTGGGGGGTGCAGCCAATGCGCAGCTGGGCGGACTCCCGCTGGGAGATATCCGTCAGCTGGGCCTTCAGATTTTCCTCGCTGGTCTTGTAGTCCCGGGCAAAGCTCAGCAGGGTCTCCCCGGCGCTGGTGAGCATGAGCCGGGGCTTCCGTTCAAAAAGCTTTACCTGGTAGGCCTCCTCCAACCGGGCGATATGATTGCTCAGCGTCTGCTGCGAAATGAACAGGCGCTGGGCTGTTTTTGTAAAATTCAGGTCCTTTGCCGCTTCCGAAAAATAGATCAGACTGACAGTGTCCATACAAAAACCTCCAAAAAGCCGGGCTTTTCTCTTTGCTTCGTGTATAGTATAGTAGCGATTGTGCACAAGTGTCAAGAGCGAAGCTTGTGCGTTTGCACAAATTTCTTTGTGGTAATGTATGATTTTTTGTAGAAGAACAAAATTCCGCTGTTTCTCTTTTGAAAAATATGTCGATATAATGAACGCCGTAAGCAGGAAACGGAGATTTTTCCGGAAGCAACGCAGCGCGCGGCGTTCGACTCCGCGGAAACCATCTCTTCGCAGATTTCCGTGTTTCTGAAAGGAGTAGATTTTACAATGGCAATGCATGAATTTCCCCCGCTGCTTCCCGATGAGGTCATCGAGCGGGCGAAAAAGCTGAACCCCGCCCTTCTGGCCGACGGCATGAAGGGGCTGGGTATTTTGAAGGACGGCGTAATGGAGGCAGCCATTATGCCCGTCAACCCAGACCCCTCCATGATGATGGTCGGCACCGCCGTCACGGTGGAAACCGCCAACGGCGACAACTTCCCCATCCATGTGGCCTCCTATTCCCTGCCCGCCGAGGGCTATGTCATGGTCATCGACGGCAAGAATTACCCCGACCGGGCCTATTTCGGCGACCTGATCATGGGGGCCTGCAAGGCCGTGGGCTATGCCGGTATGGTCATCGACGGCTATACCCGGGACCGCCAGGGCTGCATTGAAATGAATTTCCCCGTGTATTCCAAGGGCCAGATGCAGGCCGGTCCCATCAAAAAGGATGCCGGCAACATCAACGGCCCCATTCTCTGCGGCGGCGTTCAGGTGAACCCCGGCGATCTTGTGGTTGGCGGCGCAGACGGCGTGACCGTGGTGCCCCGTGACCGGATCGAAGAGGTCCTGGAAAAGGCCGAAGAGAAGGCCCGGTACGAAGACAAGCGTGACGCGGCCATCGCCGCTTACAATCAGGCCAAGGCCGAGGGAAAGCCCCTGCCCAACCTGGCCCCCCAGTGGGTGCTGGACCTGCTGGCACAGCAGAAGTAAAGGAGCCGTCCAATGGAAACCATTGCCGTTTTCGGTCCCTTTAACCAGGCCATGCAGGCCGCCCTGCAAAATTCCCTCTCCGCGATGCGCTTTCACCTGGTCTTCTCCCCGGAGATAGATCAGGCCCTGCTGGAGCAGGCGGACTATGTGATTCTGCGCACCCTGCGGCTGGATGCCCCCGAGATTGCCCACCTGAACCGCTGCAAGCTGATCCAGCGCTGGGGCGCAGGCTTCGACACCGTGGACATCGCCGCCGCCGGAAAGCGGGGCATTCCCGTGGCCGTCACCGCCGGCATGAACGCCACTCCGGTGAGCGAAATGGCCCTGGCGCTGATGCTGGCCGTCTACCGGAACGTGGTGCCCATGACGAACGACGCCATGGACGGCACCTGGAGCCGGGAAACCTACGCCAAGCGCTCCTATACCGTCAGCGGCAAGACTGTGGGCATCTATGGCATCGGCAACATCGGCCGGAAGGTCGCCGCCCTAGTGAAGGCCTTCGGTGCCGAGGTCATCTACTATGACCCCTTCCGCCTGCCGGAGGACCGGGAACGGGAACTGGGTGTCACCTTTGTCGACCCGGACACCCTGCTGAGAAAATCGGACATCCTGTCCCTCCACGCGCCGCTGACCGAGCAGACCCGGAATTTCATCTGCGCCGAAACGCTGGCAAAGATGAAGGACGGTGCCGTGCTGATCAACACCGCCCGGGAGGAGCTGGTGGACTACGCCGCAGCCGCCCAGGCCCTGCGCTCCGGCAAGCTCCTGGGTGCGGGCTTCGATGCCATTGAGGAGGACCTGGTGCGCAGCAATCCCTTTGTGGGGCTGAAAAACGTGGTCCTGACCCAGCACCTGGGGGGCAACACCACGGACAACGCCGTGCAGATGGCCCGGCGCATTGCCCAGCAGATCACCGCCGTAAGGGACGGGAAGAAGCTGGAAAAGCCCCATCTGGTCAACGGGGACTATTTACAGGAGTAAGACTATGATCATTGGATTTGTGGGCTTCGGCGAAGCCGCCGCAGCCATTGCAGAGGGCCTGCATGAGGAAGGGGCAGAAAATCTGATCTGCTTCGACGCCATGCAGAATGACCCCCGTTTTTCCGAAAAGCTGGAAGCCAAGCGCGCCAAGGCCCACGCCCGGCGGAAGGAGGCCTCCGCAGACGTGTGCCGGGAGGCGGACATCGTCATCTCCGCCGTGCCCTCGGGCTTCGCCCTCAGCGCCGCCAGGGAGGCCGTCCCCGGCCTGACCGAGGGCACAATCTATGTGGACGTGTCCACCGCCACCCCCGCCGAGAAGAAGCGCATCAGCACCCTGGTGGAGGAAAAGGGCGGCGCATTTGTGGACGGTGCCATGATGGGCACCCTCCTGAAGGACCGCCACCAGGTCCCCACCCTCTGCTGCGGCAGCGGGGCCAGGGACTACATTGCCAAAATGGAGCCCTACCACATGCGCCTGACCTATGTAGAGGGGGAGCCGGGCACCGCCACCAGCATCAAGTTCATCCGCTCCATCACCGCCAAGGGTCTCAGCTGCCTGCTGTTTGAATCTCTCCAGGCCGCCCAGCGCTACGGCGTTCAGGATACCATCGTCGAGAGCTTCCTGGACAGCTTCGGCCCCGGCTTTGAGAAGATCATCAACGGCTATGTGTCCGGCGCCATCATCCACGCGGACCGCCGGGAGCACGAAATGCAAAACGTGGTGGACTTCCTGAAAGAGGATAACCTGCCCTGCACCATGGCCGAAGCCACCCGGGAAAAGCTGGCCTGGATTCGGGATTCCGGCATTAAGGACCGCTTCCCGAAGGGTGAAGTAGGCCGCACCTGGCAGGCCGTACTGGACGGCTGGGGCGTAAACGAAACGAAATAGACACACAAACCATATATATAGAATAGATTGGAGGACCTTAGAAATGTCACCTGCTGCACTATCCCTTATATTGGTCGTTGTATTGGCCATTGCCTATGGCATTGATAAAATTCCCGCCGCCGTGGTTGCCATGACCGCTGCCATCGTCTGCGGTATCCTCGGCCTGATCGATTTCAAGACCGTCTTCTCCGGAATGGCCGGAACGGCCGCCGTGCTGCTGATGTCCATGATGATCATCGGCGGTGCCATGTTCCGCACCGGTCTTGCTTCCAAGATTGCAAAGGGCTTCCTGAAAGTCACGGGAACCTCTGAGCGCGGCATTATGGTGGCCGTAACCATCGTCGCCGCCCTGATGTCCGCCGTTCTGAACAATGTGGGCGTTGTGGTCACCCTGATGCCCATCGTTCTGAAAATGTGCAAGGATGCGGACGTGGCCCCCTCCCGCGGTCTGATGCCCCTGGCCTATGGTGCTGCCATCGGCGGCATCATCACCTTGGTTGGCGCTGCCAGCTCCGTCACCGCCAACGGCCTGCTGGAGGCCGCCGGTGTTGCCACCGTTAACTTTGCCGAGCTTGCCTGGGTTGGCATTCCCCTGACCGTTCTCGGCGTGCTCTATATTGCCTTCTTCGGCCACAAGATCATCCCCGATACCGGCCACGATTTCACCGGTCTGCCCGTCTACTCTGAGGAAGACGAAAAGAACGAAAGCACCACCAAGCAGATCATTACCGCCATTGTTTTCCTGGCAATCATTGTCTGCATGATCGTCACCCCCTTCGGCTGGCCCCTGTACTTCATCTCCTCCGTGGGCGCTCTGATTCTGATTCTCACCGGCTGCATCACCGAAAAGCAGGCCTATGCTGCCATTGACTGGCCCACCATCGTCATCTGCGGCGCCATGATCGCCGTTGGCTCCGCCGTCACCAAGACCGGCGGCAGTGACCTGATTGCAAACTGGGTTGTGAAGGTTCTGGGTGAGAATCCCAACCCCACCCTCATCACCCTGGTAATCTGCCTGGTGGTCACCGTTGTGACCCAGTTCATGTCCAACGTCTCCACCGCCACGCTGATGACTCCCATCGCCATCGCCATTGCCCAGGGCATCGGCTGCAACCCCAAGACCATCGGCATCATCGTCATCATCGCCGCCAATGCCTCCATGCTGACCCCCGTAGGTGCCCAGGCCTTCACCGTCGTCTACGGCCCCGGCAAGTTCAAGTTCATGGACTTCTTCAAGGTTGGCCTGCCCCTGGTCATCATCAATACCCTGCTGGCCGTCCTGCTGGTTCCCCAGATCTGGCCCTTCTTCTAAGCGCAAAGGAGCAGCACTATGTATGATAAATCCCTTTTGAAGGGTGCCATTGACATCCACATCCATGTGGGACCGGAGGCCTTCAAGACCCGCAAATTCAGCGAGTACGCGCTTGCAAAGGACATTCTGGACAATGGAGCCTATGGTGCGGTCATCAAGACCCATTCCTTCGAAACCGCCAGCCGCGCTGCGCTGGTCAATCAGCAAATGCCCGGCGTGCACCTGTTTGGCGGCCTGGTCATGAGCTATGAGGTCGGTGGGCTGAACCCCCAGGCCGTGCGGGCCGTGGCCAGCCTGGGCGGAAAGATCATCTGGCTGCCCACCCTGGATTCCGTCCATGAACGGAAGGCCATGGGCAAAAGCGGCGGCATAGTCTGCACCCAGGACGGCCGCACCGTGGACGCCCTGGACCAGGTTCTGAAAGCGGTTGCCGACACGGGAATGGTCCTGGCCACCGGCCACATTGCCTGGCAGGAGCAGCTGATCGCCGTGAAGCGGGCCAAGGAGCTGGGTGTTGAGAAGATCATCGTCAACCACCCGGCGCTGTTCCGGACCGGAATGCCGGTGGACGCCCAGAAAGCGCTGCTGGAATACGACGGCGTATACCTGGAACGCAACTACGGCGGCTCCCGCCTGCCGGAGAGCAAGGTTTTCGAGAAGCATTTTGAGAAAAACCTGGCGGATATCCTTGCAACCGGCGTGGAGCGCTCCATTATGGCAACGGACCTGGGCCAGCCCAACAACCCCGGCTGGAGCGACGGCTTCGCGGAGTACATCGACTACATGCGCACCCACGGTCTGACCGATGCCCAGATCAAAACCATGATTCAAACCAATCCGAAGACCCTCCTGGGCCTGGATTGAGTTCCCCCATTTCTGCACAAAGCACCCCTTCGGCCCAAACCGAAGGGGTGCTTTGGTATGATCTTACCTTATCCTCTCACGCACTCCGCCGTGATCTCTGCCAGGGAATGGACGCCGCACATCTGCATGGTGTCGGCCAACTCTCCCTGGAGCTTTTTCGTCAGGGCCACGGCGCCCTCGGCACCGCCGCCGTAGACGGCGCAGACATAGGGCCGGGCAATGACCACTGCCTTGGCCCCCAGGGCCAGCGCCCGGAACACATCCGTGCCCGTGCGGATGCCGCCGTCCACCAGCACGGGGACGCGGCCCTCCACCGCCGCCACGATCTCCGGCAGCACCTCTGCCGTGGCCGCGCAGCCGTCCAGCACCCGGCCGCCGTGGTTGGACACCAAGATGGCGTCCGCTCCGGCCTCCAGGGACTTGAGGGCACCCTTGACGGTCATAACGCCCTTGACGATGAAGGGCAATCCCGCAGCCTCCCTGATCTGGCGCAGCTGCTCCACGGTCTTGCTGCCTGCCGGAGGGTTCATGCCCTTCAGGAAGGGCAGGCCCGCTGCGTCCACGTCCATGGCCACGGCAAAGGCCCCGCTCTCCCGCACCAGAGCCAGCTTCTCCCGGATGAGCTCCATATTCCAGGGCTTGACGGTGGGCACGCCCACGCCGCCCACGTCCCGGATGGCCTTGGTGGCCTGGACCATGACGTTGGCATCCAGGCCGTCGCCGGTGAAGGCCGCAATGCCCGCCTGGGCGCAGCCGCTGACCAGGGCGGCATTGTAGGTCTCGTCATTGTATTTATCGCTATAGTGCATGGTAACAGCCCCCACAGGGCCTGCAAAAATGGGGGCGGCAAAGGTTCTGCCGAAGAGGGTGAAGGCGGTATCCGCCTCGCCATAGGGGCAGAGGGTATCCATATTCACCCGCAGCCGCTGCCAGGCATCGTAGTTCCGGATCGCCGTATCCCCCACGCCCTTGGCCCCGGGGCCGGGGATCGTATTCCGGCAAGCCTGCCCATTGCAGACGGGGCAGGCCTTACACTTCCCCATGCTGCCCTTCGCCTGTGCCATTACTTCCTGATAAGTCATGATGTATGCACCATCCTTATGTATTGTTGTCGTAGGCATTATAGCACGGAACAGGGAGAAAGTACAGATAAAAGGCCAAAAATCACCGGGAATGCCCGCTGCGGCCTTCCCGGCGATTTTTATTCTCCCTCGCCCTTGTTGTCCAGGGCGAAAATGACCCACTCGGCCAGATTGGTGGCGTGGTCGCCGATGCGCTCCAGGTATTTGTTCACCATCAGCAGATCGGCGGCGTACTCGCCGTACTCCGGGTTCTCCCGGATGACCTGGATCAGGTCCGCCTTGACCTTCAAAAACAGGTCGTCTACCACATCGTCGTGGTCGATGACCGCCCGGGCCTTGGCCATATCCTTGGTGACGTAGGAGTCCACCGCGTCCACCAGCATGACGATGGTCTCCGCCGCCATGCGCTTGATGTTGTCCCCCCGGAGCTTGTAGGGGGTGCCCGCCATAGCCACGGTGAGCTCGGAGATATCCGCCGCATGGTCGCCGATGCGCTCCATATCCGTGACCATCTTCATGGCCGCGGTAATGGTCCGCAGATCCCGGGCCACGGGCTGCTGCTGAATGAGCAGCTGGAAGCAGATGTTCTCGATCTTCTTCTGCTCCTGGTCGATGTATTCGTCCTCGGCCATGATCCGCTTGGCGGTTTCCACATCCTGGTTCAGGAAGGCGTGGGTGGCATCCTGAATGGCAGACTCGATCATGGAGCCCATGTGGGTCATTTCCTCCCCCAGCAGCCGCAGCTGGGCATCGAACTTGATTCGCATTAACCGAACCTCCCCGTAATGTAGTCCTCGGTCTTCTTCTCTCTCGGGTAGGAGAAGACCTGGCGTGTCTTCCCGAATTCGATCAACTCGCCCAGCAGGAAAAAGGCGGTGTAATCGGAAACACGGGTGGCCTGCTGCATATTGTGGGTGACCACCACCACGGTGTACTTCTGCTTCAGGCTCTCCATCAGGTCCTCGATTTTGGCGGTGGAGATGGGGTCAAGGGCGGAGGTGGGCTCGTCCATCAGTAGCACCTCCGGCTCCACAGCCAAAGCCCTGGCAATGCACAGCCGCTGCTGCTGGCCGCCGGAGAGGCCCAGGGCGGACTTTTTCAGCCGGTCCTTCACCTCGTCGAAAATGGCAGCCCCCCGCAGGCTCTCCTCCACAATCTCGTCCAGTCTTGCCTTATTGCGAATGCCGTGAACTCTGGGGCCGTAGGCCACATTGTCATAGATGCTCATGGGGAAGGGGTTGGGCTGCTGAAACACCATGCCCACCCGGCGGCGCAGCACCGTGGTGTCCACATTGGGTGCATAGATATTTTCCCCATCCAGCTCCACGGAGCCGGTGATTTTCACCCCGTCCACCAGATCGTTCATCCGGTTCAGGGTCTTCAAAAACGTGGATTTGCCGCAGCCGGAGGGGCCGATAAAGGCCGTCACGGTATTGGGCAGAATGTCCATATCAATGCCCTTGAGGGCCTGATTCTGCCCATAAAACAGCTCCAAATCCCGCACTCGGATTTTTGGTTTCAGCATGTGATGTTCTCCTATTACGTTGTTTTGAAATTTGAAACCCATCTAATAAACCGAACAGGAATTGACAATTGAGGTATTTCCTTCGGAAATGAGTTTGAAAATATTTAATTTTATCCCGCAGGGATACCATAATTGTCAATTGTTCATTGTCAATTGTCAATTTTTTCCCGGTGTATGTTTGTTCAATGGGGTCACGTGTGATTCCGAACGTCCAGCCGCCTTGCCAGGGCCTTTGCGCCCATGTTGATGAGCAGCACCACCGCCAGAAGCACCACGGCAATGCCGAAGGCTGTGGAGAAGTCGCCCTCACTGGTGGCGCTGAGGTACAGCTGAATGGTCAGCGTGCCGCCGGACTGGAAGATCTTGGCGAAGAATTTGCCCAGGGTCTTGGGCAGGGTCTTGGCAGCGCCTGCGGTGAAGAGCAGGGCGGCAGACTCGCCCACAATGCGGCCCACAGCCAGAATGGCGCCGGTGAGGATGCCGGGCATGGCCGAGGGGAGCAGAATGGTGCGGATGGTGTACCACTTCCCTGCCCCCAGGCCTACCGCGCCGTGACGGTAGCTGTCCGGCACGGTTTTCAGGGCCTCCTGGGTGTTCCGGGTGATCAGCGGCAGGACCATCAGGGTCAGGGTCAGCGCGCCTGTCAGCAGGGAGTAGCCCAGATGCAATGTCTCGCCGAAGAACATGGAGCCGAAGAGACCGAAGAGGATGGAGGGAATGCCGGACAGGGTCTCCGTGGCGAACTCAATGAGGCTCACCAGCTTGCCGGGCTTAGCGTATTCATTCAGGTACACCGCCGCCCCAACGCCGATGGGCAGGGCCACCAGCATGGTCAGCACCACAATCATCAGGGTATTTAAGAGGTTGCCCGCAATGCCCACGGTGCCCTTGAGCTTGGAGGTGACCGTGGTCAAAAACTGCCAATTGACGCTGCCCACGCCCCGGACCACCACATAGATCAGAATCAGGGCCAGCAAAGCCACGGACAGGAAGGCGCAGAAATAGACCAGGCCGTAGAGAAGCGTGTCCGCAGGCCGCTTCCGGCGGGCCGTCAAGGATTCACCCATTGTCTTTTCCCCCTTCCCGGCGCAGCCGCTGCAGCACCAGATTGACGATCATAATAAAGAGATACAGCACCAGGCCCACGGTGAACAATACCTGCCGGTGGGTGCCCTCGGCATAGCCCATTTCGCTGACCAGCTGGGTGGTCAGGAACCGGACGGAATTGAATGGCAGAGGCAGATTCACGGCGCCGCCTGCCACCATATTGATGGCCATGGCCTCGCCCAGGGCTCTGCCGATGCCCAGCACCACGCCGGTCAGAATGCCGGACTTGGCCGCCGGGACGGTGACACGCCGGATGGTCTGCATCTTGCTGGCTCCCAGAGCCAGAGAGGCCGCCCGCAGGGAGCCGGGCACCGCCCGGATGGCAGAGGCGCTGACGCTGATGACCGTGGGCAAAATCATGATGGCCAGAACGATCACGGCTGCCAGCAGATCCGCGCCGCCGGTATACTGGTGGGTAGAAGAGCCCGCAAACACGGCCTTTTCCAGCTTATAGAGCAGGGGATTTAAGAGCATCATGCCCAGCAGGCCGTAAATGACGGAGGGGATGGCCGCCAGCAGCTCCACGGCGGGCTGCACCACCTTTGCCAGGGTCTTGCCGGAGACCTCGGTGAGGAACACCGCCGTCAGCAAGCCGATGGGCACACCCAGCAGCACACTGGCCGCCGTGCCCACAATGGAGGAGAGAATGATATAGGCAATGCCGAAGCTGGGCTCTGCCGCCGTGGGCTTCCAGACCGTGCCGAACAGCAGCTCTCCCACGCCCACCCTGTGCAGGGCGGGCAGACCCTTGGCGAAGAGGTACAACGTAATGGCGCACACCGCAAAAATCGCAACCACCGCGCAAATCAAAAGAAGAGCCCGAGCCAGGCGCTCTGCGGTGAAAGCGCTCCGGCCCGGTTTGCCCTTGGGATTTGCCATATTACTGGGGCAGGATCAGGCCCATGGCCGTGATGACTGCCTTGCCCGCATCGGACTGCACAAAGCCAAACCAGGTCTTTACCAGGTCGTTCTGCTCATCAATGGTGCCCAGAGTCGCCATGACGAAGGGACGGGACAGCTTGTAGGAACCTGCCACGATGTTCTCCTCGGTGGGCTCCACGCCGTCCAGGCTCAGGGCCTTCACGGTGTCGTCAACCACATCCAGGGACACATAGCCGATGGAGCCGGGGGTGGAAGCAACCTTGGCCAGGACGCCGCCGGTGGAATCCAGCTCCTGGGCATAGGCACACTGGTCAGCCACATCCAGCAGCTCTTCGAAGGCACCGCGGGTGCCGGAACCGGCCTCACGGCCCAGGACCACGATGGCCTCGTCAGCGCCGCCCAGATCCTTCCAGCTGGTGATCTTGCCGGTGTAGATGTCGGTCAGCTGCTGGGAAGTCAGGTTGGAAACGGTGTTGGAGGTGTGGGTGATCACGGCGATGCCGTCAATGGCCACAATGTTCTCCACAGCGCCGCTTTCCTTCTCGCCGTCCTTCAGGGCACGGGAAGCATTGCCGATGTCGGTCTTGCCGCCAACCAGGGATTCCAGACCGGCGCCGGAGCCGGTGTATTCCGCGGTAACGGTGATGTCGGGATAGCTTTCTTCAAAGCTCTCGATCATGGCCTCGCACAGCTTCTGCATGGAAGTGGAGCCGGCCAGGGTGACGGTGCCGGAGAGCTTGGCAGCCTCGGTGGTCTCAGCGGCGGCAGTGGTGGCAGCTGCGGTAGTGGCGGTGGTTTCGGTGCTCTGTGCACCGCAGGCAGCCATGGACAGGGCCAGTACGCCTGCCAGGGCGATTGCAATCAGTTTTTTCATTTTTGTCCTCCTAAGATTTTTCTTTGTTTGGATTTCGGTTTACGGGAGGTATCATAAACCCCAAGTGTAAAATGGGAAAGTTCGGGGATGTAAGATGTTTGTAAAGGTTCAGAGAAAAAGCTTCCCCTGCGGGCGGTGCACGACGCACCGCCGGTGGGAAAGGTTAAAGATGTATTTGACACTTCCTCTAAATTTTCAAAAAGACTTGACTTTTTTCATGGAATCGTTTATTATGAATCCTGTATATTAGAATGAATTCTAAAAACCACAGAAAGAAGGCGATCCCCATTCGTACCCGTTATGACCGGCAGGCTACGGAGCAGCGTATCCTGTCCACCTGTGTGAAGCTCTTCCTGGAGCAGGGCTTCAGCAACACCCCGCCCAAGCAGATCTTTGAGGAGGCAGATGTCAGCGCCGGCACCTTTTATCACCTGTACAAGGCCAAAAGCGACGTTCTGAGAGAGTTCATCGGCTTCATGTTCTCCAACCAGTTCGGCATCGCCGGAAAGATCATCGGCAAGGATGCAAGCCCTGTGATGCTCTATGCCGTGGAGACCAGCATCCAGCTAACCCTGGTAGAGCTGAACGAGAATCTGCGGGAGGTCTATGTAGAGGTCTACACCCAGCCGGATCTGCTGAATCTGATCCATCAGCACACCACCGCAGAGCTCCAGAAGATCTTCTCTTCCTATCTGCCCCAGGCCACCGGCAGCGACTTCTATGAGATGGAAATCGGCACCGCCGGAATCATGCGCGCCTACATGGCCCGCCCCTGCGACGTCTATTTCACCCTGGAGCGCAAGCTGGAACGGTTCCTGCGGACCAATTTGTGCATCTTCGAGGTGCCCAGGGAGGAAATCGAGGCCGTCATCGCATCCGTGCTGTCCCTGGACATCCGCACCATTGCAGACGACGTCATGCAGCAGCTGTTCCGGGCGCTGGAAATGCAGTATTCCTTTACCCTGAACAAGAAGTCCGTTTTCAAGACGGAGGAATAAAAAAACGGGGCTGTTAAATGCAACAGCCTCGTTTTTGCTTCCTATTTTACTTCCCAAACAGCTTCCCAAAGGCAGCGCTGGTTTTTTCCATTTGGGCGGCGGTCTTCTCCAGGGCGGCGATCAGGTCGTTCAGCTTCTCGATATCCAGGTTCTGCAAGTTCCCGGCGGCGTCGGTCAGGGCTTCGATGCCATCGTTGACGGCGTCGATGTCGGCCTCGGCCAGCTTCTGGGCCGCGCCCCGCAGGGCCTCCACGGTCTTGCCCACGCCTTCCATATCCAGCTTTTCCAGCTCTGCGGCGGTATTGCTCAGGGACTGCACGGCGGCATTGATTTTATCCATATCCAGGCCGTCCACCACGCGCATGGCCTTGTTCACCTGCACGGCGGCAAAAATACCGCCCACCACCAGCAGCAGCACCAGAGCCGCCACCAGAGCCGTCTGGATCTTCACAAACAGCAGCAGGTCGCCTTTCTTCTCAGCCGTCTCTGTTTTTTTCGCCAATTCTTCCATTGCAGGGCCTCCTATGTCGTAAAAGATACCTCTATAATAGCCCAGCCCAGGCCCTTTGTCAAACCCAATGAATAACTTGCGTTTCGGTCAATATCCCTTTTCTGCCCAAACCGGAGAAATACCCGTCAAAGTCACAAATATAGTTTCCTGTAAAGAATGTAATACAGCATATTCCGTATCAATCAGAGTACCGTCAATGTCAAAAACAATATGCTTATACTTCATGCTGACACCTTTCCCTGCCTGTATCAAAATAACGTATTACCCTGCATGGATTCCCTACTGCAACACAATTAGAAGGGATAGGGTGGGTAACTACGCTTCCAGCCCCTATCACGCTGTTTTCTCCTATAGTGACTCCGGGAAGAAGAATACAGCCGCCGCCAATCCAGACATTGTTTTCTATCTCTATCGGACGTGCATAGGTTCTGAAAAATGTTGTCTGACGTTCCCTCCAATCCGGCACAAGCCTTTCCTGTGGCAAGACAGGATGTGAAGATGTATATATCTGCACATTTGACGCAATCAATACCCTGTCACCAATTCGGATAGTTTTGTTATCCACAAAGGTACAATTCATATTGATTATCACATCATTTCCCAAAAATATATTTTTTCCATAGTCACAATGAAAAGGCGTGTCGATTACCACGTTTTCTCCTATTCCACCCAACAGCTCCCGAAGAATAGAAGTGCGTTTTTCTATATCTCCATAATCAGAAAAATAATATTCCCTTGTTAATTCTCTTGTGCGGGCAATCTGCTTTAACGTATCGCTGTCTGCAGTTTCCAAAAAATCACTGGATTCGTAATACACAATATTCCTCCTTAACGAAAACTGTTTTCCACAATACCCGGAAGCAGAGAATAGATAGAACAGCCGATCTGATTTTCAAACTGTTCTTTAATCTCTAAAATCCTTTTCCACCTGTCTATTGTCGCCGTGTGAACACCGTACCGTATTGTCACATCTACAAATCTCTTTTCCAAAAGACAGAACCCCGTCGGCATAGCCAATGCGTCACATAACTGTACAAGATGGTCATAATCATCATATACCGCATTTGCAACAAATTCTTTCATAAACAGGTAATCCTCATCACTGACATCAAATACACCGATAGATGTGTCAATATCCTGAATCATAAATGCGTGGGATATACATATCTGTGCAGCTTTTTCCCATCCGCGCTCCATACAGTACCGATAGCCGTCTATCAGATGCCTTTCCGAACTCACTCCGGCATAGCGTCCAATATCATGCAACAACCCGAAAATATATGCCTGTTCAGAAGATAAATCTTTACAATGTGATGCAATGTTTTTACAGGCTTCGGCTACAAACCGGGAATGATCTGCCCATGCTCCCGGATTGGATTCTGATGCTTCCCTTAATGCCAGTTCTGCACTCTGAATGTTCAGTTTTACCATCATGCACTCACCTCCTGTAAATTGCTAGTTTACTTTACAGGTATCATTATAATGCAAAAGATATAGGAAAAATATTTCTTTTCCGCCATTATCTATCACTATTCTGCCATTTTTTCTATATTCTATACCCGAAACAGAATACATGACACGGGTTGACTCTACCGCCTACACTCGTATTCTCAATAATTTACTGCAAAATATTCTGACGCACAGTGATGCAAGCAAAGTTTTCCTGACCGTGACTGAAACTGAGCAGCAGGCAAAAATCGTTGTTGCTGATAACGGCAACGGGATTGCCGCCTCTGATCTCCCGCATATCTTTGAACGGATGTATCAATGCGATCACTCCCGTTCTGCCAAAGGGAACGGGCTGGGCCTTTCGATTGCCAAAGAGTTAGTCAGTATTCATAAAGGAACGATTACAGCCGCTAGTGTTCCCGGAAACGGAACAACCTTTATCATCATACTTCCGAAAGCTCTGTGATCCCACGGAGCTTTTTTTGAAAAAATAAACTGTAAATTTTAGAAAAGCCTGTGTTTGTGCGGTTTTCGTCGCTTCACAGGCTTTTTACAACTCCAATTTTCGCCGAAAAATCAACAGAAAATCAACAGAGCCGAGAAAATCAACGGCTTCACCAATTCACCCCCGGCGGCGGTCAAATGTAAAAATATATATGTACCTATTCGCCCGGGAGCAGTACCGTTAGTGTCAAAAACGAATAGTGTTATATTACTATCTCTTTTCTGTTGCCTGTTAATGCTGTACGGATTAGTATTTATCTTTTCAATGGCACAGCGCAACAGTGCCGCACAGTGTCAAGCCGGGGGAAATAGTACCAACCCGGGAAAATCTGAAAAATTCGCTTGAAAATGTGTAATAAAATCGCTTGTGTTTTCTCTGTGTTGGTGGCTCTGCACCGTTCCGGGCGGTGTTGCCCTCGCTGGTGCTATCTGTCGGGGCTTGCTGGGGCTGGTTTTGCTGTTGTACGCTGTGCCGCCTGTGCGCCGCTGGTGGTGCTGATTCTGTTGTACGCTGTGCCGCCTGTGCGCCGCTGGTGGTGCTGATTCTGTTGTATGCTGGTGGAGAGCTTGCAAACGAACCGCAAGACCTCGCTCGGGCGGTGTTCTGTCTCGGATTCCTTGAAAAAATCGGTAAAAATCCTTTTTAGGTAGGAAGGTAGGGCGGCGGCGCAACGCCACGCCCACAGCCCCACAAACAGCCCACAGAACGCCCCACAGCGTACACCAACCCCACAGCACCAACACGACAGGGCAAAAGAAGACCCCGGCGGGGTGTTATCCCTCCGGGGCGGTGTACCTGTTTTATTTCAATTCGTTCACAGTGCATAGAATATCATCAGCGAGTTTTACAGCCGCTTTTAATGCGGTTGGCATTTCAAAAAGTGCGGTTTCGTTGTCCGGGTCAACTGCTGAAAGAACTTTCAAAAGGCTGTAAAGCTGTACGGCGGTTTCCTCAAATTCTTCACGGTTTAAAATATGTACTTCTTTCATGGTGTTTCCTCCTATTATGCGTGTTTCTGATTTTTATAAACTACATCGGCGAAAATTTCGGTAGCTCGCCGTTGTGCTTCCTCGTTTGCGTGGCTGTATATGTTGAGCGTAACAGAGGGGTTACAATGCCCCAATTTTTTAGAAACGCTCACAACGTCCGCACCGTTCGCAATGCTGATTGTTGCCATTGTGTGTCGTAATGCGTGGGGGTGCATACCGGGCAAATTATACTTTTTTCCGAACTGCCTTATATATGCGGTTATGGTGTTTGGGTTTAATATTTCGCCCTCGTTCTGTGTGAAGCAATAGCCCCCGGTTGTTTGTCCTTTACTGAAATATAACAGCGCCTGTTGTTTTCTCCATTCCTTGAGAACCTGTAAAACAGGGGTGTTTATAATGATTTCCCGGCTTTTGTGGTTCTTTGGGGTGCTTATATACACGCCTTTTTCTTTGGTGTATTGAGCATTTCGGGAAATGGTGACTTTTCCGGTTTGAAAATTGATTTCTTCCCATTTCAACCCGGCAACCTCTCCACGGCGGCAACCGCTGTCAATCATAAATAGAACCATCGCCCGCCATTTTAACGGCTCACTGTTCAAGCACTCCATAATATACGCAAGTTCGCTTTCGGAATATACAAGAGCTTCCCGGGGTATATCGTCCTTGCGTGGTTTGGGCTTTTTCATTCGTTGCATAGGGTTTTGAACTATCACGCCGTTTTCAACGGCACTTTCAAAAAGTGTGTGCAATGTGGTGTAATATGTAACTATCGTACCATGTGCAAGCGGCTTTTTTCCGTTTTCCGCTTTGGTGGTCTGTAAATCGGTTATAAATTGCTTCACCATTAGAAAATTTATGTCTTCTAATTTCATTTCACCAAACACAGCCGCCGGACGTTTCAACGCCTGTTCATAACTCTGTATTGTAGTAGCCGAAAGCGTGGCGGCTTTTTCTTTTATGAACAGCTCCGCATATTTATTAAATGTCGGCTTTTTCTGTTCCTCCGTCTTTTGGTGTTCGGCTTTTTCGGCTTTCTCCTGTGCATGGGCTTTTTGCTCCTCTTTGGTGAGGATTTCGCCACGATTACAAGCCGCTTCAAATTCGCCCATGACTTTTTGAAGCTCTCTTGTAATCGCTCTTTTGCTCCACCCCTCCGGGGGTGTGTATGTCATTGTGTAGGGTGTGAGCTGTTTCCCGGTGAGCTTGTCACGCCCTCGAGAAACTTTTATTTGAAAGCTTACAATTTGCCCCACTTTATTTTTTCGGGCTGTATAGCTTGCCATTTCTTCGACCTCCTTTATTTATTCATTTTTAGAAGCTCCGCAAGAATAACCAACGGTAAAATCAAAATGCAAAGAACGAACATTTTTCTTTCTCCCTCCTTGAAATTTGGGAGTGAGTGAAATACAATATTGATTGTGCAAGCTGTGCGGCGGTTTTCTTGTCAATCTCTCGGAAAGCTCGAGCCGTGGCAAACTCAACCGCCTTTTCTCGGGTGATTCTGCCGTTTTTGTACTGCTCCCAACGTGTGGCGGTGCTGTACTCCTGTAAAACTCTGTCGAGGTCTCCGTGGTGTTCTGCCGCCCATGTTGGCATATATCCATTAAGGATATAAAAAGCGGTGTTGTTCTTGCGGCTCTCGCTGTCGGTGATTACTTCGTTCTTGATGTTTTTGTACTCTGTCATGGTGTTACCTCCTGTATTTGCTAAAGTGTATTTCGTTTTGCTATGGTTTCATTCTACACTATAATGCAACGAATGTCAATACCAAAACGAATACTTTTATTCGCTATGGTTTATTTTGTTGCATTATAGTGTAGAAAACGCTTGCATTTTCGATTCGATTCGTTATAATAGAATTAGTGATTCTTAAAACACGAATTGGAGGTAAATTCTATGGATAATATCAGAAATGAAATCAAATCTTACATTGCGGCGTCTGGTTGGACTTTGGTTGATATAGTCGCAAAGATGAACGAAAGTCGCTCGGAATCCGAGCAGACCACACCACAGAACATTACAAACAAATTGACCCGGGGAACGATAAAATATAGCGAAGTGAAAGAAATCGCTGAAATTATCGGTTTCAAAGTCGTTTGGGAAAAACAGGCATAGTCGGAGGAGTGACCCATGATAAAACATATAGTCGCAAAGTCGAAAGTCGCTCTGATAGTCGCTTGCTTTATGTCGCTTTCTGTATCGTTGACAGGTTGTGGCGGCGAAAAAGAACTAACCAACGGCGCAGAGTACGAGGGCAGTTCCATTGAACTGACAGGCGGTGAAGTTGAAACCACCGATACCGGGAAAGAGGTCTTGAGAGTATCAGCCTCTTACACCAACAGTAATTCCGAACCGCAATATGCGTTATCTGCGTTTGCTGTAAAGGCGTTTCAGAATGATACCGAAATCAACGACCTGTCGGACATAAACGGTAGTGAAGCGGCTCTCATTCAAGAGGTCAAAAACGGAAAGTCGCTATCTATCAGCTATGTTTTTGAACTTACCGATGAATCCCCGGTGGAAGTCTTTGTATGTACCCCGACAGCCAGCGAAGAACATATTGCAAAAGCTGTGTATCTTGATACAGAGCAATCCTCGAGTGAGAAAACCAACTGATAGACAGAAAGCCCCACCCTATACCGGGTAGGGCTTTTGCCATATCTAAACGCTTATTCTGTCAGCTTGTCTTCGACAGGGGGCTTTTCATCACCCAGCAAGTCTTTATACTCGGACAGTTTGAACAAAGTCACCATGTCCGGGTGTTCCTTCACTACATCATTGATTTTCTTAATGATAGTGATACAGTCTGCCGGGTTGGAAATGTCCAGTCCTTTAACGTCTCTCATGTACCAGTTAATTCTTGCGAGTTCGCCTTTGGAGAGACGCTGTTTTTCAGCTTTCACTTCCTGTAACTGGGGAGTATTATCGAACAGGTCAATATAACGCTGGTACACAGGGTCGTACTGCTTATCCTTTTCGTCCTCGTTTACGGTGTAGAAAGCATGGAATCGAATGTCCATGTTATCCCACTTCTTAGAAAACTCATTGCAAGCCGCCAACAGGTAGTTGCTTGCTTCATTCAACGTATTGAACATTTTCCGGCAATCGAGCTGTACAGGCAGACGGAGCTTGATACCGTTCTGCTCGCTGACAGCCTGTAAAACCCTCATGGACTGATAGTTCTCGAAGAAAATCGGGAGAATGTGGTGTACCTCAACGGAATCCACATCGCCACGCATTTGCAATGCCTTGAGAAGACGAAGCTGTTCATCAGTAGGTGCGGTACACAGCATATCGCCGATTTTCTCAAACTTGGAGCTTGTCAGAATAGCAATATCCTGTTTTGTAGCTTCAATGATGGTTTTCACCATGTCATTGAACTGCTGTACGAGCTTCTCTCGGCGTTCGGCAATCACCTTACCGCTCCACACATCTTTCAGTTTGTCGATATTCGCATACAAATCGGTGCGCTCATTGGTGATAAACACATAGAGTGACTGCATTTGTTTCTGAATATGTACCTACATCCGCTGTCCAGTATGACCGCTATTGTTATGTATGATATTCCGGGTGTTGTATTCGATCAGCCATTAAATATTCCAGCCGCATTTCTGTGTATTGGTGTATGGGCTGCTGCTTCGGCTGTATTGGCGAATGTGGCATTGGTTCGGAGAAAGTGAGGTGCAAAAAATGATGAAAGATTTGCTTTGGGCGGAGAGTCAGAAACTCCACCGTTCCAAAATACTCTGGATTGCTGGGTTTGCAACAGTCATGGTAGGATTGATCGTCTTTGCACAGGGACAGTTTACATTCTATGACCGCCGATATATTGACGGGGCTGGATGGTTTATGACAGCGGCCCAATCCCTTGCTACCTTTTATGTTCTGCCTGCTGTAATTGCCCTATTGGGAAGTTATATGATTTGCCGGGAGGAACAGGAGGATACCTTAAAATCTCTGCGGCTCATTCCCGTAGATGAAGTGAAACTGACACTTGCCAAAATGATACTTGCCTTTGTGTTCAGCGTTCTGATTTACCTTTTACTTTTTGCAATTACCTTTCTTGTCGAGGCAGTTTTGCATTTAGAAGCACTTTCCGTTGGCCTTGTGTTAGAAAATCTGAAAATATATTTTCTGGATGGGGTAGGCGTATTCTTTGCAATTTCTCCTATTATCGCTCTGGTAGCGCGGATGAAAAAGGGGTATTGGCTGGCTCTGGTATTTGCAGAAATTTATTCGTTTGCTGGATTATTTGCGAGTATGTCCCAGCAGTTAAAGACGGTATATCCCATGACAGCTGTTTTCAATATCTCTGGTTATTATAATGCAAATATGTTTCAGGTTTTAATCGGCGTTGTAATTCTGATGGTTTGTGTGATTTTGTCATTGTTAATTTTGAAAGGATTGAACCGCAAGACTAAATAAATGCAATATATCTAATGATCTGCCGGACGACGGCAAAAGAAAAAAAGCCGTCGTAAAGCAGACACATTTTCACGCGCCTATGAAGCGGCGGCTTTGATTTTCAGAGCCGCCGTTTCTTTTCGTCTATCCTAAACCAACGACGACCTAACACCGTGTAAATCCACGGCGGCATATAGGAGGATTGCCGCCGTGTCTATTTTTGTCTTTTTTCACAGTACCCATGATCTGCACCAGCTAAAAAAAGCGTAGCTCCCCCTCCGGGTTATTCCGGCTATGTATGCGAAATTTGTTGGAACCTTAACTATTATGTCATTTCATGCGTCCGTGTGGCTTCATGCCGCCCGGGCGCTTTTGTGTTCTTATGGGGCTGCTTCGGGTCATGTTGGCCCGAAGTCATTCCCCGGTGCCGCTCCCCGCCGCCTTCGTTTCGGTCACTCGTCAACCAACAACCGAAACGGAGGTCAATATGGCTATTATCAATTTGCGGGACTATTACCCATTCTATACATCGGATTGCTTCATGGAAGTATCGGAAGAAGTTGCAGAAATGTTCAAAGAGTTTGATCGTAAAGAGGCTGCTTATCGGCTGCGTACATACCGCCACAAAGCCTACTATTCCCTTGATCGGGATGACGGGCTGGAGCATGCTGTCTGATGATAGGCCAACCGATCCGGCGTGGCTCCCCATCTTTTCAAAAGAGGAGCACTTTATGGGAAATGCGTTTGGAATGATCCCCGGCTTGGAACCGGACGA
>OLZC01000264.1_pt1 | contig 22054 bp, 22 predicted proteins | sample 1644391 | NCBI WGS metagenome assembly OLZC01 (sample SAMEA103958140, study PRJEB25191) | human gut metagenome | biome: human-associated habitat [ENVO:00009003]; feature: intestine environment [ENVO:2100002]; material: feces | place: Germany | collected 2013/2015
TTCTCAGCCAGCTTAAAAACAGAGGGTGTACCAAACTGTATTTTGATACACCCTCCTCGGTTTGCGATTTATCGTCGGTTAAGCTTCGGGGTGGGGGCCGGCGGCTACGAGTGCCTTACCGGCGGCGTTGTCCTCGAATTTCTTGAAATTGTCGATGAACATGTTGGCGAGCTTGTCGGCCTTCTTGTACCATTCGGTCGGGTCGGCGTAGGTGTCGCGCGGGTCGAGGATCTTCGGATCTACGCCGGGGAGTTCGGTGGGAACGACGAAGTTGAAGATCGGCAGGGTCTTTGTCGGGGCCTTGAGGATGGCGCCGTCGAGGATGTTGTCGATGATGCCGCGGGTGTCGCGGATCGAGATGCGCTTGCCTGTTCCGTTCCAGCCGGTGTTGACCAGATAAGCCTTGGCACCGCTCTGCTGCATGCGCTTGACGAGCTCTTCGGCATATTTTGTCGGATGGAGGCTCAGGAAGGCTGCGCCGAAGCAGGCGCTGAAGGTCGGGGTGGGCTCGGTGATGCCGCGCTCGGTTCCGGCGAGCTTGCTGGTGAAGCCGCTCAGGAAGTAATATTTGGTCTGCTCGGGATCGAGGATCGAAACGGGGGGCAGAACGCCGAAGGCATCGGCCGACAGGAAGATGACGTTCTTGGCGGCGGGACCGCGAGAGGGTTTGACGATGTTCTTGATGTGGTCGATAGGATAGCTGACGCGGGTGTTCTCGGTGACGCTCTTGTCGTTGAAGTCGATGTGGCCTTCGCCGTCTACGGTGACGTTCTCAAGAAGGGCGTCGCGGGTGATGGCGTTGTAGATGTCGGGTTCGCTCTCTTTGTCGAGGTTGATGACCTTGGCGTAGCAGCCGCCTTCGTAGTTGAAGACGCCGTTGTCGTCCCAGCCGTGTTCGTCGTCGCCGATGAGCAGACGTTTCGGGTCGGTCGAGAGGGTGGTCTTACCTGTGCCCGAGAGGCCGAAGAAGATAGCGGTGTTCTCGCCGTTGAGGTCGGTGTTGGCGCTGCAGTGCATCGAGGCGATGCCGCGCAGGGGGTTGTAGTAGTTCATGATCGAGAACATACCTTTCTTCATCTCGCCGCCATACCAGGTGTTGATGATGAGCTGCATGCGCTCGGTCAGGTTGAATGCAACGCAGGTCTCGGAGTTGATGCCGAGTTCTTTCCAGTTCTCGACTTTGGCTTTCGAGGCGTTGAGCACGACGAAGTCGGGCTTGAAGTTATCGAGTTCTTCCTTGGTCGGACGGATGAACATGTTGGTGACGAAGTGGGCCTGCCATGCTACTTCCATGACGAAGCGGACGGCCAGACGGGTGTCGACGTTCGTGCCGCAGAAGGCATCGACAACATAGAGGGTCTTGTCGGAAAGTTCTTTGTCGGCGATGGCTTTCAGAGCGTCCCAGGTGGCGGGAGTGATGGGCTTGTTGTCGTTCTTGTAGCCTTCGGTTGTCCACCAGATTGTGTTGGCGCTGGTATCGTCTTTGACAAAGAATTTATCTTTAGGCGAGCGGCCGGTATAGATACCGGTCATAACGTTGACGGCGCCGAGCTCGGTGAGCTGTCCTTTTTCATAGCCTTCGAGGCCCGGTTTGGTCTCGTCGATGAAGAGTTCGTTCCACGAAGGATTGTGGACTACCTTCGCTCCGCTGATGCCGTACTGGCTTAAATCGATTGTACTCATTGGGTTAATGTATAAAAATATGTAATTTGGATTTCTTTACCTGTTACTTCTTTTTTGACGCTGCAAAGGTAAGGTTTTTTCTTGATGATTAGACCGATAGATTACGGAAATATTTCTCTATTAATAAAATTTCACAATCATGTCGGAACCTTTGTCGGGCAGACTTAATATAAAACGCGCGCGAGGCCCGGAAGGTTCAGCGCCGCTGCGGAAAATTCTTCGACCGCAGAATGGTCAGTTTTTCTCCGCCGACAACGAGCATGGCCCCGACGCCCCGAAGAGAGCCGATCATCGCCATGGCCTCGGCGGCCGGCATGGCCATGCAGGCAGTGGCCAGCGCGTCGGCTTCCATTGCCGTCGGGGCGATGACGGTGGCCGAGAGTGTGGCTGTTTCAACAGGATGGCCTGTCAGGGGCGATATCGTGTGGCCTACGCGCCGACCGTCGAGGTCGCGGTAGTTTCGGTAGTTTCCCGAGGTAGCGACACCGCAGTCGGTCAGGGCTACGGTTGTCAGTTCGCTGTGGACTACGCTGTCGCGGCTTTCGACAGGGGCGTCGATCATTATATGCCAGGGCTCGCCGCGCGGGTTCGTGCCGGCGAGGGCTATCTCGCCGCCGATTTCTACCATATAGTCGGTGGCGCCTCCCCGGCGCAGGGCTTCGCCGACGGCGTCGCAGCCGAGCCCTTTGGCTATGGCCGAGAAGTCGAAATGGGTTGCATTCGTTTTCTTGACAACGCGGCCGTCGGCGTCGACAAAGCAGTCCTGAATTCCTACGCTCTCGAGTACTGCCGCAATTCCCGCTTCGGATGGAGCCGTCCCTTCGCCGTCGCGGCCGAAGCCCCAGAGGTTCACCAACGGCTCGACCGTCGGGTCGAAAGCGCCCCGGCTGAGGGCGTTGACGCGCCGCGACATCGTCATGACTTTCATGAAAAGGCTGTCGGCTCCGATTTTTCTGCTGTCGGAGATATTGACGAGGCTGACAAGCGATTCGTCGTTGAACACGCTCAGTGAGTTCTCGACACGCATGAGAGCCGCCGCTATCGAGTCGTCGAGAGGGCGGTCGGCGCGGTAGGTGATGCGGTAGGTCGTGTGCCATACCGACCCCTCGACGGTGCGGTAACCGGCTCGCTGGTTGCATGACGTCAGCAGCAGAGCTGCAAGAAATGTCAGTAAAAACTGTTTCATAGGTCGGATTTGTTGAAAACTTTCGGACAAAGTTAGCTGTTATATTCAAAAAAATGTGTATGTTTGCGAAAATAGCTACTGAATTATCGCTTCGATAATCGCAAATACCAATATTCACAACTTAAACTCTAATCGCTCATCTTTCTATGTCAAACGTCAACAAGTCTTATCTTTTTCTCGCGCCCGGTTTTGAAGAGATCGAGGCGCTGACAACTGTCGACGTCCTGCGCCGCGCAGGCATCTCTGTGGAAACAGTATCAATTACCGACACGACCGCCGTGACCGGCGCCCACAATATAACCGTCAAGGCCGACACAACACTCTCTCAGGCCGAAATCGACCGTCCCGACTGGCTCATCTGCCCGGGAGGAATGCCGGGAGCCTCAAATCTCGTGGCCTGCGACAAACTCGCCAGCCTTCTGCGCGACCACGCCGCCCGCTCTGGCCGTATCGCCGCAATCTGTGCCGCACCGGCAGTGGTGCTCGCCCAGCTCGGCATTCTTGACGGCCGCGAGGCAACCTGCTATCCCGGCTTCGAGCAGATGGCCCCGAAAGCCATCATGGTAGACCGCTCGGTTGTCGTCGACGGCAACATCATAACTGCCAACGGGCCCGCCGCGGCCATGCCGTTTGCTCTCGCCATAGTGAAGGCAACGCTCGGCGCCGAAGTGGCCGGCCAGATCGGTCAGGGGCTGCTCTTCTACCCCAAGAACTTCGAATTCTACTTCTGACCGTCCTGCGAAATGAATAAAAGAGGCTGCGCCGCAGCCTCTTTTGTGGTTATTGATGACGGGATCATTTCTTCTTGTCGTCGACAACAGCGTTGACGTCGATATACTGAGCGGGTTTGGTGAGCCAGCTGACTAAAGAAGAATTATTGAAGTTTTCCGTGAAGGACGAAGTCGTAGCTGTTGCCGCGGTAGTTGACGAAATTGCTGCGGTAGGTGACACTTCCGGTGGCGCGATTGATTGAGAGCGTTCCGGAGATATTGCCGGTTACCGTCTGATGGCTGTTAAAATTCTGTTGGCCAAAGCGTTGCAAGGCGGAGGGCCCAGCTAAGCGTAGGGCTGCACCGTGGTGCAGCCGCCGACCTTAAATGCCAAATGGAGCATTGCTCTAATGTCTGCAATGTGCACAAAATCAAGCTGCTGTATGGAATAGGCTGCCCCACGGAGCAGCCCTACTAGTTTCCGCCCGAGTAGTGGTGAAACTCTGCTCGTATGATTTTTCGTCTACAATGAAGGGACGTTGTCGGCAGCGATATTGTCGGCCGCGGCTGCCCCACGGAGCAGCCCTACGTCTTCGATCATTTTTTTAGTTGACATGGTCAGCCGAGGGTCAGCTCGAAGTCGGCGATGAATTTCGAGAACGAAGGGATCGTGGCGCGCATATTCTCGTAGACTTCGCGCTCGGTCCATGTCGACGATGAGCCCGGGCCAGTCTCGAGCTCGACGTCGATCGTTATGAGGTCGTTCTCGAGCGAGCCGCGCAGATGGGTCAGCAGCGCAGGCATCTGACGGCCCATGAGGTCGAGCTGCATATCGTTTGCCACGGTCATTATGAAGGCGTGGTCTTTCCCTTCGGCAGCCTGCGGAACCGATGCGCGCATCGTGTTGACGAGAATCTGCTCGCGCGGATGAGCCGCCATGAAGGTCTCCCAGGCCTTGACGAAAGCTTCGCGAGTGAAAGGATTGCTGCGCTGTGTTGTCAGCGTGGCTTCGGGCTTGCGCTCATCGGCGGCTGCCTGTGAGCGGCCGCGAAGCGTTGGCCCGCGCCCGACAGGGCGCAGCGTCGGAGTCGGAGTCGGCGCCTTTTGCGCCGGCATTGGCTCTACATTAGCTATCTTAGCTACATTAGCTACCTTAGCCGGCTCAGCCGGCGCAGCAGGGCGGTCGATAGGCTTTAGCTGCCCCCCGGCGCGACCGCTATTGGTCGAGGGGCGCACTGATTGGCATATCTTGGCGAGCGTCAGCTCAACAAGAAACTGTTTGCCTGAGGCAGTGCGGTAGTTGAGGTCGGCTTCGTTGAGCAGACACATGGCGCGGTAGATGAATCCCGGCGTGCATTTCTGCGCCGCTTCGGTCAGCTGTGCCGCTTCCGAGGCGTCGGCGTCGAGAAGCGAAGCCGTGGCCGGTTCGCGGGCAACCATCAGGTCGCGCATGAACGCCGCCAGTTCGGCGATGAAGAAGTGGCTGTCGAAGCCGCGCGAGCGAACCTCTTTATATATCAGCCAGGTCTGTGCCACGTCCCCCTTCAGGAATGCGTCGAGCAGACGCAGAAACAGCGCATGGTCGAGCATGTTGAGGCTTTCGAGTGCTGCGGCGCGTGTTATGTTGTTGCGCGACGATGCTGCGACCTGATCGAATATGCTCAGCGCGTCGCGCATGGCGCCGTCGGCCTTGCGCGCTATCAGCGCCAGAGCGCTGTCTTCGGCGGCTATTCCTTCGTTGGCGGCCACCATCTTGAGGTGGTCGACCATGTCGCGTATCGAAATCGTGTTGAAATCATAGATCTGGCATCGTGACAGAATCGTAGGTATGATCTTGTGTTTCTCGGTGGTCGCCAGAATGAAGATAACGTGGGCCGGCGGCTCTTCGAGTGTCTTCAGGAAAGCGTTGAAGGCCGCGTTGGAGAGCATGTGGACCTCATCGATGATGAATACGCGGTAGCGCCCCTGGGTCGGAGCCACCATAACCTGGTCGACAAGCTCGCGCATGGCGTCGACGCCGTTGTTGCTCGCTGCGTCCATCTCGATGATATTCAGCGAGTTGCCGGCGTTGAAGGCGCGACACGAAGCACACTCGTTGCAGGCCTCGCCGTCGGCTGTCGGGTGTTCGCAGTTGATAGTCTTGGCGAAGATGCGCGCGCAGGAGGTCTTGCCGACTCCGCGCGAGCCGGTGAAAAGATAGGAATGGGCAAGACGCCCCGACGCGATGGCATTTTTAAGTGTCGACGTCAGAGCACGTTGGCCGACGACGCTGTCGAACGTCGACGGCCGGTATTTGCGTGCTGAAACAAGATAATGATCCATACTACAAAGATAGCGCTTTTTTCGGTTTTCCACCGCTATATTATAATAAAAGGTGTCGGAAAGGGTTATCGGAGCAGGGCGGGGACGAAGGCGTCGGGGTAGTGGGTTAGGACGTGGTCGGCAGGGGTGCCGACGATGGTTATGATGTCGAACTGGGGGCGCTGGGGGTAGTCGCCGCTTCGGAGGAAGCTGTCGGCGAAGCGGGCCATGCGGCGCCGCTTTTCGGGATTCACGGCGTCGAGCGGATCGTCGAAAGGGGTTGAGCGTGTCTTTACTTCTACGAACATTATTCCGGAGCCGCGCGTGGCCACGATATCGATCTCGTCGCGGCCGAAGCGGAGATTGCGCCCGACGATAGCATAACCGCCGGCTACGAGGTAGTCGGCGGCTATATCTTCGCCCCAGCGGCCTATGTCGTTGTGACGTGCCATTGCGGGGTCGGTTTTATCAGTCGATGAGCGAGTGGCCTGTCATCTCGGCGGGCTGTTCGATTCCCATGATCGAGAGCATTGTGGGAGCGACGTCGGCGAGGCGTCCGGGGCCGACGTGGGCGTCTTTGCGCTCGGTGACGTAGATACAGGGCACGGGGTTGAGCGAGTGGGCCGTGTTGGGCGTTCCGTCGGGGTTCTCGGCGTTGTCGGCGTTGCCGTGGTCGGCAATGATGATTACCTCGTAGCCGGCTTTCTTGGCGGCTTCGACGGTGTCGCTGACGCAGAGGTCGACGGTTTTGACGGCTTTCTCGATGGCTTCGTAGACTCCGGTGTGGCCGACCATGTCGCCGTTGGCATAGTTGACGACGATGAAGTCGAACCCCTGCGAGGCGATGGCTTCGACGAGTTTGTCCCTGACCTCGAAAGCGCTCATTTCGGGCTTGAGGTCATAGGTGGCGACTTTGGGAGAGGCTACGAGAATGCGCTCTTCGCCGGTGTAGGGCTCTTCGCGGCCGCCGTTGAAGAAGAATGTCACGTGGGCGTATTTCTCGGTCTCGGCTATGTGGAGCTGTTTCTTGCCGAGCTTCGAGAGATATTCGCCGAGGGTGTTGACGACGTTCTCCTTGTCGAAGAGGATGTGAACCCCGGTGAACGAGGCATCGTAGGGGGTCATGCAGAAATATTGCAGCCCTGCGATGGTCTTCATTCCGGCCTCGGGCATATCGTGCTGGGTCAGCACGGTGGTCAGCTCTTTGGCGCGGTCGTTGCGGTAGTTGAAGAAGATTACGGCGTCGTTCTCTGCGATGAGACCTTCGCCCTGGGCGAGCGAGGCATTGTGGATCGGCTTGATGAACTCGTCGGTAACGCCGTCGGAATAGCTCTTCTCAACAGCTCCGGCCATGTCGGTGGCCTGGGCGCCGGTGCCGGCTGTCAGCAGGTCGTAGGCCTCCTTGACGCGCTCCCAGCGTTTGTCGCGGTCCATGGCGTAGTAGCGGCCTACGATCGAGGCGATGCGGCCTGTGGTCTTGGCCATGTGCTCTTCGAGGCGTTCGATGAAGCCTTTGCCCGAGTGCGGGTCGGTGTCACGGCCGTCCATGAAGCAGTGGACATAGACCTTCTTCAGGCCGTAGTGTGCCGCGATGTCGAGCAGTGCGAAGAGATGGTCGAGGCTTGAGTGGACGCCGCCGTCGCTGACGAGGCCCATGAGGTGGAGCGGACGGTCGTTCTCTCTGGCATAGCCGAAAGCGGCTTTTATCTGGTCGTTGTTGAGAATCGATTTGTCGGCGATGGCCTTGTTGATCTTGACGAGATCCTGATAGACCACACGGCCGGCGCCGATATTGAGGTGTCCCACCTCGCTGTTGCCCATCTGGCCGTCGGGGAGTCCGACATTTTCGCCGCTGGCCTGCAGCTGGTTGTGGGGGTAGGTTTTCAGAAGATAGTCCCAGTAGGGGGTCGGAGTGTTGTAGATGACGTCGCCGTGGCCGTGGTTACCGATGCCCCAGCCGTCAAGAATCATGAGAAGTGCTTTGTGAGCCATAATATGTGTAACGTTTTAGCGCTGCAAAGTTACGAATTTTTTGTCAGAATTTCAGCGAGGCGCCGACCGAGAGGAAGTTATAGGAGTTGTCCCAGCCGTTGCGCAGGGCGCCGCTGACCATGCCGGCCTGGATGTTGGCGGCCCAGCGCGGGGTTATCCAGTAGCGTGCGCCGATGTTGACGGCCATGGCGAACGAGGCCTCGGTAGCGCGGCGGCCTTCCCACTGGGTGTGGTCGAGGTCGTTGAAGCTGTAGGCTGTGGTGACATCCTCGTTGTCGTTCTTCATTGTCTGGCTGAACGATTTCTCCGAGAAGCCTTTAAGATCGGTCAGGCCTGTCGAGAAGTGGTTGAGGACGGCCACACCGATGCCGATGTTGAGATATGTGTCGAGGCGGTCGATGGGCGAGTAGTGGAGCGACGCCTGAGGCAGAAACGAGATGTCGTCGCGGCGGAAGCGGGTGTAGGCGGTTCCGTAGCCTTTGCGTTCGATTGTCTCTTTTTCCGACACTGTAGTGCGCAGCCCTGTTGTCGGGTCGCGGCGCCAGCCGTAGTTGACGCTGTTGTAGGAGTAGTCGTAGTTTCCGATTATCTGCACACGGTCGGTCTTGCCGCTGACGCCGTTGTCGATGGCCAGACCTACGCCGATGCTGAAGGGCTGTCCGAATATTCTGAGGTCATCTTTGATTATATATTCAAAGGCGATGCGCTGGGTGAACATCGCTTTATCGGGGCCTCCGCTGTTGGTTATCGCACCGACGCCGATGCCCGCATCGGCTATTCTGGCTCCTTTTTCGATGGGGTCGGCCGGGGTAAAGGCCGAAGCGGTGGCTGCGCCGGCCAACAGGACAGATGCAAGGATGAAGCTCTTTTTCATGACGGTAGTGTTGATAAATGTGTGGTTATTTGAACAGCTTCGGGAGGAAAAGGCGCAGGTAGTCTCGCCAGTTTTTCCAGGTGTGTCCACCTTCTGAGCTGTGGTATTCGTAGTTGAGACCCGCCTTGTCGAATTCGGCGAGCATCTCTTTGTTTTCGCGGGCGAGGAAGTCGGTCTTTCCGATGCCTACCCAGAGCAGTAGCGGCTTGGCGTCGGCCAGGGCGCGCAGTGCGGGGCCGGGATTGTCGTAGGCTTTTGAGTCGGAATATTTCCGCGGATGCAGAAAGCTTGAGAACGAGCCGATATAGCCGAACATCGCGGGGTTGGCACGGGCTATGTGGATTGTGTGGAAGCCGCCCATCGAGAGACCGGCGAGGGCGCGCGAGGCGCGGTCTGTGTTCGTCGGATAATGGCTGTCGACCCATTCGACGATGGCGGGGAACGAAGCTTCGAACTCGCCGTTCATAGTGCGCGGCGGACGCGACACGGGCTGCGCCGGTGCGCCGGGGTTGTCGCCGGGAGCGGCCTTGTGGGCTATGTTGCCGTTGGGCATCACGACTATCATCGGCTCGACCTGCCCGGCGGCTATCATGTTGTCGAGAATATAGGGAGCGCGTCCCAGCTCGGGCCATGCGTTTTCGTCGCCGCCGAGGCCGTGGAGAAGATAAAGCACCGGATAGCGGCGGTCGGAGCGCGGGTCGAATCCGGCGGGGGTGTAGACTGTCATGCGCCGGCCGTCGGGCCCCCACACTTTTGCCACAGTGCCGTGGGGGACGTCCTGCGAGCGCAGTTCGGGGTCGGTTACGACGTAGTTCGACAGATACATTTCGTTGCGCTCAGTGAAGGCGTTGGCGGGATCGATTGTGCGGACGCCGTCGATGTTGAAGAAGTAGGTGTAGTAGTCGGGGCGCAATGATTTGGTGCGTCCGCGCCATATGCCGTCGGCGCCTCGCGTCATCTTTGTCGGGGCGAGATCTCCGCCGACAGTGACAGAGGCGGCTTTCGGGGCATATACAGCGAGCGATACTGTGGCGTCGTCGTTGACGACACCCGACTTGGGCTGTTTCGGGGCTGCGGCGAAGGCCTGACAGGCTGCCGCGGCCACGGTAATGGCGATGAGCAGTTTTTTCAGATATTGCATACCGGGCATTTTTGGTCGCGCTCGATGGCGACGGTGGTGAATGTCATTGTGAAGGTGTCGATTGTCAGAAGGCGGTCGGCGAGCGGGCTGCCGAAGCCTCCGGCTATTTTCATGGCCTCGCAGGCCTGAACCATTGCCGTCAGTCCGACGACACCGCTGAAGATTCCGGCTCCGGCACATGAGCCTTCGGCGTTGTCGCCCGGCAGGCCGTCGCCGTAGAGACAGCCGTAGCAGGCATGCCCGGGCAGAACCGTCATGACCTGTCCGCCAAAGCGGCCGACGGCGCCGTAGACGTAGGGCAGACGAGCGCGGGCCATGGCGCGGGCCACGGTGAGTTTCGACGTGTAGGAGTCGGTGCAGTCGAGAGCTACATCCCAGGGCGCGGCACCGAGTATCGCTTCGGAGGTCGATTCGTCGAAGCGGCTCTCGAAGATCATTGTCTCTACGGAGGGATTCAGCGAGGCGATGCGGCGGCCGGCGCAGACGGCTTTGGGGAGACCTGTGTCGGCGTCGGTATAGAGAATCTGGCGCTGGAGGTTCGACAGCTCGACGATGTCGGGGTCGACGATGCCTATGCGGCCCGTTCCGGCGGCTGCAAGATATTCCAGAGCCGCCGAGGCGAGTCCGCCGGCGCCGATAACGAGAACCGACGCCTTTTCGAGCCGCCGCTGTCCTTCGGGGCCAATGCCGGCGAGCTGCAGATGTCCTTTATAGCGGATGTCAGAATTCATATCCGGCCTCGGCTATTCGTTTGCGGTCGGCTTCGACGGTCGACCCTATGGTTGTCAGCAGATCGCCGACGATGGCGCCGTTGACGGCGATGCGCATGGCGCGCAGCTGGGTGTGCTCGCTCATCAGTGCGCGTCCTCCGGCGAAACGCATCTGAACGCCCGGATGGACGAAGCGGAACACAGCCACTGTTCTCAGAATCTCTTCCTCGCTCAGCGGAGCGGCGTTTTCGAGCGGAGTGCCGGGAATGGGGTGGAGCAGGTTTATGGGAATCGACAGTGGCTTCACCTCTCGGAGAGTCAGCGCCAGTTCGACACGCTGGGCCATAGTCTCGCCCATGCCTATGATGCCGCCGGAGCAGACCTCGAAGCCGAGGTCGCGGGCTGCGCGAAGCGTGGCGAGCTTGTCGTCGGTAGTGTGGGTCGAGCAGACTGTCCTGAAGAACGACGGTCCCGCCTCGAGGTTGCAGTGGTAGCGCGTAACCCCCGCTTCGCGCAGGCGCCGCAGTTCGTCGGGGCCGAGCAGGCCGAGCGACGCGCAGAGGCCCGTGCGGCATTCGGCACCGATGGCGCGGAACGTCGAGCAGATGGCGTCGAGCGCGGCGCCCTGCACTCGCCGGCCGCTTGCCACGAGCGAGAATCGGCCTATGCCGGCGCGGTCGGCGGCGCGGGCGTGTTCGAGGCAGGTTGCTTCGTCGAGCAACGGGTAGGTGTCGATGCCGGTTTTTGCATGACGCGACTGGGCGCACCATTTGCAGTCTTCGGGGCAGAGACCCGACCGCACGTTGGCGATCGAGCATGAGTCGAATCGGCGTGAGACGGTTTTCCGCGTCAGTTCTTCAGCGGCGTCGTATAGAGCTTCGGCGTCGGGAGCCTCGGCCAGAGCGTAGGCTTCGCCGTCGGTGATGGCGCCTCCGGCGAGGATGCGTTCTTTCAGTGAGGTTATTTCTTCGGATGTCATTGAAGGGTCATAGATATTTGTCGCCGAAAGCCTGACGGGCATCGTCGACGAGGCGGCGTATGTCCTGCTCTTCGGCTCGGGGATAGATTAGAAGCACATTGTCGGTGTCGGCCACGATATAGTCGTCGAGGCCCGACACAACCACGAGCTTGTCGCGGCTCTTGACGGCGAAGATGTTGCCCGACGAGTTGTAGGCGAGCACGTTACATTCCTGAGTGACATTGCGCTCGCGGTTTTTCGGAGAGTTGTCGTAGAGAGAACCCCACGTGCCGAGGTCGCTCCAGCCGAAATTGGCCATGGCGACGTATGCGTTCGAGGCATGTTCGAGCACGGCGAAGTCTATCGCTATCGACGGGCACGACGGAAATGCGCGGCTTATGAAGGCATCTTCGTCGGGAGTGCCGAAAAGACGTATGCCGCTGTCGAAGACGGCGGCGAGTTCCGGGGCGTGTTCGCGCAGGGCGGCCACGATCGACGATGCTTTCCAGAGGAATATGCCGCTGTTCCAGTAGAATTCGCCCGAGTCGATAAACACTTCGGCCATTGCGGCGTCGGGTTTCTCGGTGAAGGTCTTCACGCGCGCGATGCCGCTTGTGGCCTCGGCGCCGACCTGGATATAGCCGTAGCGCGTCTCGGGGCGTGTTGCGGTGAGACCGACTGTCAGCAGTGCGTTACTGTTCTCGACAAAACCGAAGCCGTTGAGAATTGTCGTGTTGAAGACGGCTTCGCCCGTAATGAGGTTGTCGCTCGGCACAACTACCATAGAGGCTTCGGGATCGACGGCGAGGATATGGTAGGCGGCCAGCGCTACGGCGGGAGCCGTGTTACGGCGCGTCGGCTCGGTCAGAATGTTTGCGGCCGGAAGTTCGGGGAGCTGCTCGGCTACCAGAGAACCGTAGATGTCGTTGGTGACAACGAGAATCCGTTCGGGGCTTTCGACCAGCGGCAGCATTCTGTCGAAGGTCATCTGCAGTAGTGAGCGGCCGCTGCCGAAAAAGTCGAGAAACTGTTTGGGACGCGCCGTGCGGCTGTAGGGCCAGAACCGGCTGCCTATGCCGCCGCTCATTATCACGCAGTATCTGTTGTGTTTTGCCATATCTGGAAGAGTGTGTCTTATAGTTGAGGTGAGAGATTGAGTTGTCAGTATCGGCAGGTTATGGAACCGTCGACTCGGCCGGAGAGGCAGGCGATTCGGCAGCCGGAGCCTCGGCGGGATGGGCCGCCTGTTCCTGAAGCGATTTCATTGTGACCTCCCCCGCAGCGCGCTCGGCTTTAGGCGCGGGAGCGGCAGCGGGAGCTGCTTTCGGCGCGATGATACCCGGTTTCGGAGTTGTCGGAGCTGCGGGAGCGGCGGGAGCAGTGTCAGGCGTGGCTGCCGAGGTGGAATCTTCGACTATGGTGATTTCTTCGGTAGCTTCCAGGAGCTCATCTTCCTGTTCGGGACGCGGCATGAAGAAGTAAACCCACAGAACAAGGCCAAGAATGACAACGAAGACAGCGAGAAAGAGGGCGACTTTCAGCCGCTCGTTGCGGCGGCGTGCGCGTTCGGCGCCGTCCTCGTCCACATCCGTCGCATCAGATACATCCGTCGCATCAGATACATCTTTCTTACTCCCGACGGCCTCGGCCAATTTCGTATAAGCTTCGGGAACCTCTCCGGGGCGCGGATAGGCTTTATTGAGATGGGTAGGGCGGCCGCAGTGGGGGCAGAACAGCGAGCTGTCGGAGATGTCGCTGCCGCAGTCGTCGCATTTTATCAGAGACATTGGAGTTGTAGTTATTTGTAGGTGTATGTTATTGTTCCGGTTTGAGAGGCGGGGGCGTCGGGGTCGGCGCTGAAGCGCGAGCGGCGGGCGGCCTCAACACAGCTGCGTCGCGCCGAAGCCGAAGCATTGGCCGGAGCGACCCCGCTCAGATAAGCCGCCGAGGTGACGTTTCCGTTGCGGTCGACAGTGATCTTCACGACGATCTTTCCCATCGGCCCCTTTTCGGGAGAGGGGAGGCTGACCGCCTTGCGGTTGCCCAGACCCGATGCAGCTATGCCGCTGACGGCGCCGTCGGCCGAGTTGCCGTCGGGCTGGCCCGCTTTGCCTTTCCCTTTGCCGAAGCTGACGCGGTCTTTGATAGCCTCGGCTTTCTCAGCCTTTTCGGCCTTTTCGGCCTCGGCTTTCTCAGCTTTAGGGTCTTTCGGAACCTTAAGGGCCTTAGGGACTTTAATGTCGCCGGAGGGAGCTGCCACATCAGTCACATCCGTTACATCAGAAACATCAGAAACATCAGAAACATCAGAAACATCAGCTGTTTCGGCAGCCGCTTCGGCTTCAGCGGCGCCCTGATCGCCGACCATGACAAACTCGCCGCCGAAGAGAATCTCCGACGAGTCGGCCGGCGGCCATTCGGGCTGATCATGCTCTGAGCTGTAGCGCAGCACACCGGCTACCAGCGCCGCTATCAGCAGCGCGTGGAACAGCAGTGTGGCAGCTGCGGCTATGGCCCGGTGTCGTCGGTTATTTTTCATAATCAGGCTGGGCCGTGGCCGGAGCGGGCTTGGTGGCGAGAACCATCTTCAGGTTATTGCGTGCGCCGAGGTCGAGAACCTCAACGAGGCGTCCGTAGGTGACATCCTCGTCGGCATAGACGGCGATATAGTCTTCGTCGGGATTCTCGGCTGCAAGCTGAAGAAAAGTCAGCAGGCGGTCGAGGTCGGCGATCTCCTGTGGCTCTCTGTCGCCGGCCGCCGACACGAAGATGCGCCCCTCGCTGTCGAGATAGACGCGCTTCGACGGCTTCAGAGCCGTCTGCTCGCTGCTTTGCGGCAGATTGACTTCGAGGGCCGTCGGGAAGATGAACGTCGAGGTCACCATGAAGAATATCAGCAGCAGAAAGATAACGTCGGTCATCGACGCCATCGAGAAAGCTGCCATCATTGAATGTTGACGCTTGAGCGACATAGGCTTATGCGGCAGGCTCGTTGAGAAGATCCATGAACTCCATGGTCTTGCTCTCGAGGTTGTTCATGACGCGGTTGATGCAGGCAACCAGATAGTTGTAGGCGAACAGGGCTATGATGCCCACTACGAGACCGGCTACTGTCGTCACCAGAGCCTCGTAGATGCCGCCGGCGAGAACGTCGATGTTGGCAGAGGTTCCGGCCGACGCCAGATTGAAGAAGGCCTCGACCATGCCGATAACGGTGCCGAGGAATCCGAGCATGGGCGCTCCGGCGGCTGTGGTGGCGAGCCAGGGAAGGCCTTTTTCGAGGCGCGCGATCTCGATGTTGCCGGTGTTTTCGATGGCTACGAGCACGTCGTTCATCGGGCGGCCGATGCGGCTGATGCCTTTGGCTATGAGGCGCCCGTAGGGCGAGTTGGCGTTGTTGCACACGAGCAGGGCGCTCTCGATTTCGCCCTCGTGGATATAGTCTTTTATCCGGCTCATGAAGGTGTCGTCGCCTGCGGCGGCGCGGCGGATAACGATCCAGCGCTCCACGAAAACATAGATGCAGATAAGCGACAGAAGTGCCAGCGGAATCATTATAAGTCCGCCTTTGACGCACAGATCCCAGACGGATAGCTCTTTGACAACCGGAGTGGCGGCCGTGGCGGCCTGAAGGAGAATTGACATTGTCGGAAAGGGGTGTTGGATGGTTGTTGAATCTTGTTTGTCAGCCTTTCAGGCAGGCTTTGTAGGCTTTGATGGCTTCGGCGATGCCCATATAGAGGGCGTCGCATATCAGCGCGTGGCCTATCGACACCTCGTCGAGATAGGGAACCTGTTCGCGGAAGTAGCGCAGGTTCTCGAGGCTGAGATCGTGGCCGGCGTTGACGCCGAGTCCTGCGGAGTGGGCCGCGCGCGACGCCTCGATATAGGGAGCGACGGCGCCTGCCGGATCGGTGGGGTAGTTGTCGGCGTAGGGCTTCGTGTAAAGCTCCACGCGGTCGGCCTGAACCTTGGCTGCAAGGCGAATCTGGGCCGGATCGGGGTCGACGAAGATGCTCGTGCGTATCCCCGCCTCGCGCAGGCGCTCCACTATCGTTGTCAGGAATTCGAAATTCGCCGCTATGTCCCAGCCGGCGTTCGAGGTTATGGCGTCGGGGGCGTCGGGAACAAGGGTGACCTGCTCGGGCTTTACCTTTAGAACAAGGTCGAGGAAGCGCTCGCAGGGATAACCCTCGATGTTGAATTCAGTCTTCACCAGAGGGCGCAGACGGTAGACGTCGTCGTAGCGTATGTGGCGCTCGTCGGGACGCGGATGGACTGTCACTCCGTCGGCTCCGAGGCGTTCGACGTCGCAGGCGAACTGCTCGACATCGGGCCGGTTTTCTCCCCGGGCGTTGCGGAGAGTGGCGACTTTGTTGATATTAACACTAAAATTTGTCATCGTATGAGTAATTTTTTGCCGGCAGACGTTGTGATTGTAGATTCATTTAGAGAAAATTACTAACTTTGTAATCAGAAACGCCGCTTCTCGACGGCAAAATTACGCAAAATTCCCCCCAAAATCAAGCGCCGGTGACACCAAACGACACTAATCTTCAGCCTCAGGCCATTCTTGCCCGCCTCTTTCCGCCCGTCGAAGAGTCGAGCCGGCTCACTGTTGCTTGTCGCAGAGCGAACTACAGCGCCGGAGCTATTGCCAGAGCTGTCGAAGACTGCGACTGTCATCTGCTCAACCTCAATCTGACGGCGCCTGTTGTCGGCTCTCACGATCCGCTTGACGACACTGTCACTGTCGAGCTGCGCGTCAGCCGCCGCGATCCGGCGGCCGTGGCCCGCTCTCTCGAGCGCTACGGCTTCCGTGTCATCGACGGTCAGGCCTCGGCCGAGGCCGCTTCCGACGCCGCCACCGATGAGGTGCGCCGCCGTGTCAACGAGCTAATTCATTTTCTGAACGTATGAAACTAATAGCCATAAACGGCAAACGGCGTCAGGACCCTGCGCGTCGCCGGGCCACTCTCGACTTCATAGCCGGTCTCTGGGAAGCTCTCGGACGTCCCGCAATAGCTATGCAGAACCGCTATGCTCTGGCTCTCGGCCCCGAGAATCTGCCACCCGCCATTGTCGGTCTCGGCGCCGCTGCGCCCGAGCTGGCTGTCAGCATCGGCGGCGACGGTACTTTTCTGCGCACTGCGCGCTGGATCGGCTCGATGCCGACCCCTATTCTCGGCCTGAACAGCGGAAACCTCGGATTCCTCAGCAATGTCGGAATCGAGGATGCCGGCCGCATAATAGACGACATCGCCGGGGGGCGCCTTGTGGTTCAGGAGCGAACACTGCTGAGAGTGACTGTCGGGGGAGCGCGCGTCGACGACACTTCGCGCATCCTTGATTTCCCTTACGCTCTCAACGAGGTAGCCATCGTCCGCGACGACAATGCCTCGATGATAACGGTCGACACCCTGCTCGACGGCGACCAGCTGGCAACCTACCGTGGCGACGGCCTCATCATAGCCACTCCTACAGGCTCGACGGCCTATAACCTGTCGGTCGGCGGCCCTATCCTGAGCCCCAATGCCCATTGCTGGGCTCTTTCGCCCGTGGCTCCCCATTCGCTGACGATGCGCCCCGTCGTGATTCCCGACTCGTCGCGGCTCGACATCGCCGTCGACGCCCGCGTTCCGCGCTACCGCCTGAGTCTCGACGGCCGCTCGGTTAGCCTTCCGCTCGATGCGCGCCTCGTTGTCGACCGCGCGCCTTTCACGACCCGGATTCTCTTCAGCGCCGACCACACATTCGCCCGCAATCTACGCGACAAACTGCTCTGGGGCGTCAGATGATAAAGCGCGGCATCCCCCATCCTCTGCTCGGCCACGTCAATCTGCGTTTCAGCGCCACGGCGCGCAATTTCACGGGGCGCTGGACAAAAGGGGAACCCTGGATAACCTGTCCGGCTGGAGTTCCCGCCGCGCGGATTGTCGAAGTCATCGACGAACTGGCTCCACGGATGCTCGAACGGCGCCGCACGCTCTCCTTCGAAGCCGGTTCGGTTCTCGAACTGCCGGGAATCACTATCAGATTTTTCGACAACGACCGTTCGGGCCGCGACACTTTTGTGCAGGGCAGGCCCGCAGGCGAGATTGTCGAAGCGAAAGTCTTTATCGGCGCTGAGCTCGACGAGCCCGAACGCTCGCAGGCAGTGTCGTCGGCGCTGACGGTATTGTCGCGCCGCTATGCCGCGCCGCTTCTTCTGCCGCGCGCCCGCTCGCTCGCCGCCGCAGCAGGTCTCACTGTGAACCGCTGGAAGATAGGCTCGGGCACAAAGGTTCTCGGGACCTGCGAGCGCCGCAGCGCCACGATAAGCCTCTCACATATCATTGTGTTTCTGACACAGGAGCTACGCGACCTCATTGTCTGGCACGAGCTTGCCCATCTCTCGGGGCCGGGCCACGACGCCGCCTTCCACGCCCGTGTCGACCGTCTCAGCGGCGGCCGCGAGGCCGGGCTCGAACGGCGCCTGCGCCGCTACCCCTGGCCTGTCCTGCGATAAAATCTCAGCCTTTGAATAGTTCTGAATGTGAGCCCAGCCTCGACAGAGCATAGACATTGTTCTCTTCGTCGAACCATATCAGAAGAAAATCACCTTCGATATGACATTCAAAGCAGCCTGAATATTCTCCTGTCAATGTGTGTTTCCGATATTTTTCAGGCAGGGGAATTTCATTCCGAAGCATATTGAGGACATTGTTCAGCTCTTCAAGCTTTCTGGGCTGGTTTAGAAATCTTTTCAGATCTTTCTTGAACTGGCGCGTGTAGCGAAGCTCTTTCATAGATTCATCGACTTGAGCATGGCTTCGACGCTTGAGGTGTCGATCGGGCCTTTAAGGTTGCCTGCTTTCGCTTCGTTGATAGCTGCGACGGTTTCTTCGTTAGGTTCATGGTAAACTGCATCAAGCAGCAGAACCTCAACATAATTGTTGAGGCTGCGCCGATCTCTTTTGGCGAGCTCCTTAAGCTTGTCAAGCAGATAAACCGGAAGCCGGAACACATGGGCTTTTTTTTCGAGGGCTATATCCATATATGATATCATTTAGATTACAAAGATATGATATTTTATAATCAAAAACAAATTTGCGATAATTAAGTTCCCAGTCATTAGTTTGAGACCAAACAAATAGGCGCGCCGTCGGGCGCGCCTATTTACGGGTTCAAAGGTTTCTTATCGTAGAACGATTTTGCTCGTTGCCATGCCGGCGCGGACGATGTAGACACCTGCGGCGAGGCGGCTGAGGTCGGTAGCCGGGGCGTTGATGCCGGAAACTACGCGCTTGCCGGCGGTGTCGTAGACCTCGGCGTTGGCGAAGTCGCCGCTGATGAGCAGTGTGCGGCCGTCGAGAGAGATGCTGACATTGCTGTCGGCACCGACCGATGCGATGCCGGTCTGCTTGTCGAAGGTGACTTCGATTGCGGGCGATTCACCGCCGTTATAGAGTTTCTTGACCGATGCGGTGTGGACGCCGTTGGGCAGCGTTGTGACGAGCATCGAGTTCTCTTTGGTCAGAACGGGCTCTCCGCCGTCGATCGAGAGGCTGTAGCCGTTGAATTTTCCTGCCGACGGCTCGAGGCCCGAGTCGGTGATGCCGGTGCCCATGGCGAACTCGTCGACAAGAAGCATGAAGACGTCGTTCGATTTGCTGTTGAGGGCTACGTAGCGGGCTTCGGCGGGGATTGTCCAGGTATATTGTGTCCATGTGCGTTCGGGAACTTCCTGGAGCTCATCCCAGGTGTAGGAGTCGAGGTCGTCGGCTTCTCCTTTGGTGTAGCCGAGGCGTATCTGCTCAAGGCGTCCTTCGACCGATTCATACGACATGGCCCAGAGGCTGACGGTGAAATCTTTGTGGAAGCTCAGGCGCGGCGAAATCATGTAGTCGTCGCTCCAGTTGAGTTGGGTTCCGCCGTCGTGGAATATAGGCGCTGCGGCGAAGAATGCCATAGAGCGGTCGCCGCGGTGGGCGGTGATGATCGAAGTCGGGGTGGGTTCGGTTTCCTGACCGTTCATGACGATTGCCGCCATCGGGCTCTTCATTCCGGGGAATGTCAGACCGCCGAAGCCGTAGGTTGTCAGACCGTCGCCGTCGATGTAGCTCCATCCGAGGGCGCCCGGGGCGTTGATCTCGAAGTCGGCATAGTCGTTTCCCTCGAAGCTGTCGCTGAAGTCGCGGAAGATGTCCCACGATACTTTCACGCCGAGGTGAGAGCACTGGGCGTCGATGTTGACCGGAGGCAGCAGTTTCTGCTTCATGGCCACGGTGAAGGCATATTCGTCGCGGTTGTCGTCGTTGGCCGAGATTTCGGCGGGAGCGGCTTCGAATCCCTCACGGATGGCGCTGAGGGTGTATTCGTCTTTCCAGACGTCGGCGAACGTGGCTTTGCCGTCGACGGCCTTGGCAGTGTAGCTGTTTTCGGCCGATTTTAGTGTTACGGTGGCATCGGCTACGTCGGCATTGTCGGAGTCGGCTGTCAGGCTGACGGTCACACTGGCGAACTGGGCGATATGCTGTTCGGCGCTGACTGTCGGCTGAGATGTCAGGTTGTCGACGGGATAGACGGTCTCGACGGCATAGCTGTAGCTGCCGCGGCCGAGGCTGTTCCACTGGCTGTCGGTGGCTGTCAGGGCGGTTATGCCAGAGGCCACTGAAGTGCGTCCTGCGGTGTCGCCGTTCTTGATGCGGTAAACGTTATATTTGCGGTCGGGGGTGAAAGCGGCGTCCTCTTTGCGTTCGAGCAAGGGGCGGAGCATCAGCGCGCCGGGCCAGCCGAGGTCGTCGAAATAGCGGTAGCCGGCGACATAGCTGTTCGAGAACACCTGAGTGCGCGGCTCGACAGGCTCGGGGTTGTCGTCGCGGCCGAGTGAGAGGTAACCGTTGGTGTTGAGGGCGACAACGAAGCCGTTGTCCGAGACGACGGGTTCGTCGAATTTCACCGATGTCCAGCCGTTAAGGAGCGATTTGACATTGTCTTTGCGGTAGATGATCTCGCCGTTTGGTTCGCCGTCGGCGTCAAGGCCGATAATCCATATATTGACGAGCTCGGGAGGGTCGGCCGAATAATCGGTTGTCTTGCGGTAGAAGTCAACGCCGTAGAGACGGTATTTGTCGCGGCAGACAACGCCGATAACGGCTACGTTGTTGGCCGCGTCGTAGCCTATCGGGTCTTCGGCGGCATGACCGTTGTCGTAGATTTTCAGGCGTGCGTCGACGGGCGCTTCCCAATTGATTTTTCCGTCGGTCGAGGTGGCGCTGAATGGCGCGAGGGCATTGTAGGTGAGCTTCGTGGTTCCGAAGTCGGTTGTGGCGCCCGAAGCTTTTACGTTGACTGCGGCGATGTAGTCGGTGAAGTTGTTCTTGGTGATAGTCATGGTGTAGGGCGCGTCGGCCTTGGCACCTTTGTTGAGATATACGCCGCTGATCGAGTAGTTTCCCGAGGCATCGGTGGTGGCCGAGAAGCCGGCATATCCCTTGAGGGTCACAAGAGCGTCGGGCAGGGCGTTGCCTTTGTTGTCGGTGACGCGCCCTTTGACGGTGCGATGCTCCATGGCGGCCACTTCAAGCGTCAGGTCGACGGTCGAGCCTGCGGTTACGTTGGCTTTCACAGGGGTGGCGGGGCTTTCGTAGCCGAATTTCTCCCATGTGACCGAATAGTTTCCGGCTGCTATCTTGCCGAACGAGAAACTGCCGTCGTCGGCGGTTGTGGCGGTGTAGGTCTGCGGGCCGGTGGCGGTGACGGCCAGACCGCCAACGGGGGTAGAGCCGCTTTTGGCGGTGCCCTTGAGTGTTCCCTCGTCGATGGGGGTGACTTTCACGTTCTTGATGAAAATCATCTGGCCCTGATGGCCGTCCGAGACGTGCTGGAAAGAGATATAGTAGTTGCCGGCTTCGGTGATGGCCGGAAGCTCGATTGTCTCTTTGCCGGCGCTGTAGTAGCAGCCTTTATACTGGGCCTCTTTCAGAAGAGTGTGTTCGGCCGAGGGGTCGGGCGATTTGCTGAGGTAGATGTTGACATGTTCAGTCGATGAATAGGTCGTATAGTAGTCGAACTTGAGGGTGATGTCTCCTTCGTCGGCGATGTCGAACTTCAGGGCCGGAGAGACAAGCCAGTTGCTGACTTCGGAGTAGTTTGAGGTGAAGGCCCACGAGCAGGCGGCTTTGCCGCCGTTGTCCGACTCGCCGAGGAACCATGTAGCGTGTTCGTCGTCGGTGTTCTGGTCGACGTCGTAGACCGACCATGTGTCGAACAGTGCCTGTGTGTTTAGTGCGCACGAATAGGGGAGCTGCTGCTGGGCGAAAGCCCCCGATGCCGTAAGTGCGACACAACCCGCAATAATTTATCTGAGGTAGTGTATTCGCATAAAGAAGTGGTAGATGGTTAATGAATGTTGCTGAATTGCCTCAAAGGTAGCAAATAGTTTTAAATGTCCAATAATTTTTAACCTGAATAATTCATAGACCCGCAAAAAAAGAACGCCCCTCTTGCAAATCTGC
>OLZC01000276.1_pt1 | contig 21225 bp, 22 predicted proteins | sample 1644391 | NCBI WGS metagenome assembly OLZC01 (sample SAMEA103958140, study PRJEB25191) | human gut metagenome | biome: human-associated habitat [ENVO:00009003]; feature: intestine environment [ENVO:2100002]; material: feces | place: Germany | collected 2013/2015
TGGACGGTCGTGACCAATGACGGAAGTCTTGCCGCGCATTATGAGAACACGATCCTCATAACCGACGGCGAGGCCGAAATACTCACTATGGCAGAGAACATTGACTGACAATTCGTCAAACCGACCAGGAGGAAAATTATTTTGGCAAAAGACGACGTAATCGAACTCGAGGGCACGGTAGTCGAGTCCCTGCCCAACACCATGTTTATGGTCGATATCGGCCAGGGTCACACGATCCTTGCCCATATCTCCGGTAAGCTCAGAATGAACTTCATCAGGATCCTCCCCGGCGATAAGGTCACGGTGCAGATGTCTCCGTACGATCTGACCCGCGGACGTATCACCTGGAGAAGTAAGTAGGAGGTAAAACAAATGAAAGTAAGACCTTCCGTGAAGCCTATGTGCGAAAAGTGCAAGATCATAAAGCGCAAGGGCAAAGTCATGGTAATTTGCGAAAACCCCAAGCATAAGCAGAGACAGGGCTGATAAATAACTTTAGCTCGTCCGACAAAAGTAAGATCCCGCATGGACCGCAAGGCTCCCTCCGGCGGGAATAAGCCAAGCGGATCCGCAAAAATGCGGAATAATAATCGAAAGGAATGATCGATCAATATGGCACGTATAGCCGGCGTTGACCTGCCCAAGGACAAGAGAATTGAGATAGGACTCACTTATGTCTACGGTATCGGCAGAACCAGCGCAAACAAAATACTGGCAATGACCGGTATAAATCCCGACACCCGTGTAAAAGACCTCACCGAAGAGGAAGAAGCAAAGCTGCGTGAGTGCATCGACCACAACTTCATCGTTGAGGGCGACCTTCGCCGCAGTGTGGCACTTGACATCAAGCGCCTGACTGAGATCGGCTGCTACCGCGGCCTGCGTCATCGTCGCGGCCTGCCCGTTCGCGGCCAGCGCAGCAAGACCAACGCTCGTACCCGTAAGGGTCCGAAACGCACCATCGCAAATAAGAAGAAGTAAGGAGGGATATGAATTATGGCAGCAAATGCAAAGAAAAAAGTCAGAACACGCCGCAGAGAGCGTAAGAACATTGAAAAGGGCCAGGTTCATATCAGCTCTTCCTTCAATAACACCATGGTCACCATCACCGACACCCAGGGCAATGCAATTTCCTGGGCATCTGCCGGCGGCATGGGCTTCCGTGGCAGCAGAAAGTCTACCCCCTTCGCAGCTCAGACCGCAGCCGAGACTGCCGCAAAGGCAGCTATGGAGCATGGTCTGAAGACCGTCGAAGTATTCGTCAAGGGCCCCGGCTCGGGCAGAGAAGCTGCAATCCGCGCTCTGCAGACCGCAGGTCTTGAAGTAACGATGATCAAGGACGTAACCCCCATTCCTCACAATGGCTGCCGTCCTCCGAAGCGTCGTCGTGTCTAATTGAAGGAGGGAAAGACAAATGGCAAGATATACTGAAGCAGTCTGCCGCCTGTGCCGCAGAGAAGGTCAGAAGCTCTTCCTTAAGGGCGACCGCTGCTACACCAAGTGCGCGCTTGAGAACAGATCCTATGCACCCGGCCAGCACGGCCAGGGCCGCAGCAAGAGCTCCGAGTACGGTATGCAGCTTCGCGAGAAGCAGAAGGCAAAGAGATACTACGGCGTTCTTGAGAGTCAGTTCCGCAGCTACTATGAGATGGCAGAGCGTCGTCCCGGCAAGACCGGCGAAAACCTCCTGAGCATCCTCGAGTGCCGTCTGGACAACGTCGTGTACCGCCTCGGCTTTGCAATGAGCCGCGCCGAAGCACGTCAGATGGTCAGCCACGGTCACTTCACCGTAAACGGCCGCAAGGTCAACATCCCCAGCTATCAGGTAAAGCCCGGCATGGTTATTACTCTGAAAGAGAGCAGCCGTGGTCTTGAGAAGATCAAGGCCAATGTTGAGGCAAACAGCTCACGTCCCGCACCCAAGTGGCTTGAGTACGATGCAAACAACATGATCGCTAAGGTCGTCGCAGTGCCTGCACGCGATGACATCGACCTCCCCATCGAGGAGCGCCTCATCGTCGAGTTGTACTCCAAGTAATACAGATACCCTCAAATTGGTAAGCTGACAAAACTCAGGGCGCAGATAAAGCGCCGAACTTAATAAGGAGGGTTATATTTAATATGATCGAAATAGAAAAGCCGCGTATAGAGTGCATCGAAACTCCGACCGACAGCTCCTATGGTAAGTATATCGTAGAGCCGCTGGAGCGCGGCTACGGCACGACACTTGGTAACTCTCTGCGTAGGGTCTTATTGTCCTCTCTGCCCGGCACGGCTGCGACCTCGATCAAGATCGCAGGCGTTCAGCATGAGTTTTCGACTATCCCCGGTGTTAAGGAAGACGTGACCGAGATCGTTCTTAATGTTAAGAGCATCATCGCCCGTCTCCACAGCGAGGAGCCCAAGACCGTCTATATCGAAGCTGTCGGCGAAGGCGTTGTCACCGCCGGCGACATCAAGGCAGACGCGGAAGTCGAGATTCTCAATCCCGAGCAGCCCATAGCCACCCTCGGACCTGACGGTGCGCTCTCCATGGAGCTTACCTTCGATCACGGCCGCGGCTATGTATCTGCGGACAAGAACAAAACAGCCCAAACCGCAATCGGGACCATCCCCGTTGATTCTATCTACACACCCGTTCTGAAGGTCAACTACTCGGTCGAAAATACCCGTGTAGGTAACCAGACCGACTTTGACAAGCTGACGATCGAGGTGTGGACGGACAAGACCATCACCGCGCGTGATGCAGTGTCTCTCGGTGCAAAGATCCTTTGCGACCACTTCACTCTGTTCACCGATCTGTCCGATGCAGTCGGCAATCGCCCGACCGTTGTCGAAAAGACCGAGACCCAGCGTGATAAGGTTCTTGAGATGACTATCGAAGAACTCGATCTGTCCGTAAGAAGCTTCAACTGCCTCAAACGAGCAAACATCAACACTGTTGAGGACCTCATCTCCAAGACTCAGGACGAGATGATAAAGGTCCGTAACCTTGGCCGCAAGTCCCTTGAAGAGGTTGAGCACAAGCTCGCCATGATGGGACTGTCTCTCGCGGACGAGGACAACAACTAACTCAACAAGGAGGAAACACCGAAATGCCCGGAACAAGAAAGCTCGGCAAGACGACCGATCAGCGCATGGCAATGCTCCGTCAGCAGGTCACCGACCTGCTCGATAAGGGCCGCATGGAGACTACCGTCACTCGCGCAAAAGAGATCGCTCCCATGGCCGAGAAAATGATAAGCCTTGGCAAGAAAAAGGATCTGGCTGCATACCGTCAGGCACTGGCCTTCATCACCCGTGAAGACGTTGCAAAGAAGACCTTTGACGAGCTGAGCGTAAAGTATGCCGACCGCAACGGCGGCTACACCCGTATCACCCGCATCGGACCCCGTCGCGGCGACGCAGCCGAGATGGCAGTCATCGAGCTGGTCTGATAGCAATATAAACAAAGTAAAAGCACCCCGATTTCGGGGTGCTTTTGGCCGTTCAATCGAGGTGGAAACATGCATGACGATCTGACAAAGCAGGATATTGCAAAAATGCAGGCCGAGCTTGACTACAGGCGGCTGGAGCTTATGCCCGAGCTTCTTGAGGAGGTCAAGCGCACGCGCGCCTTCGGAGATCTGAGCGAAAACTTTGAGTACAAAGAGGCAAAGCGCGCAAAAAACCGCAACGCCAGCCGCATTCGTTATCTTGAGAACATGATCAAGTCCGCGCATATAATCGGCTCGGACTCTGCCGCCGACGAGGTAGGGCTTTACGATAAGGTCGAGATATATATTCCCGAGGATGACGAGACGAATGTTATTCAGGTTGTGACTACCATCCGCACAGATCCATTAAAGGGACTTATAAGCCGCGAATCGCCCTTCGGCAAGGCAGTGCTCGGCAAAAAGGCCGGGGACAAGATCATGGTCTATGTCAATGATAACTACAGCTACGAGGCCGTTATAAAAAGCATCACCAAGGCCGAGGATGACGGCTCGGCACCGATATTGCAATACTGAAAAAACTGCCCGGGACTGCGCGGAAAGCGCGGACTCGGGCAGCTTTTATATGGTCATCACTCCGTTCGCAAAGCGATCACGGGGTCCTTGTTTGCGGCCTTCTTTGCCGGGATAAGGCTGCCGATTATCGTTATGACGATGCTGATTGCTATCAGGATAACGGACGATTGCAGCGGCAGCTGCGCCGTCAGATCCGTAAGGCCGGATACCTTTCCGAGCGCAAGCCACGACACCGCAATGCCGAGCAGGCCGGCGCAGCAGCCGATGATAAACGTTTCGGCGTTGAACACCTGCGAAATGTTGCGCTTTGAAGCGCCCAGCGCGCTAAGAATGCCGATCTCCTTTGTACGCTCCATGACGGAGATGTGCGTGATAATGCCGATCATGATGCAGGAAACGACAAGGGATATCGCAACAAATGCGATGAGAACATAGGATATGCCGTTAATGATCGTCGTTATGGACGAGGTGAGCATTGCAACATAGTCGGTGTAGGCTATCTGTGCATCCTCGCCTACTGATTTGTTGTAATCCTCGATGCAGGCTGCGATGGCGTCCTTATTCTCAAAGCTGTCGGTGTAAATGCTTATTGAGGACGGAGCGTCGTAGCTGACTTTGCCGAAGTCCTTGAGATTATCCTCATAGGTCGAGCCGACAAGGTATTCGTCGTATGCCTTCAGCAGAATATCCTGATCCGGGCTGTAAGCCAGCCAGCGGTCGAGAGCTGCGGCCATAGCGGCGGCGGAAGCTGCGGCAGCAGTGGACTCGCCGTCGTTTTGCGCGTAATACATCATCAGCTTGTAAAACGAGGCTTTTTCGGATATGCCGAGGCCGGACAGATACTCCTTGGCATCGTTGGCCTTTGCGGCATCGTCGGCAGGCTCAAAGCTCATTCCGGTGAGCACATTGACCGAGGGATCGGCCTCCTGCGCCTTGATTATGGCGCTTGCGTCGGTGTGATCGACGACGTAGCCTGTAAGGAGCGAAGAATAGGCGGCGACGGCGGTGGATATGCTCTGAGCCGAGGAGCTGTCCTTCGGGCGGATGATGCCGCTTATTTTGAGCGTCAGCGCGCCGTCTAACAGCTCTTCTTCGTTCAGCGCAGCATCCTCTATAAGCGAAAAGGTGCCGTTTTCGTTCTCGGTGTACTTATCGCAGGCCGGAACGAGATACAGCTCATGCGCGCAAATATCGTCATATGAAAGGCTCAGCTCATCGGCAACCTCGCCGTTAGCTATCTTTTCGGATGCCGAGGTGTACTGCTCCTTGGTGATAAGCCCGAGCTGATACAGCGTCTTGGCCGGGAGCGCATTGTTCCGGTCGAGCACGAGCACGACCTCGTCATAGCTTTTCGGCCAGCTGCCGTACAAAACGTCGTATCCGTCGGTCACAACCTCGCTTATCCCCTCGCCGTCGGCATTGACCATAAGCTCGGAGAAGTTTTCCGCGCCGGCGTTCCCACCGCCGGTACCGCTTAAACGGCTCATGATTCCGGCGCTGCCGCCGCCGGGCATGGCAGACTTGCTGTCCGGCTCGCTGTCGCTGTCTATCAGATTTCCGTCGGCATCGTGAGAGTATACGCTGAAGTTCACATCATATGAGTAGACGATGCCGTTTTCGCCGATATACTGATTTATCTCGCTGTCGGGGTCGTCCAAATATTTTTTGAAGCCCGTCAGATCATTTTTAACTATGCTCGAGGACATTTTTTCGCTCATCTCAAGCTCGGAGTAGTCTGCAAAAACCTGAGTGCGCGAGGTGCCGCCAGATGTATCCTTGCCTTTCATTTCGCCGATCACCTCCGCGCGCAGTCCCATAACGCCTGAAACGTCAAGCGTCTGCGAGCTTATGGTGATAGGGTACGAGGACATCGTCTCCTTTTGAACATCGGCAATATAGGTGTTCATGCCCGTTGAGAGCGACAGGATAAGCGCAATGCCGATGATGCCGATAGAGCCTGCAAAGACTGTGAGCAGGGTGCGCCCCTTTTTGGTCCGCAAATTGTTAAACGAAAGCGAAAGCGCCGTCGAGAAGGACATGGATATCTTCTCGTGCCGAACCACGGCTGAGCTTTCGTCAAGGTCGTTATAGGGATTTGTGTCGCTCACGATGTTTCCGTCAAGCAGCCTGACGATGCGCGTGGAATACTTTTCTGCAAGCTCGGGATTGTGCGTGACCATAATGACGAGCTTATCCTTTGCAATCTCTTTCAAAAGCTGCATGATCTGCACGCTCGTTTCCGAGTTAAGCGCGCCGGTCGGCTCGTCTGCAAGCAGAATATCCGGGTTGTTGACCAGGGCGCGCGCAATGGCAACGCGCTGCATCTGGCCGCCTGACATCTGGTTGGGCTTTTTGTGCATGTGATCTGCAAGCCCGACCTTTTTGAGCACCGAAACCGCGCGCTCGCGCCGCTCTTTTTTTGAAACTCCGGCCAAAGTCAGCGCCATTTCGACGTTTGCAAGGACGCTCTGGTGCAGAATAAGATTATAGCTTTGAAAAACAAAGCCGATGGAGCTGTTGCGGTAATAGTCCCAGTCCGCGTCCGTGTACTGCGTGGTGGAAACGCCGTTTATTATAAGGTCGCCGCTCGTATATCGGTCAAGTCCGCCTATTATGTTGAGCAGCGTTGTTTTTCCGCAGCCGGACGGGCCCAGTACGGCGACAAATTCATGCCCGAGCCGCTCTGGCCGAGGATGGAAACAAATTCGTTTTCGCGGAAGGAAATGCTTACGCCCTTGAGCGCATCCTGCCGCAGGTCGCCCGTGACATAGGTTTTAACGATGTTTTTTAATTGCAGCATTGCTCAAAGTCCCTCATAGAAAGCCACGGCGTTGGCAAGCTCACTGCTGTCAGGGTGACCCTTTGCAATTCCGCCGATCACCTTGAATGGCCGTAGGTATACAGGAAGAAAACGCTTTTGTCGTAAGGCAGGTTTTCGTCCATAAATTGCAGAAGCGATTTGTGGAACTTTGAATAGTAAATGCCCGAGGCAAAGCCGATGCGGTCAAAGCTGCTGAGGTCTGCATTCGGAGTCTGCGTTACGTCTATAAGCGTGACCTCGTTATTTTTCGCAACGACTCTTGCCGTTTTCATTATCGTTTCCGGTGTGTGGCTGCTGCTTTTTAAGCTGGGTGTTCTGCTCGTAAGCCCCGTGCAGCGCCATGTTCCGCTTTTCGCTTTCAGCATCGGCAGCCTTTTGCTCGGCGTGACGATAGCGCTGTTTGTCGGCAAGCTCATCATCGTTCCGATACAGAATATAAGCGATGCGTTCAAGGAGCTTTCAAAGGGCAACTTCGAGGTCAAGGTTCCCGAAAACGAGCGCGTTGCGGAGATCCGCGAGATGTCAAAGCGCTTTAACGCAATGACATTTGATCTGTCGCACATTGAAACTCTGCGCAGCGACTTCGTTGTAAACGTCTCGCACGAATTTAAAACGCCCATTGCCGCCATCGAGGGCTATGCGATGCTGCTGCAAAATCCTTTGCTGTCCGATCAACGGCACGCGCTGTATGTTGATAAAATACTCGATAACTCGCGCAAGCTCGCCGCGCTTTCAAGCAATATTCTGACGCTGTCAAAGCTTGAAAACCGGCAGACCGTTCCGCAGTACAGCCAATACCGACTCGACGAGCAGATGCGCCGGGCAATACTGGGGCTGGAGAATAAGTGGAGCGAGAAAAACATCGAGTTTGACATTGATCTTCCGCCGCAGATGTACTGCGGCTGCGAGCAGCTTCTTGAGCAGGTGTGGAGCAATATCCTTGACAATGCCATAAAGCACTCGCCCGACGGAGGCACCGTCGGAGTAAGCCTCCGGCAGAATGAAAATACCGTCACCGTTTGTATCACAGACTGCGGCGACGGCATGAGTGACGAGGTGCAAAAGCATATGTTTGAAAAATTCTATCAGGGCGATTCATCGCGAAAGGCAGAGGGAAACGGCCTCGGGCTTGCGCTTGTTAAGCGCATTCTCGACCTTTGCGGAGGAAAAATAAACGTCGAAAGCGCACCCGGAGCGGGCGCTGCGTTCTCGGTGACGCTTGATATAAACTGATAAACACAAAAAAGGTATGTACCGACAGGTACATACCTTTTTTCTTTGGAATTTTTACGGCTTATTTATCGAGCTTTGCGAGCATTGCGTCGCAGACCTCGTCCATGTCACCGACTATGCCGTAGGTGCAGTAGTTGAAGATCGCCGCATCCGGATCGGTGTTGACGGCAACGACCGTGTCCGCGTCGGAAAAGCCGATGACGTGGTTCACGGCGCCAGATACGCCGAAGGAGATGTACAGCTTCGGCTTTACCACAACGCCCGACTGACCGATAACGAGCTTGAAAGGCAGCACGCCGCGGTCAAATACCGGCCTTGTGCAGGCAAGCTTTCCGCCCAGACGCTCTGCGAGTCGGCGGTAGCGAGGCAGCGCGTCTGCGCCCTTGATCGCGTTTCCGACGCACACGATAACGTCGGCGTCGGCAATGTTCAGGCTCTCGTCCATATCGTCGGCGCGGAAGTCGAGTATCTCGGTGCGTATATTTTCGACGGGGAAGTCGATGCGCTCATCTATGACCTCGTATTCATGCGCGCCGCAGGGGGCATACTTAAATGTGCCGGGGCGGATGGTTCCAACCTGGGGGCGAGCCACGGGAACGGTGATAACGGCCATCATCTTGCCGCCGACGGCAGGCTCGACAAACTCGATGTCCGTCGTCTTAGGATCCCACACAAGCTCGGTCGCGTCCGAGGTGCAGCCGGTGCCGAGCCGTGCGGCAAAGCGCGGCGCAAAGTCGCGGCCGTTTATCGTTCCGCCGACCATGACGGCCGTCGGACGGTATTTTTCGCACAGAACTGTGAACAGGTTCGTGTATGCGTCGTTGTTGAAGAAATCGTAGCCCATGCCGGATACGCGGATGAGCTTATCCACACCGCAGTCGAGCACCTTTTGAAGCTCACTGTCGCTGATCTCGCCGATGATGACCGCGGCAAGCTTTTCGCCGCTTGCGTCGCACAGCTTGCGCGTTTCCGAGCACAGCTCGAGCGATACGGGCAGAACGCTGTCGCCGTCGCGCTCGATAAAGACCCACATGTCCTTAAAATCAGTCTTGTTCATACCTGCAACCTCCTTAAAGCACATCGGCAATAAGCTCAAGAAGCTTATCTACATTCTTTTCCGTGCTGCCCTCATCGATCATGCTGCCCTTGGAGCCTGTCTCGGGCGGATAGGTGCGCGGAACCTTAGTAGGTGAGCCTGGATCGCCGATCTGCTTGGGATCGAGCCCGGGGATAGTTTGTGAGTTGTATACCTCGATCTCGGCCGTGCGCGATGCTTTCCAACTCTTCAGATTGGGAATGCGCGCGCGGAAGTTTGCCTTTTCAACCGTCAGCAGGCATGGATACTGGGCCTTGAGCACCTCAACGCCGCGCTCAAGATCGCGCTCTGCGGTGATGGTGCGCGCATCGGTATCGACCTCGATGATCTTTGCGGTGGACGATATCTGGCTTGCGCCGAAGCGCTCTGCAAGCTGCGAGCCCATCTGGCCGGTCGCACCGTCGAGCGATTCCTTGCCGCAGAATATAAGGTCAAAATCGCCGAGCATTTTGGCTGCCGAGACGATAACGTAGCTCGTTGCAAGCGTATCGGCGTTTGCAAATGCCCGATCGGACAGCAGCACGGCTCTGTCGGCTCCTGCCGCGAGACACTCGCGCAGAGCTTCCTTGGCCATGTCCGGTCCCATGGTGATGACGGTGATGCTGCCGCCATGCGCTTCCTTGACTCTGACTGCCGCTTCAAGCGCGTTTGCATCCAGCGGATTGAGTATGGCCGGAACGCCGGCGCGTATAAGACTGCCGGTTACGGGGTCCATTTTAACAAGATTTATATCGGGAACCTGCTTTACGCAGACAAGAATATTCAGCATTTCTCAGCCCTCCTCGACATTAGTGCAGACCTTGCCGGGATTGAGTATGCCCTTGGGATCGAACACCTGCTTTATCGCCTGCATCAGCCCGAATGCCGTCTCGCCGACCGATTCGAGCAGATACTGCTTCTTGGCATGGCCGATGGCGTGCTCGCCGGAGACCTGGCCGCCGAACTCGGTGCACTTTGCGTAGCACTTGTCCATAACGGCCTTGCTGCGGCGTTTGAACTCGTCAAGCTCCATGTCGTTTGCGCAGCAGTAGATGTGCAGGTTGCCGTCGCCGGCGTGGCCGAAGTTGCGGATGGCAATGCCCTCCGCCTTGCCGGCTGCACGGGTGTAGACGAGAAATTCGGCTATGCGGTCAACGGGAACGACAACGTCCAGCTCGTCAAGAAGCTTAGTGTCGGCCTCAATGACGGTGAGGAACGCGCTGCGCGCCGCCCAAACGTCCTTTTTAAGGCCGTCTGTCCAAACAACGAGCGTGTCGTATGCGCCGCATTTTTCGGCAAGCTCGCCGAGGCGATCCATCTTCGCGGTAAGCTCCGCTTCGCTGTCGCCGACCAGAGTCACGAGTATATACGCGCCGGCCTCCTTGCCGTTTACAACTGTCGGGAACACGCTGTTGCCAGTGAAAGCCGCAGAGGAATCAACGATGTCGCGCTCCATGAATTCTATCGACTGCGGATCGAGGTTTGCAAGCTTTATCTGAGGAACGGAGGCGATTGCCGTTTCGACGTCGGCAAAGGGGAGAATGAGGCTCACGTCCATGTTCGGCTTGGGAATAAGCTTGAGCGTAAGCTCGGTTATAATGCCGAGCGTGCCTTCCGAGCCGATCATCAGGTGCAGCAAACTGTAGCCCGAGCTTGTTTTGCAAACGGTCTTGCCCAGATCCATAACTCTGCCGTCGGGCAGAACAACGGTCATTGCAAGAACGTAGTCGCGCGTAACGCCGTACTTGACGGCGCGCATGCCGCCTGCGTTTGTCGAAACATTGCCGCCGACCGTCGCGGTCTTTTCGCCGGGATCAGGCGGATACATAAGGCCGCGCGTCAGCGCGTCGGCTGCCAGATCGCACAGCAGAACGCCCGGCTGAATATGCACGACGAGGTTATTCATGTCGTAGGAAAGAATTTTGTTCATGCGAGTTGTGCAAAGCACAACTCCGCCGCACAGCGGCACGCAGCCGCCGACAAGTCCCGTACCTGCGCCGCGCGGAGTTACGGGGATGTTGTTTTCATAGCAAAGGCGCATTATCTGCGAGACTTCCTCGGTGCTCTCGACCTCGCAGACGACCTCCGGATAGTATTTGCCGTAAATCGGCATTTCGTCGTGGCTGAAATCGTCCTTCACCGCATCCTTGGCGAAAAAGCGTTTCGTGCCGACGATGGCCTGAAGTTTCTCAGCAATCTCAGGCGTAATTTTGTTGTACTTCGTCATTTCAGACCTCCTCATTGATTTGCAACGATGACCGATATCCCATTCGGGATAACCGTCACCGTGTTAAAAACTTTTAAAACATATCGGGATACATGACCTGGGCGATGGCCTCGACGGTCGGGGCGCAGCGCATGCCTGGCATTGCGTCTTCAAGCGAAAGACGCACAAAGCGCTCGTTTTTAACGCAGTCGAGCTGCGAAAGCTGCGGATCGGCCTTCAGTGCGGCAACCTTCTCGTCATAGCTTGAGCCCTCATAGTCGTGGATGATGATGCACCAGGGATCGGCAACGGCAACGGCCGACGGCTCGACCGCGTCCCACGCCTTTGATATCTCGCCGAAAGCGTTTGTGCCGCCGGCGGCGGTGATATAAGCCGACTCGATGTTTGCGCTGCCTGCGGTGTAGAGCTTTTCGCCGATGAAGCTGTCGAGCACGAACACCGTTTTCGGTTCGGTTATCTCGCCGAGCTTATCGGTCACCGCTTCAAGGCGAGTGCTCTGCTCGCTGACGATCTCCTCAATGTTTTCAACATTAAACACCTTTGCAAGATCTCGCATTTCCTGCCACACGGCCTCAATGGTCTCAGCCTCGCTGACATAGACGGTGATCCCGGCCTTTTCAAGCTGAGCTACGGTCAGATCGTCGTCAAATATCCACGAGTTTGCATAGAGAAAATCGCAACCGCTGTCGATTATCTGCTGCGCCGTAGGATAGCCTATGCTGAGTGTCGGTATGCTTTCAACGGCGTCGGCGTATTCAGGCAGAGCGCCCAGCGAATGATTTTCCATGCACTTGCCGATGACCTTATCCGCAAGACCGAGCGCGCAGAAAATCTCGGTGCAGTTGGGGCCTGCCGTAACGACCTTCTGCGGAAGCGCCGTGACGGTGCGCTGCTTGCCGTGATTGCGGAAGCTCACGGGAGCGTAGCTTTCCTCGGGAGTGGGCTGCGCTGTCGGCTGAGCCGTCGGTTCCGGCTCGTTGCCCTTGCATGCGCACAGCGAAAATGCCATGACAAGGCACAGCAAAAATGCAACTATTCTTTTCATATATCTCTCCTTTTGTGATAAAAGAGCATTTGCGCATAATATACCACTATATAATTGGTATTTCAACGGCTTTTTGTTAATAAAAAAGGCATTGAGCATAAGAAAAATGTGTGTTATTATATGTATTTATCGAAATGTACCTTACGGAGGCATTGATATATGGATGAAACTAATGTTTTAGACGAAATGCCGGCTGAGGAAATAACTCAGACGGAGAAGAAAAGCCGCGGCGGCAAACATTCAAAGCCCGAAAAAAAAGGGCGAAAGAACGGCGGCAAAAAAAGCAAAAAAGGACTTGTCATAGCCCTGTGCATAATTGCTGTGCTTGTGGTCATTGCAGCACTTTTCGTGTTCGTCGTTTACGGAGGACGGCACATGTACCTCAAAGCCGAGCTCGGCGACGGAGCACCGGCGGCGTCGGCGTTCATGAAAGACGGCGCGGACGCAAGCTATGTTGGCGATGCCAATGTCAGCACGAGCAAGGAAGGTACCTATATATTAAAGGTCAAAAGCGGCGGCAAGGTTCGCCCGGAGCTTCTTATCGTGCGCGACACGAAGGCCCCGACTACCGATACAACCGAGGCTCAGATAACCATCGACGATAAATCGCTCGACCCCGAGACGGCTCTGGGCGAGATAAAGGATGCGTCGAAGGTCACCGCAACGTGGGAGAAAGAGCCGACCTACGGCACTGCCGGAGCGTACGATTGCAGCATAAAGCTTGAGGATGCCTGCGGAAACAGCCGCAGCGTCAAGCTCACGGTCAAGGTGCTCGGTCTTGTCGATGTTCTCGAGCACGAGGCAGGTCAGCCGCGCCCGAGCCTTAAGGACTTCATGGCCGTAGAGCGCGAGGATGCAAAGCTCGTGACCGATCTTAACGACATCACATGGGATAAGCTCGGCGACTACGAGGTCAAGGCCGAGTTTGACGGAAAGACCTTTACCTCGACCCTGCGCATAGTCGATACAACGGCTCCCGACCCGGACATCGTTCCGGCGGCGGTGCTCGTCGGCGGCAAGATAGAGGCCAAGGACCTTGCCCTGAGCGGTGGCGACGCGACCGCTGTGAGCTATGAATTCACCTCCGAGCCGGTGCTGTCGAAGGCAGGAACGGTCTCCTGCGGAATAAAGGCTGCCGATGAGGCCGGAAACAGCTCGGAGAAAACGGGCAAGATCATCGTCTGCGACGCGATAGCCGAGCTTGAGGCATCGACGGATATGGTCACGGAAAGCGACGTGCTCGCGGCACTCGGCAGCGACTATGCCGGATACAAGATGGAAAGCGAGCCGTTCGAGCGCACAAGCCTCGGCGCACACGCGATGGTCTTCGCAAAAGGCGACGAGAAGATCAATGTCGGCGTTGTGATAAAAGACACCGTTGCCCCCACTGCCGAGGGCATCGACTGCCAGTGCAGCACCGGCTACTATTGCGAGCCGATAAAGTTTGTGACCAATGTTGCGGACATGTCCAAGGTCACGGCGAAATTCGTAAACGAGCCCGACTGGAGCGTTGAGGGCGAGCAGGATGTTCAGATCGTGCTCACCGACCGCGCCGGAAACGAGACCACGGTCGATGCAAAGGCGATCATAGCCCCCGATACGACTGCGCCTGTTATCTACGCCGCGCGCGACAGATACTGCTATGTCGGCGAAGCTGTGTCCTATTTTAAAGAGGTCTTTGCCGAGGATAACGCCGATCCCGAGCCGGAGATCGAGGTTGATAAGTCCAAGGTCGATGCAAAAACCGCCGGCACCTACGACGTTACCTACACGGCGACCGACCACGAGGGCAACACCTCGAGCGTTACGGTAAAATACACCTTCGTCGAGAAAAAGATCGACGACGCAAAGCTCGATGAGGTCGTTGACAAGGTCCTCAAGGAGATCATAACCGAAGATATGAGCGTGCCCGAGCAGGCATATGCGATATTCGATTACTGCTACAGCAATATCATCTACACCGGCACGTCCGACAAAACCGACTGGAAGAGTGAGGCCTACCGCGGCCTGACCGAGGGTGTAGGCGACTGCTTCACCTTCTATTCGGCAAGCTATGCGCTTTTGCAGAAGATAGATTGCCAGGTGCTCAGCGTTGAGCGCTTAAACGGCAAAACGCAGCACTTCTGGTGCCTTGTGAACCTCGGCACGGGCTGGTATCACTTCGATACCTGCAATGTCGGCCCCGAGCACCTGAGATGCTTCATGAAAACAAGCGAGGAGCTTGTCAAATACAGCGTGCAGTATTGGCGCTTTGACACGACACTGTATCCGCCGCTTGAAACAACGCCGTATTCAATGAGCTGAAAATGAAAAACGTACTTGAATTTTTAGAAAAAACAGCGCCCGTTTGCGGCGATAAGACCGCTTTTTCCGACGGCGAGGAGAGCCTGAGCTTTGCCGAGCTTGCGCATCTTTCGCGCGCCGGAGGAAGCGCACTGATCGCCGGAGGGCTTAAAAACGAGCCGGTTGCGGTGTTCATGAAAAAAGCGCCGAAAACGATAGCCGCGTTTTTCGCGGTGCTCTATGCCGGGTGCTATTATGTTCCGCTGGATGCGTCCATGCCGCTTTACAGGCTGCAAATGATACTTGAGCGGCTTTCGCCGCGCGCCGTTATATGCGACGAGGCTTCAAGGGAGCTTGCCGAAAAGCTCTCGCCGGAGGGCAGCGTTATGAATGCATCCGAGCTTTTTGCTGCCGATGAAAACGCCGCGGCGCTGGCAGCTGTTCGCGCAAAATGCATCGACACAGACCCGGCGTACATCGTCTTTACCTCCGGCAGCACAGGCGTTCCCAAGGGAGTCACCGGCTGCCACAGGGCGCTTATAGACTATGCAAACGCACTGTGTCCGGTTATCGGTGCGGACGAGGAGAGCGTTTTTGCAATGCAGGTGCCGCTTTATGTCGATGCCTGCATGAAGGAGCTGCTGTCGGTCATAAAATGCGGCTCGACCGCTTACCTTATGCAGCAGAGCATGTTCCTTTCGCCGATAAAGGCGGTGGAGTTTTTAAACGAGCACAGGGTCAACACGCTGTGCTGGGTGGCCTCGGCGCTGACGATCATATCCGGCCTCGGCGCGTTTGAGGACATTAAACCGCAATATATGCGCACCGTGTGCTTCGGAAGCGAGGTTTTCCCCGTAAAGCAATTGCAGCTTTGGCAGTCGGCCTGCCCCGGTGCGAGGTTTATTAACCTCTACGGCCCGACCGAGGCAACGGGCATGTCGTTTTACTATGTCGTTGACCGCGACTTTTCCGACGGCGAGCCTATCCCTGTCGGACGGCCGTTTGACAACACGGGCTTCATGCTCCTGCGCGAGGACGATACCGAGGCCGCATCCGGCGAAACGGGCGAGATATGCATCCGGGGCACGGCGCTCACGCACGGATATTTTGACGATCCCGAGCGCACCGCGGCGGCGTTCACTCAAAATCCTCTCAATAAGCACTATCCCGAGCTTATCTACCGCACGGGCGACCTTGGCCGACTCAATGAGCGCGGCGAGCTTGTGTTCGTTTCGCGCAAGGATCATCAGATAAAAAATATGGGTCACCGAGTCGAACTTGGCGAGATCGAGGCCTGCGCGGACGGATGCGAGGGCGTTGTGCGTTCGTGCTGCATGTTTGATAAGCAAAAAGGCAGGTTGCTGATGTTCTACATGGGCACTGCCGATGAAAAGACACTCGGCAAATATCTGCGGTCTATGCTGCCGCGATATATGCTGCCGTCGAAAATAAAACGGCTCGACGCTCTGCCGCTTCTGGAAAACGGCAAGATAGACCGAAATTCACTTAAAGATATGGAGATATAAGCCATGGAAGAGATACTCGATATATTAAACGGCCTCGGCCTTGACGCTGATTTTGAGCACTGCACTACGCTCATCGACGACGGCATCCTTGAAAGCCTCGATATCGTAACGATAATCGCCGAGCTGTCGGACGCTTTTGATATCACCATCCCGGCGCGCGATATCGTGCCCGAAAACTTCAACTCCGCCGAGGCCATGCTCAACATGGTAAACCGCCTGCTTGACGAATAAGCCGTGCTGTTTACGTCCTATGGCTTCATAGCCTTTCTGGCGGTACTTTTTGTACTGTATTATCTCGTACCGAAGCGCTTCCAATGGCTGCTGCTTCTTGCTGCGGACATTGTGTTTTACGCCTGCGCCGGGTGGAAGGGTCTGTGCTTCATGGCGGCGACGGTCGTCGTCTCATGGGCGGCGACAAACCTCATGGGTGCGTCGCTTGCAAAGCAGAAGTCGTTCCTTAAATCCGATGAGGGCAAGACGCTTGAGCGCGCAGAGCGCAAGGCATACAAAAAGCAGTGTGAAAAGCGCCGCAAGGTAATATTTGTGCTGGCGCTCGTTGCCGACCTCGGCATACTTGCAGCGCTTAAGTACACAAACTTCCTTATAACAAATGTCAACGCACTTTTTTCTGCCGATATTGCGGCGGTCGATTGGGTGCTCCCCCTCGGCATATCGTTCTACACCTTCCAGACCGTCAGCTATGTGATCGACGTCTACTGGGAAAAGGTCGAGCCGGAAAAGAATATCCTGCGCGTTGCGCTGTTCACATCATTCTTTCCGCTGCTCATTCAGGGCCCCATTTCGCGCTTTGGCGATCTGAAGGATACGCTTTTTGCCGAGCATAAGGCCGACTTTAAGCAGATATCCTTCGGCCTTCAGCGCATTCTTTGGGGCTATTTCAAAAAGCTCGTCATTGCCGACAGGTTGCTTGCTGCGGTCACAGCGCTGTGCGGCGATCCGTTGACGTACACGGGCGCATATGTTTTCATCGGCGCCGTTTTGTATGCAGCCGAGCTTTATGCCGACTTCACCGGCGGCATAGACATAACCATCGGTGTTGCGCAGGTACTTGGAATAAAGGTGAAGGAGAACTTCATCCGTCCGTATTTTTCGCGCAATATCGCCGAATATTGGCGCAGATGGCACATTTCCATGGGCACATGGTTCAAGGACTATATCTTCTATCCGCTTTCGGTCGCGCCGTGGCTTCTGAAGCTTTCAAAATCTGCGCGCAAAAAAATATCCGACGGCTTCGGAAGAAAGCTGTCGGTGTATGTTTCGACGATAGTGACGTGGTTTCTCACCGGTCTGTGGCACGGTGCGGCATGGAATTTCGTCGTGTGGGGACTTCTTAACGCCTTCTTCATTCTGCTTGCCGAGGAGTTTAAGCCCGTGTCGCAGCGCTTCCGCGCAAAGCACGAAAGGCTTGTTTCCGGCTTCGGATACAGGGTGTTTGAAACGCTCAGAACGTTCCTGCTCATGTGCTCGCTGCGCGTTCTCGACTGCTACCGCGATGTTGCGGTGTCATTCCGCGCGCTCGGTACGGTGTTTACGGACTTTAACTGGGGCGAGGTATTCTCCGGCGCGCTTTTGCAGCTTGGACTTACGAGTGCGGATTATTTGATCGCCGCTGTCGGCGTCGCCGTCATGTTCGCCGTTTCCTGCATTCAGGAAAAGCGCGGCAGCGTGCGCGAGGTTCTGTGGGAAAAGCCCGTTTTGTGCTATGGCGTGTTCTTCGTCCTTGCCGTCGCGGTTCTGACCTTCGGCGCGTACGGCGTGGGATACGATGCAACGCAGTTTATCTATAACCAGTTCTGAGGAAGCAAATGAGCAAAAAAAGCAATAAAAAACTGCATATTATCTGCCTTGCTGTTTTCACGGTGCTGCTGTGCGCCGCAGTATGGTTGCTTGGCAGGATAACCGAGCCGAAATACATGTCCGGCGTTCTCGAGGGCGCGATGACGCAGGAGTATTATAATGAAGAAAACTCGCACGATGTGATATTTGTCGGCGACTGCGAGGTGTACGAGAACTTTTCACCCGTAACAATGTGGGAGGAACATGGCATAACGAGCTACATCCGAGGCTCGGCGCAGCAGCTTATCTGGCAGTCGTACTATCTGCTTGAAGAAGTGTTCGAGCGCGAAAGCCCGAAGGTCGTTGTGTACAATGTCCAGTCGATGAAGTATGACGCTCCGCAGAGCGAGGCGTACAATCGCATGACGCTTGACGGTATGCCGCTTTCAAAGCATAAACTTGATGCGATAAAGGCCTCCATGACCGAGAATGAGGATATGATTAGTTACCTTATCCCGTTCCTGCGCTATCACTCGCGCTGGTCGGAGCTGACTGACGAGGACTTTGAGTACGCCTTCCGCCGCGACCCCGTGACTATCGCCGGCTACCTCATGCGCGCGGACGTTGAGCCTATGACAAAGCTGCCGACGGCGCCGGTGCTGGACGACTACACGATAGGCGACACATGCTGGGAATACCTTGACAAAATGCAGAAGCTGTGCGATGCTAACGGGGCAACGCTCATTCTTATAAAATCGCCGAGCCTCTGGCCGCACTGGTACGATCAGTGGGATGAGCAGATAAGCGATTACGCCGCCGAGCACGGCCTTGATTACATTAATCTGCTGAACGTTTCGGACGATATCGGCATCGACATGCAGACGGACACCTATGACGCCGGTCTGCATCTGAACATTTACGGCGCGGAAAAGCTCTCGCGCTACTTCGCGGAGATCCTCGCCGAGCGCTACGGAGTTCCGGACCGCAGAGACGATGATACCGTTTCTGCCGATTGGGAGAGTAAATGCAAAGCGTATTATGAGCTTCTGGCAGCACAAAATGCCGAGCTTGAGGAATACGGCTATCTTAAAAGCTGGACACTGGGGGACGAAAAATGAAAAAGTTTATTGCAATTATCCTTGCCGTTTTGTGCGTTTTCGCGCTTTGCGCCTGCGGAAACGACGGCGGCAGCAGCGACAACGATGCCAACAAAACCGCCGAGTACACGCCTGATTACGGCGAGCTTTACTATGCCTCGGGCGAGGTGAAGTTCGGCATTCTCGACCCTGCCGCGGATGTCCTGTCCGCGCTCGGCGAGCCTGACAGCACCTTTGAATCCAACAGCTGCGCGTATCAGGGCAAGGACAAGTTCTATTACTACGACGGTTTTGAAATTCTGGTAAACGACGTTGACGGAACCGAGCGCATAACGGGCATCACCATTGCCGATGACACCGTTTCGACACCGCAGGGCGTGAAGATCGGCATGAAGATCGACGAAGCGCTCTCGCTCATGGATGGCATTGAGTATGTCCAGTCCGGCGATACCTATAAATTTACCGTCGGCTCGACTCTGTTCAGGCTCCAGGCCGGCGATGACGGCACGGTCGCGGCCGCGGAATATTCCGTTGCCGCAAACGATAAGTGAGGTGCGCCATGGCTGAGTACGAAAAGATGAAGCTCGAGGATGTTTTTGCCGACATTGAAAAGATAATTGGTGCGGACGCTTCCGACGAGGAAAAGAGCATGCAGCTGCGCAGAAAAGCCGCCTCGGCTTACGAGCAGGAGGATGATCCTGCCGCTGCGGCTTATTACGACGAGGCGATAGCCCTCGGCTGCGTCGAGGCCGACATGCTTCCGGAGGTCCTTTTTCGCGGCGGCGTGAGCTTTGCAAAGCTTGATGAGAAAAAGTCGTTTGAGCTTTTAAGGCGCGCGGCCGAGCTGGGCCATGTTAAGGCCATGCTCAACCTTGCCGTTTGCTATCAGAAAGGCACCGGAGCGGCAAAGAACGAAAAAGAGTGCTATAAATGGGCGCTGGCTGCTGCCAATGCCGGGGATATAGAGGCAATGTATATCTGTGCTCTGTGCTCGGAGCAAGGCTTCGGAACCAAAAAAGACCCCACCGAGGCGTTTGCGCGCTTCAAGCGCGCCGCCGAAGCAGGCGTTGTTGACGCAATGTATAAAACCGCGCTCAACCACGACCGCGGCGAGGGTACCTTCCACAATCCGCAGGCGGCGTTTGAATGGTTCAAAAACGCGGCCGAAATGGGTCATCCCGACGCACAGCATGATCTTGCCGTGTGCTATGCAAACGGCGAAGGAACGGCGGCCGATCCGTCGGAGGCATTCCGCTGGATGAAGCTCTCGGCCGAAAACGGCAATGTTGACGCAATGCGCCTTGCAGGCGGCTGCTATTATAACGGCTTCGGTGTTAAGGAGAATCCTAAAAAGGCCTTTGAGATGTTCAAAAAAGCCGCAGAGCTCGGCGACGTTGACTGCATGCGTATGACGGGCGACTGTTACGCAATCGGCAGCGGCGTTAAGCAAAATCGCGATGAGGCAATGCGCTGGTATCGCATAGCTGCCGAAAACGGCGATATGGACTCGCGCGAAATGATGGAAAATTACTGATAGAAATTGCAGCAAAAAACTCGGCAGGCGAGAGCCTACCGAGTTTTCATATTTGCGCATTGATTATTATGCTCGCATCGGGTATCGCCGAGATGCCCTTGTTCGGAAAGGATGTGATGGCGCTCATAAGCCCCACCATTACAAAGGCAATGACCGCAAGCAAGGCAATGACTATAACTGCAACAATAAATCCCGTGCGTATATTGGCCTTTGCGCGGCGGATCTCCTCGTCCTCTTCTTTTTTGTTTTTCTTCATCGTGCCTCACCTCCGACGACACTATTTTATATCATATAAAAATATTGTCAACAAACTGTCTGTTAACATTGACAAATGCAGCCGGCATGATATAATAACAACATCAGTTGCGCAACAGCAGTTGCGCAAAAAATGAGGAAGTGATAATAATGCCGCCGAGAGTGAAGTTTTCGCGAGAAGAGATAATTGCCGCGGCGCTGGATATTGTGCGCCGGGGCGGAATGGCAGCGCTCACGGCCCGAAGCCTTGCAGCGGAGCTTGGCTCGTCCGCAAAGCCGGTGTTCGGCCTTTTTGAGAATATGCAGGAGGTGCAGGATGAGG
>OLZC01000336.1_pt1 | contig 18023 bp, 18 predicted proteins | sample 1644391 | NCBI WGS metagenome assembly OLZC01 (sample SAMEA103958140, study PRJEB25191) | human gut metagenome | biome: human-associated habitat [ENVO:00009003]; feature: intestine environment [ENVO:2100002]; material: feces | place: Germany | collected 2013/2015
CTTGTGTTTTGCGGGAAAATATGATAGGATGACAATACAAAGAAGCGGGAAAATATGATAGGATGACAGCACAAAGAAGCAGCAAAACATGATAGAATGACATTACAAAGAGGCGGAAAAACTGATAGGATGACAGGACAAGGAAGCAACAAAACATGATCGGATGGCGATACAAAAAAGTAACGGAGGGGATACCGCTATGTACGAACTGATACAGCTTACCGAGAGGACGTATTACATCAAGAGCCCCACCAACATCGGCCTCTTCCGGCTGGATGAGAAAAACGTCTGCCTGATCGACAGCGGCAACGACAAGGACGCGGGGCGGAGGATACGGCAGGTGCTGGACGCCAACGGCTGGCAGCTGACGGCGATCTACAACACCCACGCCAACGCCGACCACATCGGCGGGAACCGGTATTTGCAGGGACAGACGGGCTGCAGGATCTACGCGCCGGGAATCGACTGCGCGTTTACCCGGCACCCGGTGCTGGAGCCGTCGTTTCTCTACGGCGGATATCCGCCCAAGGACCTGCGGCACAAGTTTCTGCTGGCACAGGAGAGCGACGCGGCGGAGCTGACGGCGGACAAGCTGCCGGAGGGCTTTGCGTCTATCCCCCTGCCCGGGCACTTTTTCGACATGGTAGGTTTTCGGACGCCGGACGACGTGGTGTTTCTGGCGGACTGCCTGTCCAGCCGGGAGATACTGGACAAGTACCAGATCGGCTTTATTTACGACGTGGCCGGGTACCTGAAAACGCTGGAGCAGGTGCAGACCATGACCGCGAAGGTATTTGTGCCCGCGCACACGGAGGTGACGGAGGACATCGCCGATCTGGCGCAGTACAATATCCGAAAGGTGCATGAGATCGCGGAGAGGATCGTGGACCTCTGCGCCGCGCCCCGCGGCTTTGAGGACATCCTGCAGCAGCTGTTTGCCGCCTACGGGCTGACCATGAGCTTTGAGCAGTATGTGCTGGTGGGCAGCACGGTGCGGTCCTATCTGGCGTGGCTGAAGGACACGGGGCGGCTGACAGCCCTGTTCGAGGACGGCTGGATGCGCTGGGCGCGGGTGTGAGCACCAACGGAATACGGAAAAAACAAGCGCCCGGCTTCTGCCGGGCGCTTGTTTTGCGGCACGTGCCGCAGGGGGGAAGAAATTTGTGAGAGAGGGATGTGTCAGTTAGTTGTACTTCTCCAGGTACTTACCGAACTCCTCCAGACCGGCCTTCAGCACCTGGGGATCGCGGAAGGCGCCGTAGCCCACGCGGATGGTCTTGGGCATATCGAAGTAGTCGCCGGGGACCACCAGGATCTGCTCGGTGGCCATGGCGTCCTTGGCCAGGGTCTCGGAGTCCACGTCGTAATCATAGTCGATCAGGCAGGTGGTGCCCATGGCCTTGGCACGCAGGTGCAGGTGGGGCTGGGAGGCCACCCAGTCCTCCACGATCTTGCGGTTGGGCTCCAGAATGGAACGGGCGCGGGCCCACAGGGCCTGGTAATGCTCCAGCGCGATGGAGGCGATGATCTCGTCCCAGATGCCGCAGCAGATGGTGTTGTAGGAACGGCGGGTCTTCATGACCTCGTACATCTCGTGGTCGCGGCAGACGATCCAGCCGATACGGGTGCCGGCCATGGAGTACATCTTGGACATACTGCTGATGGAGATGGCCTTGTGGTAGCCGTAGTCCAGAATGGAGGGCATATAGTTCTCGTCCAGCCCGCGATAGACCTCGTCGCAGAGGATCCAGGCGTCGTGCTTGGCGGCGATGTCCACGATCTTACGCAGGCCCTCGTCGTACAGGGTCACGCCGATGGGGTTGTTGGGGTTGGTCAGGACGATCATCTTGGTGTTGGCGTCGCAGGCCTTGTCCAGGGCGTCGAAATCCAGCTGATAGTTATCCTCGGCCTTCAGCTGGACCACGCGGGTCTCGATGCCGCTGCCCTTGGGGATATCGTAGTGCTGCTGATAGGAGGGCTTGATCACCACGCAGTTGTCGCCCGGCTCCAGCACGCTCATCAGCACCAGGTCATTGGCGCCGGTGCCGCCGTGGGTGATCATGACTTCCTCGGGCTTCACATTGCCCTTGGGGTAAATGCCGGCCACCGCCGCCTTGATCCGGGGGGAGCCGGTGGCGTCGCCGTGGTGATAATGCAGGCTCATGGTACGCATTTCGTTCAGGAAAGCGTCCAGATCCTCGCCGGTCAGGTCAAACAGCTCGTCCATACGAAGGGCGCTGACGCAGCTGCTGCCCAGATTGATACGGGCGAGAGAGTCCATGGGATTCAGCCACTCTTCCACACCAAACCATGCCAGTTTCATTTTATTGTCCTCCTCATTTCGTCTGTTTTGTAGGGTAAGCGGATATATTCCGCGGGGTTACAGGTCGGCCTGCAAGCCCACGCCCTCGGCCAGTGCGCGGTCGATGGCTACCTTGGCGGCGGCCAGATCCAGAATGTACAGGCCGGTGGCGTCGAAGATGGTGGTCTGCGTGTCGCTGGTGCGGCCGGGGACCTTGCCGTCGATGAGGTCGCCGATCTCGCCGGTGATGTCGTCGGCACTGATGACGCCCTGCTTGATGGGCAGCTCCATCTCGCCCACGCGGATGCACTGGGCGCGGTCGTCGGCGTAGAAGGCGGCGCCCTGGAAGATGGTGCTCTCGATCTCCTGCTTGGATTCCATGTCGGAGCCCAGGCAGCTCAGATGGGTGCCGGGCTTCAGCCACGCCTTCTGGATGATGGGCTTGCGGGAGGGCGTGACGGTGATGATGGCGTCACTGTCGCCCACGGCGGCGGCCATATCCAGCGCCGGCAGGAACTCCACGCCGGAGGCGTCGATGCCGAAGTCATCGGAGAGCTGCTGGGCAATGTGGGCGGCGAACTGCACCGCGTTGTCGGGGAACATGGGGTCGGCGATGTAGACCTTATCGATGGCCGGACGCAGCAGCAGCGTGGCGGCGATCTGGAAGGGGGCCTGTTTGCCGGCACCCAGGATAAACAGGTGCTTGGCGTCCTTGCGGGCCAGCAGGTCCACGCCCAGCGCGCCGGCGGCGCCGGTACGCATACAGGTGACGTAGGAGGCGTCCATGACGCTGACGGGAATGCCGGTGTTGGAGTCGTAGACCATCATAATGCCGTTGAAGGGAGGCAGGCCCTTTTCCCGGTTCTCGGGAAAGTTGTTCAGCATCTTCAGGCCGTGGAGCTGTACGCCCTTGATATAGCCGGAACGGATGTCCATGGCGGCGTGCTCGTCCACGAATTCATAGTTGACCAGCGGCCAGATCACGGACTTGCCCTGGGATTTCAGACGATAGACCTCGCGCACCTCCTGGATGACTTCCTTCATGGAGATGACCTGCTTGACCTGCTCGCGGTTCAAAATCAAAACGCTCATATACATCCCTGCCCTTTCGTTTTTTCGGGAGGGCGGAGAGGGGCCGCGCCGGCCGTGCTCCGCCTCAGTTTGATGTCATTGTAACCGGGAGATGTTGCGCCGCGCGTGGGAAAAGCGTTGAATTTCCGTTGTTACTAAACATTTTAGCAAATCATGCCGCGCCTTTCAACCAACGATTTGGTACATTTGCCGCCGGGGACACAGCGCCACTGGACAGACGGCCCGCCCTGGTGTACAATACGGCCATAACACAACACGGCTTTCAACAGGAGGACGGGACGCTATGTACGCGGATATCATCATTAAAAACGGGCGCTGCGTGACCATGTGCGGCGATGGCGGGGCCGACTGGGTGGCCGCGGCGGGGAAAATGATCTGCGCCGCAGGCCGCGGCGATGATTGGCAGAAGCTGGTGCGCCCCGGCACGCAGGTCATCGACGCCAGGGGCGGCACGGTGCTGCCGGGGTTTATCGACAACCACTTCCATGTGATGCAGACCGCTGTGAACATGATGAGCGTGGATCTGGGCGGCGCGCGGTCCCACCGGGAGCTGGGCGAGATGCTGGCCGCCGCCGAAAAGCGGGAGGGCGCGGTGCTGGGCTGCCAGGTGGAGGAGTCGCAGTTCGAGGAAAAGCGTTTTCCGGACCGGTATGTGCTGGACAGGTATTGCAGCGACAGCCCGGTGGTGCTGTTCTCCAAGGAGTACCACGTCAGTATGCTGAACACCCACGCCCTGCTGTATTATAAGGTGCCCTTCTCCCTGGAGGGCGTGGAGCTGGACGGCAGCGGCCTGCCCACGGGCATTTTCCGGCGGAACGCCAACTATGTGCTGCGCTCCAATGTGCTGCGGAGCCTGCCGGACGAATTCCGCATGGAGGCCATCCATCTGGCCATGTCCCGGCTGCTGGAAAACGGCATCACCACCGTGGCGGCCATCGAGGGCGGCTGGCTGTTCGACGACCGGGACGCGGAGTTCATCTACGCCCACAGCGGCGAGTTTCCGGTGGATATGCCGCTGTTCTATCAGACCATGGACCTGGCGAAGGTCTGGAAGCTGGGGCTGCGCCGGGTGGGCGGCAATATTATGGTGGACGGTACCCTGTCCAGCCACAGCGCCGCCCTGTCGGCACCCTACGCGGACCGGCCGGACTACCGGGGACAGATCTTCCTGCCCCAGGATGGACTGGACGAGTTCGTGCAGCAGTGCTACCGGCAGGATATGCAGCTGGCGCTGTACAGCATCGGCGACCGGGCCATCGAGTCCGTGCTGCTGGCCCACGAGAGGGCCATCCGTCAGGGCGGCAGCACCGCCCTGCGCCACCGCATCGAGCACGCCATCATGGCCACGCCGGAGCAGATCGCCCGGGCGGCGGATATGAAGCTGATCTTCTCGGTGCAGCCGGCCTACGCCTATCTGTGGGGCGGCAAGGGCGGTATGTACGAGCGCCGGGTGGGCGAGCGCTATCTGCACTCCAACAACTTTGCCGCCATGTTCGCCGCCGGCGCGGTGGTGTGCGGCGGGTCGGACAGCGACGTGACGGAGCCGCGGCCCATGCTGGGCATTCATGCGGCGGTGAACCGCGCCGTGCCCCAGTGCGCCGTGTCCGTGGAGCAGGCCATCGAGATGTACACCGTCAACGGCGCTTACGCGCTGTTTGAGGACAAGCGCAAGGGAAAGCTGGCGCCGGGATACCTGGCGGATATCGTGGTGCTGGACCGCGACATCCGCACCGTGCCCGCGGAGCAGCTGGAGCAGACCGACGTGACCGTGACCATCAAGTCCGGGTCGGTGCTGCACAGCCGGCAGTGAGGTGACGGCCATGCTTCAGATCAGACTGTTTGGCAAGCCGCAGGTCATCTGCGACGGCACGGACATCACCCCGGAGCTGGGCAACAAGGGGTGCGCCCTGCTGTGTATCCTGTTCCTGCGGGGCGGGGACTACTACGCGCGGGAGAAGCTGGCGGCCTACCTCTGGCCGGACAGCGCCGCCAGCGCTGCCAAGTATAATCTGCGCTATACCCTGTGGAAGATCAAAAAGAGCACCGATACCGGCGAGGGCGGGCGGTCGCTCATCAAGCTGGACCGGGAGTACTGCTGCATCGACCGGGCATACGACTATATCTGCGATCTGCAGACCATCGACGAGATCGACCCGGAGACCCGGTCGGCGGACGAGCTGAAGCGGGCGTGTGACGCCTTCGGCGGCGAGCTGCTGGAGGGGTACTATTTCAACCACTGCGAGGACCTGAATGAGCTGATCCTCAGCCAGCGCATCTATTATGAGAAGCGGAAGAACCGGCTGCTGATGAAGGCGGCGGAGCTGTATGAGCAGCGGGATATGCTGCCGGAGGCCGTGGGCATTCTGGAGCGGGTCATGGAATACGAACCCTACAACGAGCAGCTGGCCCTGCGGCTGATGACGCTGTATGAGCGCGGCGGCGACCGCAGCCGTGCTATCCGGTTTTTCAACGAGTTCCGCAACCGGCTGGCCTCCAATCTGGAGATCTATCCCGGCAGCGCCATCACGCAGAAATACGCGGAGCTGAAGGCCGCGCCCGCCGCGCCGGAGGAGCCTGCGGCGGCGCGGACCGATGCGCCGGGCCTGCACGTGCGGACCTACTGCCTCCGGGCGGTGCCCTGCTTCTGGATGGCGGACGCAGTGGGAAAGCTGCTGGACGCCGTCGGGAACGACGTGCGGCCGGACGACCGGACGCTGCTGCGGGTGCTGGGGGCTATACAGCCCACTGCGGCGGCGTGTGCCGGCGCGGAGGGTGAGGTCACGGCCGCGCCGGCGGCAGTGGCCCAGGCGTTTATCCGGTGGCTCACCGGTCTGGCGGCGCGGCAGCCGCTGGCAGTGCATATCCGCCGCGCCGGGGAGATGGATGACGTCAGCCGCGGTGTGCTGGAGTATCTGCTGGCGGAGCGCCCTGCCGGGTTGACGCTGCTGACAGAGGACGGCTGCACTCTGGTCGATATGCCCAGCGGAAAATGACGGCGGAAAGTGCCGGATATTTGCCGGAACGCCGGGCACATCCGAGCTTTAAAGCGCGAAAGCGCGTGGCGGAGTGTTTATTCCTGGCAAATATTTTTGGTGGATATGACGGTTGACGGTGGCTCCCTGTTGTGATATTTTACAGAAAACTTCGGGAAAGGAGAACGCCACACATGATGAAGCAGCTGTACAAGGCATACGCATTTAGCTTTTACTTTACCTATGCGGATAAAGTAAGAGTGATTTGTGATGCCCGGAAATGCTGCTGATGAAATGAGGACGTTCTCCCACGGAGACGCACTGACATCAAAGCCGCCCTATGGATCACAGATCCACAGGGCGGCTTTTTTGCAGCCAAATTTTCAAAAACACCCATCAGGAGGAACCACACCATGAAAAAGAACATCACACGGCGGCTGATGACCGCCCTGCTGGCCGCCGTCATGTGCGTGAGCATGGCCGCCTGCGGCAGCAAGACCGACGACACCAAGACGGACGGCACCGGCGATGCCGACGGCGCCAAGAAGTATACCATCGGCGTGTGCCAGCTGGTGACCCACGACGCGCTGGACGCCGCCACCCAGGGCTTCATCGACGCGGTGAAGGACAAGCTGGGCGAGGAGAACGTGACCATTGACGTGCAGAACGCCGCCAACGACCAGAACGTCTGCACCACCATCGTCAATACCTTCGTGTCGAAGAAGGTCGACCTGATCATGGCCAACGCCACCCCGGCGCTGCAGGCGGCCTATAACGCCACCGCAGAGATCCCCATTCTGGGCACCTCTGTTACCGAGTACGGCGTGGCGCTGGGTATCGACAACTTCTCCGGCACCGTGGGCGGCAACGTCTCCGGTACCTCCGACCTGGCGCCCCTGACGGAGCAGGCGGACATGATCCTGGAGCTGCTGCCGGAGACCAAGACCGTCGGACTGCTGTACTGCTCCGCGGAGCCCAACTCCGAGTACCAGGTCCAGGTGGTGGAGGAGTACCTGACCGGCAAGGGCATCACCTGCACCCGCTACTCCTTCTCTGACTCCAATGACGTGGCCGCTGTGACCACCAAGGCCGCCGCCGACAGCGATGTGATCTACATTCCCACCGACAACACCGCCGCTTCCTGCACCGAGACCATCGGCAGCATCGTTCTGAACGCCAAGACCCCGGTGGTGGCCGGCGAGAAGGGCCTCTGCACCGGCTGCGGCGTGGCCGCGCTGTCCATCAGCTACTATGACCTGGGCTACAAGACCGGCGAGATGGCCGCCCAGGTGCTCACCGGCGAGGCGGACATCGCTGAGATGCCCATCCAGTACGCGCCCGCTGCCAAGATGTACAACCCCACCATGTGCGAGGCCCTGGGCATCACTGCCCCGGAGGGCTACGAGGCCATAGAATAAAATTCAGACAGGAAGGTCTGGTGTACCCACATGACACAGCTATTGAACGCGCTGCCCGGCGCTCTGGCCCAGGGACTGATCTGGGGCGTGATGGCCATCGGCGTATACATTACCTATAAAGTGCTCGATATCGCCGATCTGACCGTGGACGGCTCCATCTGCACCGGCGCGGCGGTGTGCACCATGCTGCTGCTGGGCGGGCAGAGCCCGTGGCTGGCGCTGCTGTGTGCCGTGCTGGCCGGCGTGCTGGCCGGCGCCGTGACAGGCCTGCTCCATGTGGGCCTGGGCATCCCGCCCATCCTGGCGGGCATCCTGACCCAGATGGTGCTCTGGTCCGTGAACCTGAAGCTGCTGGGCAAGGCCAACCAGGCGCTGCCCGCCCGCACCACTCCGGTGCTGCTGAGCCAGATGGACGTGGGCGGTGCGCTGCCGGTGCTGCTGGGCTTCTGCGTGGTGCTGGTGGCACTGCTGGTGCTGTTCTTCGGCACGGAGCTGGGCTGTGCCCTGCGGGCCACCGGCTGCAACCCGGTGATGAGCCGGGCCCAGGGCGTAAACACCGGGCTGATGAAGGTCGTCGGCCTGGCGCTGTCCAACGGCGTGGTGGCCCTGTCCGGTGCGCTGCTGTGCCAGTACCAGGGCTACACCGATGTGAACATGGGCCGCGGCGCCGTGGTCATCGGCCTGGCGGCGGTGGTCATCGGGCAGGCCGTGCTGGGCCGCCGGGGCGGCCGCATGGCCGTGCAGCTGGGCGGTGTGATACTGGGCGCGATGATCTACTACATCGTGTACCAGGTCATCATCTTCGCCGGCTTCGACACCGACCTTCTGAAAATGTTTTCCGCCGTGGTGGTGGCCGTGTTCTTGGGCGCGCCCCACGTCAAAGCACAACTGAAAGCCCATTCCCGCAGTAAGAAAGGAGACAGCGGCCATGCTGAAAATGAATAACATCACCAAGACCTTCAACAGCGGCACCGTGGACGAGCGCGTGGCGCTGGACCACCTGAGCCTGACGCTGCGGGACGGGGATTTCGTCACCGTCATCGGCGGCAACGGCGCCGGAAAGAGCACCATGCAGAACGCCATCTGCGGCACCTGGCAGCCCGACGAGGGCAGCATCGAGCTGGACGGCGTCAACGTCTCCTCTCTGCCGGAGTACAAGCGCGCCCGCTATCTGGGCCGCGTGTACCAGGACCCCATGATGGGTACCTCCGCCGGCATGGAGATCGAGGAGAACCTGGCTCTGGCGGAGCGCCGCGGTCGGCGCCACACCCTGCGTCCCGGCATCCGCCGCGGCGAGCGCGAGGACTATCGCCGCCGCCTGCGGGAGCTGGGTCTGGGTCTGGAGGATCGCCTGACCACCAAGGTGGGCACCCTCTCCGGCGGACAGCGTCAGGCGCTGACGCTGCTGATGGCCACCCTGCAGAAGCCCAAGCTGCTGCTGCTGGACGAGCATACCGCGGCGCTGGATCCCCAGACGGCCCAGCGGGTCATGGATATCACGGACCGCCTGGTCCGGGAGAACCACCTGACCACGCTGATGATCACCCACAATATGCGCGACGCTATCCACTACGGCAACCGCCTGCTGATGCTGCACAACGGACGGATCGTGCTGGATATCTCCGGCGAGGAGAAGGCCCGGCTGACGGTGCCGGATCTGCTGGCACTGTTCAGCAAGGTCAGCGGCCAGGAATACGACAACGACCGCGCCCTGCTGGCGTAAACGCGAAGCCGGGGACTGCCCGTGAGGACAGTCCCCGGCTCTCTGCCCTTGACGGGCTGTGCGGCGGATGGTATGATGGTGGGCGAAAGCGCCGGGACCGTTCCGGCGCAGGGGAGGACGCCATGAAAAAGATAGACAACTGCGAGAATTCCACCGTGCTGGTGGCGCTGCTGCTGGCGGGCATCCTGCTGGTCATGGGCGCCTACCGGCTGTTCTCCTGGCTGTGCAGCCGGGGGCTGACGGACACGCTGACCTGGGTGCTGGGCGCGGCGGCGCTGGTGCTGGCGGCGCTGGGCCTGCTGCTGGCGAGCCGCAGCTTCCGGCGGCTGAAGGAGCTGCATCTGTAAGAGAACACCCCTGACCGGCAGGTCAGGGGTGTTCTTTCTTTACAGCTCCAGGGGCGCCGGCACGGCGTCCGGCGGGATGGGGCAGGTGTACCCGGCCGCCGTCCGCTGCCGGAACTCGGCCTTGGCGGCCTCCAGCAGCGCGGGCTGCTTCAGCAGATCGATGGCGGCGGCGCACAGCACCTTGCCGGCGTGCACGGTGGCCTTATGGGCCATGGGCGTCTTGTTGCAGGACACCACCTGCCAGCTGTGGCAGGGGACGTGGTTGGGCCACACCGCCACATGGATCTGTGCCGTGGGGCACTGATAGCTGACATCGCCCGCGTCGGTGGAGCCGGCGTTGAAGGCGGGACCCTGATACAGCGGCATCAGGAAGTCGTTGAAGTGGCCGGTCTGCATGGCCTTCACCTTTTCGGCGAAGGCGGGATCGTTCTCCGCGCCCACGCCGCCGGGGACGTCACGCCCCTCGTAGGTGGCGGACAGTGCCTCCATGAAAGCGTGCTCCTCCGCCGTGCAGGGCGGTACGCCCAGCTGGGAGAAGTTGTCGTACAGCACCTTCTCCAGCGCGTGGTTGCACACGGTGTCGGACAGGCCGTCCACGAAGCGGCGCTCAATGGTGGTGTCCGTCATCAGCGCGGCGCCCTGGGCGATCTTATCCACCCGCTGGTGCAGGACCATGCAGTCCTTGACGAAATTGGAGCGGATCATGTACAGGACGCTGGCCTGGTGCTGCACCACATTGGGGCTGGCGCCGCCAGCGTCCAGAATGGAGTAGTGTACCCTGGCGTCACGGGGCATGTGTTCCCGCAGAAACTGGACGCCCACGTTCATCAGCTCCACGGCGTCCAGGGCGCTGCGCCCCCGCTCCGGTGCGGTGGACGCTTGGGACGCCAGCCCGTGGAACGTGTAGACCATCTGGATGCAGGAGTTGGTGGAGCCGGTGGTCACCTCGCTGCTGTCGCCGGGGTGCCACGTCAGCGCCGCGTCCAGTCCGTACCACAGGCCCTCCCGGGCCATGTAGGCTTTGGAGGCCACGCCCTCCTCACCGGGGCAGCCGTACAGGATAACGGTGCCGCTTTTGCCGGTCTGGGCCAGATACTGCTTCAGGCCGATGGCGGCGGCCATGGCCCCGGCACCCAGCAGATTGTGGCCGCAGCCGTGACCGCTGCCGCCCTTCACCAGCTCGTGGTACGCGGTGCTGCCCGCCGCCTGCGAAAGGCCGGACAGCGCATCGTACTCCGCCAGCAGGCCAATGACCGGCCCACCGCTGCCGAAGGAGGCGGAGAAGGCGGTGGGGATGCCGCATATGCCTTCCTCCACCTGAAAGCCCTCAGCCTTCAGCACCTTGACGAACAGGGCGGCGGACTTTACCTCCTGCATGGACAGCTCGGCATAGTCCCAGATGGCGTCCGCCACCTCTGCCACCAGTTCCTTCTTCTCGTCAATGGCGGCCAGCGCCGCCTTTTTTGCATCGTTCATTGTCTGCTCCTTTTTCACAGCACCTTCTTCAGGAAATCCTGAAGGCGAGGGCTCTGGGGGTGATCGAAAACATCGGCGGGGGTGCCCTGCTCGGCGATCTTGCCGGCGTCCATGAACAGCACGCGGCTGCCCACCTCTTTGGCGAAGCCCATCTCGTGGGTGACCACCACCATGGTCATGCCGGACTGGGCCAGCTCCTGCATGACCTCCAGCACCTCGCCCACCATCTCCGGGTCCAGGGCGCTGGTGGGCTCGTCGAACAGCATGACCTCCGGCTCCATGGCCAGCGCCCGGACGATGGCCACACGCTGCTTCTGTCCGCCGGACAGCTGGGCGGGGTAGTCGTTGGCTCTGTCCGCCAGGCCCACGCGCTGGAGCAGCGCCATGGCCTTCTGCTCGGCCTCCGACTTGGGGACTTTTTTGATCTTGATGGGCGCCATGGTCAGGTTATCCAGCACCGTTTTGTTGGGGAACAGATTGAAGTGCTGGAACACCATGCCCATTTTCTGCCGATGGAGGGGGAGATCCACCTTTTTGCCAGTGATGTCCACCCCGTCAAACAGGATGGAGCCGGAGGTGGGCGTTTCCAGCAGGTTCAGGCTCCGCAGGAATGTGCTCTTGCCGCCGCCGGAGGGCCCGATCACCGCGATGACGTCGCCCTTGTACACGTCCACCGTGACGCCGTCCAGCGCCTTGACGTCGCCGCCGTTGTAGTATTTCTTCAGGTCCTTGACCTGGATAAGCGTCTGTGCCATCAGATATGCACCTCCCGCTGCTGCTTCCGCTTGCGCCCATAGCCGTTGTTCCGGTCGGCCTTCTTCATTTTTCTTTCAAAGTGGCCGAACACCTTGCTGAGCACGAACGTCATAATGAAGTAGATGACGCCCACGATCACCAGCGGCTCGATGGGCAGGTATGTGGCGCCCTTGACCACCAGGTACTGGGTCATCAGGTCGCCGATGAAGAACGTGGAGCCCAGGGACGTGTCCTTGATGATCATGATAAACTCGTTGCCCAGGGCGGGCAGGATGTTCTTCACTGCCTGGGGCACCACCACGAACCACATGGCCTTGCTCTCGCTGAAGCCAAGGCTCAGCGCCGCCTCCTTCTGCCCCGGATCTACCGCCTGGATGCCGGAACGGATGACCTCGGACACGTAGGCCGCGCTGTTGCAGATCAGGGCGATGGCGATGCAGAGGAACTTCTGCTTGTTCAACGCCGGGATCAGCATGGGCAGGCCGAAATAGAAGAAATACAGCTGCAGCAGCATGGGCGTGCCGCGGATGATCTCGATGTAGATGGTGGACAGCCACCGCAGCGGCGGTATCTTCGACATCTTCATCAGCGCCAGTACAGAGGCGAACACCGCGCCGAAGGCCACGGTGATGGCGGCCAGCGCCAGCGTGTACGACACGCCGTCGATGAGGAATTTGTCCCAGTATTTCAGGAACAGCGCGGCCAGCTTTTCAAAATCAATGAATTTCATGGTGATTTCCTTTTACTGTGTATACGACGGCGGGTACGGCTTTCGTACCCGCCGCCGCGGTGTATATCCGTGTCAGTTCAGTGTCAGCTCCTGTGCGTTCTCGCTCTTGCCCAGCTCTACGGCGTCCTTGTACCAGCCGTCGTAGAGGTTGGCCTCCTTGGCCTGTGCCAGAATGGCGTTCACCGCGTCCAGCAGCTCCGTCTCACCCTTCTGCATCATGATAACGTTGGCGGAATACTCGGCCTTCACGTCGAATTCCCAGGTGCAGATGACCAGATCGGGGTTGGCGTCCACGATCATCTCCGCGTTGCCGTAGGCCACGGCCAGCGCCTCGATGTTGCCGCTCTTGAGCTCCATGACGCCCACGGTGATGTCACCGATGGCGATGGGGTTTGCGTCCGTCAGCTGCTCGGTGACCAGCTGCATCTGCAAGGAGGCGTTCTGGGCGCCCACGTCCTGACCGGCCAGATCCTCGGGAGAGGTGTACTTGTCGGCGTTCTCCTTCTTGATCAGCAGGGCCTGTCTCGTCTCGTTCTCACCGGCGTAGTAGTAGTCGCTGAGCTCGTAGTTCTGGGCTCTCTCCTCCGTCCAGGAGTAGCCGGAGATGCTCATAGGCACGGAGCCGGTGTATACGGCGGTCTGACTGGCGTCAAAGCCCATCGGCTCGATGACCAGCTCCACGCCCAGGTTCTCGGCGATGTACTTGGCCAGCGTGATGTCAAAGCCCACATACTGACCCTGACCGGTCTTGGAGGAGTCCACGAACTCCATGGGGGAGAAGTCGGGGCTGAGAGCTACGGTCAGCACGCCGTCGGCCTTGATCTTCTCCAGCGCGTTGGCCGGCTCGGTCACAGCAGCGTCTCCGCCGGCGGCATCACCGTCCGTATTGTTGGTTTCGGGTTTGGCGCCGCAGGCCATCAGGCCCATCGTCATGACCAGCGCCAGCAGCATCGCAAACAGTTTCTTCATGGTTCTTCCATCCTTTCTGTGTTGTCGCTCCCGTGGGAGCTTTGGTGTTTCGGGAGCGTGTCTCTCATTGATGTTGCATACTTTACCGCAGCATATTCACAAAGTCAAGGGAAAAATTGTATAATTATGCATAATTATACATATTTGTGGAATATACTTACATGATGCCCTGCGGGAAAGCCTCCTGTCGTGCAATTTGACAAGTGCCGGAAAACGGCTGTCCACCGGAGGGATAACGGCTGCTTACCGCACCGCAAAACCATATAATATGTATCGTGGGATGCTCCGCGCTTTAAATGATTAAATTATCCAAAGCAAGGGTCCGAAGCCTGGGAAATTGTGTGGAAAACGGCGATTGACAAAAGAATCACAAGGACATATAATACGACCATCAAAGACAAAGGCGTCTTGGAGAGCTTCTCTCAGGCGGCTTTGTCTTTTTTTGTGCGCAGCACCCTGAAAAAATCTGACGAAGGAGGCATCTATCATGCGGACGATCATGGGTTTTTGCGGAACATGCAGTGATATTACAGACTTTACCAAGGGTTTGATGCAGGCAGCACCCCGCGGCCATGGGGAAAGCCGCATCGTGGATGTGGGCTGCGGCCTGCTGGGCTACCGCCGCCATGCGTCGGGGGAGCACCCCGCCGTGGAGCTGCAGCCGCTGACGCTGGACGGCAGCTACGCCGTGTGCAGCGGGGACTTCGTCAGCTACGGCGGTCTGCGCACAGGTCTGCAGGCCCGGGGCTACACCTTCCGCAGCCGCTGCGACTGCGAGCTGCTGCTGCCCCTGTACCGGGAGTACGGTGTGAACATGTTCGGGATGCTCAACGGCGAATTTGCCGTCATCCTCTTTGACCGCGCCAGCGGCGAGTTTATCGCCGCCCGGGACCGCGCCGGTCAGCGCCCCCTGTACTACGGACAGGACGATGCCGGGAACACGGTGTTTGCCAGCGAGGCGGAGAGCCTGATGGGGCTGTGCCGCCGGGTACTGCCCTTTCCGCCGGGCTGCTACTACCGGAACGGACGCTTCATCCGCTTCAACGACAGCGTAGGCGCGGCCTGATGATCCTCAGCCAACCAGTTTCTCTCCTTAAATAAAGCACAAAGCCGCACATCTCAAGGGATGTGCGGCTTTGTGCGTCTCCGGACGGCATAATGTCTGCATAGCCTGCATAGAAATAGGCCAGCAGCAAACGTGTATGGGAGTGGTGCTCTATCCGAGAGAATCTGGAACAGCGGGCCCAGGAGCTGGCCCTTTACCTCATAGAAAACCGGACCACCGTCCGCGCCGCCGCGAAAAAGTTCGGCGTCAGCAAGTCCACGGTACATATGGAAGTAATAAAATAGAACGCTTTATATGGGCGGTGGCATAAAGAAAGAGGACAGGCGGTGTGCCTGCCCTCTTATGTTTTTTGAAAATTAACTTTCAAAATCTCATTATCATTCACACTTGCGGCGGTGAAGCACCGGCACATATTTTAGCTGTCTATTCGTGCCTTGACAGCCCCACAGTTTATAGCGTCCTTGTGGGCGTTGCGCTTTCATTACATTTTCAAGCCCTCTTTTTATGCCTTGCGAGGGTGAACAGTAGCGGCAACCTGATTACTTGTAATGCCGCTGAATATCAGGAACAGCGGACAATATTTTCTTTATAAATTCTACTCTATATTCTTCTGATTGTCAATCAGTATCAAAATACCAAACCACTATAGTCACTAAAAGGGTACGAAAAACAATCGTTTTTCGTACCCTTTTTTCGGACACCCATTTTCGGACTATATCGCTTCCTATTATAGTACGAAAATCATATAAGCAAAACCGTTTTTCAGACTATTTTGCTTTGGTCATAAATGTGGTGTAGCTTGCGCCGTTCTTGGTCTTGGTCATAAGTAATTGGTATTCTGTTTCCGTTTCGCTTAAGAATGCCCATTGCTGACCGCCCTGATCCGGCACATCAAGGGTATTACTACCGGTGATCGTAAAGGCAACTGTCTTATCGTCTACAAAGCCCGCAAAGGCACTTTTTTCGATATAGCTACTGTCTGCTGTGAAAACGGTGGTCAATGTGCCGTCCGTCCATTCTCCGGCCAGCAGATCAAGAGAGAGGTCAAGGGGCGTGGCCTTGATGTAGTCCCAGGTGCTTAACTGTAAATGCCCATCACCTTGTACCTCTGCCGAGATTTCCTCTGTTGTGCCGTCTGCGGCTGTTACAGAAAGCATACTGCCGGAAACAAGCTCATATTGGCTTTCCTGCCGTTCCCCCTGCTGATAGCTGATATACTTGCCATCGGCGGTAAATTCCACCGGGTAGCTGCTCATGTTATACCAATAGCCCACAAGAGCCGTTTTAAGAGCTTCACGCTCTTTTGCGGCCTGTTCCTCTGCTGCGGCCTGTTCGGCCGCTTGGCGGGCTTCTCTGGCCGCCTGTGCGGCTTCTGCGCTGCCGTAGTAAGTATGCGAATAGCTTCCGTCACCAAAGAGCAATGTTGTCTTTCCGTTTTCCGTCTGGATTGTCAGCTTGTTTTGTCCGTCCAATGTGCCGGTAAGAATAACGGTGTTGCCGTCTATGGTGTAGTTGCCATTGGTGAGCCATTGCCCATCGCTGTATGTGCCGTCTTTGTTCAACACCAAGGCTGCTTCATCGTCCCGGTCACTGTACCATGTGCCGACAACGGAGTTGCCAGCACCGCAGCCGGTAACTAATCCGCAAATTAGCAACACCACAGCCGCCAGCATTGCGATCTTTTTCATGTGTTCATCTCCTTATTCTTGATTAGTATATATTATGTTTAATCAATTACAGGTAAAACCTATAATAATCAATATCATACCATATTCATACTATCTGTTCAACCGGGTAAAATAAATGTGGTGGTGATAAAATGAATGATCCAAACGAGAGCCGATACATACAAATCGGCCTAAAGATAGCCTATTACCGCAAATTGCGTGGCCTGACGCAAGAGCAGCTTGCCGACAAGATCGACCGCAGCCCCGGCTATCTCTCACAGGTAGAAACGCCCAGCTTTGTGCAGCCGGTTTCGCTGGCAACCTTGTTTGCGATCGCAGACACTTTGCACATAGCGCCCAGCAAATTTTTAGAGTTTGACGAATAGCAGCGCCGTTCCTTGGGGGACGGTGCTGTTATTTTTCTATCTCTGCTAACAGAAAATCTTCAGCCGCTTTAAGGGAGCTTTTCATTTTGCCCGGTATGCTGCTTTGCAAAGTTTCTTCATATTCAGCCATGTAGTATTGTTCTTTAATGTATTTTCCCAACCGTAATTGATCTTCTTTTGGAAGATTTCTCAAAAGTGTAATAAATAACTCTCCGGGGTTATTGAGAGATTTTAGGGTAATTTCATCCGAAATATCATTCACGGCTTTTGAAAAAGCCGCCTGTGCCCTCATAAAGTATGTATTGGCAACATCACAAGGGGCAATATCCAATCCCGCAACGGTATCGTCCATATACTGTTCTTCTACCGACTCATATGGCAGATACTCGGCTGTTTTATCAACTGCCTTAAATAGCCACATGAGAGCTGCTGAAAAATTCTCGCTTTCAATTAGTTGTGAAAAGACCAATTTGCACGGAACAACCCTGCCATACTTTTTGTCATTTAATAATTCTTTCAATCCCGATATAGCAGCTTCACTTAGTCCCAGCTCTCGGTTAATTCCATCATCTGCTTGACTATATACATCGGACAAACCTAACAAGTAATCTGTGGTAACATTAAAATATGTTGCTATTTTACAGAGCTTTTCAAAATCTGGGAATGAAAGCCCCAAGCAATACTGGTTAGCTGCTTGCCGTGTAACGCAAAGAATTTCAGCTAAATCTCCTTGCTTTATGTGCTCTCTCTCCATTAAGACACGAAGTCTTGTTGGAAAGGGAGCATTTGCTTTTTCAGCCACATCATTTTTAGTTGTACTTGCTTTTTTCATTTTCTTTCTCCTCTTAGCAAATAAAAGTTGCAATATCAAATTGTACTTGCTTTGTCAATATAATAGCAAACAGCACTTTATATAATGGAGGTACAGCATGAGCAATTCTAAATCAGCAACTACATTTGACGATTTGCCACTAATTCTCAATGTGAACGATGTTGCGTCTATTTTAGCCATTAGCAAAGTTTCAGCCTATGAGCTGGTAAAGAGTAAGGGTTTTCCAGTTGTCCGAGTTGGCCGCAGAATCAAAATTCCGAAAGCTGCCTTTATTGAGTGGCTGGACG
>OLZC01000345.1_pt1 | contig 17706 bp, 14 predicted proteins | sample 1644391 | NCBI WGS metagenome assembly OLZC01 (sample SAMEA103958140, study PRJEB25191) | human gut metagenome | biome: human-associated habitat [ENVO:00009003]; feature: intestine environment [ENVO:2100002]; material: feces | place: Germany | collected 2013/2015
TGATTCCTTTTTCTTTCCTTATACGCCGGATATTCTTACCAATAAATATCTCATCTTGCTTTATTTTCTGTTCCATCCATTTTCACCATGCCCATGAACCCATTTTGGTTCTTTTTGCATTATTTTATGCAATACGCATGGTGAAAAGGGACTTGTTTTAGTCCATGTCACGAAATAAGTGAAAACTTCCGCAATAAAAACTCTATTAATGTATAATGCTCTTACTTATATAAGAATATATAAAATTCCCTTGAGCTGAACCACACTTTCTAGTCCACCTCAAGGGAATCCCTTATTATTCTTCAACTTTTTTACCAAACTTATAATTACTCGGATACTCTATATTATAAATATCCTCTCCGTATGGTATGTCCAATGTATGAGATTCACTTAAAACATATTCCTTATTACCAATCTTAAAAATATCTCCAGCTTCATATTCGTCAAGCAAAATACCACCCGAAGTCAAATTCTTATATCTTGCATCATATCGTTCCTTAGACTGAATTGGACTTGTTGTTTTAGTGGCAGAATAAAATTGTGTTGCTTCCCTATCTCCCATTTTTACTGTGAAAAAGCCATTTTTTATCCCTGCATTTTCCATATATCCTCTTATTTCTTCATCTGAATAAGACAACTGAACATATACAGGGTCTTTTGTCATCATATAATTCCAAAAGCTCGCATACCTTTCCAACACCGGATCATAAGGCTCGCCACGCATAATCTCGGAAACAATAGCGCCTATCCCCTTATTATCTGTGTATAAACAATGCTCCTGTCCGTCACGGGAGACATATTTAAAATACTTATTCTTCCCAAAGTCAATGATATTATCTTCCGCTTTAATTTCATTCAAAGAAGTTCCACTGATTTTAGGTATCTGCTCCGCTGTAAAAAATGTTCCTTCGCATTCGTATATATCGCCTTGTTTTCGTACCTTAGAAATATCATTATTCATAGCAGCTAATACGCTACCCGGAATCATTTTTCTTCTTTGTCCTGCTGAAGCTGTATAAATTCCTGTATCATACATTGTATTTCTAACAAATAAATCTTTTTTCCTACTTTGAGTAACACTTTGCTGATTGCACATAATATTTGCCAAACTCTGTCTACGACCTAGAATTTGAAGTGAATTACTAAAAGGAAAAAAATTAACATTCATAGCATCACTCTTTCTAAAATTATTGTATAATCACAACATCATCCTCAACATATGTTGATGTAACCGGATATGCATAATACAAAGAAATAGTAGGAGTGAAAGATATATCCTTACTATAGCCATACGTTATTGACCATCTGCCTTTTAATGGCATGTTTAAAGATACTAACCCCGATTTATCCCACGTATATGTAGATAAGTTAACTGTATTATTGCTACTAAGATTTCTAACTGAAATACTATCTACCGCAGTAGTTCTTATTCCACTCATTGAAAGCATATATACTACAGCATCTTCTGGCAGAGCATCCTCAAATCGTAAATCTATAGATGATGAACTATCGCTGCCATTTGCCATGTTTACAGTAGGCATTTCCACTTTACAACTTGCAACAGAATAGGTTGGACCACCTACTAGCAATATATAGTCTGAAGATGATGATGTAATTCCTTTAATTTTTACATAATAAAATCCATCTGTTGATGCCACAAACGGATATGCTGTTGAACCAAATCCTATCTTTGTATATATTTCATCTAAAACAAGACTGCCGTTTGGATCATAAACCTCAAATTCAAAAGGATCATCGTTACAAGTAACATACTGCGTTCCGGCTGACAAATATACCTTAAACCAATCCTCGTCAGTATTACTTGTACTTCCTGTAACTACATGCTGGCTAGGACGACTACCACTGACTGCCTGTGCAGCGGTTTCATGATTTGCCATAATCGTTTCAGCGGTTTCCATAGTATTATTAGGCTCTGTTTCTCTCACACTTTCTGCATGTACAGTCATGCTTGCAGTACCAATAATAAATACAGACATTAAACAGGTTGTCAACATTTTTGCTAATTTTTTTTTGATCATAAAACCATACCTCCTAAGATTTTTGTTTTTCTCAATAATTGAGTACCTAAACTACACTTCTAACATAAACCCGATTCAAACATTTTTACAACTACCTGTGCAGAAAGTGACCTTTTATTGCAGAAAATGACACTCAAAATATAAAAATCCCCTTGAATCAAACCTTAATTCAATTCAAGAGGACTTTTCTCTATCGGCTTTTTCCGCTCTTTGCAGGCTCATTCTTTGTTGCATTATCCTTAATCATTGTTTTCTCTGCTTGCTGAAAATACAAATGTCAAAAAAATATTGCTTGAATATAAAAACATATATTCATCAGAAATCAATCTAATCATTTTTTTGTAAACCCGTCAGGCACTCCTTTGTCAGATCAAACAGTACGGAGAATGATTAACAAATACACTTCTCTTGCTGCTATTGAACAGCATATTACACCTCATATGTTCCGTCGTACATTTGCAAGCTCACTGTTAGATGCAGATGTTGACATTCGATATATTCAGGAAATGCTTGGTCATAGTTCTATCAATACAACTCAGATTTACACTCATGTCACTATGGCAAAGCAAAAAAACATATTAACAACAAAACATTCACGAAATAAGTTTAATTTTTAACCTCTGGTCTACCTTAGCTGACTGATAATACCTGATTATCAGTCAGTTGTCTTTAAATCAAATTCTAATATCAAAAAATAACAATTGATGGAAATAAGTATCAGGTTAATCGTGGAATACGCAGAGCCTTCACGCTCCAATAGCTCCCTGTACTGTATAACCAGCTCCTTTGTTATCTCATTTCCATCCACATATTTCAAAAATTTTTTGACATATCTGGTATAGCTTTCAATCGTTGATTTCGATTTTTCTTTATCTGTCAGGTATCCCACAAATGCTGCTAGGTGCTCATTCATTTTTATCTACTCCCCTCGCACAATTATATTATTACGCAATTACGTGTGTCATTTATTATAAAATGCCACATGTATATAACCAATCTGCCGTAGCGATGACAATAGTGTAGAATCAATAAAATAGGGACGCAGGATATTCTCCCACGCCCCAATTACTATCTGGCTTTATCTTCTCTTACCTTCGATACTTTCTCTGCTGTCCCCACTTTCACATCGGCACCACCTCTAGCCTCAAATGCATCGGCATTATACTGATACTCATGTGCTTCAGCCACCATTGGAGTATACACAATCTCAGCATTGACTCTCTCCGGCTCTGCTTCTGCCCTGTCAGGTACATTCTGCTTCTCACTCTTCGTATTCTCCACACGCTTTTCCTTATCTATCTGCACATTCATCGCCAGATTATCCAGCTTATCAATCGAAGCGTCCAGATGCAGCTCCATTGATACAAGCAGTTTTCTCACTGCTTTCATAGGGGTAAGTACCGCCTTTGTGAGAGGGTGTTTCTGTTCCTTCTGCGAATAATCCACCTCCGGCTTATCTGCAAAAGTACGGAATGCATTAGCTGCTGTCTGACCAGCTTCACGAAATCCTTTTGCAAGAAGTGCTGTCTTTGCTATATCCGTATCCGTGGTCTTTATTGCACCTCTTACATTCTCTCGGATATCAAGAAGCCTTTTCTTAATTCCTAAGAACTCCGACACTCTGTATAATGCAGCTCTTCCCTTTACCTTTGCCTCATCAACTATGCTCTTTGCTGTAGATTTGACCTGTGCTTTCACTTCCAATACCTGCGACTTTATCTGCTCACATCTGGCATTAAGTCGCTCCTTTGCTTCCGACAATGCCTTTTTAGCATTATTGACAAGTGTATCTTCCTGCATTTCCTTAATCTGGTTCTGCATATTGGTGAGTTCTTCCGTCATGGAATCAATCTTTTTCTCCAGTCCATCCACATAGCTGCATATCTCAAATACATCATTTGCCTGCTCTTTCATGGCATTCTTCTTTAATAATTCGAGAAGTTCTCTTATGACCTCCTCGTTGGTAAGTGTTTTTCCTGCTTCTATATCCATTCTGTTTCCTCCATTCTGTAAATGGGGCAGCCTTGGCCGCCCCTGTAACATGATTATTGATTATCGAAAGGGTGTTGCCTCTTTGTCCTTCTCTTTATCGGGATTGCCATGATGTTTCTCGGCACTCTCCCTCGCCTTTTCGTTGCTCTTATCCTTTGCTTTCTCATATTCCGAGATAATCTCATTATAGAGTTTTTCCCTGAAATCCTTTGTGACCGGATAGCAGACATCCTGATAGATTGGCTTGCCCTGCTCATCCACCTGCTTTGTCTTATAAGAAGGCATTGATACAAAGATTTTCTCTTTACCCTGCACGATATTGATGTTATTTACGATGAAACTGTTTTCAAAGTAAATACGGGCAAGTCCTTTGATGTTACTGCCTTTCCTCTCATAAGGTGTCACAGTTACGGAAAACTCTGGCATTTCCTGTGTTCTGTCCTGCTTCTGTGTCTCCTCTTTCTCCGGTTCCTTGATTCTTGCATAGGCATCAAGGATATTGGTATAGAGTTCCTCACGAAACTCTGCTGTGATAGGATTACATACATCCTTATAGATCACACCATTGCTTTCATCACGCTCATTGGAGCGGTATCTAGGCATTGATACAAAAAGCTCTCCCTTGTCCTTATTCTCAAGGATTGCAATATTGGTGATCTTAAATGAATCACCGAATACCACTGTTGCAAATCCTTTGATATTGCTGCCCTCTTTTGCCCTTACTTCGTTTACCTTAATTGAATACTTCATATGCTATTCCTCGCTTTCTTTTTGTTCTTTGTTTTGCTTTGGTATGATAAGCTCACACCAAAGCTGTTCTATCTGTTCACAAGACAATCTGCCATTTAACCAGTTGCCAAGTGTAACGACCATTCCGTCCTGCTCATAGTAGAGCCACTCCTGTGTTTCAATGTTCCCCTCATACACGATAGTCACATCAAAATCAGGCATAAATAATCCTTCCTCTGCATCCCATACACAGGCTATTCCCTGTCTGAGTGTCAGATTCAGGCTTTCGACATACACAGACCAGCCGCTTACGACTATCTGAAAGTCATCATCAATCTCAGCAATATCATCCTCAAGCCCGATTAGCTCTTCCATTTCCGATACTGCCTCTTCTATCTCACTTAATCGGTATCTCTTATTCATCCATCACCGCCTCCTTATAAATGCACCTGACCACAAAACGCATGGTTCCTTTCCGGGAACAGGTAAAAAGAGTTAATTCTTTTTCATCTCCCTGCGTCTTGATGCTGTTATCATATGGATTTACTACCTCTGTCTCTGTTACCTCATAGATGTGCCTCAATCCATTTTTGTCGGTTATCATCACTTCATCACCTATGGATATCTGACTTAGTGGTGTAAAAAATGTGCCATATCTGCTGCCGTTATGACCGCACAATACGCAGTTGCCACTCTCACCGATTCCTGCTGTTTCTTCTATATGACCGATCCCGGCATTAAGTACTTTACTTGTGGTTCCTTCCATTACCGGATACCTGATATCTAAGCCCGGTATCTCAATGATGCCGATAACACCGCCTTCTTTAAGAATGGCTTCATCCTCTTTACTAATGGAGGTTTGCTCTTCCTCCACATCTGTTTCTTCATCGTAATCATCCTCCAATGTCTGCTCAAATTCACTTATTAGCTGTTCTGTCTGTTTTTCTCCGGTTGCCCGCCAGAAAAAAGGGACTGCCATAATGGCAATCCCTGCTGTAATCAGTAGTCCTGCGACCACTTTTCTTATACTCATCTTACTCACTCTCCTATCGTGTTCTGCCCTCTCTGTCCGCTGGATAAGCACCTTTATCCTCTGCTACAATTGCTGCAGATTCCATTCTGTCATCAGCTTCTCTTTCTTCCTCCGGTCCGCTCAGGTCTGCATCCACAGCCTTTGCGTTCTCAAGGTCAAGCTGGGCATTCAGTTCACACTGCCTTGCCAGCTTTTCTTCCAGTTCCTTGCTGTACGCAAATGGCTTGTCATACTCAGTCTTTGATGCTTCAAGGTCATTCTGGTACTGCTCAATCTTCTTTTCCAGGAAATCAATGTTCTCATGGAGTCCATTGAACAGGTTTTCAAGCTTCACCATACTGCCGACCGGACTGGTTGAAAGCTCTGCTTTATACTCTGTCTTTCCACGAAGCACCATATAATTGATGTCAAGGAAGTTCTTTTCCACAAGCAGCTCAAATCCATGGAATTTACCGATTGCAGTTGTCTCTCCGGTCTTACACTTGCTTATTGCTTCAAGCATCATGGTTCCACCATCCACACGCTCTGTGTAGGTTGCTTTGCCTATGGTAATGGCAAATTCCGGATTATCAATCAGCTCCTTATCCCTTGCCTTTACATCCTCACGGACATTGGCAAGCTTTTCAGTTGCTGTCTTAATCAGCTTCGGGTACTTAATCATAAAGTTGTCCTGAAGTCCATATCTCTGATTGTCATAGGATGCCTTCAAAAGCTTTAATCTCTGGACATCATTGTCAATCTCCATCTTTTCCTTGATCAAAGGATTACCTGTAGCAACCGCCTTAATCTCTGCATAGGAAAGTGTTGCCTCGTCGATGTCCTCACAGCTTCGGCTTACTGCCTTGCTTGTCATGACCTGACTGATGAATCGCTGCTTATTTTCGATGAGCGACCAGTTGTATGCATCAAAGGTTCCTTTGGTGACATATCTGTAGATTGCAACCTCTTCATTTTCGTTGCCCTGTCTGATGCCTCGTCCTTCCCTCTGTTCAATGGAACTTGGCTTCCAAGGACAGTCCACATGATGCATTGCAACAAGGTGTGTCTGCACATTTACACCTGTTCCACACTTGTCCGTTGAACCAATAAGAACCTTCTTTTTACCTGTCCTCATCTCCTTAAAAAGTGCATCCCTCTGTGCGTCAGTCTTAGCATCATGGATAAAAGCTATCTCCTCTGCCGGAATACCATATTGGATAAGAGTTTCTTTCAGATAATCATAGATGGTGAAGTCCTTATCCGGTCCCGGTGTGCCGATGTCCGAAAAAATAAGCTGGCAGCCTATATGACCATCAGCATTTCCTTTCTCATATTCTTTCCACACATTTTCTGCTACCTTATTGAGCTTTCCATCCGGATTGTTCGGTGCATCCTTATCAATCAGCCTTGCATCCGTTCCAAGAAGTCGTGCCTCATGGGTAATCTTTAGGAAGTTATCCACGCTTGGATCTACTCCACCTCCTCTGATACGCTCTGCCCTCACAACAAAATCTTCCATGACCTGCTTTACATACCAGTCAGGCTCCGACTCCACAATAATAGGCTTGCCGCCCCTTAGTGCCGGTACATCTAAGTCCAGCATATCGGCAGTCTGCACATCTGCTACCTCACGGAAGATATTCATAAGCTCCGGAAGATTGGTAAATTTATTGAATCTGCTCTTGAAACGGAATCCGCTTCCCTCTACAGTAAGCTCCAGTGCTGTTGTCACTTCACCAAAGTTCGCTGCCCATGAATCAAAGTGATAAATCCCCATCTCTTCAAGTGCCGCTTTCTGTAAGTAAAGCTGCATGACATACATCTCACACATGGTATTGGATATCGGTGTGCCAGTTGCAAACACAATGCCTCTGCCATCATTTATCTCTGATAAATACTGACATTTAAGCTGCATATCTGTTGACTTCTTTGCTCCACTGCTGCTGATACCTGACACATTATTCATCTTGGAAAAAATCGCAAGATTCTTAAAATTATGTGCCTCGTCCACCATGATAGAGTCCACACCCAGCTCCTCAAAGGTTATAAGGTCATCCTTTCTGCTCTCATCAGATAGAGATTTCAGCTGTTCCTCCAGCTTTTTCTTCTGGCTTTCCATCTGTTTTACAGTCCATCTCTCTCCGTTACGCTCCTTCATCTCATCAATCGCATAGCTGATCTCATCAATCTGCTCATTGAGCATTCTTTCCTTTCTCTCTGCCGAGATTGGAATTTTCTCAAACTGCGAGTGTGACATGATAATGCAGTCATAGTCACCTGTCGCAATCCTTGATACGAACTGCTTCCTGCGGCTCTTTTCAAAATCACGCTCTGTGGCAACCAGGATATTTGCTGACGGATAAAGCCTTAAAAACTCTGATGCCGTCTGACCGATAAGTGGCTTTGGAACAACCATGATCGTCTTATTGGCAAGTCCGAGTCTCTTCTGCTCCATGCAGGCAGCCATCATCTCAAAGGACTTTCCGGCACCAACGCAGTGTGCCAACAGGGTGTTTCCTCCAAGAAGGATTCTTGCCACCGCATTCTTCTGATGAGGCTTTAACTCAATCGCCGGATTCATTCCCGGAAACTGTAAATGACTTCCATCATACTCACGCAGGCGGATGTTATTGAATGTCTCGTTGTAATACTCCACATACTTCTGTCTACGCTCCGGCTCTGCAAACAGCCACTCCTTGAACTTCTCCTTGATCATGTTCTGTTTTTCCCTTGCAAGCATTGTCTCATTCTTATTGACTTCGTAATGATATTTGCCATCACCGTCATCAATCCTGTCCCTGACTGTTACAGTTTTAAGATTCAGCGTATCCTCAAAAATAGAATAAGCATCCATGCGGCTCGTACCATAGGTCTTAGTAGCTGCCACTGAATGCTTATCCATGCTCTTATTCTCGATGAACCATTCCATGCTCATCTTATTTAAGTGTACCTGAATGCCTGTATTGTAAAACTGGCTTCTGACTGCCCTTGCTCTTCTTGGTGTATTGAGAAGCTCATAGATAAACTGCTCATAATCAAGCGGCTCAATCCATGTCGTACCAATCTTTACATCAATATCCGAGGCTTCAATCCACTCCGGCTGCACCTTTTCAAGTGCTGCCACATTGCCTGCAAATCTTTCTGCCTGTGGATTGTCTGTATCCGCTGCCATAGCCTTTGCTACACGAAGCTTGTCTCTCACATTTCCGGATAGATACTCGTCTGCTGTCTCCCAGCCGATATCGGGATTATTCTCGTTGTAGCGGTCGGGATTTAGGAAAACCAGTCCGTCCAGCTCTTCCACAAGGACTGCCCTTCTAAGCTCTGCTAATGCATCATCACTTAGCGTTATCTCATCCACTGTCTGTCCGGACTTTTCTGCAAGTTCTTCCTTTGCATTTGTAATATCCGGCTCATAGATAGAAAGCATATAGGCAAGATTTACATATCCAAATTCATTGACGGATACATTTAATGCTTCCACAGCAGTCTCAACCCTGTCTATGACAGTCTTTGCCTTAATCGTCTGCTTATAAAACATATCCGCTTTTTTCACCTCCCCGTCTTCATTTACTTCCTCAAGACTGCAAAGAAGTGGGTAATCGCTGTCATCTCGAAATGCTATTCTGTTTGCTTTTGAAGTAATGGCTCCATACTGCTTTATAAAGGCATCGTATTTCACATTAAGAAGTCTCTGCTTATCAGAAAGCTCCTCCTCACTGCAGCCATCCATCTGGATATCAATCAGCTCTCTTGTTATCTGTCTGATTTCATCAAGACTTCGGATTCGCTCCTCGGCAGTCTGTGATACCTCTTTTCTTACCATCTCAGAATTTTCCCTGTAATAGAGCTTTCCTTCAAAAAATGTGTAAGTGTAGTTTCTCACATCCGGATCAGCCGGGATAACTTCCTCCGTCTGCTCCGCCTCATCTGCCGCTCTCTCAAAATCTGTCATCTGTGCTTTGATATTACCGATAGCCTTATTGAGAGTCTCATACATATTGAAGTTCTCATCATTATTCACACAGACTGTATATCTGCTGTCCTGTCCGTAAATCCTTGTGTCATATTCCATAGATCCAAGCATCATCTCCGGATGCTCTGCAAAATAAGAGTTGACTGCAATGCCATTCTCAGTTACACCAAGGTGTACCCAGTCAGGTTCAATATCAATCTTTCTCTCCCTCTTCTGCAAAAACAGGATATCTGCTGTCACTTCGGTTCCTGCATTATCTTTAAATGCAGTATTCGGAAGTCTTACTGCTCCCACAAGCTCTGCTCTTTCAGCCAGATACTTTCGGATAGTAGGATTTGCCTTATCAAGTGTTCCCTTTGTGGTGATTACTGCAACCATGCCTCCCGGTCTTACCTGATCAAGTGCTTTTGCCAGAAAATAATCGTGGATACGGAAGTTATACTTGTTGTACTTTGGATCAAATACCTTATAATCACCAAATGGCACATTTCCGACAACCACATCAAAGAAGTTATCCGGATATGTGGTATTCTCAAATCCTGTGATACTGATATTGGCATTCTGATAAAGCTGCTTTGCAATTCTTCCTGAAATGCTGTCAAGCTCCACCCCATACAGCTTGCTTCTCTGCATTGGTGCCGGCATACTTCCAAAGAAGTTACCGATACCCATAGATGGCTCTAATACATTGCCGCCTCTGAAACCAAACTGGACAAGTGCCGAATTTATGCACATGGCAATCTCCGGTGAAGTATAAAAGGCGTTATTTACTGTTGCCCTTGCAGCACTGTATTCCTCATCAGATAAAAGGTCTTTCAGCTCTGCATATTCTTTGCTCCAGCCTGCGTTATTCTCATCAAATGCCTGTGACAGTCCGCCCCATCCGACAAACTTCGACAGAGTTTTCTGTTCCTCAGGTGTGGCAAGCCTGTTCTCTGATTCAATCTGCTTTAAAGTGCGGATTGCATCCATATTCCACTGGTATCTGGTCTTAGCACCGCCTTTTTCCATTTCCCAGAGGTTATAGTGGAAATTGTGTTTCGTCTGCCCGGCAACATTCTTCTCATTTTCAAGACTTTCTACTTGCTGTACTGGTTCCTGCTTTGGTGTAAAATCTACAGTTTCCTGTGATTCTGTATCAGCCTGAATATCATCCACAGATACTGATACTGCATCATCTGAAACCACATGTCCATTCTCATCAATCTTGGTTTCCCAGCCATTCGCTATTGCTCTTTCCCTGGTTTCAAGACGATTGGCTTTTACACTATCCTCGATATCAAAGAATCTCTTATAGACCGGATTCATCTTATCCCTGTCAGCCTTCTGCTTTGTCTCCTGATAATACTTCTTCTGGTCTTCTCCGCAGTAAAATGGCTGTTTTACCATATAAGATAAGATTTCATATAACTCACGCCAATCGAGAGCACCTTCTTTACGCACACCATTCCTGTTCTTATAGCTGATCTTCACATATCCGCTTCTGATTGAGTACTCCACAAGACCATACTTATTGTTGGAATATGCCTTTCTTTCTGCATTATCTGTCCCTAATGCAATATCCCTGATAAGGTCAAGTTTATTGGGCATAAATGCAAAATCAGACTGCACCACATCCATAAGGAATGCCCTAAACGGAGTGTAGCAGCTGCAATCTGTTACAAGAATCTCCGCCGCATCACGCAGGTCTTCATCAAGCTCTGCAATACGCTTGGCATAATCAATCGGTGTAATATACTTAAGCTCTGATGGATCTTTTTCAGATGTTTCAGCTTCTATCTCTGCACCATATTCTGCCTGTGTTACCATGCGGTCTTCATCGGCAGCTTCCTGTGGTGTCATGCCTTTTGCACTTACATAATCTCTGTTAGAAGCATAGCTCTCCGGCTCATCCGGTATTGCATAATCATCAATCTCTGATTCTGCCTCTTCCGGTTCCACTTCCCGATATTCGGCATCAATAACCTCATCATCCTCACGGAGTCCGTCCATCGCAAGCTCATCAATACGAGGTGTCTCAGGCTGGTATTCCCCTGTAAGAATAAGGACACCAAGCTCCTTTTCGATATCTTTCCATGAAACATATCCTTCAACCTCTCCATCCTCATCTCGCCACTGAAAACGCAGTCCGTTCCCATGAAATGTGTCATATCCGTGCAGTCCCAGTCCGTCAACCGGCCAGCCTGCACCTCCCTGACCATACTCTGCTTTGATACGCTTTGCTCTGGTTCCTGCATCAATCTCTGTTTCAAAAATCTTGCATACCCTGCCCTTGCCACCGATAAAACCTGTACCTCTCATAAGCACCTGTTTGATATACTCACCTGGTACTGTGGCTGACTTCTTTGGATTCAGATAATTGTATTTACCTGCTAATGCAGCTTTTCTGTCCTGCTCGAACTGACGCATAAACTGATTATTGTTTTCATCCTCAGTATGAATGGTGCCAATGCTTGCCTGCCCGTTCTGGTCGAAAAAAAAGGAAGCCTGTGTATATTCGGCTTCCTTACTAACACCCAATGAATTGATTTCATCAAGTTCCCTATTCAGTTCTGTATCATCCGATTCTAGTGGAATCGCATCACTATCTGATGGAGTACCACTTCCTCTGCCTGCATCTTCGCCTGCTCTCTTATCTTCCACATCTCCATTGTCGATGACGGATCCTGTGGCTTGTGCTTCGCCAGATACTGCATCTCTAACTGGTCGTACAGCTGATTCGCTTCCTCCTCTACCGCTGACATCTTCTCGTACATCTTCCCGAATCTCATCAGCGTCTTGTATCTTGCCGGCTCGTTCTCCTTTAGATAGTTCATCGCCATCCTTCCGTATTTGCCCAGCTTCGTGAGATCCTCCGTCTCGTCCGGCATCTCTATCTGCGGATAAAGCAGTCCGTCCACTTCCTTGTAAGTCATTTCTTCTAACATATCCAATTCTCCTTTCGCTCTCGATTGCCTTTAAGTTACGACTAAATTCTCTAAGAACACTACAGGAGACATCGCATACAATGGAACCAAGACGGTAAATGATCTCTTCGTCTTTGATATTTACGATCTGACTAAAATCCTGTTCTTGCACAGATAAGTCAAATCCGCATCTCGTCCCTACAGCATACATGACACTTGCATATACAAGCTGCTCCATGTCCATTTCCTGCTGTAAGCCATTGCGTTTCTTACTTTCTTCCTTTATCACACTACCTGATAGCTGCATAAGCTCGGTCATTCGGTCTCCGAACTCTTCTTTTATTATAAGCCAAACATCTGTTCCTGTAAACTGTTTTAATATATTTTTTAGAGACTCCCTGTCGCTGTTATCGTACTGCTCAATCTGACCTTCTGACACAAGAAAATCCACATAATCTTTAAGATTTTCTCCCTCAAGGTCCCATGTCAACTTAACATTCTTCCCTCCGGTATCACTGATATCAAAGATATACCTCATGCGTGGATTCAGTGCCCTTGACGGGAAGATGGCGCAGCCTTTCGCACCACGCTTTACATATCTTCCCACCTTTTTCCAGGTATCATAATCTGCCATGAGTGTGCTTTTTTCCGGAGGTCTCTGAGCTGTTACCATAACGATATTGTCAAATTCATAGCGGTATAACTGACCTGCGACCTTTAACACATCCTTCCAGTTCTTTTCTGATCTGGTGATGTTACCAATTTCAGAATCGTATATCGCTTTGACCTTCATATCAACGCCCATACCTTTGTCCTCCTCTACTTAAACATCTCTGCAAACAATCCCTTAAATAGCTTTAACTCATCCTTATCCAGCTCGATTGCAAATTCATTGTCGATTGCCTGTTTTTCGCATTTATCCTTTTTCTTTGCAATCTTACGCACCACACGAAGAAGCACATAGCACTCCTTGGACTTTGCAATGCTCTGTTTAAAGGTCAGCTCATCCTCATCGACTGACTTCTGTGTCTGATAGATAATCTCTTTTAACTTATCATTGATACCATCTACTTCCTCAAGGGTAATAATAACGGATGCCTTAGAAGCACCCGATCTGTCCCACTCCTTATGAAGTTCCTTTACTAAAAACTCCATGTTCTTAATTACTGTTGTTGAATCACTTTTCATCTTGCTCTTCCTCCGTTTTCTTTTAATGAAGAAGGGAGCTGACCTTCGCTGATAGGTGTAAAATCAACTCCCTTCATGTCCTCTGCTCCAAGGACTATCTGCTCTGCATAATACATATCCATTGCCTTATTGATGGCATCGTCAAGCGACTCTGCCTTTACTTTCTGTACTCGTGAAAGCACTTCCTTTATCTCAACATCAAATTCCTGTTCCATATGATATCGCCTCCTGTAAAAATCTCATCACCGGCACTTTTCTTCCTTTACCTGTCTTTCCTTAAAGCCTTCATCGTACTTTCCATCTTCCAGCCTGTCGTAAAAACAGTCCTCTTCAATCGTTCCGAAATCCTCATACATCTGGTGAAGGAAATCATTCTGCAGTTTCTTTGGCACATCATCATCCTTTGACATATCCTGATAAAAATAGAACTTCTGTTTTAGCTTTGCCCTGTAATCATAGATATCCTCTATCTTTTCCGGTGTGCCATACTCCCTCTGGTATGCCTTGAAATTTGTAGTTGAAAGTGTGGAACCTAGATAAATGCCATGCTCCCACGATACCCCGATTGTGGTATTGTCCTTTGTAGGCTTCTCATCCTTCGGATAACGCTTATACTCTGTCGCACCAAGGGCGATTGTAAGAGAACCTGACTTCATATCCATCACCACGAGATTCCTTGGTGATAATGCTTCAAGCACCATGTAATCATGGTCATTGAAGTTATGAAATGTCTGTCCCCTTTCAAATGATCTGTCCACACTTTCATAATGCAGGTTAAAATCATCCACCCAGCCCTTATCGGTCATTCCAATCTCCTTAAGCTTTGCAACACATTCAGAAGAACTGGCTTCTTTATCAAACCGAAATTCTTTGGAATCGTTATAAAGTCCCTGAAGAAAGTGCCCCAGCTGAATATCATCCAGACAGAATCTCGCAGATACCGTTACATTTGCTGCCCTGTAATACTCTGCGAAGTTATCTGCTTCACCAAGTGTTCTTCCAAGCTGCAACAAATTGTCTGCAAGCTCTGACATGTCATCAACTGCTATAAAACTCTTATAATCATCCAGAGTCATCAGCATATTTGTCTCTGTTCCCCTGTCGTTTTCTGTTACCAGTATCATATCTTTTAAATCCATTCTTACCTCCAGTCTCAGAGAGAGACTATGCCCTCTCTGCAAATTTCCTGTTATGGTCTTCCTATCACAACAATCTTTCTTGTACTTGCCACATCCCGGTAAACAACACCAAGACTTTCATTAAGCGCCTCTACCACTTTGCCATTTCCGACATATACTGCCACATGGCTGATGTTCTTATATCTTCCGCTGCTTGTAAAACTATAAAAGATTAGGTCTCCCGGCTGTAACTCATCAAAGGAGACAGTCTTTCCGGCTTCATCCAGTCCCTGTGCCTCCGCTGCCGCTGTGGTTGCACCGCCGTAACTAATATCCACACCTGCATCTTTCCATGAATAATAGGCTAAGGAGCTGCAGTCATAATAGTTACCGCTATCTCTTAAATCTTGACTATAAGGAAAGCCAACTCTGTGAAGTGCATAGGAGCAGACTGTTTTCTGCCTGCTGTCTGTAATTCCACTAAGGATGGCATTGATTTCATCCTCAGTCATGGAGCTTACTCCCGGACTTCCGCCTCCGCCGCCACTTCCGCTTCCGGCATATCCAAGCTGTCCCATAAACTCCGGACTCATGATCTGCTCAAGCATTTCCACCTGATCAGAATTAAATCCATAGACCGAAATCATATCCCGATAAGATTTCAGTGTGACATTCACATACAGAACAGACTTCGTGACAGTAGTTACATTACCGTCTGCATCTGTTTCTTCCACATCCTTTGTTCCTGTGCTTGTGGTGTATGAACACATATCATTTACTACTGCCTGCAGCCAGCCTTTTGAAATGTCATTCATGACTGTTGCAGTATCTCCGATACCATGCTTGACCATATAGACTGCCATGATGTCATAGTAATTGCTTGGGTTTTCTTCCATACCTTCATAATCCACATATACAAGCTCTCCAAGGTCATATCCGGTATGCTCATTCACTTTCGTATTCACATCCCGGTTAAACTCCTGCACATAAGCACTCGTTACTGTCTGCACAGTATCTCCTGATTCAAGTGGTGGCAGAAATAAAGCAAATGGAGAATTGTAAAGGATTGCTATCACCGCTATAACCGGAACCGCAATCATGGCAACTACAAGAACAAGTAATAAAAGCACCAATCCGATAATCGGTGCAGCTGCCTTTACCCAGGTAATCGCTTTTCGCACAATCAGATCCTTTACCAGTTTTGCCACGCTGTCTGTCTGATTCTCCTGTGCTTTCATCTTATCCAGAAAGAATTTTATCTTCCTGCTCCGGTTGGTCATCTTTTCATCCTTGACCTCTATGGACACACCTGCAGCATATCCGGCTGCCATGCCGATTGCCGTGCCAACTCCCGGTGCAACCGCTGTTCCTGCCGCTGTAGCAGTTTTTGTTGCAACCTTGGCAGTAGTCTTTGCTGTTTCTTTTGCCGTCTCTTTAGCTACCGTCTTGGCAGTATCTTTGGCAGCTTTCTTTGCTGTCCTTTTTGCCAGCTTCTTTCCTGCCTCTACCTTCTTGATACGCTTTCTTGCCTCGGCTGCCGCCTTTTTCCTGAAAAGTGCTGCACCCTTGGAAGCAGTTCCGGTAACAGGTCGGCTTGATTCATATGCAAGATATGCTGCCTGCGATACCTCATGCCCGCCTTCCACCTGTTCTGTTACTGCCCCAGCTGCAAGTGCTCCTGTTCTTCCTGCAATGTGAAGATTGGTGTTCTTGGTCTTGATGGAAGTTCCTGACTCTCTGATGTTACGCTTAAACCTAGAAAGACCTTTATCCTTAGCCTCCGATTGATGAATGGTACTCTTTCTATAAGTACGCTTTCCACCAGCACTTTTCTGAAGCATTAATTTTGCAGATGCTTTTTTATCCATTTCATTGGCTTTAGCATCATGCACTTTCGGACCTCTCTCTACTGTATAGATGTTGCTGCCTTTAATCTTGGCACCCTTTGGCTCGTGGGCATGAATCTTGGCTTTCTCCTTGGTGTGAATGACCATAGGCTTATCATCCACCTTTTTTATCTTCAATGTTCTCACCTTCTTTCTACATCCATTACCCAAAAATGGGTAAAAAAATAGCCATCTGGATGATTAGTCCAAATGGCTTATGTAAAAATCTATTTAATTCTATTGTAAAGAACTGTCTCTATTCTGGTTGATAAATCAATCTTTTTCTTATAAAGAAGTGTCCACGATGCTTGATTTTTTGAATAATCCATCTTTTCCTCTGGAAAAAATGAACGACAGAAATAATTATCTCCTTCATCATTAGATAAAAACAAAAATAGATTCCTGCTCTCCACGTTGTTTTCCATAAGATAATCAGCCTCAATCATTGAATACATATTTGCTTTCTTATTATACTTAAACACAGTATCATTACTATCAATCATTTGTTCAAGCAATGGCAGGAAATGAACTCTTTGCTCTATCTTATTATAAAAATCTGATGACTCTATTTTTTCAATTGTAATTGTTCCATCTGCTATCTCATCAAATACTCTGCCTCTGTCTCGGCTCAATTCAGGTCTGTCTACCAGATATTGTAATCCCATAAGATGAAAACAATCTTTTTTATCAAATGAAATTCTTAATGTAACTGAAACACCTTTTCTCCCTAGTACAAGCTCATATTCGGTTGATAATAGCGGAATAAATGCATTTATGCAATCTAAAACATTCCTCATTACAGTTCTCCACTACATCCTTAGATTAAGAAAGGCTCTGCATAAGCAGAGCCCTTCTAACAT
>OLZC01000346.1_pt1 | contig 17678 bp, 20 predicted proteins | sample 1644391 | NCBI WGS metagenome assembly OLZC01 (sample SAMEA103958140, study PRJEB25191) | human gut metagenome | biome: human-associated habitat [ENVO:00009003]; feature: intestine environment [ENVO:2100002]; material: feces | place: Germany | collected 2013/2015
ACACCGTCGATGAGCATTTTGGGGTGGGCAAGGGGTTTGTAATACAGGGTATCGGCATCGATCAGTTGTAGCTTGTTCATGTGTTTCACCTTCTTTCTTTCGCTGGTAATTGTGTTTTTTGGTTGGTGCCGTACTTCCGATATCGTTTTTATATGCCTGCCCCGGGGCCTCCGCGGCGTCGCCGTGCTCGCTCTTTTGCGGTCGTCGCACAGTCATATCTGTCTCGGTAACGGCTATTCAGTTGTCGAGGTACACGGGGGAAGCTTAGAAGCTCCTCTCACTTTCCCTTTGCCGAATTTTTTTCGGATTTTCCCGCTGCTTTTCAAAATTTTTTCTTTTGAGCTGGTAAATTATAAAAAGCCGAGCTTGTGCAGAGCTTTTTCAAAGTTCCCCTCACTTGGTAGGCAGCGAGAAGGCCAAAAAATTAACCCCCTTGAAAAATTCTTTTGTTTTGGCTCCAAATTGGAGCCATTTTCCTATGCAGGACTGCTCGTGGCTCCGAAATGGAGCCATTTTTCGTCTATGGCATCAAAATTGATACCATGTCCATTCCGGATTTCATCGGTGTGGCTGCAAAATTGATGCCATAAAAATAAGCGCCTGCCTCTTTTCAGAAGCAGACGCTCATTTCTCGTATTCAGTTTTTACCGTAGCAGCCGGATCAGCAGCTCATTGATATCCTCGGTGGGCTTGCCGCTTGCTACCAGCTTGTTCCGAAAGGACAACAGGGCCATTGTCAGCAGCCGTCGCTCGCCGGCGCAGAGTGCTAACACTCGATTTCTTCTATACTTGAACATCACCACACCTCAGCAATAAACCAGCTCAGAAAGGACAACTTCCTCCGCACGGCTGCAGATGCTGTTCATCCGTCCCACCCATTCCATTTGATTCTCGGTCTTCAGCCGCTCAGTGACACCTTCGGCTTTCTTCATCTGTTCGACCAGCTGATCAAACATTTCTTGTGCAGTGTCGCCGATTTCCTTGAGATGCTCGTCCAGTTTGCCGGTCAGCAGCATCCCCGTGTAGATGCCGTCCCTGTGCTCGCGCAGATACCGCCTGCGCATTTCTGCGAATCTGTTGTACATATTCTTCCTCCTTTTGCGCCCGCCGTGCGGGTTTCTATCAACAGCCACATAATAGCGCAGCCAGAAGGAAAAGCCCAATGTGCGAAAAACAGATTTGCAGATTTGACATCATAGAAACTCCCTCAGAAACGCAGGTTAATATTTGCCAAATTGAAGGGTTTGTATGTCCTTATGACGTTATACCTTGATTGAGTTTTCGAACGAAAACATTTGTTGAAATATGTGGACTTTTTGTGCGGGCTGTGATATAATTATCAAAATACAGATTTATATGTTGAAAAGCGGCACTCCCAATACTATTGGCACAAGCAATAAAGTAAATGAGGTTTGCTATATGACTGTGAGTTATAAAAAATTATGGAAGCTCTTAATAGACCGAGATCTAAAGAAGAAGGATCTTGAGGAAATGGCTGGCGTTAGTCATTATGTAATGAACAAGTTGACACATGGGGATAACGTCACCACTGATGTCCTATGCAAAGTGTGCAAGGCTCTTAATTGCACCGTTGACGACATTATGGAAATGATTGACGAGTAGCTGTCGCTTTGGGTTTTTCAGTATAGGTATCATCGAATGCTATCGGAAAGTTGGTGAGAAATAAATGCCGTTTGATGCGAGCGTCAGAGCTTATTTGCGGGCTTACCAAAACGAATACAGAGCTGCTCTTCATGGAGGGCAGCACACAGCCGAGCTTTCTTTTCGCGTCCCTATGCATGAAATGTTTAGGAGGATAGCGCATGACTTGAACCCGGCAGGTACTTTCGACATCATTCTTGAGCCGAGAAATCAAGGAAGAATGGGGCGGCCTGACTGGAGAATACAGGATCGCATCTCGCTTGGTGTTTACGGCTATATTGAGGCGAAAGGTCCATCCAACGAGCCGTTCGATACTACCCCGTATAGGGATCAGATTAACCGATATCTGACGTTAGGGCACAAGCTTATCATTACGGACGGCATTGATTTCGTATAAAAACGATGTGGATTCCTTCGTTATCGTGTCCAGCGATTCCGATTACTGGGGATTGATCTCGTCACTGCCAGATGCACATTTCCTTGTTATGATTGAGCGCGAGAAATGCGGACCGGACATGAAGGAAGCCCTTGCTGATTCCGGTATCTTCTACTGCTATCTGGATGACTTTTATTCCGGCAATAGCGAGGACATCAAAAAGAACGCTTTGTTCAAGGAAATGTACCGCTGGATTGACAACTCCGTTCACCTGAATGTCAACGATATGTTTGACGCTGCATTGAGAAATACACGCATTGATATGTCTCCGGCTGAACGGCGGCAATTCTATGAAAAGCACATCAAGCATATGACCTTACAGATCGATGAAGACGGCAATGTCGGTATTGAGCTAAAACGAGGATAGTTTGCATTTGTGAAAAACGCCCAGCGATTTATTTTTCTCTCGGCAAGGGACTGTTCATAAGGTGACACTTTCCATTTTGCGAAGCCGTGAAAATTCGATGTGTTCCGTGGAGATGTTCACTGGGCAGCATCCTACGGAACGTGCGCTGTCTGTAATTGATGAGGTGCAGACGGTATGTGAAAAGACAGAAGCTCTTTTATTGCAGGGTATGAGCGAATCCGAGCAGAACCTTTTTATGGATTTCTTAATACAGGCGGGCAGAAATATCACATCGGAACTCCATATAGAGAAAAAGGGGGAGGAGTTCAATGACTGAAAATCCTCTGGGCTATGAAAAAATTCCAAAGCTGTTGAAAAATTTTGCTGTTCCCAGTATTGTGGCGTCTCTTGTCGGCTCAATCTACAATATTGTGGATCAGATTTTTATTGGTCAAGGGGTCGGTTATTTGGGAAATGCAGCAACCAATGTTGCCTACCCGTTTTCTACCATCTGCCTTGCCATTGCACTACTGGTCGGAATTGGCAGTGCTTCCCGTGTTTCCCTCTGTCTTGGATGCAAAGAGCCGAAAGCTGCCGCCAAAGCAGCGGGAAATGGTATTGTTCTGATGGGAATTTTCGGAATTATTTATTTGCTGGTTGGAGAAACTTTTCTGTCTTTGCTCCTAAAGGCATTTGGGGCAACGACAGATGTATTTCCATATGCAAAGCAGTATGCCAGCATAACATTGATTGGAATGCCGTTTCTCATTGTAACGAATGGTATGAGCAATTTGATTCGAGCAGATGGAAAACCAAAGTATTCAATGGTCTGCATGGTTGTGGGAGCTATTATCAATACCATTCTTGACCCCATTTTTATTTTTGTTTGCGATTGGGGAATTGCCGGCGCAGCTTGGGCAACAGTTATTGGGCAAATTTTTTCCTTCATACTCGCACTCCGTTATCTATGGCGTTTCCAAACAATCCATTTTGAAAAAGAGTCGTTTTTATTGGACATCAAAGAAAGCATGAAAATTTGCAGCATGGGAATCAGCAGCAGCTCAAACCAGATTGCAGTTACCGTGATTCAAATCATTCAGTACAATTCGTTGACTTATTACGGCGCATTAACAAAATATGGAACGGATATTCCCTTGGCAGCTTGCGGAATTGTTATGAAAACAAATGCCATAATCCTTGCGATTGTTGTAGGAATCTCGCAAGGGACACAGCCGATTATCGGTTTCAACTATGGAGCAAGGCAATATCATCGGGTACGGGAGGCTTACATGCTTGCAATAAAGTGGAATCTTGTTGTTTCCACTATTGCTTTTATCGCATTTCAATTTTTCCCGCAATCTATCATTTCACTATTCGGAGACGGGGACGAGCTGTATTTTGAATTTGCTGTTTTGTTCATGCGTACCTATCTTTTCATGGTGTTGGTAAATGGTGTGCAGTTGCTTTCTTCCAGCTTTTTTACCGCAATAGGAAAATCGTTAAGAGGTGCTCTGTTGGCATTAACAAGGCAGACCTTTTTCTTGATTCCGCTTACCCTGCTGCTCCCGCTTCGTTTCGGAATTATGGGAGTATTGCTAGCGGGGCCTGTTGCTGATTTTTCAGCGTTTGTGCTATCTGTTGTCCTGGTGGGTATAGAATTAAAAAAACAAAAAAACTCGCTTATAATTTAAGCCATAGCATATAGCTATTATCCACAGCTACTAAGCAAGTGTTATCAATAATGGATAGTTGAGGAGGCAAGGATAATGCCCAAAGTAATGGAGATCATCGAAAAGGAAACCAAGGGGAAAAGCTACCACACATATAAGTATAGTTATGATTCGATTGGTTTACCGTCCATCTCCCGGTACCAAACTTGAGAACTTGACCGTCGGCGTTATACAAGACTATATGGTTGAAGCGGAAAAACGGATGTTTGCTGAGCTGGTCAGAGACAAGCGTTTGGGGCAAGATGCCTACTTGCCTAAGGATGGTTCCCTTGAATATAAGATTATGAAATCTGGGCGAGAAGATTTGAGAACACTTCAAAAAATCAAGCACAATTACAGTTGGGTAATCGGTGTTTCTAAGTCTTTTAATCCAGAAAGCTGTCTTGACCACACGGGTAAACCGAATTCCAATTACATCGCAGATCTGCCAGTATTCCAAAGGTTTATAATTAAACCTTTTTACGAGTGTCTAGTATAAACCGATTCAATAGGCATTTGCACTTGAATAAAAAATGCACTTGTTCAAAACTGAGCAAGTGCAGAAATCAATTCGTTTCCTATTTACTTTTCCATAGATTCACTTCTTGACTGAGCCACTCGCACCATGTGTCGACCCCTTCGCCGGTCTTTGCGGAAATGGGAAATATCTTTAACTCCGGATTTCTCATATGCGCATAAGAAATAACCTTTTCCAAATCAAAATCAAAATATGGCAGAACGTCAATTTTGTTGATGATAAGTGCGTCGCAGACCTGAAAAATAAGCGGGTATTTCAGCGGCTTGTCATGCCCCTCAGGCACGGAAAGGATCATGGCGTTCTTTACCGCGCCCGTATCAAATTCCGCGGGGCACACAAGATTTCCCACATTTTCAAGGATGGCAATATCCACATTCTGGATTCCCATGCTTCTCAATCCCTGCCGGGTCATGTCGGCGTCAAGGTGACACATGCCGCCGGTGTGGAGCTGAATCGTCCTGATCCCCGTATCCGCAATAGCCGCAGCGTCCACGTCCGAGTCGATATCCGCCTCCATAACCGCCATACGGTACTTATTCTTCATGCGGGAAATCGTTTGCTTCAATGTTGTTGTCTTGCCGCTGCCTGGGGATGACATCAAATTCAGTAGGAAGGTCTTGTTATCCTTCAGCTCCTGCCTGAGCCTGTTTGCGTCCTGATCATTGTCCGCAAATACGCTCTGCTTGATCTCTATCACTCGATAATTTTCCATAACAATCTTGTCCTCCTTTTTGCAAAGCTCCCCGAGCGGCCTGCCCGGGGAGCTTCGGCTAACAAGCCAGTATCTCTTTAATTAAGAACTCTTTCCCGGAGAGCACGGTATATTCGCTCTCCTGACAACAGGGGCACTGTGCGTCGCAGGTGAAGGGATTAAAGACGCTTCCGCAGTTCCGGCACTTTGCTGAGGCTTCTATGATTTCAATCTCCAGTGCGGAGCCTTCCAGCCGGGTCCCCGGTATGGAACGCCTGTACACAGCTTTCATCATCTGCGGGACAACGGAAAACGCTTCGCCCACCTGAAGAACCACCTTATCAATTTTCTTAAGGTTCTGTTCTTCGGCGATCCGGTCAACCTTCTCGACGACGTCTATAATCAGACCCAGCTCGTGCATGTTCAGGCTTCCAGAACGATGCGGTTGAGGACATGCCTCATGCGCGCCTCATTGTAGATTACCGGCACGGGATAGGTTCCGTTGCCCTCTGCCAGCGCCCACTTGATGATCTGCGGGAAGTCCTTCTGCTCGATGAAGTCAAAGCCCGTGGGAAGCCCCATCTCCCTGTTCATCTGACGGATCGCAGCAATAAAGGCGTTTGCCTTCTCTGCGTCGCTGCCGGTCGTCTTCACGCCGGTAATCTCCGCAAGATGCGCAAGCTGGGGATGGACTGCCGTGCCGTAGTCCTCCAGAACAATCGGCATGATGACCGCGTTCGCGAGCCCGTGCGCGGTGTTATAGATGCCGCCCATTGCGTGGGCAATCGCGTGAACATACCCGACGCCGGTGTGGTTGAAGGCAAGCCCTGCCTTATAGGAGGCGATGAGCATGGCCTCGCGGGCCTCCAGATCGTTCCCGTCCTCATAGGCGCGCTTGAGATTTCTGAATATCTTTACCACCGCTTCCTCCGCATTGCGGTTGCTGGCGTTGTTGTTATACGCCCACGTGACATAGCTCTCTACCGCATGGGTCAGCGCGTCGATACCCGTCGTCGCGGTGACGAATTTCGGCATGGACACCGTCAGCTTCGGGTCGAGAACGGCATATTTGGGGACGAGGTTGGGATCCATGATCGCGTACTTGTGGCGCTCGTCATGATCGGAGATCACAGCGCCCATTGTGACCTCGCTGCCCGTGCCGGACGTGGTGGGGACGGCAACGATCGGAGCGACCTTTATCATGACCTTCATCAGGCCCGCCATCTTCCCGATCGGCGTATTGGGCTTGGCAACGCGCGCCGCTGCCGCCTTGGCGGCGTCCATGGGGGAGCCGCCCCCGATCGCGAGGAAGCCGTCGCAGCCGTTTTCCAGATACTGCGCACGGATCGCCTCCACCGTCTTCACCGAGGGGTTTGCCTCCACCTGATCATAGATCGTGTAGCCAATACCATGGCGCTCAAGATTTTCCGCGATGGGCGGGACAATGGTTCTGCCGACGGTTGGGCCGGTCACGATCATGACCTTGTTCACGTTCAGCTCTTTGAGTACCTCCGGGATCTTCTTTGCGCTGTCCGCTCCGCTTACCACCTTCGGGCCGGGGAACATGGCGTCCGTAAGCGGGAGCGCCTGCTCCATGATTTTGCTGTTCGCGCGGCACTTGAATACCGTAAGCTTATCCTTTGCCTTTTCAAAGAAGCGCTCGTCCATTGCGTATGCGATACCGACCGCCGCGACAGCCGCCGCGCCGCAGAGAAGCGCCTTATATGTTTTCTTCATTTCAAACCCCTCTTTCCTTACTTAATGCGCATGACCGCGTCATACGCGCTGTGTACCGCATCCGCGATCCTCCCGCTCTTGCACGCGTCTCCGACCGTTACCACATACGGGTACTGATTTTCAAGCGCCTTTGCCAGCGCGTTTACCGGGCGGACGCCCAGAGACAAGACGACCTCGTCAACCGTCACCGTGGTCAGCATACTGGTTCTGACGTCCTCGAGGATCACGCTGTCCTCCGTAATCTTCATCAGGCGCTTGCCCGGCATAAACTCCGTGTCGTATTTCTGAATCCGGCTCAGCTCGTCATCCTTCAGCTGGAACCAAGTACCCGGTGCGATCTCCTCCGCCATCTCAACGACGACCACATGGTTTCCGCTCTCGTTGAGGATCTCCGTTGTTTCAAGCCCCGTCATGCCGCTGCCGATCACCGCGACGATCTTGCCGCTGATCTTCTTCTCACCCATAATGATCTCCGGCGCAGTGCAGACATTGGGCAGGTCGATGCCCTTGATTGAGCGCGGTCTTACCGGGACGCCGCCCGTCGCGATGACGACGGCATAGGGCTTGAGTTTGGCGATGGCCTTTTCCGTGGCCTCCGTGCCGAGCTTTACCTCTACGCCGAGCTTCTCCACGTTTGCCATCAGGTCTTCGATCGACCAGTAGAGCTTACCTTTGAGCAGGCAGGTCGAGGCGGTCTTCACCTGTCCTCCGGCCTTCTCTTCTTTCTCAAAAACGGTCACGGCAAAGCCGCGCCTCGCCATGATCTCCGCCGCCATCAAACCGGCGGGGCCTGCGCCGACAACAACGACCCTGCGCCCCTCGCCGTCCTTCGGCATGTTGGCGAAAAACCGCTCCTGTCCGACCGCGGGATTGAGCGCGCATTCGCCGTTCTTTCCGCTCAATGCCCCGTAGGTGAAGCTCTCGATGCAGTTGAGGCAGCCGATGCAGCGCTTGATCTCGTTGGTGCGTCCCTCCTCCGTCTTCTTCACCCAGTAGGGGTCGCAGATAAAGGTGCGGGCGGAGCCGATAAAGTCCTGCACTCCCTCCTCAAGCTGCCGCTCCGCCTGATCGGGAGAGCGCATGAAGTTGGCCGCGCACACAGGGATTTTGACGGTCTCCTTGATCGCCTTTGCCAGATAGGCCCGCCAGCCCGGCTCAAAGGACGTGGGCTCAAGCCAATAATTGTAAGTATCATAGCAGGCGGAGGATACGTTGATCGCGTCAACACCCAGCTCTTCCAGCCGTTTTGCGATCCGCTTTCCTTCCTCCAGATCATAGCCCTTTCCGGGCTTACCGATCCGGTCATACATCTCGTCGGCAGACAGGCGCACCATCAGCGGATAGTCCTTTCCGCAGGCGGCCTTAATGCCGGTGATGATTTCGCTGATAAAGCGCAGGCGGTTATCAAAGCTCCCGCCGTACTCATCCTTGCGGTGATTGGTGTTTGGGGAAAGGAACTGCTGGATCAGATAGCCGTGGGCCGCGTGCAGCTCCACGAGGTCAACGCCTGCCTTTTTGCAGCGGACCGCTGCGTCGATGAAATCCTGAATCGTTCTCTTGACCTCGAACTTTGTCATCGCGCGCATCGGGCTTGGGACATGATAGCTGCGCTCACAAACGGACGGGGCGGCGACCGGCTGGCAGATTCCCTTCTCCTCCAGCGCCATCATCGTAGGCGTCGCCTTGTAGAGCATCTCCATAATTTCCGGCTTTTTCTCCACCAGCGGCAGGATCATCGGAAGGGAATTCACGCTGCTGGCATAGCCCTGACGGCCGGGGTGGTGCAGCTGGATGCCGAGTTTCGCGCCGTGCCTGTGGATTCTCCCCACGAATTCGCGCATCGGCTCGATATGGTAGTCATGGCTCATCGCAAGCTGGGTAAAGGAAGATGTCGCGTACATGTCGTTGACGCGGCAGATCCCCGGGATGATCAGTCCCACGCCACCCTTGGCCCGCTCCTCATAGTAGTCCATGAGCTTTTCCGTGGGCTTGCCGTTGGCCTGACCCATGCTGAACTCGGCGGCGGTCATGACCGTGCGGTTTTTGATTTCCAGATTGCCGATCTTCATCGGCGAGAGAAGCATTGAATAGTCCATTTTTTATTCCTCCCTGTTGTTATCTTCAAGGGTGACCGTGTCCAGCTCGGGTCTTCCGTACTTTCCGGCCAGCAGCAGCTCCCTATGCATTACTTCATCATAGCCATAATCCTTGCGCTCCTCCAGCTCCCGGGCGCAGCCCTTGCAGGTGGCGACGCACAGCTCGCATCCCATGCACTTTTCCTTGTCAAAAATGACCATGCCGTCCTTGATCTTATTTGCGCCGAAGGGGCAGCGCTTCACGCACATTCCGCACTCCTGCGCGCCCAGACATTTGCTTCTGTCGCGCTTGATCACCTCCGGGCCTTTTTCGCAGTTGATCCCCGGCCCGAGGATGCGCGTCCCCTTGACGACCGCGCACACCTCCCTGTCACAGTTGCACATGACAAACGCACCGGACTTTTTGCCGAACATGTAAAGGACATTGTGGACATAGCCCTTTTTGTGCATGTCGGCAAGGATCTCCTTTGCCTCCTCCTTTGTCACAGGATGATGACCGAGCGGCAGGTTCTCATAGATGTCCGCGCCGTAATAGAGTGTGAGATCCTTGATCTCCGGCTCTGTCACGCCCTCCGGATACTTCTTGAGCGCCACCTCGCAGATACAGGGGCCTGCGGAAACGTGCGCACCTGCGCCGACTTCTACTGTATAGACAAAGTCTATGACGTTTTCGGCAGCCTTTTGGCTTAGGATAATGCCATGCGGGAGAAAGTAGTTGCCGGTCTTGGAGGTGTTCTCCATTTTAGCCATCAGCTTTTTATAAAACTCCCGCTTCTCCTCCGTCGTCGCTCCCTCATAGCCGCGCATCAAGATATCGCCGGTCTTCAGGATGGTCGGCTCACTCGCCCCGTAGGCATAGTGCATAATGTACTGGGCGAGGGAAACGGGTTTTGCTTTTTCTCCCTTCCCCTGAAAGGACACGGTCTTTCCTTTCTTGTAGTTCAGCAGTGCCACTTCTCTTTTTCCTCCTTGATTTGTTAATTAAATGTCTAAGCTGTTTTCATTTTAGATTATCGCCGAAAAATGTCAATATCGGCGAAAAGCATTCTAAAATTGTCACAAAAACCATGTATGTGTTTTGCATACGAAGAATTTCATTGTGCTTGAAACAGCTTTACAAATATGCTAAAATGTAAGCATAGATTTTTTGAAAAGAAGGGACAAAGATGACCGGCAAACACCAAACGGCAAGTTTGATTGCCGATACGGCAATGGAATTATTTCGTAAAAAGGGTTACGAGTCTGTCTCCGTTAACAGCATCTGTGAGCAGGCCGGTGTCTCCCGTGTGACCTTCTATTCGATTTTTTCCAATAAGGATCAGATCATCGGCTTTATTCTCAATGACTTTCAGAACCAGTTTAAAGAAGACTTCTCCTCCTTTATCGCCGCAGAAAATGACTTTGAGCGGGTCATGATTCTGTTCAATTATTACGTGGAGCTGTCTGAACGCGGCGGTTACCAGCTTATGCTGGAGTTGCTGAAAGCGGAGTTGGAGCGTTCCATCGGCATTATGGACGCCGTTTATGTCTTCAACGACTGGTTTGTCAAGCTCATCGGGAACTGTCAGAAATCCGGTATTATCCGAAACAAGGGAAACGCAGCTGAGCTTGTTTCATTGGGGATTCAGGTCGCGATCTCCGCTCAATATGAATGGTGCCGGAGAAAAGGGGCTTTTTCCTATCGGGAGAAAACCAGAAAGGATATGGAGATTTTATACGACGTCGCCCCGGCTTACCGTAAAAGCTGGTAAAGCAATATGCAGCACAATGCCCGGCTCTGTTTTGGAGCCGGGCATTGCCATGTTGATTATCGTATCTTTTTAAAGGGTGTGCAAGAACAGCGCCTTACTATGCTTCAGTTCAGGCTGTAGCCGAACTTGCTGCCGTGGAGGACTGCCTTGTTGATCTTGCCGGTGGCGATGGCATCGCCCGCCTTCCAGACGCTGGGATGGCCGGAAGCAAGCAGCTCCTGCCACAGTGCGTCGTTGGGCTTCACGCCCACGGACAGAACGATCACGTCTGCGGGAAGCTCCTTCACCTCGCCGTCCTTGGTGCTCTCAATGAACAGCTTGCCGTCGGCAAATTTCACAACCTTGTTATTATAAAATAGGGCAACACCCTGATCGTTGCAGTGGCGGACCTCCAGCAGCGCTTCGTTCTGATAGCGCATATCCAGCATATCCACCGGCCATTCGGGCAGCATATCCACCACGGAAACCTGATTAGTGCCCTGACGGTTGATATACAGCGCAGTCTCCAGCCCGGTAATGCCACCGCCGATGACAACGACCTTCTTGTTTGCAAACTGCATGTCGTTGGCAAGCACGTCGTGCGCCTGAACCGTCTGTACCTGATCCAGCCCCTCGAGTGGGATGGAAATGACGTTGCTGCCGGTTGCAACCAGAATGGAATAGGGTTTGAGAGCCAGAACCTCCTGCGCCGTGACCTCCTTCCCCAGCTTCATCGTGATATTCAGCTTCTTTGCCATGGACTTATAATAGTCGATAGCCCACTCAAATTTGCCCTTGAAGGGGGGCTTCTTTGCAACATGGAGGTTACCGCCGATCTCATCGCGTTTGTCGAACACCACCACGTCAAAGCCGCGCTGTTTGAGCGTGACCGCAGCTTCCATGCCCGCGGGGCCTGCGCCGATGACCGCCACCAGACGGCCGTCCCCGTCCTGAACGATGGGGCGCTTGGAGCCTTCGCGCAGGGCAAAGGGGTTCACGGAGCAGTTCGTCTGCTCATAGCTGAACGGATTGACATTGAAGCAATTCATGCAGGAGATGCAGTAGCGAAGCTCATCCTCGCGACCTTCGGCACACTTCTTTACCCATTCGCGCTCAGCCAGAATGCCGCGGCCCATGCCGACCATGTCGCACTTGCCGTCATTGATGATCTGATCCACGAAATCCGGGTGACGGATGCTGCCGGTAGCTACTACGGGAACGGAAACAGCATTCTTGACCATGGTAGCAGCAGGAACCTTCCAGCCTTCGGCACGATGCACATCGCCGGACATAATATCGTCCTGATGATATATTGTGCCGCCGGCGGACACTGCAATCATATCCGCACCGGCCTTTTCCAGATAGGGAGCGACCTCGGCGGCCTGTTCCGGCGTGATTCCGTCGTTGCCGTTGGGACCTTCACTCTTGGGGTAGTCAAAGCCCTGCATTTTCACGGAGATGATTTTATCCGGTCCGATGACCTTGCGGATGCGGGTCAAAATCTCCGTGGCAAAACGGGTGCGATCCTCTACCTTATTCCAGCCGTACTCATCAGTGCGGTGATTGAACAGAGGAGAAATGAACTGGCAGGCCAGATAGCCATGACAGGTTTGGAACTCGATGCCGTCCGCACCGGCGGCCATAGCACGCTTGGCAGCGGCCACAAACTTGTCCTGAATGGCGTGGATCTCGTCCTTCGTCAGCTCGTCCACAGTCTTCGGATCAATGCCGGAATAGTTGGTTGCGCCGGGATGCCAAAGCTGGAACAGGATCTTTGCGTCGTACTTATGGGCAGCAAGCACCAGCCTGCGAAGCCCGGGGATAAAGCGGTCATCATAAATGCCCGGCTGCAAGGGCAGCACAGAAGGCCACTCCGGGTCTACGATCATTGCGCCGGGAACAAGAAGCCCCACGCCGCCCGCGGCGACCGATTCCACATAGGCGATGTCTTTTGCGGATACGCTGTCGTCGAAATTAGAAATATTCTTTGCCATCGCAAGGAACATCACTCTGTTTTTCACGGTCTGATTACCGATTTTAATAGGCTCCAAAAATTTATGGCTCATGATGTGACCTCCTTATACAAACATGGCTTCACCGGAAGCGCGGACAGTCAGCTCACTGATATTCACGCCCCAAGGCTGGTCAATGGCGTAAATGATGTTGTCCGCCAGAATAGACGGAGAAAAGTCAAAGCAATGGATGCTCTCCGTGTCAAGACGATCGGGGATCGCCAACCCCATAAATGCGTCAATGATTTTCCCGTAAATGCCGGACAGACCTGCATTATAATCTACTTCTGTAGAGACCAGACCCGTATTTGCCACGGATGTGGGCTTGATGTTGGTAACTTTGATTTTCCCGCGGGATTCTACGCGCAGGCTGTCGCCCAGCATTCTGACGGCGGCCTTTGTCACATTATAGACCCCGCAACCGCTCACGGGATAGTTGCCGAGGATGGAGGAAATGTTCACGATATGTCCCTGCCCCTGCTCAATCATCTGGTCATAGACCGCCGCGATGCCGTACAGTGTACCATTGATCGCGGTAGCAATGCTTTGCTCCCATGCTTCCATGGCAATTGCGTGTTCGCTGTAATAGGCAAGCGGCATTGTGCCGGCATCATTGACCAGCACATCAATGCGTCCGTAGGTGTCCACGGCGAACTTCGCCATGGCATTGACCTGATCTTTCACACGAACATCGGTCTTGATGTAGGAAGCCTCGCCGCCGCTTTCACGGATCTCCTGCGTAATTTCCCGGAGCAATTCCTCACGCCGCGCGGCCAGAACGACCTTTCCGCCCAACTCGGCGGCCTTCTTTGCGGTCTCTTTGCCGAAACCGCTGGAAGCGCCGGTGATGACAATGACCTTGTCTTTTATGTAGTTTTCGGTTCTATAGCTGTTCATCGAAACACCTCCTAATCAAATGACAAAGGATTCGCCTGAAGCGCGCACGGTCAGATCACCGATGCTGACACCCCAAGGCTGATTGATGGCATAAATAATATTGTCCGCCAAGACCTGTGGATCAGGATCGTTGTAGGTCATGCTGTTGATGTCATGGAAATCGGGACGCAGCGGAGCCTCTTCTACCCAGTTGCTGAGGATTTCAAGGGGGCCTGCCACTGCGGGCATCATTGCCATCTGATCGACCACGCTGCTGGAAAGGTTGGTCTTCATAAAGCCGGTGGGCTTAATGGTCGTGACCTTGATTTTGCCCTGACACTCGCTGCGCAGAGATTCCGCCAGATACTGCACGCCCATCTTTGCGACCTGATACACGCCTGCGCCCGCAACGGGGAAGTTGGCGTAGATGGAGGAGACATTAATCACCTGTCCCTGTCCCTGCTTGATCATCTGGTCATAGACGGCGGAGATGCCGAAAATAGTGCCCTTGATGCTGATGTCGATGCACTGTTCCCATTTGTCCAGCGCCTGCTCATGCTCACTGAAAAAGGCCAGCGGCATCGTCCCGGCGTTGTTAACAAGCACATCGATCCTGCCGTAGGTATCTACCGCGAATTTAGCCATTGCGAAAACATCGTCCTTTTTCGCCACGTCTGTTACGATGTAGCTGGCCTCACCGCCCGCCGCCTTGATCTCCGCCACGGTCTCCTTCAGCTTCTCTTCGCTGCGTGCCGCCAGAACGATCTTGCCGCCCATCTCTGCGGCTCGCTTTGCAGTCAGCTTGCCGAAGCCGCTGGAGGCGCCGGTGATAATAATGACCTTGCCTTCCACGTAGTTTTTCTGAATGTAATTGCTCTTGTATGTCTCCAATTCAATTACCTCCTGTCTGATTGATTTGTTGTGCGTCATGACTCACACGTTTGATGTGTTAATTTTAAAACAAACATGGGGCAAAATACATTCACAATCTTCCACTTTTCTGTATTAGTTCATAATTATCCTTTTTTCTGAATTTAATTCTCCCGTTTTGAGCCGTTATCAAATCGTTCATTTCTTGTATTTCTGCAAAAACTGTGTTAAAATTTTATTATGCTAACAGAAACTGGGGGGGTACCGTGAAAGCTCTGCCATCAACAAAAGAGAGATTTGCATTGGCTTTGAGGGAATTGCTTGAGAGCAACTCCTTTGAGAGTATTTCTGTCGGGGATATCGTGGGGCTCTCCGGTCTTAGCAGCAGGACGTTTTACAATCACTTTCGGGATAAAAACGAGTTGCTTGCCTATCTCTATCGGATAACTGTCGAGCCTCTGTGGTATACGGATGGGAAGCGAAACTCTCTCGAAACGTTTTTTACTTGCTGCAAGGACAACTTTCTTTATAACGGCACCCTCAAGGGCTTCGGAAACGCTCTATCCTATTACGGGCAGAATGACCTGCGCTCCGAAATAGAAAACAAGGGCGTTGAGGATCTTGTAAGGCTGCTGAAATGGAACCATTTTCCGGGTGCGATAACGCCGGAATTGAGAGAAGTGCTCCGTTTCTTCATGTGTGGTATTACGCGCTATTTTGAAAAGTATTATCTGGATTCCAAAACCATTCAGGTCGACTGGCTGTATACCTTCTGGATCAACTGTGTCCCAGCCTATTTGGCTGAATATCTAGTAAAAGAGCCGGAATAAATCTTTTCCGCAAAACTTATGATACCTCGGTACATGAGATATCGAGATATATTGAGAGAGACAAAAAGAAATCTGTTTTTTCCTCATGAATGCGTTTCACGGTGAAACGCATTCTTTTGACCGTAAAACGCCATATCTCACGGTGCCAGTCCGGCAGCAGGATAATAAGGGCCTATCGTCAACAGCGCATGGTAGAGCGCTGTCAGCCGATAAGCCCTTATTTTCTTTCTGTATGTAGTTGTCGATCCCGGTGAATCCCGCACATAAGCCACATGCCCAGAGTAGGTCTGCATTTTTGGTGTGGGGCTCATAAACCATCAAAAAGGAAGCGCATTGTCGACTTTAATCAAGGAATCGATTCCAGACTAATTACAGAAGCCAACATATAAAGCAAGCGGAGGCCATCGATCTCCGCTTGTTCGTTACCCATATACAATCTCCTGTGAATATTTACGACAGCCCCTATCCATACCCGCAGTATACCGGCCCAAAGAGGATCACTTCCCTGTGAAGGCATTTCAGAGTCAGCGTTTTTCGCCCTCTTTTGCCGCCTTCTCGATGCTGCGAATGGTCTGCAAATATTCCTCCTCCACGGGAGAAAGATTCTGCACCTGATATTTCCTGTATTCCGCCTTTGCCTGCTCCATCGCCTGCGTGTGGCTTACGGTTCCCCCGTCGGTAAGCAGGGCTTCTCCGGTGGAGGCAAGGATGCGGTCCAGGTTCTCTACATAATCGCTCATGCACATGGGCCGGCGGCGCATCGCCTGAATTTCCGCAAAGTCAAAATATCCGGAAACGAGATTGTTCAGTATCTTCAGTTCGTCCGCAGAGAGATAGTTCTTTGCAACAGCAATATCCTTCGCCGTGGGAAAATCCCCGGAAAATGCGGTAAGCCCCATAAATGGCTTTTCGGCATCGGCTCGCTCAAAAATCACCTCTGCGGCGGTATGGCCATGGGCGGCATAGTGCAGCTTGTTCTGCACCATTTTGAAAAAAGCCACCGACTCGGCGCTTTTGGGGTCATAGTCCACGCTAGTAGCGTAGAGGTCGAGGACCTGACGGTACATCACCTTTTCGGAGGAACGGATGTCCCGGATGCGGTCAAGAAGCTCCTTCCAATAGCTGCCGCCGCCGAGATTCTTCAGGCGCTCATCATCCATGGCGAAGCCCTTGATCATGTACTCCTTCAAGCGCTCGGTAGCCCAGCGGCGGAACTGCGTTGCAATGGAGGACCTGATGCGATAGCCCAGAGAGATGATCATGTCCAGGTTATAATATAGTCTTTCGCGCTCCACATTGCGATTTCCCTCGCGGCGAACTTGTCGGAATTTCCGACAGGTTGAACTTTCGTCCAGCTCACCTTCGGAATAGATGTTTTTGATGTGCTCAACCACATTTGCATGGGAAGATTGGAAAAGCTCCTCCATCTGTGCCTGTGTCAGCCAGACAGTTTCATCCTGAAACCGGACATCAATTTTTGTCTCGCCGCTTTCAGACTGGTAAATGATGATATCGCCCTTGTTTTCATCGTTGAGGAAATTACTGCTCATTTTTGTTCCCTCCCGGCTTTTCGGTGGCTTCAGCAAACGCTCGGCTTATTGTTATTATAGTATCACAGAATCGGCGTTTTTTCAACAGACGCCAAGGGAATGATGCCCCTGTGCCTCTTTTTGAGAAAACAAGGGAAAATGTCCGCATCAATCTCTCCATTTCTGCGCCTCCCAAAGCATATCGATATGCCGGCGGGATTTGCGGTTGGTGTTGTTGTAATCGTCCGAGCAGAGCCAGTCGATGAGATAGCATTTGGGGATCATGTACTTCTGCAGCAGCGACAGCGCCTTCAGCTTCCCCACGCGAATCCATTGGCAGACGGTGCGTCGGTTATAGCCTGTGAAGTCCACGGCGGCGGCCACATCCATCACATCCGGCAGCGCAGCCAGCTTGCTCTCATAGTAGCGCCGGAGCTTCTTCTCGTCCTTGGCGCACGGCGGTTGGATGCGAATTTTATAGGGCCGAACTATTTCGCCTCCGTATTTGTACCAGTTCTTCGGCGCTATGTATTTTTCCGGGTTGACCTCACGGTCGTTCATAAAAGCGATCACATCGCTCTTTTTGATGGCGTAGCAGCGGGTTTTCTTGCCGGTG
>OLZC01000349.1_pt1 | contig 17620 bp, 9 predicted proteins | sample 1644391 | NCBI WGS metagenome assembly OLZC01 (sample SAMEA103958140, study PRJEB25191) | human gut metagenome | biome: human-associated habitat [ENVO:00009003]; feature: intestine environment [ENVO:2100002]; material: feces | place: Germany | collected 2013/2015
GAAGGAAAAGAAGCTGCGCATCGAGGACGCGCTGAACGCGACCCGCGCGGCTGTGGAAGAGGGCATCGTCGCCGGCGGCGGCACTGCCTATGTCAATGCCGTTCCCGCTGTGGAAAAGCTCATCAGCGAGGTCGAGGGCGATGAGAAGACCGGTGTCCAGATCATCGTCAAGGCCCTGCAGGAGCCCATCCGTCAGATCGCGGCCAACGCCGGTATCGACGGCAGCGTCGTTCTTGAGAAGATCAAGACCAGCGGCAAGGTCGGCTACGGTTTCGACGCCTACAAGGAAGTCTACTGCGACATGATCTCCGCCGGTATCGTCGACCCCGCAAAGGTCACGCGCTCCGCGCTGGAGAACGCTGCGTCCGTCAGTTCCATGGTGCTGACCACCGAGGCGCTCGTCGCCGACAAGCCCGAGCCCCCCGCACCGGCCGCTCCCGGCGCCGGCATGGGCGACATGGGCGGCATGTACTAAGAGACACCGCAAAGCCTTGAAATTGCTTGGTTTTTGGGATGCGCAAAAGCGGATTTACGCCAAACTTACGCCACTTACGCCAAAAATCAAAGCGCACTATAGGGTAACAAAATCGGCACTCGCTGAAAAGCGGGTGCCGTTTTTTGTGTCACGAAAAGCTGATGGATGCTGCACGCTACACACCGTCAGCTTTTTCGTTTACAGGGGAAAAAGTGGGTGGTATAATAGAAATAGAGTTTTGTAAGAGTGCTTTCATAGTCAAGGCTATAAAAAATACGGATAAGCATAAAGCCGGTGGATGATATGAAAATTCTGGATAACATTACCAATACCGTTCGAGATGATTTACGGGTCGAGATCAAAAAAGGCAGCAGGGTGTCTATTGCGGCAGCCTGCTTTTCAATGTATGCCTACAAAGAGCTAAAGAAGCAGCTGGAAACCATAGACGAGTTTGAATTTATCTTTACATCCCCCACGTTTGTGAAAGAAAAGGCTGAAAAGCAGAAGCGGGAGTTCTACATTCCCCGCATTTCCCGTGAAACGAGCCTTTACGGTACAGAGTTTGAAATTAAACTGCGCAATGAGATGACCCAGAGAGCCATCGCAAAGGAGTGCGCAGACTGGATCAGAAGAAAGGCTGCGTTCAAATCGAACACCACTGGTGAGAATATGGCTGGCTTCATGACGGTGGATTCCGGCGCAGCACAGACCGCCTATATGCCGATTGGCGGCTTTACGACAGTTGATATTGGCTGTGAGCGTGGAAATAACAGCTACAATATGGTCAACTGCATAGAGGCACCGTTCGCACAGCAGTACATGAGGTTGTTCGATACCCTATGGAACGACCGGGACAAAATGCAGGATGTCACAGATGTGATTCTGGAAAATATCAGCACGGCTTATGCAGAAAATTCCCCGGAGTTCATCTACTTTATGACGCTGTATCATGTGTTCAGCGAGTTTTTGGACGACATCTCAGAAGATGAACTGCCGAATGAGGCAACCGGCTTTAAGCAGAGCAAAATCTGGAGTCTGCTGTACGACTTCCAGAAGGATGCGGTGCTTGCCATCATCAATAAGCTGGAAAAGTACAACGGCTGCATCCTTGCGGACAGTGTTGGTCTTGGCAAGACATTTACCGCACTGGCTGTCGTAAAGTATTATGAGAATCGAAACAAGTCGGTTCTTGTGCTGTGCCCCAAAAAGCTGGCAGAGAACTGGAATACCTACAAGGACAACTATGTGAACAACCCGATTGCATCGGATCGGCTGAACTATGACGTCCTGTTCCACACAGACCTGTCCAGAAGCAGCGGAAAATCGAATGGCCTCGATCTGGATCGCCTGAACTGGGGCAACTACGATCTGGTCGTCATTGATGAATCGCACAATTTCCGTAATGGAATCGGAACTCATAGCAAGACGCAGGACAATCGTTACCAGCGGCTGATGGACAAGGTGATCCGTGCCGGAGTCAAGACCAAGGTGCTGATGCTTTCGGCAACGCCTGTCAACAACCGCTTTGTGGATTTGAAAAATCAGCTGGCCCTTGCCTATGAGGGAAGCTCCGAGTATCTGGATGAAAAGCTGAACACCTCAAAGAGCATTGAGGACATCTTCAAGCAGGCGCAGAAAGCCTTTAACGCATGGAGCAAGCTGAAACCAGAAGAGAGAACCACGGATGCGCTGCTGCGGACGTTGGATTTCGACTTCTTCGAGCTGCTGGACAGTGTTACCATCGCACGTTCTCGGAAGCATATCGAGAAGTACTACAACACCAACGCTATCGGAAAGTTCCCGGAGCGGTTGAAGCCGATTTCCGTCCGTCCATGCCTGACGGACCTGAATAATGCCATCAACTACAACGAAATTTATGAGCAGCTGATTCAGCTGAGCTTGTGCGTCTATATGCCCTCCAACTACATCTTCGCAAGTAAGATCCAGAAATATCAGGAGCTGACGCACAATAAGGGAGAGAATCTGACCCAGAGAGGCCGTGAGCAGGGTATTTGTCGGTTGATGAGTATCAACCTGCTGAAACGGCTGGAAAGCTCTGTACATTCGTTCCAGCTGACCCTGATGCGCATCAAGAAACTGATTGATGGTACGATTCAGTCCATTGACCAGTTTGAACGCTCCGGCCATGCCGATCTGGATATGTACGACATGACCGGAGACGATTTTGACATGGACGATGAAAACACTGACTTTTTCACCGTCGGCAAAAAAGTCAAAATCGACCTTGCGGATATGGACTGGAAGAGCTGGCGTACGGAGCTTCGGAAAGATGCAGAAATTCTGGAGCTGTTGACCTTTATGGTGGCAGATATCACGCCGCAGCATGACACAAAGCTGCAAGAACTGTTCCAGCTGCTGTCTGAAAAAATTGAGCACCCGATCAATGTCGGCAACAGAAAAGTGCTGATTTTCTCTGCATTTTCGGATACGGCAGAGTACCTCTTTGACAATGTGAGTGCGTTTGTAAAGCAGAAATATGGGCTGAATACCGCTGTAATTACCGGCTCGATTGACGGACGTACCACGATCAAAGGCTTCAAGGCAACACTCAACAACGTGCTGACCTGCTTCTCTCCCATTTCCAAAGACCGGGATGTTTTGATGCCCGGTAGTGCCACGGAAATTGATGTGCTGATTGCGACAGACTGCATTTCTGAAGGTCAGAACTTGCAGGACTGCGATTATCTGATCAACTATGACATTCACTGGAACCCGGTACGCATTATCCAGCGTTTTGGACGAATCGACCGTATCGGCAGCAGAAACCAGTACATCCAGCTTGTGAATTTCTGGCCTGATCTGACGCTGGACGATTACATCAACCTGAAATCCCGTGTGGAGACCCGCATGAAAATCACCGTTATGACCTCCACCGGCGATGATGACCTTATCAACCCCGAAGAAAAGGGTGATTTGGAGTATCGCAAGGCACAGCTGAAACGCTTGCAGGAAGAGGTTGTTGACATCGAGGATATGTCGGACGGCATCTCCATTATGGATCTGGGTCTGAACGAGTTCCGGCTCGACCTGCTGGATTACATCAAACACAACGGTGATCTGGACAAGAAGCCCCGTGGACTTCATGCGGTGGTTCCAGCTACGGATGAATTGCCGGAGGGCGTGATTTTTGTTCTGAAAAACATCAATAACAGCGTCAATGTGGACAATCGGAACCGCATCCATCCGTTCTACATGGTTTACATCGGCATGGATGGGCAGATCATCTGCGACTACCTGAACCCCAAAAAGATGTTGGACGATATCCGGCTGCTGTGCCGTGGAAAGACTGAGCCAATCAAAGAGGTGTATGAACGCTTCAACCGGGAAACAGACGATGGAAAGGACATGGCAGAAATGTCCGAATTGCTGAGTGAAGCCATTGACTCGATCATTGATGTCAAAGAAGAAAGCGACATCGACAGCCTGTTCTCTGCGGGCGGAACAACGGCATTGCTCAGTCAGGTGTCCGGACTGGATGATTTTGAATTGATTTGCTTTCTTGTTGTAAAATGAACGCACAGAGGTGAAAAAACGTGCTGGGCTTGCCTGTATCTACCGAGTTCAATAAACGCATCCCGAAGCAGAAGTTCTATGAGAACATTGCTGTTACCCCGGCTATGAAGAGAGCCATTGTCGAGCAGATCAGGATCATCTACTGGCGCAATAAGATTGCGACCACTACCCTGAATCTGGCTGCTGGCGGGCAGGTGACGGAGATCGAGGTGGTCGAGGTGCGGCTGTCTGCCCCGGAGCTAGACGAGAGTGTGCTGCGCCAGATCGACCGGGAAATTCCGTATCACATCCTCTTTTTGCTGGAATACGAGGGCAAGTATCGTGCTGTCATCGGCTACAAGGAGGCTGCGGCGGGCAAGACAGCCTTTAAGGTTGATCGCTATTATTCTACGGACTGGCTGGACGAGGACGACCTGCCGGTGCATCTGGATGGACTTACGCTGGATGCTGTGTACGAGAATTTTGTCCGTCAGATCGCAGGTGATGTGCTTGGCACAGGAGAAAGTGCGTCTCTGAAAGACAGTGTGGAGCAGCAGAAGCAACGAGAGCAGCTGGAAAAGCAGATCGCAGCACTGGAAGCCAAAATCCGTAAGGAAAAGCAGCCGAAGAAGAAATTTGAACTGGTACAACAAATGAAAGCTCTACAAAAGAAAACGGAGACGTTATGAAATCATTTGAACTGAAACCAACAAAAGAAAACCTACTTTCTACATACAAAAACGACCAGATTGGAAGAAATACGGATATCCATGCGTTTGTGGATATACTGAACTCTTTGGAGGATTCCTGCTCGATTGCTCTTGATGGTGCATGGGGAAGCGGTAAGACCTTTTTTGTCAAGCAGGTAAAAATGATTTTAGAATCCTGCTCGCCAATAGAATCTAAGAGTGAATACAGCGAAGAAGTCAAAACTGTCTGGAAAAACTACCACAGCGGCAGAGAACCCGAATTTCAAGCGCAGCTTTGTGTTTATTACGATGCGTGGGAAAATGATAATGATGGAGACCCTATCTTGTCTCTGGTATATTCCATTCTTCAACAGGTAGATGAGGAAACGCCTTTTCCGAAAGATAATAAGATTTTTGAAAAGGTAGCGGCTCTGGCAGATTGTATTACTGGAAAAAGTACAACAGCAGTGTTAGAATCAATGAAATCTGATAGTGTTCTTGACGATTTACGGAAAAGCAAGAGTGTTCACAGTACGATTGCGGAATTTTTAGACCACCTGCTTGATGAAAGAGCAAATCGCTTGATTGTTATTATAGACGAACTTGATAGATGCAAGCCGGACTATGCGGTTCGTGTTTTGGAAAAAATTAAGCACTATTTTGACAATGAACGTATTACGTTTGTATTTGCAGTGAACGTGCAGGAACTTCAGCACACAATTTCAAGTTACTATGGCAGTCATTTTGATTCGTGCAGATATCTTGACAGGTTTTTTGACCTAAGGATAGCACTTCCTCCGGCAAATCTTCAAAGATATTACCAAAGTATTGACTTTCAAAGTGATTACTACACAGTGGATTTTGTATGTAAAAAAATCATTGAGAAGTTCCATTTTTCGCTCCGAGAGATTTCAAGATTCCTGAAAGCAATGAAAATTGCTGAATATGAGCTGACACATAGTGACAGATTTAGTTTCAGCGACCCAGAGCAATTGACAGCACGTATCTGTGAGATATATTTGGTTCCACTTCTGATTGCATTGGAAATAAGTGACATGAACGCATACACTCAGTTGATTTCAGGTCAAAATCCAGAGAAGATGATTGAACTTTGCGAGTGGATAGATTCAAGTTACAGTGGACACTTTAGGGATTTTCTCACACGGGATGAGGTATATGATAATGCGCCTGAAAATGAAAAAAAGGATAAAAAAGTTGTAACGCTAAAAGAAAAGGTCACCGCAGTGTATGAAGCAATCTTTGTTAAAAGCTATACTGCTCGTGACGACTATCATGGTTTCGTTGGAAATTGCGAGTTTAAGGCGGAAACAAAGACATATTTGTTAAGATTGGTCAGTATGTTGTCTCCATTCTCAAAATATGAATAAAGGAGAACGTTGAAATGGAAACCCTAAAAATGCACAGCCTTGACGGTGTACAGCGCAACATTGAGCTGATCGGCAAGCTGTTCCCCAATGCAATTACCGAGGTAAAACGTGACGGCAAAGTAGAACACGCCATTGATTTTGACGTTCTGCGGCAGGAGCTTTCCGATTCCATCGTGGAGGGTCGGGAAGAGCGCTACCAGTTTACATGGCCGGACAAGAAAAAGGCGATGTTGGCGGCCAATGCGCCCATTACGGCAACGCTGCGTCCGGTGGTGGCCGACAGTGTTGGCAAGGATGGCACACCCGGCGGTTTTGACAGTGAGAACCTCTACATCGAGGGCGACAATCTGGAAGTGCTGAAGCTCTTGCAGGAAACCTATCTGGGCAAGGTCAAGATGATCTACATTGATCCGCCGTACAACACCGGCAATGACTTTGTTTATAATGATGAATTTGGAATGAGGGATGAGGAATGGAACGCCACCAGCGGAAACTACGATGAAGAGGGCAACCAGATCGTTGGTAGGTTGGAACTGAATACAGAGAGCAATGGCCGTTTTCACACAGATTGGCTCAATATGATTTATCCACGATTAAGAATATCAAAAGATCTGTTGGCTGATGATGGAATTATATTTATTAGCATTGGAGAAGATGAAGTTGATAATCTTCATAAAATCGCTAATGAAATATTTGGAGAACAGAATGAGATTGCGATTTTTTCTCGTGTGATGAAATCCGGTGGTGCAAAAGGACAGTTTTATACACCAAATATTGATTATGTCCTAGTATATGCTAAGAATATTTCAAACGCAGAATTTTTCCGGTCGGATTTTTCAGATGAGCAAATTGATCGCTTTTATAATCGAACAGAAACGTCAGGAAAGCGCACTGGTGAAAAATATGGAATAGAGCGTTTATATAAAGCAAGCCTAGATGCAAGACCTAATCAGCGTTATTACATTGAGTGCCCGGATGGAGAATTTGTAATTCCTCCAGGAGTTCATTTCCCGGATTGCTGTGTTGAAGGGGAAAAAGTAATTCCGACTAGTGAGGACCATGTGTGGAAATGGACATATGATAGATATAAATCTGAAAAAGAGGCTGGAAATATAGTTTTTATAAAATCTGACCAAACATCATTGGTGACAGCCACTAATACTCAAGCTACGTGGAATATTTATAATAAATTATGGCTAAATGAGCAAAAAGAAAAAGGGGTTGTTCCCGGAAACTTCATAGCAGGTTTTGAAAATAGACAAAGTGCAGCTGAGATGAAGAAATTAGATATTCCGTTTGATTATGCTAAACCTGTACGGTTGTTAATATATCTGATTAAACTTTGCACGAAAAAGAAAGATTGTACTATTCTCGACTTCTTTTCTGGTTCTGCTACTACCGCCCATGCCGTAATGAAATTGAACGCCGAAGATGGTGGACACCGCAAGTTTATCATGGTGCAGTTGCCGGAAAAGACGGACGAGAAGAGCGAAGCCTACAAGGCAGGCTACAAGAACATCTGCGAAATCGGCAAGGAGCGTATCCGCCGTGCTGGGCGAAAAATTAAGGAAGATGCTGGGCTAACCGCTCCGGCTGATTTGGATATTGGTTTCCGCTGCTTGCGTCTGGATGAAAGCAACATGAAGCCTGTGTACTACACGCCGGAAGAAATCAGCCAGCAGGATATGTTCTCGCTGGTGGATAACGTAAAATCTGACCGAACCCCGGAAGATTTGCTGTTCCAGGTGATGCTGGATCTGGGTGTGCTGCTGTCCAGTTCCATTGAAGTGAAGGAGATTGCAGGCAAAAAGGTGTTCAACGTGGCAGACGGCTTCCTGTTGGCGTGCTTTGACCATGATGTGACCGAGGAAACCGTCAAGGCCATTGCCCAGATGAAGCCCTACTATGCTGTGTTCCGTGACAGCTCCATGGCAAACGACAGCGTTGCGACAAACTTTGACCAGATTTTTGAAACGTATAGCCCGGAAACGGTAAGGAAGGTGCTGTGATGGATTTTAATGGTATTAACTTACCTGATTTAACCCCAAAAATAGATACCTCGTTTATTGATGAAATGAATAGGCGAAATCAGGAAGTGATTGATAGCATTACGCCACTGAACGAGATTCTTGCAGAGGAAATAAAACCAATACTTGAAGGAAATCAGAGAGTGGTAGAGGGACTTAATGATAACTATTCAAAACTTAACGATTTGTACCTGCTGAAGGAGAAAGAGCTGGAAGAAAGCAAACAGGAAGCTGAAAAAGCAAAAAAGTATAATACAAAGATGCTGATTATTGCCCTTGTTTCTGCGGGTATTGCGTTAGCTTCGCTTGTTGCTACTATCCTTATTGCTCTTCTTTAATGGTGAAAATGTGATATGGATGATAAAAAGAAAAAAGAACTTGCTATTCGCAGTTCAGCGGCAGAATATTTGACTTTTGTGGCTTCTACGGGTGAGAGCGATGCAAGTTATGAAATGCGCTATGAGGATGAAAACATCTGGCTGACGCAGAAGATGATGGCGGCACTGTATGATGTGGATGTGCGCACGGTCAACGAGCATATCAAAAAAATCTATGCGGACGGCGAACTGACCGAGCAGGCAACTATCCGGAAATTCCGGATAGTTCAGACCGAGGGCACTCGGCAGGTCAATCGGGAACTGACGCATTATAATTTGCAGCTGATTATTGCAGTTGGCTTTAAGGTGAATAATCAGCGTGCTGTGCAGTTCCGCAAGTGGGCGGGGCAGATTGTCAAGGAACACACCATTCAGGGCTGGACAATGGATGTGGAACGCCTGAAAAAGGGTCACATGTTCACGGATGAATACTTCGAGCGGCAGCTGCAGCAGATCCGGGAAATTCGTCTGTCGGAGCGCAAGTTCTATCAGAAAGTAACGGATCTGTACGCAACAGCGTTTGATTATGACAAGGATGCAAAAACGACCCGGCGGTTCTTCCAGACGGTTCAGAATAAGATGCACTATGCTGTGCATCGCCACACGGCGGCAGAACTGATCGTGGAGCGTGCCGATGCCAACAAGGAGCACATGGGGCTTACCACATGGGAAAATGCGCCGGATGGGAAAATCCTGAAAGCAGATGTGACGGTGGCCAAGAACTACCTGAGCAAAGAGGAAATGAATTATCTGGAACGCATCGTGTCGCTCTATCTGGATTATGCCGAGTTGCAGGCCGAGCGCAAGATCCCCATGAGCATGGAGGACTGGGCAAAGCGGCTGGATGGTTTTCTGGAGTTCAACGGCAATGAACTGCTGACAGGCCCCGGTAAAATCAGCGCAGAACGGGCCAAACTCCATGCAGAAACCGAATACGAAAAGTATCGTGTCATTCAGGATCGCCTGTATGAGAGCGATTTTGACCGGTTCCTGATGCTGGAGCAGGAGGTAAACCACAAAGATGAAGTTTAGTTTTAAGATTCAGCAGTACCAGACCGATGCTGTGGATGCGGTGGCACGGGTCTTTCAGGGTCAGCCCTATAATGCAGGTGTGTCTTACCTGCGGGATATGGGAAGTCTGTCCGCACAGCCGCAGCAGCTGAGCCTTGTTTCCAACGGGGACGATGCAACACAGGTGGAATTGCAGGATTTGATCAACGATTCCGGCTTTAAGAACGAAGCACTCCAATTGACCGATCAGGAGTTGCTTCAGAACATCCGCACATTGCAGGCAGAAGCAAACATCCATCAGTCGGACAAGCTGGTAGCACCGCTGGGAAGATGCTCGCTGGATATCGAGATGGAAACCGGCACAGGCAAGACCTATGTTTACATCAAGACCATGTTCGAGCTGAACAAGCGGTATGGTTGGAGCAAATTTATCGTTGTTGTGCCGAGTATCGCCATCCGTGAAGGCGTAAAGAAGTCCTTTGAGATCACTGCCGATCACTTTATGGAGTGCTACGGCAAAAAGGCACGGTTCTTTATCTACAACAGCAGCAACCTGAATCAGTTGGATTCCTTTTCCAGCAATTCCGGCATCAATGTCATGATTATCAACACGCAGGCGTTTGCGGCATCCATGAACGAGGACAAGAACGTGGAAGGTCGCAAGGGTGATGCCGCTGCGAGAATTATCTACACCAAGCGGGATGAGTTCGGCTCCCGCCGCCCGATTGATGTGATTGCCGCCAACCGCCCGATCCTGATTCTGGACGAACCGCAGAAGATGGGCAAAGAGGACTCTGCCACTCAGAAAGCCCTGAAAAAGTTCAATCCACTTTTCACACTGAATTACTCTGCTACCCACGCCAAGCAGCATAATCTGATTTACGTTCTGGATGCGCTGGACGCTTACAATAAGCGACTGGTCAAGAAAATCGAAGTCAAAGGCTTTGAGGTCAAAAATCTGCGTGGTACGGACAAGTATCTGTATCTGGAAAGCATCATCATCTCCCCGAAGAATCCGCCACGGGCAAAAGTGGAGATGGAGGTCAGCTACCAGAACGGCACGAAGCGAGAGTTCCATATGCTGGATGTGGGCGATAATCTCTATTATAAATCCGGGGAAATGGAGCAGTACAAGGGCTTCGTAGTGTCGGAAATCGACCCGATCACGGGTGTTGTGACTTTTACGAACGGCGATACCATCCGCAAAGGCGATGTCACCGGCGACGTTTCCGAAAACGATATGCGCCGGGTACAGATTCATGAAACGATCCTTTCGCACTTTGAAAAAGAGCAGGAACTTTTCAAACTGGGCATCAAGACGCTTTCCCTGTTTTTCATTGACGAAGTGGCAAAATACCGCCAGTACGATGAAGAAGGAAACGAGCTGCTGGGCGAGTACGGCAAAATTTTTGAGCAGGAGTATCTTTCGGTTCTGAATGAGCATCGCACCCTGTTCGACCCTGCTTATACAGCCTATCTGGATTCAACCGATGTGCATGATGTCCACAAGGGCTATTTCAGCATCGACAAGAAAGGTCACAGCGTCAACAGTTCGGTCAAGCGTGGCTCAGATATGTCGGATGACATTTCTGCCTATGACCTGATCCTGAAAAATAAGGAACGTCTGCTGTCCTTTGAAGAGCCGACCCGGTTCATCTTCTCCCACTCTGCCCTGCGGGAAGGCTGGGATAACCCGAATGTGTTCCAAATCTGCACCCTGAAGCACAGCGACAGCACCACGCAGAAGCGGCAGGAAGTAGGCCGTGGTCTGCGTCTGTGCGTGAATAAGGACGGAAACCGCATGGATGCGGAAGTGCTGGGCGATAAGGTGCAGGATATCAACGTCCTGACCGTTATTGCCAGCGAGAGCTATGCAGGATTTGTAGACGGACTGCAAAAGCAGACCGAAGCAGTGCTGTATGATCGCCCCCGCAAGGCAGACATTGCATATTTCACCGGCAAGACCATCAGGTTGGATGGCAAAATTGTCAAGGTGGATGACCGTCAGGCACGGGCAATTTATCAGTATCTTGTCCGCAATAACTATGTGGATGAGCAGGATAACGTCACGCAGGACTACCGGGACGATGTGCAGACCGGAACACTTGCACCGGTGCCGGAAACGCTGAAGCCCATTGAAGAGGGCGTGCACACGCTTGTGCAGGCAATTTATGATGACAGTATGCTCAAGTCTATGTTTGAGGATGGCAACAAGCCGAAAGTGCTGGAAAATCCGCTGAACGACCGGTTTGAAAAGGCAGAGTTCCAGAAGCTCTGGCAGACGATCAACCACAAATACGCCTATACGGTGGAATTTGATTCTGAGGAACTGATCCGGAAAGCAATCGAATACATCGACAGGGAACTGTACGTCAGTCGCCTGCAATATACCGTTACCTATGCCGGGCAGAAAGATGTCCTGAGTGCCGATATGGTGCGAGAAGGCAGCAGCTTCAGCGATGCCAAGAGCAGAACAAAAAAATTAGAACATGACTACGCAGGTCAGGTTGCGTATGACCTGATCGGCAAAATTGCAGAGGGCACAACGCTGACCCGGCATACCGTTGCACGGATTTTGCAGGGCATCAAGCCGACAACCTTTGCGATGTACCAGAACAACCCGGAAGAATTTATCGCAAAGGTGATCCGGCTGGTCAAGGAGCAGAAAGCTACCATGATCGTGGAGCATATCACCTATGATACCATTGAGGGCAGCTACGACAGCAGCATCTTTACGGCAGAGAAACACGCTTTGACGATGGATAAGGCTTACAAGGCACAAAAGGCGATTCAGGATTACGTTTTCACCGATGGCACAGCGGAAAAGAGCGTGGAACGGAAGTTTGCGGAAAATCTGGATGGTGCAGAGGAAGTCTTTATCTATGCAAAACTGCCGAAAGGCTTCTATATTCCGACCCCGGTTGGACACTACTCCCCGGACTGGGCAATCGTGTTCCATGAGGGCAAGGTGAAACACATCTATTTTGTAGCAGAAACCAAAGGCACGATGGAAAGCCTGAACTTGCGCCCAATCGAGAAGTCCAAGATCGACTGCGCCAAGAAGCTCTTCGCAAAATTGTCAGATGGTCTTGTGACATACGACCATGTGGACAGCTATCAAGAACTGATGAATAAGGTACTGCAGTGACCAGTACAAAATGAATCATGAAGCGGCTGTTTGCGTAGATGCAGATGGCCGCTTCTGCATTTGACATCCTGATCGGGAGTGTGAGCGATAATATAGGGCTGCGATGAGTTTGAACGAATCAGCGATGCAATCGCACAGCCTGCATCCACCGGATGCAGTTCAAGGGTTTGACTTTCCCAACAAGTGTTTGGCAACGCAAAAATGGTCTTTGTATAACCTCTTGCTAGCGCTATGAGGCCTTTCAAAACGCCTCCCAAATTTGAAAATCACTTTGCAAGAATGATCGTCCGTTTTCAAGCTCAACTTGAAGTGGACGGTTGTTTTTCTGCTCAAAAAAGTTCCGAGTTGGCATTCCATTACAAACAGAACGAGTTGTCCTGTTCGCTCTTTTTACCAAGGTTTCCCTTGCGTTTTCTTGCACACTGCCGAAAGTGGCGTGTTTTCAAAGTTTTTTGTTGACACACTGCGATTTTTGTGGTAATCTATCCCAACAATTTAATATAACATATTTACTTAGAGTTCCAGCTCGGCTCCCGAAGGAGTCGGAGCAAGTTTTTAACTTTCTATCGCTACATAACGAACCCGAACCAAGGCCATCCCGGAAGGAATGGTCAGGTTCAGGTTGTTGTGTGGCGATTTTTTTATTGCCAAATCCAGCGCCGAACCTTGAAAACCGCATGACCGTCTGCATGGGATACCCGGCGATGACCTCGCAAAAGCAAGCCGGAAAACGCCGCCGGAAGGGGGCAGGAAATCCATGCAGGGAGAACGGCTAAACGTTGATTCCTCAGTTACCAGAAAACAATGTGGTCAAATTGACCACATTGTTTTTCTGTAACGCCAGTGAAAGGAGGGTCATCTCCATGTATATGACAAACGAAGAATGGGAGCAGAACAATCAGGATTATTTGAAAGAATCGTATGAGGAAACGGGCTTTACCGCCGGAGGATACGCCGTCCACAAACTTATCTGCGGCGGCTGCGGTCGGGTGTTCTACACCACCATCTACACCAAGAAATACTGTCACAGCTACTGGTGCGGCAATCAGGCCAACAATCTGCGGCAGCGGGAATACCGCCAAATGCGCCGTCAGGATTTGGTCTGCCAGTGCTGCGGTGAAAAATTCACGCCCAAACGTGCAGATGCCCGCTATTGCAGCAACTCCTGCCGACAAAAAGTCTATCGAAAACGTGTTACAGATGCTGCAAGTACTCAAAATGAGCACATCGTTTTTCGTACCGTCTCAAGGTCTGTTGAAAATCAGGTGCCGCCACCCGGCACTTGATTTTACCCGTAACAGAATCAGTTGGTCATTTTGGCCAACTGAAAAAGCCGGACGAGCTGTCCGTTCAGGACAGTTTGCCCGGAGCAAGAGTGCAGAGGTGCGGGTCGCCAGTGGCGACCTCAAAAGGCCGCAGGTATTTTGAAGCACCGACCGAGCCGACAGGCGAGACCGCAGCCCTTTGAAGGGAGTCAAGGGGGAACGCCTTGCCCAGTGATATGATGCTGTGCGTCATATCCTACTGGGTATTATCTGGCGCAAAATAGCGGCAGATCCAGCAGCTCCGCTGCTGCGCTCTCTTTCGGCAAGCTGTTGAAATGAAAGAAGCTCCTGCTAAACCTTATACCAAAATCAGGAAAAAGTAACCAAAACAGGTTCACTTAGGGAGCCAATAATAGGCCTACGAAGCCCACGACTTTTGCAATTTCAGGTGCTATGATAATTACAGAGATGCAGCATCTTAATGATTCCCCGCAAAGAAAGAATAGCGATGCAACAAGAAATGAGAACGATGCTTCCTACTTTCACCGAAAATTAGGAACTCTCAGTTCCTGTTCGATTCCAAGTTTCTCTGTTATACTTTTCTTGCAGAGCGAAAGCAAACTCTTCTAAGCGGAAAGCGACAAACGCCATGATCTCCCACTGAGGGAAGGAGCGATAGGTCACTTTCTTTGCAGTATGACAACCACATAAATCCTTTTTTGAAAGGACTACCTCTCGATTCCGAGAGAAGATTTCAAGACTTGATCTTGAAATGCAAGACCCGTTGCTTGGAAGAATTGTATTACTCTTGTGATCTAATAGCATGAGTGGCCGTACACAAAAATACAGAAAAAGAGGGATGTCTATCTGAAATTAACACGACACAATGGACGAGCCGGAGCACACGGCACTTACAACCCCAAGCACAATGACCGCAGTTTCAACCTTTCCAACAGCGAGCACATTGACCCGGAACGAGCTAAAGGTAACATCTACTGGGACTGCTATCATGGCATCCGTTCTGCATCCGACAAGGATAAACAGACTGCCGCATTCAGCGATGTGGAGAAGATGTTCTATGAAATCCATTACGCTCACTTTGTGGAGAACCAGAACGCCCGCAATGCGAAGATTCGCCACACCGAGCGCAATCGAACCATAGAGGACTTGCTTGCAGGTAAGAAAACCTGCCCGGAAGAAACCATCTACCAGTTCGGAACATTGGACGAACACGCATCGGTGGAAGATCTGGTTTTAGTGGTGACAGAGTTTATGTCCGAATTTCATGAGCGCTTCGGCACTCATGTTCATCTGCTGGACTGGGCACTGCATCTGGACGAAAGCACACCCCACATCCATGAGCGTCATGTGTTCGACTGCGAAAACAAGTACGGCGAGATCGCTCCTCAGCAGGAAAAGGCACTGGAAGCATTGGGCTTCGACCTGCCCGACCCAGACAAGCCCCTCAGCCGCCGCAACAACCGCAAGATCACCTTTGATGCCGCCTGCCGGAAGATGCTGTTCGAGATTGCAAAACGGCATGGTCTGGAATTGGAGGAAGAAGCGGAGTACGGCAACCGCAAATATCTGGAAAAGCAGGACTTCATCCTTGCCAAGCAGAAGGAGCAGCTTGCCGCCCAGCAGAGCAAGCTGGACGAACTGACCCTGAAAGTTTCGGATATGGAGACCCTGCTGGAAGATGTTTCGGCTGCGGCCTACGACAAGGCGGTGGAGGTCGTGACGGACGTGGTACGCACCGAGACCCGCAAGGAAGATATGCGGATGATCGAGGACACGAAGAAGTGGGTGCTGTCCCCGGAACGCAAGGCTCCGCAGGCCACGAGAGAATATGCAGCCCATCGGTTGGATACCGTGTTGGACAAGTTTCTCAAGACCATGCAGACCACCGCTGCCCGCTTGCAGGAGAAGCTCCTGAAGCCGGAAGTCCGGCAGAAAGGCAAGGAGCAGGTCAAGGAGAAAGCACGGGATTCCGTTCTGCAACTGCTAAGCCGCTTGCAGGCAGAACAGGCGCAGCGGAATCCATCTGCACTTTCAACTGCGGAAAAGTCAGAAAATCGTTTTCAATAATAGTACGAGGTGATGTTTATTGAGCAAAGAAGTCAACGAAGAACGCACTCCCCGAACCGTTGAGGATGTGAAGGAGATGCTGTCCAAACATTCCAATGGCGAAATCCAGCGGACAATCCAAAACTGCATCACGATTTTGCAGAACGACCATGTGCTTGCCGATGCCATTCGGCTGAATCTGTTGAGCGAGCGCATCGACATTGTGAAGCCCGTGGGCTGGCCCCGCTCCGGCAAGACCCTGAACGACACTGACATGAAGTATATCCTGCGCCGGATGGAGAAATACGGCATTTCCAGCGAGAAGAAAATTGAATCCGCTATCCGCATCGTTGCCAACGAGAACCGTTACCACCCCATCCGGGACTACCTGAACGGCCTGAAATGGGATGGAACAGAGCGGATAGCCCACGTCCTGCACCACTTCCTCGGTGCTGCGGAGGACGAGTACACTTGCGAAGCTATGAAAATCTTCCTGCTGGGAGCCATCAAGCGGGTGTTCCAGCCGGGATGCAAATTTGAAATCATGCTCTGTCTGGTAGGCGGTCAAGGTGCTGGAAAGTCTACTTTCTTCCGGTTGCTGGCGGTCAAGGATGAATGGTTTTCGGATGACCTGCGGCGGCTGGACGATGACAACGTATATCGCAAGCTGCAAGGTCACTGGATCATCGAAATGTCGGAGATGATCGCCACCGCCAACGCCAAGAGCATCGAGGAGATCAAGAGTTTTCTCAGCAAGCAGAAGGAAACCTATAAAGTCCCCTACGAGACCCATCCTGCCGACCGTCTGCGCCAGTGTATTTTTGCTGGCACGACCAATCGGCAGGATTTTTTGCCCCGTGACCGCACAGGCAACCGCCGCTTCATCCCCGTCCCGGTGGATGCGGGACTGGCTGAGACCCACATTTTGGACAACGAGGAGGAATCTCGCGCCTATATCGACCAGCTCTGGGCAGAAGCCATGACGATTTACAACAGCGGCGACTACAGGTTGGCGTTCAGCCCCGCCATGCAGGAAACGCTGCACGCCCACCAGCAGGACTTCATGCAGGAGGATGCACAGGCTGGCATGATCTACGCCTTTCTGGAGGACTACACGGGTGACCGGGTGTGTTCCAAGCAGCTTTATGCGGAAGCGCTGGGCAACACGAACATCCCGGCTGAGTGGGAGACCCGTGCTATCTGTGAGATCATGAACACGGGAATTTCGCGCGGCGATATTCAAGGCTGGCAGGCGCACAAGACCGCCAAGCGTTACCCGAAGTACGGCGTTCAGAAAGGCTGGGAGCGCGTAACCAGCCCCGAAACCGGGGCTGAAGATTTCTCCGAAATGACGGATGCGGAAGCCCAGCAACTGGGATTTCCCTTCTGATGGACAGCGGTTACACGGTCAGTTACAGGTTTGGTTACGCTGCGGTTACAGCGCAAAAACCGCATGATTGCTGCGTTTTCCGCTTTCTGTAACCATGTAACCTTAAAAAGATAAGAAAAAGTATAAAGCCCACCGGATGCCCTGCGTGCAGAAAAAGAGAGTTTTCCTGCCCGGTTACAGGCGTTCGGTTACAAGGAATTGGAGGTCTGCCTATGAATATGAATCGGCCTGACATGACCGAAACTGTGAAATCCGAAAATTATACGAATA
>OLZC01000359.1_pt1 | contig 17289 bp, 10 predicted proteins | sample 1644391 | NCBI WGS metagenome assembly OLZC01 (sample SAMEA103958140, study PRJEB25191) | human gut metagenome | biome: human-associated habitat [ENVO:00009003]; feature: intestine environment [ENVO:2100002]; material: feces | place: Germany | collected 2013/2015
CCTAGTATACCCTCTCCGTCCTCGCTGCGCTCGGCCACCTCTTCCAAGGGGAGAGGCAAGGGGGACTCGTACGGTACACCAACTGCCGCGGGAGGCAGTTTGCCTTTATCCGACATTCCGGTAGTAGGTGGAGAAAGCTTCCCGGTCTTTGCTGATCAGCTCGCCGGTTTCCTTGCTGTACTTGTTCTTGTAGCTGACGGCGTAGATCACGTCTTCTCTGCTGTCGTCGTAGCCGGAAGTCATTTCAATGTAATAATCCTTTTCATCCGTACCCAGAATCCGCATTTTCACAAGATCTTCGGTGGTTTCCGCTTCGATTTTCACGGGGAAGTGGAAATTGTTGCGGAACTGGAAATCGGTGGTTCCCCAGTTCACGGCGGCGTCCAGCCCCAGAGGAAGATAGGCCACAGTCGCGCCGTGGCAGGAGCGGGTGACGACCTCCAGATCGGCAAGCAGTACGCAGTTGTACAATGTGCTGGAGCCTTGACACACGCCGCCGCCGATGGCGTCGGTCAGGCGGTTGCCGGAGTAGGCGGGGGCGGGCTTGTAGCCCTTTTCCGCCGTGCGCTCGCCCAGCGTGTCGTTGTAGGAGAAGGTTTCTCCCGGCTGAACGACGACCCCGTTGAGGGCTTCGCAGAGCAGGCGCAGATTGGTATTGCGGTTTTCATTGTCGCTGTGCTTCGTCTCGCAGGAGCCGAGAACATCCCGGAAATAAACGGCATCCCCCAGAATTTCCGGCTCCACAAACGTCATGGGAACGGAGACGGTTTCACCGGGCTTGGCCTGCGCCAGCGCCGCTTTCGCCGCGTCCAGATCGAAGGAATAGCCGTAGGAGCCGGGGACGAACCGGTATTCCGTCATGTCGAGGGAATCGTCAACGGGCGCGGTGCAGATTTCATCGTAAATGGCATCCAAGTCCAGCTCCGCGGGGGCGGATTCCGCAGGGATGTCCACCGTGACGCGGTATTCTCCCGCCCGGCAGGCGGTCACGGCCTGACTGTAAGCCCTCAGAATCTGGTCACAGGCGCTGTCCACGTCCAGATGCGCTTTGGGAACGCCCACGGTCAGTTCCAACGTCTGACAGGGGGCGCTGGGGTCGTGGTTTTCCGTGCCGAGGTCGGGGGCGTCGCCGGTGAGGGCGTAGTGGGAGTCGCTGAATTCTGTGTCAAACTCGCTGGCATAGCCCTCCAGCGCGGTGCGGATATATTCGGAGTTTACGCTCAGATAGGGACGCAAATCCATGTCGCCGGGGAGAGAGCCGTCGGAACGACCCATGCGGTAGGCATCGTTCACGGCGGCGCGGACGTCCACCTGAACGCCAGTGTCGGCGGGGGAGAGGGTAATGGATTCCATGGGCAGCGCCACCGTCAGGTTTTCCCGATACAGCGTCTCGTCCAGAGCCGCCTGAAGGGCTTTTCTGGCCTCCCCTTTGGTCATGCCGCCAACGTCCACCCCGGCGACGGAAACGCCGTCGGCCATCCGGCGGTGATAGGGGTCGAGGGCGGGGCGGACAAGAAAGAAACCGACCGCCGCCAGCGTCAGAACCAGCACGCAAACCACAGCCACCGTGACGATTCGGCGGGAGGATACGCTTTTTTGCGGGGAATCCGCGGAAAAATGGCCTTTTGACATGGATTTTCCTCCTGAAAAAAGTCAATGCAGAAACGGAAACGTATTTTCCTCATTATACTACATTTCCCGGCAAATGCAAGGGGTGTAACAGCGGCTCTTGTGCTTCCTGCCGTTATATGGTAGAATGGGGGCAAACGTTGCAGAGGAGAGCGGATATGGAGATCAGTCAGTTTTTCATGAATGGTGATATCAAAGGCGCTATCGCGTACATGCGGGAACATGAGGAATTCAAGGACATTCTTCCTGCATATGTGGCGATATTTGAAAATAGCAAATACCGCAGGTTTGACGTACCGGACAAGCTCAACGAGATACTCCGCTTGTACCAGATCTATTACCGGGATACCTTTTACTGCGGTTTGCCTGAGGCAGAGGCCGCAGACAAGCTGCTGGCGGGGCTGAAAGCGCTTCTGAATATGCCCGACGCGGAGGAAGCGCTTCTGACAGAGCGGCTTCAGGCGGTGTTTGAGGCGGAGGGCTATCATGCGCTTTTCGGGAAAACACAGGGCTATTACGGCCCCTACGTCTGGCGGGAAACGGTTCCCACCGTCTATCAGGTCGGGCTGCCGGGCGGGACGGCGGAATATACCGTCAACATTCTCAAGGGCTTCGTGTTCCGCAGCTGGATGGATTATCTGACCTTCGGCAGGTTCGGTACGGGCGGCTGGGCTTCCTCCGACGGCACGATCAACTGCATCGAGCAGGCGTATGACTTTGAAAGCGAACGGTTTCTGGTTTCGCTCCTGAAGCACGAAGCCCAGCACACCGTAGATATGAAGCAATTCCCGGGAATCACCCCCGCAGAGCTGGAATACCGGGCAAAACTGGTGGAGCTTCACTATTCTGGCAATCTGGGGTTGCTGCAAAAGTTCCTGTCGGAAGCGGATGAAAGCAGAACCGGCGACAGCCACGCAATGGCATCCGCAAGAATCAAACGTGAGTTTGCGGATACGGATCAGAGGTCGCTGCCCTGCGTTCAGGCGCGGGCGTTGGAGCTGCTTCACGCCCATACGGCAGAAATGGAAGAAAAATATGGAAAGCAAAAAACCGTGTCCGGCGGTTGATTACGGTAAATCCCGCTTTATCGAATAGAAACAAACGGCGTGACCGGGAAAGGTCACGCCGTTTGTGTATTCAACTGTCTTACTCATTCACCGCCGTTCTCCGAGGCTTCGGTAGTGGAAGGCTCGGAAGTGGATGGCGTGGTAGGCGGTGTGGTAGACGGTGCCGTGGGTGTGGTGGCAGGTTCGGTAGAGGGGGCGGTGGACGGCGTTGTGGGTACGGTCGTAGGTTCTGTCGGTTCTTCGACCCGCGCGACCACCTTGTTCACTGTCTTGTACCGGGAATTGGCGACAAAATCCTTGGAGATCAGCACGCCGGTGGCCTTGTCGTACTTGCTTTTGTACGTCTTAACCAGATAGCCGGTGGTGCCTTCCTCAATCACGTCTCCGTCCTTGTAGCCCTCAGGGTTGTCGGGCTTGAAGTCCTTGTACTCCGTCTCGGGCTTGTAGGTCTCGGAGACGACATAGCTCATTTCAACGTAATAGTCCTTCTCGTCGGTGCCGAGGATCTGCACATTGACATAGCCGCCGCTGACGCTTGCCTCTATTTTAATGGGGTAATTGGTGTTGTTGCGGAACTTGAAGTCGGGAGAGCGCCAGCTGACGGTGGCGTCCATGCCGTAATTGATATAGTTCACGGGGAAACCGTGGTTGGTGCGGGAGACAATTTCCAGATCGGCCAGCAGGGCGCTGCAATACAGCGTGGAGGAGACCTGACAGATGCCGCCGCCAACCTGATTCACCAGATCGTCGCCGGAATATGCCGGGGCGGACTTGTAGCCCTTTGCGGTGGTGCGTTCGCCCAAAGTGTCGTTGAAGGAGAAGGTCTCGCCGGGGTTCAGCACGACGCCGTTCAGCGCCTTACATGCCAGCTCCAGATTGGCGGTGCGGTTGGCGTTGTTACTGTGGGGCGTGCTGGTGCTGCCCAGAACATCCCGGAAGAACACGTCGTCGTCCAGAATTTCCGGGGCGACATATTCCATGGGAACGCGGACGACCTCGCCGTACTGCGCCGCACTGACCTGCTTCTGCGCCTGCACCATGTCGAACACGTAGCCGTAGGAGCCGGGGATGGCCTTGAAGGTCTGCATATTGACGGTGGCGTCCACGGGCTCTACGCAGACATCGTCGTAAATTTTCTGCAAATCAACGGCATCCGGTTCGCCCTCGGCCTGCGCGCCCTCCGCCTTTACGGTGAAAACGTTCATGCTGTAGGCGTCCAGAATCTGGTTGAACACATCATCTACGTTGAAATTTACGCCGGGAGTTCCCATTGTGATGACCAGCGTCAGCTGAGGGGCGTGTTCTTCGTCAAATTTGTCCGTCGCAAGATCGGGGACGTCGCCTTCCAGAGCGTAGGTGGTCTGGGTCAGCAGACTGCCGGCAGTTCCGGCGTAGTCCTCCAGAACGCCCTTGATATAATCCTGCTTCAGATGCAGGTAGGGCAGCAGTCCGATGATGTGGTTGCTCCTGAGGGACGCCTGATAGGCTTCCTGACGCTCGGCCTTGGTGCCGGTTCTGCCGTAGGCATAGGCGGCGTTGACGGCGGCCTTTACGTCCAGCTTCGCGCCGGTATCGCTGGGGGACAGCTGTAAGGTGGTATCGCCCAGAGTCACCACCATGGCCTGCTTCGTGTAGGTCTGGTCGGTAACAGCGCGAACGGCGGTGATGGCATCGGACTTGCTCATCCCTCCCACGTTCACACCGGCGACGGTGACATTGTTCAGAATTTTTTTGCCGTAGGGGTCGCCGGAGGCGTTGACGACGAAAATGGCAATGAGGGAGAGAATCAGAGCCAGCGCGGCGGCGCACAAGGCTACCATCACGGGCTTCTGGTTGTTGTCCACAAAGGAAAGAGCCTTATCAAGGAAGGACGGAGTGCCGCGCTTCGGGGGGTTCTCCTTCTCGTCCAGTGAAAAGTCCAGTTCCTCGTCGGGAACCGGGCTGTCTTCTCCGGAAAACAGACTGTTCTCTTCGGGAAACAGGCTGTCGGCCTCGGTGATAAGATTGGCGGCCTCCGGGTCGGTGGTGTCCAGATCAGGGACGGAGGCTTCGGAGAAGATGGGGTCATCCGGCTTCGCGGGCTTCTCCTGACCGGTCAGCTGGCGGAAGCTCTTTTCGATTTCACGTTCTTCTTCCCGGTATGGCCGGGGGTTGGAAAATTTGCCTTTAGACATAGGCTGCTCCTTTTCTGAGGGAAGGTTGGATTCAACGCTATTATAACACGGAATGTCAAGGGAACCTCTGAACAAATCGGCAAGAGCTGTGAGCGCGAGATTTTTCGTCCAATCGAGGTATCGGAAACGGCGGAATACTGTATGTATTTCCCGTTTTCGATACCGAAGAGTGGGCGAAAAAGATCCGCTCACAGCCGCAGACGATTTATTCAGAGGTTCCCAAAACGTCAGCTCTGGAAAAAGCTGGTATAGTGCTCCACAAACAGCTTGCTCTGTTTCAGGCTGTCCACGCCGTTGGCGAGCTTGAAGCGGAGGGTCGGTTCCTTGGCGCTGGCGAGGAAAGTGACCCGCTGCTTGTAATCCGGGTCGGAACACAGCGCGCCCACGGCCTCAAAATTCAGATTGCTCAGGGTGAACAGCACGTCCCCGGACTTCTGGCGGATGTCCTTGATGCCGACTTGCCGAGCCTTTGCCCGGAGAAGGGCGATATCGATGAGATTCAGCACGCCCTTGGGCGGCTCGCCGTAGCGATCGACGATCTCGTCCAGCAGATCGTCGGCGTCCTCCTGAGAGCGGATGGCGGCCATGCGGCGATACAGGTCCATCCGTTCCTCGCCCCGGGAGACGTAATCTTTGTCCACATTGGCGGTGACGTTCAGGTCGGCGGTGCATTCCGGCGCCTTGGGGGCTTCGCCCTTTTCCTCCAGAACCGCCTCGTCCAGCAGCTTGAGGTACATATCGTAGCCCACGCTGGACATATGGCCGGACTGCTCGGCGCCCAAAAGGTTGCCCGCGCCCCGGATTTCCAAGTCTCGCATGGCGATTTTGAAGCCGGAGCCGAATTCGGCAAAGTCCCGGATGGCGGAAAGCCGCTTCTCGGCGACCTCGGTGAGATTCTTCTCCGGACGGTAGGTGAAATAGGCATAGGCGTGGCGAGTGGAGCGTCCCACCCGACCGCGAAGCTGGTGGAGCTGGCTCAGGCCGAACCGGTCGGCGTTTTCGATGATGAGGGTGTTGGCGTTGGGAATGTCCAGACCGGTTTCGATGATGGTGGTGCATACCAGCACCTGAATCTCGCCCTCGGCCATGGACTGCATCACGTCTCCCAGCGCGTCCTCGCCCATCTGGCCGTGGGCGACGCCCACGCTGATGCCCGGAATCCGGCGTTTGATCGCGGCGGCGCACTGGTCGATGGTTTCGGTGCGGTTGTGCAGATAGTAGACCTGCCCGCCCCGTTCGATTTCACGGCGGATGGCGTCGTCCACAATGGGTTCGCTGTATTCCATCACGAAGGTCTGCACGGGATAGCGGTCGGCGGGGGGCTGCTCGATGGTGGACATGTCCCGGATGCCGGACAGCGCCATGTTCAGCGTCCGGGGAATGGGCGTAGCGGAGAGGGTCAGCACGTCCACGCCCTTGGAAAGCTCCTTTAGCCGCTCTTTATGGCTGACGCCGAAGCGCTGCTCCTCGTCCACAATGAGCAGACCCAAATCCTTGAACTGGACGGTTTTTTGCAGCAGCTTATGGGTCCCGATGATTAAGTCAACGGAACCGGCGCGGAGCTTCTGTAAGGTCTGCTGCTGCATTTTCGGGGTGCGGAAGCGGCTGAGCACGTCGATGGTGACGGGGAAGCCCCGGAAACGCGCCACGGCGGTCTGATAATGCTGCTGGGCAAGCACCGTGGTGGGAACCAGAATCGCCACCTGCTTGCCGTCCATGACGGCCTTCATCACGGCGCGGAGGGCAACCTCGGTCTTACCGAAGCCCACGTCGCCGCAGAGAAGACGGTCCATGGGGATGGGGGACTCCATGTCGTGCTTGATGTCCGCGATGCAGCGAAGCTGGTCGTCGGTCTCCGGGTAGGGGAAATTGTCCTCAAATTCCTTCTGCCAGGGGGCGTCGGCGGAGAAGGCGTAGCCAGACTGGCGCTTCCGGGCGGCGTAGAGCTGGATCAGCTCCCCAGCCATGTCCTTGGCGGCCTTGCGGGCTTTGGCTTTTGTCTTCTGCCATGCGTCGGAGCCGATCTTGTTCAGCTTGACATTGCTGTCTTCCCCACCGCCGCCGATGTATTTGCTCACCAGATCCAGCTGGGTGGCGGGGACAAACAGGGTGTCGCTGCCCTGATAGGCGATTTTGATATAGTCCTTGACCGCGCCGTCCACCTTGATCTGCTCCATGGCCACGAACCGGCCAATGCCGTAATTCTCGTGAACCACCAGATCGCCGGGGGTCAGGTCGGTGAAGGAATTCAGCTTCTGGCGGTTAGTGGAGCCGGTTTTTTTCGCGGGTTTCCGCTTCGGCTCGCTCCGGGCAATCAGCTGCCCCTCCGTCAGAACGGCGATTTTGGACAGGGGATACTCCATGCCGAAGGGGAGCGTGCCCTCCGTCAGCAGGATCTGGCCGGGCTTGGGCAGGGTGGTCAGGGGGATGCACTGAAATGCGGACAGCCCCTTCTCGTGAAGCAGCTGCTGTAACAGCTCCGCCCGGCGGCGGGTGCCGCAAAGCACCAGACTGCCGAACTCCATTTTCTGGTAGTGACTCAGGTCGGAGACGGCGGTGTCCAGATTGCCGCCGTAGCCGGGAAGCTGCTTTGCGGTGAGGGGGTACAGCTGCTTTGGGGGGCAGTCCTCCGGGTAGGAGGTGCCGCCGAAGGCATCAAAATAAACGACGGTTTTCTTCCGGAGAGTTTTGCAGAACTCCTCCCACTGGCACACATAGTCGCACAGCTCTCCCGCCACGAGACCGGCCCCCAGCATACTGTCCAGCTGCATTCCCACTTCGTCGCAGCGGCTGCGGGCGGCGCGCTGGAGGTTTCCATGGTCGCAGACGGCAACCACGGCACCGTCCGGAATGTAATCGGCGGCGGTGGCCATTTCCGGATAAATCAGCGCCATATACCGGTCGGAAGCGGGATTGTGCAGGCCGCTTTCATACTTGTTCAGGTCTTTTTCCAGCGTGGCGATCAGCGGCTCGTTGATGTTTTTCCGCCGCTTCTGGCGGGAGATCAGGGAGGTAATATCTTTGCATAGCCCCTCCACACCGCCGGGATGAAGCCCCGGCTGAGTCTCCGCCACGGGCAGGACGGTGACGGAGGTGATGTTCTCACTGCGGCGCTGGGTCGCCGGGTCAAAGAAGCCCATGGTGTCCAGCTCGTCGCCGAAGAATTCTGCCCGCACAGGCCGGTCTTCGGCGGGGGAGAAGATGTCCAGAATGCCGCCCCGGACGGCGAACTGACCCGGCCCCTCCACCATGCCGCAGCGGTTGTACCCGGCGGCGGTGAGACGGGAGATCAGGTCTTCCACGGCGTATTCCCGGCCAACTTCCAAAGAAAAGGCGGCGGCGAGAAGCGCGGCCTTCGGCATGGTGCGCAGGCTGAGAGATTCCCACGTCATGATTTGCAGCGAGGTTTTTCCAACGGCAAGGTCATACAGCTGCCGCAGACGCTTCTGCTCCCAGCTTCTGGACACCACGGCGGCGTCGTAAAGGGTCAGATCCCGGCCGGGGAGAATGGGGGCGGTGTCCGAAAGGAAGCCCTTCAATTCCTCCTGAAGCCGCCGCGCTGCCAGATCGTCCTGACACAGCACCACCATGGGACGGTTTATGCTGCGGCAAAGCCCCGCAATCATGTGACTGCGGTTGATCTGGCCGATGCCGGTGACGGCGACGCTCTCGCCGTCCTGCAGAGAGGACACCATGGCGGCGTATTCGGGAATGGTTTTCAATAGAGACAGAAGCTGTTCCATAAGTTTTACCTCAAGAAGAAAAGTGCACAACGCGGCAACGCGGAAAGGGGGATATATCCCCCTTTCCGTGATTTTGTGACAATATTTTTATGGGTGGCTGCCGTTGAACCGGTTGGCGGTCTCCGGCACGCCGTTATCGATGATGCTCAGGGCGGCGTCGGCGGCGTTTTTCAGGGATACGGCCAGCGCCTTTTCCTCACTTGCCGAGAAGGTGGACAGCACCCATGCGGCAAGGTCGTATTCCGGGTTCGGTTTTGCGCCAACCCCAATCTTGACCCGGGGGAAATCCTGACTGCCCAGCTCCTGAATGATGGACTTGATGCCGTTGTGCCCGCCGGCGGAACCCTCGGCGCGGACCCGCAGCCGTCCCGGCTCCAGAGAGATGTCGTCAAACATCACGATGATCCGCTGGGGCGGAATGCCGAAATAGGCGGAAAGCTGCAATACGGAACGCCCGGACAGGTTCATATAGGTCTGGGGCTTGAGCAGAAACAGCTTTTTCCCGCTGTAATTCGCCTGCGTGTACAGACCCTGAAATTTCAGCCTGTCCACTTTGGCGTTCAGCTTTTCGGCCAGAACGTCCATTGCCCGGAAGCCGGTATTGTGCCGGGTCTTCTCGTATTCCCTTCCGGGATTGCCCAGCCCGACGATCAGCCAGCTGTCGCTGCTTTGTTTGGAAAACACGGCTCAGAACAGGTCGGCGATGGAGGTGGCGCCGTGGATATGGCCGATGGCACGGGCAAACACGGGGGCGACATCCAGAAACTTGATCTTGTGGCTGGGGGTGTTGGCGACCTCGGGAATGGTGTTCAGCAGCACCATTTCCTTGATGGGGCTGGCCTCAATGCGGTCGTAGGCGGGGCCGGAGAGGACGCCGTGGGTGGCGCAGGCGTAAATCTCCTTCGCACCGCCGATCTCTACCAGAGCCTTGGCGGCGTTGCACAGGGAACCGGCGGTGTCCACCAGATCGTCGTACAGGATGCAGGTTTTGCCCCGGACGTCGCCGATGATGTTCATGACCTCGGAAACGTTGGCCTTGGGGCGGCGCTTGTCCACAATGGCAAGACCCATATGCACTTTGGCGGCGAAATTCCGGGCGCGGCCAACGGAGCCGACGTCGGGGGAGACGACCACAAAGTCCTCGTGGTTGTATCCACTTTCGGGGAACTTGTTCATGAAGTATTCAACGAAGGTAACGTTGCCCAGCAGGTGATCCAGCGGAATGTCGAAGAAGCCCTGGATCTGGGCGGCATGGAGGTCCATGGTCAGAATGCGGTCAGCACCGGCGGCGGTGAGCATGTTGGCCACCAGCTTGGCGGAAATGGGGTCACGGGACTTGGCCTTGCGATCCTGACGGGCGTAGCCAAAGTAGGGGATGACGGCGGTGATGCGGCCGGCGGACGCGCGGCGGCAGGCGTCGATCATGACCAGCAGCTCCATGAGATTGTCATTGACGGGCTTGCAGGTGGACTGGATGAGGAACACGTCGGCACCGCGGACGGTTTCCTCCAGGGTGACGGAAGCCTCTCCGTCGGCAAAGTGGGTCACAATGGCCTTACCCATGGGTACGCCCAGCTCTTTGCAGATGGTCTGCGCAAACTGGGGATTGGAATTGCCGCAGAAAACCTGAATGTTTTCACCGTAAGCAATCATCGGATGAATACCTCACTTTTTCTTTTTTTCTGCCCCCCGGCAACAGCCCGGACGCAAATCTACGCATCCATTATATCATCCCGGCACCGGAAAAAGCAATATGAATAAATGTGAAATAACGCCGAAAAAACAAACAAAAATCCGGGCGTTTCTGGCGAAGAAAACAGAATATTGAGATGGTGTGAAAAACGAAATTTTGTTTGAAAAATATCTTGAGAGATTTGGGGTTTTGTGATATACTAACGAGTACAGATTTTTACGCATTTGGGAGCATCATATAGTATGAACGACAAGATCATCATTCAGGGCGCGCGGGAGAACAATCTGAAAAACGTGAACCTGACCATCCCCAGAGACAAGCTGGTGGTTTTCACCGGACTTTCCGGTTCCGGCAAGTCCAGTCTGGCCTTCGATACCATTTACGCCGAGGGACAGAGACGGTATGTGGAGAGCTTAAGCTCTTACGCCCGCCAGTTCCTTGGGCAGATGGACAAGCCGGACGTGGACTCCATCGACGGCCTGTCCCCGGCCATTTCCATTGACCAGAAGACCACATCCAAGAACCCCCGTTCTACCGTGGGAACGGTGACGGAAATCTACGATTATCTCCGCCTCCTGTGGGCGCGGGTGGGCGTTCCCCACTGCCCGAAGTGCGGCAGGGAGATCCGCCGCCAGACCATTGACCAGATCGTGGACCGGGTGGAAGCGCTGGGAGAGGGGACGCGCTTTATCGTCCTGTCCCCGGTCATCCGGGGGAAAAAGGGCGAGCACAAGAAGGTGTTCGAGGATGCCCGGAAGTCCGGCTTCGCCCGTGTGCGGGTGGACGGCATTCTCTATGATTTAACCGAGGACATCCCCTGCGAGAAGAACAAAAAGCACACCATCGAGCTGGTGGTTGACCGGCTGGTGCTGAAGGACGGCCTGCGCCGCCGCCTGACGGACTCCATTGAGACGGCCTGCAGCCACTCCGGCGGCCTTGTGACCATCGAGCTGCCCGCCACCGGGGAGGAGCTGAGCTTTTCCCAGAACTACGCCTGCGAGGACTGCGGCATCAGCCTGACGGAACTGGAGCCGCGAATGTTCTCCTTCAACAACCCGGCGGGCGCATGCCCCAGCTGCACCGGTTTGGGCTTCCAGCTCATCGCCGACGCCGATCTGGTGATTCCGGACAAGAACAAGTCCATTTTCGACGGCGCGATTCAGGCGTCCGGCTGGCAGAGCGCCCGGACGGATTCCATCTTCCGTATGTATTTTGAGGCGTTGGCGCAAAAATATCATTTTTCCCTGACGGAACCGGTGAAGAACCTGCCCGAGGACGTGATGGACGTGATCCTCTATGGCACCAAGGGGGAAAAGCTGCGCATGAGCTACAACCGGGGCAACGGTATGGGCGTGCTGGAGCAGCCCTTTGAGGGCATTCTCAACAACATTTCCCGCCGCTTCCGGGAAACGCAATCGGACGCCGCCCGGAAGGAGCTGGAGGAGTGCATGGCCACCGCGCCCTGCCCCCAGTGCCACGGCGACCGCTTATCGGAGATCGCCCGGGCGGTGACGGTGGGCGGCATCGGCATTATGGATTTCTGCCGCATGAGCGTCCGGGACGAGCTGGAATTTATGAAAAACCTCCGCCTGGAGGGCAATATGGCCATGGTGGCCGAGCAGATCGTCAAGGAGATCAAGTCCCGCCTGCAATTCCTGACGGACGTGGGACTGAGCTACCTGACCCTGTCCCGCTCGGCGGGAACCCTTTCCGGCGGCGAGAGCCAGCGGATCCGGCTGGCTACCCAGATCGGTTCGTCCCTGATGGGCGTGCTGTATATTCTGGACGAGCCGTCCATTGGTCTGCACCAGCGGGACAACGACAAGCTCTTGGGCACGCTGAAGCACCTGCGGGATTTGGGCAACACCCTGATCGTTGTCGAGCACGACGAGGACACCATGCGCGCCGCCGATTTTATTGTAGATGTCGGTCCCGGCGCGGGCAGTCACGGCGGCGAGATCGTGGCGGCGGGAACGCTGGACGATATTATCAAATGCCCCCGTTCCGTAACGGGACAGTACCTCTCCGGCGTGAGGAAAATCCCCGTTCCCACCACCCGGCGGGCGGGGAACGGCAATTTCCTGCGCATTCGCGGCGCACGGGAGAACAATCTGAAAAATGTGGATGTGTCAATTCCGCTGGGAACCTTCGTCTGCGTCACCGGCGTGTCCGGCTCGGGAAAGTCCAGTCTGGTCAATGAAATTCTGAACAAGACCCTGCTTGCCACGCTGAACCATGCCCGTACCCGTCCCGGCCTCTGTGACGGCATTGACGGCATGGAGTATCTGGACAAGGTCATCGACATCGACCAAAGCCCCATCGGCAGGACTCCCCGAAGTAACCCCGCCACCTACACGGGGCTGTTCAACGATATCCGGGACCTGTTCGCGTCCACCAACGAGGCGAAGATCCGGGGCTATGGGCCGGGACGGTTCAGCTTCAACGTCAAGGGCGGCCGGTGCGAAGCCTGCTGCGGCGACGGCCTTGTGAAGATCGAAATGCACTTTCTGGCGGACGTTTACGTTCCATGTGAGGTCTGTCACGGCGCGCGGTACAACCGGGAGACGCTGGAAGTCCACTACAAGGGGAAAAACATCGCTCAGGTGCTGGACATGACCGCGGAGGAAGCGGTGGATTTCTTCGAGAATCTGCCGAAGATCCGCAGAAAAGCCCAGACTCTGGTGGAGGTCGGCCTTGGCTATGTAAAGCTGGGGCAGTCAAGCACGACCCTCTCCGGCGGCGAAGCCCAGCGGGTGAAGCTGGCGACGGAGCTGGCGCGGGTCTCCACGGGAAAGACCATCTATATTCTGGACGAGCCGACCACCGGTCTTCACGCCGCCGACGTGCATAAGCTCATTGAGGTTTTGCAGCGGCTGGTGGAGGCGGGGAACACCGTTCTGGTCATTGAGCACAATCTGGACGTCATCAAGACGGCGGACTATCTGATCGACCTCGGCCCCGAGGGCGGCGACGGCGGCGGAACGCTGGTCGCGTCCGGCACGCCGGAGGAAGTGGCGCAGATTCCCGAAAGCTATACGGGACAGTATCTCAAGTCTTATTTGTAAAAATATTGTCCGGTCTGCTCAGCAGACCGGACGGGGAAATCATTCATACAGCTCTGTGGGAAGGCACTCGGAAAGCTCGATCAGCCCGTGATCCCGCTCTCCGGCGTAGTCCACCCGCAGGACGTTGGAGCGAAGCGTTGCCTGCTTGCTCTGACGGATGGACATGGTCATGGTGATTCTGGTACCCACACCTTCCGGCTGGTCGATGAGGACGGCGCCCCCATGGTGGGCGGCGGCGGTGCGGATGAGCACCATGCCGAGGCCGATGCCGTACCGGCTGTCCTCCAGAGCGGGCTGGCGGAGATACCGGGAGAAGACGCTGCTGCGGACGCTCTGGGCAATGCCGGAGCCGCTGTCCGTCACGCTCAGGCGGAGCATCCGGCCGCTGCGGGTCAGCTTGGCCGTGACAGTCCCGCCCTTCGGGGTGAATTTGATGGCGTTGGACAGGATGTTCAGAACCGCCCGTTCCAGCTGTTCCCGGTCGGCAAGACCGTAGATTGGCTGGTCAGGCCCCTCGTAGGTCAGGGTGATGCCGGTGTGGGAGACAAGGGTCTCCGCCTTTTCAAAGAATTCGGCGAACAGCGCCGGAATGTCCACCGTTTCCTGGTGGGAGACGGCGGCGCAGCGCTCGGCGTCGGACATATTGCCGATGATCCGGAGGATCTGGAACAGCCCCCGGTTCAGGCGGGCGACCTGCTCTGCCGTCCGGGGACTGCTCTCCGCAGCGCAGAGGGGGAACAGGCTGTCGGCGGTGATCATGACGTTGGTCAGCGGCTCCCGCAGCTCCCGGGCGGCCAGCGCCATGGAGCGAAGCTCGCCGTTGTCCGATTCCTGTTCCAGCAGGAATACATCAATGTCGTCCACCCGTGTGACCGACGCGCCGCAGCTGTGGGAGGACAGGCTCAGCGTCAGATACAGACACCCGCCGGTGAACGCGGCGTACTCCTCCGAGCCTGTCAGAAGCAGCGGGCGGACATCCGTGCCGGGGGTGATGAAAAGGCTCTCGGCGGCCTGATTGACCTTGATGATCTGATTTTCTTTTACGCAGAAGCCGGGGCGGATCACCAGATCCAGCATTCCCAGCGTATCTTTCTTTTCTTCCATGACGATCCTCCTAGCAGTCCTATCATGCGCAGAATGGGTGAAAACTTTCCCGGCAAGATTCGACGTTTTTTTCATTTCTCATTCTAGCGGAAACGGGACAAAATAGCAAGGGGTAAGAACTACGAGGTGAAAAATATGTCGATTCATGACGGACACCGCCAGCGGCTGAAGCAGCGCTTTCTGGAGGAAGGGCTGGAGAGCTTCACGGACATTCAGGTGCTGGAGCTGCTGCTGTTTTTCAGCGTTCCCCGGCAGGATACCAACCCCATCGCCCATGCGCTGCTCGACCATTTCGGCAGCCTGTATCAGGTATTGGAAGCACCGGTGGAGGAACTGCGGAAGGTCAAGGGCGTGGGCGAACAGTCGGCACTGCTGCTCAGCCTCATGAACGACGTGGCGCGGTACTATCAGGTGGACCGGACCATGCGGGAGAAAATTCTTCCCACGGTGCAGGCCTGCGGGGAATATCTGGTGCCGTTCTTCTTCGGACGGAACGTGGAAACGGTGTTTCTGCTGTGTCTGGACGCCAAATGCAAGGTGCTGTGCTGCAAGGAGGTCGGGCAGGGGAGCGTGAACTCAGCGGGGATATCCGTGCGGAAGATCGTGGAGACGGCCTTGGCTGCCAACGCTACCACGGTGGTTCTGGCGCACAACCATCCCAGCGGCATCGCGGTGCCCTCCAGCGAGGACGTGCAGACCACATGCCGGGTGGCCATGGCCCTGAACGCGGTGGAAATTCAGCTGGCCGACCACATCGTGGTGGCAGACGGGGACTATGTCTCCATGGTGCAGTCGGGCTACCGGCTGGATGAAGGGAGTTATTATGGACAAATTCAAGCTGGTATCGGACTATAAGCCCTCCGGCGATCAGCCGGAGGCCATCAGCGCGCTGGTAAACGGCGTGAACTGGGGACTGCGGGAGCAGACGCTGCTGGGCGTCACCGGCTCCGGCAAGACCTTTACCATGGCCTCGGTCATTGAAAAGCTGAACCGCCCGACGCTGGTGCTGGCGCACAATAAGACGCTGGCCGCTCAGCTCTGTTCGGAATTCCGGGAGTTTTTCCCGGAAAACGCGGTGGAATACTTCATTTCCTACTATGATTACTATCAGCCCGAGGCGTACATCGCCCACACGGACACCTACATTGAAAAGGACGCTTCCGTAAACGAGGAGATCGACCGTCTCCGTCACTCGGCGACTTCCGCGCTGTTTGAGCGGCGGGACGTGATCGTGGTTTCCTCGGTCAGCTGCCTGTACGGTCTGGGCGACCCCATCGATTATAAGAGCATGGTCATTTCCCTGCGGGTGGGGCAGGAGTACCCGCTGGACAATGTGCTGAAAAAGCTGACGGAAATCCGCTATGAGCGGAACGATCTGGACTTCTCCCGGAACAAGTTCCGCCTTCGGGGGGACACGCTGGAAATCTATCCCGCCTACTGGTCGGGACGTGCCATCCGGGTGGAGTTTTTCGGAGACGAGGTGGACAGGATCAGCGAGATCAACGCCGTTTCCGGCATTGCGGAGCGGTATGTTGACCACGTGGCCATCTATCCCGCCAGCCATTACGTTGCTTCCAAGGAAAAATTGCAGCGGGCAATGGTGGAAATTCAGCGGGAGTGCGACGATCAGGTGGCCTTCTTCCGCGCCCACGACAAGCTCATCGAAGCCCAGCGCATCGCCCAGCGGACGGCCTATGACTTGGAAATGCTGACGGAGATCGGCTTCTGCAACGGCATCGAGAACTATTCCCGGGTGATTCAGGGACGTGCGCCGGGAACGCCGCCCACCACGCTGCTGGACTATTTCCCCAAGGACTATCTCATGTTTATCGACGAGAGCCACGTGACCCTGCCCCAGTGCCGCGCCATGTATGCCGGAGACCGGAGCCGGAAGGACGCGCTGGTGAATTACGGCTTCCGTCTGCCCTCGGCCTACGACAACCGCCCCCTGAACTTTCCGGAATTCGACCGGAAGATCAATCAGGTGATTTACGTTTCCGCCACTCCCGGCGACTACGAGCGCACCCGTTCCGGCCAGACGGTGGAGCAGGTCATCCGTCCCACCGGACTGCTGGACCCGGAGGTGGAGGTGCGTCCCATTGAGGGGCAGATCGACGACCTGATCGGGGAGATCAACGCCCGCACCGCCAGAAACGAGCGTGTTCTGGTGACGACCCTGACCAAGAAGATGGCGGAGGACTTGACGGTATACCTGCAAAAAGCGGGCATCAAGGTGCGCTACATGCACTCGGACATCGGCGCGATGGAACGGATGGAGATCATCCGGGATATGCGGATGGGAAAATTCGATGTGCTGGTGGGCATCAACCTGCTGCGTGAGGGACTCGACTTGCCGGAGGTCAGTCTGGTGGCCATTCTGGACGCGGACAAGGAGGGCTTCCTGCGAAGCGAGACCAGTCTCATTCAGACCATCGGCCGCGCCGCCCGGAACGCGGGGGGCAGGGTCATCATGTACGCCGACTCGGTCACCCCCGCCATGCGTGCGGCCATCGACGAGACAGCCCGCCGCCGGGAGATTCAGGATGCCTACAACAAAGCCCATGGGATCGTCCCGAAGACCATCATCAAGTCTGTGCGGGACCTGATCGAGATTTCGTCTCCCACCGCCGAACGCAAGGGCAGAACCGGCGTGAAGATGACCAAGGTGGAGAAGGAAAAGGAGATCGCCCGTCTGGAGAAGCAGATGAAGGAAGCGGCGAAGATGATGGAATACGAGTATGCCGCCGTACTGCGTGACCAGATCATCGAGCTTCGCGGAAACGGAACGTAATCATGAAAAGTCAGAAAATCGTG
>OLZC01000376.1_pt1 | contig 16640 bp, 16 predicted proteins | sample 1644391 | NCBI WGS metagenome assembly OLZC01 (sample SAMEA103958140, study PRJEB25191) | human gut metagenome | biome: human-associated habitat [ENVO:00009003]; feature: intestine environment [ENVO:2100002]; material: feces | place: Germany | collected 2013/2015
GAAGACCTTGTGGGCGAGGCATCAAAGGGACTGCTGGAGCAGTTCAAAGCCGCACAGTCCGCCCATCTCGATCTTGTCTCCGAGGAAAAGACGAAGGACAGCCTGAAGCTGTCCACTGAGTATTTGCGCGTCTTTGTGGAATATATGTACGCCCATTTTGATGCCTTTAAGCTGATCCTCTGCCGGGCGGAAGGTACGCGCTATGCAAATTTTTTGGAGGAGCTTGTGGAACTGGAGGTAAAGTGCTCAGAGGAATACTACGCACTTCTCCGCAAAAGAGGAAAGCTCTCTGGAAAAATGACAAAGCAGCTTCACCACATGATTACCAGCGCCTATTTTACTGCGGTATGTGAGCCAATTGTCCATGATATGCCCAAAGAAGAGGCTATGCGGTATATTGAGGAGCTTGCAAAGTTTTTCAACTCTGGCTGGAAAGGCTTGCTCCGGCTGGAATAATGCACAATCACACAAGCACTTTAATTTTTTACACGCGAGTTAGCGTACTCTAACTGAACAATATAAAATTGGAGGTCGTTTATTATGCTTAAAACAGATTCGAAGAAGCTGGAAACAAGGGACTTTATATCGGTTGGTATCTTTTCGCTCATCTATGCTGTGGTGGCGTTTGTGATTGGCGGTGTTGCGCAGATGACGCCGGTCACTTTCCCGTTTATGCCAATGATCGTGGCGCTCTTTACGGGGACAGTTTTCATGCTCTATGTGGCAAAAATACCGAAGAAGGGTGCTCTCTCCATTCTCGGTGTAATCGCGGCGATTTTGCTGTTTATTACGGGAATGTTCTGGATGATGTCCGTATTCTTCCTGGTTTTCGGCTTGATCGCGGATTTTATCTGCGCTTCTGCTGATTTCAGATCCTTTAAGAAAAACCTGCTTGCCTACTGCGTCATGGCGCTTGCGCCGATGGGGGCATATATTCCAATGGTTGTCATGCCCGCACAGTTTGATGCTTTTATGAAGAATAAAGGTGACTTCGCCTCCTTTGAAGGAGTGATTCATTCGATCGGGGCTACCTGGTGGGCGATCCCCGCAATGATTATCGGGACGATCGTCTGCGCGATCATCGGCGGACTGATTGGAAAGAAGCTTATGAAAAAACACTTTGAAAAAGCAGGGGTTGTATAAATGAGACTCGACCCACGGACGAAGCTTCTGATTCTTGCGGTCACAAGCGTTTCCGTTTTTATGAATAAAAGCATCGCGGTGGAGTGTGTGCTTGCGGGGATTCCGCTTGCACTTCTGAGCACTTCCGGCAATCTGAAAAGAATGCTGAAATACGCAGCTTTTTTTCTCACGCTTCTGCTGATCCAGCTTTTTATCGTACCGAGGCTGCCCGTGACTTTCGGCGGAATCGTCTATATGTTTGCAGTGTATATCCGCAAGCTTCTTCCCTGTTTTATGCTGGGCAGTTTTCTGATTGCAACAACCGGCGTAAGTAGATTTCTTGCGGCGATCACAAAGCTCCGATTGTCGAAAGGACTCACGATCGCTCTTGCCGTTACGCTCCGTTATTTCCCGACCATGAGAGAAGAGTGGGCCTCCATACGGGATGCCATGGCGCTGCGAGGGATATCAGCGTCCGCGGCTGGGCTGATTAGCCATCCTATACAGACGATGGAGCATGTCTATGTTCCCCTGCTTGTTTCTGCTTCCAGAATTTCGGACGAGATTACGCAGGCAGCGATTACAAGAGGCATTGAGCACACAGGTGAAAGAAGCTGTATAGAGGAAATCGCGTTTTCGTTTGCTGATTTGCTGGTGGTAATTGCTTACGCGGCGCTCGTTGCCGGCATGGTATACGCGGGCATGAAAGGGGTGTTTTGATTATGATATCGTTTCAAAATGTCTCTTTTACATACGCTGAAAGCGGGAACGGCGGAGTCCTTGATTTGAACCTTGTTGTTCGGTCCGGCGAATGCGTGCTGCTTTGCGGACCGTCCGGATGTGGAAAAACAACAGTTACACGGCTCGCAAACGGACTGATTCCCCATTTCTTCCACGGCAATCTTTCGGGGCAGGTGAACGTAAACGGTATGGATACCCGGGAGACAGAGATTGCTGCGCTATCGGATGCGGTAGGGACGGTTTTTCAGAATCCTCGAACGCAGTTTTTCAATACGGATACGGACAGCGAGATCGTGTTCGGGCTTGAAAATCGGGGCATTCCGCGAGAGGCTCTGCGCTCCCGATTAGATGAACTTACGGAGGAGTTGCATCTTAGCGAGCTCCGGGGTCGAAATATCTTTGAATTGTCCGGCGGCGAGAAGCAGAAGATTGCGTTTTCCAGCGTGTATGCTTCGGCTCCCGATGTCCTTGTGTTTGACGAGCCATCATCCAATCTCGACATGAAGGCCATCGGAGAATTGGCTGATTTGATCCAACGGGCGAAAATATCAGGAAAGACCATTCTGATCGCAGAGCACCGCATCTGGTATCTGATGGACATTGTGGATCGCGTCGTTTATATGCAGGATGGCCGGATTGCATCGGACATGGAGGCTGCAGCGTTCAAGGCGCTGCCTGAAGCAGATATTCGCAGAATGGGACTGCGTGTCAGAGATCTGTCGGTATCCGAATCGGGCGGTGTGAAAACAATCGCTGCCGACGGATTGCTTTCCGTTCAGAAAATCAGCGTCCGTCTCGGCGGCCGGAATGTATTGAATGATATCTCTTTTCAGGCAAGCCGCGGAGAAATCATCGCCATTGCGGGCGTCAACGGCGCCGGGAAATCGACCCTCGCCAAAATGCTCTGCGGATTGCAAAAGAACAGCTCCGGCACTGTTTTGTGGGCTGGAAAACCGATGAGCCGGCGGTTGAGACGGAAAAAGGCATACATGGTCATGCAGGATGTGGGGCACCAGCTCTTTACCGACAGCGTGTCGGCGGAATGCGCGCTTGGCATAAAAGCTCCGAACAAAGACGAGATTGACTGCGCATTAGAAAAGGTGGATCTGCTGGCGTATAAGGAACGGCATCCCTTGTCTCTTTCCGGCGGGCAGATGCAGCGCCTTGCGGTTGTGGTGAGCGATATCTGCGGCAAGGAGCTGCTGGTGTTCGATGAACCTACCAGCGGACTGGATCTGAAAAGCATGGAAGAGGTCGGTGCCTTGACACGAAGCCTTGCGGCGCAAGGCAAGGTGCTTTTGATCATCACACATGATATTGAGTTTATGATGCGGATTTGCACAAGAATACTGTTCATCCGGGACGGAGAAATCGTGGAGGACCTTTCCGGTGGGCAGAAAGAAAAGATTGTAAGACTTTTGCGAGGTGAGGAATGATGGCGGGAAAAGAAAACTCGGCGATGACGATTCTGGTGGATTTTGCGAAGCCGTGCAAAGGGAAACTGATCGGCTCCGTTGTACTTGCGGTTTTGGGGGCGCTTTGCGGCATGATCCCCTATATCGCGGTGTCCCGCGGGATCATTATGATCTGCCACGAAGACTATGCTTTCAGCAAGTTGGCGTTTCTGGCATTGATTGCTCTTGCGGGCTATCTCGGGCAGGTGTGGTTCGGAACTTTTTCTACAATGAAAAGCCATGAGTCTGCCTTTATCATTCTGCGGAATATCCGCATGGCGATAACAGAGAAGCTCTCCCGTGTCCCCATGGGAACGATCCTTGATACGCCATCCGGGAAATTCAAAACGATCATCGTGGACACCGTGGAAAAGCTGGAGCTTCCGCTGGCGCATATGGTACCGGAGCTCACTGCCAACATCCTGATTCCAGTTCTAATGCTCGTTTACCTCTTTAGCCTTGACTGGAGACTCGCGCTGATCTCTCTTGTGACGATTCCGGTGGGTGCCTTCTGCTATATGGGAATGATGAAGGATTACGAGAAGAGATATGCCAGAGTACTTGCCGCAGGGAAAAACATGGATGCCGCAACGGTGGAATACATCGGCGGCATCGAAGTGGTGAAGACGTTCAATCAGGGTGAACGCTCATATAAAAAATACGCCGACGCCGTGGCGGAAAACGAGACAGCCAAAGTGACCTGGTTCAAGCAGACCAACGGCTACTATGTGATGGGGCTTTCCATCCTGACGGCAACGCTTGTGGGCGTGCTGCCCTTGGGGAGCTGGCTCTTTATAAACGGAAGGGTCGAGGCGGGTACGCTGATTACCTGCATCATTCTTGCCCTTGGACTCGTAAAACCACTGATTCAGGCATTGCAGTACACCGACAGCCTGGCCATGGTAGATTCCACCGTAAAAGAGGTAGGGAATCTTCTGGATGAGCCGGAGCTTGTGCGGCCGACCGAGAGAGCTGTCCTTGCGGACACCGACGTATCTTTTGATCATGTTACCTTCCGATACAAAGAGACGGAGGTTTTGCATGGAATTTCCTTTGACTGCGCAAAAAACGGCATGACGGCCATTGTGGGTCCCTCCGGCTCCGGTAAATCTACCATCGCGCGGCTCATCGCCTCCTTCTGGGAGGCGGAGAGCGGCGGCGTCCGTATTGGCGGCGTGGACGTACGGAACATCCCTCTTCCTCAGATAATGGAGCTTGTCTCATATGTATCACAGGATAACTTCCTGTTCCACCTGTCTATCCGGGAAAACATTCGTATCGGAAAACCGGAGGCCACAGACGCAGAAATCGAAGCAGCGGCAAAAAAAGCGAGCTGTCACGATTTCATCGCCGCTCTGCCGGAGGGCTATGATACGCTGGCGGGCGATGCGGGAAGCCACCTCTCCGGCGGAGAAAGGCAGCGTATCGCCATTGCAAGGGCAATCCTAAAGAATAGCCCGATCGTGGTGCTGGATGAAGCCACGGCATTTACTGATCCTGAAAATGAGGCCGTTATTCAAGCATCCATCGCAGGGCTTGTAGCAGGAAAAACTTTAATTGTCATTGCGCATCGGCTGTCTACCATTACAAAAGCAGACAAGATCCTTGTCGTGGATAAAGGAAATATCGCCGCGGAAGGAACCCATGAGGAGCTTCTTGAAACAAGCAATCTATACAAGGAATTGTGGAAAGCCCATATGCAGGGCAAGGATACCGCAGAGGAGGTGGCGTGATGATAAGGTTGTTTCAAAGACTTTTGTTGTTCTCGGGCTTACAGAAAAAGCGTCTTATCCGCTCTTTTCTTACATACCTTGTCAGCTCATTCTTTGAGATGATCCCAATCATGGCCATTCTAACGGTGCTCACAGGAATCCTGAAGCAGCTTTCCGGCGATGTTATGCCTGAAAGCACGATCTGGATTTCGCTTGGCATCATGATTGTTTCCATTGTAGGGCGAATTGTATTTGTCAATCTTTCTGCCAATGCCAGAACTCTTGGCAGCTTCGCGTTCGGGTCGGAAAAGCGCATGGAGATCGGCGAACGCCTGAAAAGGGCTCCTATGGGCTATTTCAATGAAAACAGGCTCGGGGATATCACTGCGGCGGTGACGACCACACTTGGTGATCTGGAGCAGCAGTCCGTTACCATTATGGAAAATGTGGCGGGCGGGTTTATCCACGCCATCGTGATTGGCGTTTGGCTTATGATCTATGAGTGGCGGATCGGGCTGATCTCTTTGGCCGGACTTGCTGTGGCGCTCATTGTTTATTCGTTTATCGGCAAGGTCGGCAGGAAACACGCGCCCCGCCGTCAGGCAGCCCAGGCTGGTCTGGTCACTGCCGTTTTGGAATATGTGCAGGGCATGGGCGTAGTCAAGGCGTTTGGGCTGGCGGAGCGCACCGGAAAAGCAGTTGACGCCGCAATCGAGGAAAGCAAAGAGGCAAATATCGTGCTTGAAAAGGCGTTTTCCAAAATGACGGCGCTCTATCAGACGGTGTTCAAGCTCGCACGGGCGGCTATTCTGGTTTTTGCGCCCTATCTTTTGGCAGGAGGAAGCATCACACCGGAGAAGTGCCTGCTGCTTCTCGTGTCCAGCTTCATGATCTATGCCGCCGTGGAGGTGGCGGGCAGTATGTCCTCCATTGCCCGCGCGGTGGAGGCTTCCCTGGATCGGCTGGATAACATCATGGACATTCCATCCCTGGACGAAAACGGGGCTGATCTTGTGCCGGAAAATTTCGATATTGAAGTGAAGAATATGTCCTTTGGATATGGGGAAAAGGAGGTATTACATCAAATCAGCTTAAACGTACCCCAGGGAAGCTCCTGCGCCATTGTTGGTCCCTCCGGCGCCGGAAAAACCACGCTGGTCGGGCTGATTGCCCGTTTCTGGGATGTGAAGGAAGGACAGATCACGCTCGGCGGCCGGGATGTGCGGGAATATACCAGCGGCAGCCTTTTAAAGAATTTCGCCATCGTATTTCAGAATGTGTATCTCTTTGAGGACACCGTCGAGAACAATATCCGGTTTGGCAGGCCGGACGCGAGCGAGGATGAAATCATAGCGGTCGCAAAGAAAGCCTGCTGCCATGACTTTATCATGACGCTGCCCGATGGCTATCAGACAAAGATCGGCGAAGGCGGCTCCAGCCTCTCCGGTGGAGAAAAGCAGCGAATCTCCATTGCAAGGGCAATTCTGAAGGACGCACCCATCGTCATTTTGGATGAAGCCACAGCCAGCGTGGATCCCGAAAACGAGCAGGAGCTGCAAAAGGCCATCCGGGAGCTGACAAAAGGCAAAACGATCCTTATGATTGCCCACCGTCTGTCCACCGTGCGCACGGCAGATCAAATCATCGTGCTGGAGAACGGCAGGATCGTTCAACGCGGAAACCATAAGGAGCTGATGCGCGAAGACGGCCTGTACAGGCGCTTTGTGGGAATGCGCAGCCAGGCAATCGGCTGGACGCTGAAAGGCGGGAAAGCACATGGATAGAAGGTTAGACAAAAGATACTTGACCGGAGCGGTATCTGCAATGGAAAAACAGTATGGCGCGGAAAAGACAGACGCGATCATAGAAGATGCATGGAGGCGTTATGCGGAAATCGTGGATGAAAACGCCGACGAGCCGAAAAAGATGTATATGCATACGCGGAAACGCATCTATCCTGCCATCGCCGCCTTTGACGCCATGACGGGAAATGGAATCTCCCGTGAGGAAGCGGCGGCTTTTCTGAATAGATATTATGAAAAGCGGGCAGCGGGAGTTGGTGCAAAAATTCGAGGGGCAATGAGGATACCGGGTCTGTATAAGCTGGTGCCGAAGTTCTTTGCCAAAATGACAAAAAGCTCCTTTGGAGAGGACTGCGGTTTTCGGGCTAATTGGATACGAACAGAGCAAGAGGAAATGTGCTTCGACATGCTGGCCTGCCCCTATCAGGACACCTGTGTGAAATACGGATGCCCGGAGATTGTGGCCGGCTTTTGCCGCGCGGATGACGAGGCCTACGGGCATATGCATCCAAAGCTCAAATGGGGACGGACAAAGACGCTCGGACAGGGCGGAGACTGCTGTGATTTTAGACTGACGATAGAGTAATGACCCTATCGGTCCTTACGATTGTTTTATTTGCATTGCAAATTATATCTGCGTGGATGCTCGGATTCTTAACAGTAGTATAAATTAACAGAAAACGGAGGAATGGATTTATGGACAAAAAGAAAAAGTGGACGGTTAAGGATGTTATTACAACGGTATTGCTCTCCGCGGTGCTGATCGTCATCCAGCTCGTGGTCAACATGGTCTGCATGGCCAACGACTTTGTCAGCATGGTGCTGTCGGTGGGGATCACCATGTTCCTCTGCGCGCCGGTCTATATGCTCATGGTCAGCCGGATCGGAAAGCGTTTTGTGACGCTGATCTATATGACGCTGCTTGGCGTGATTTTCCTGCTGATGGGAAACTGGTTTTTGCTTCCCTACTTTATCGTTACAGGCATCATCTGCGAGGTGATTCTCTGGAAGGAAGGCTCCTGCCAAAAGCCGAAACGGCTAACTGCCGCCTGGACGGCGGCGAGCCTGCTGTACAACGGGGTCAATCTGCTGCCCATCTGGTTCTTCTGGGATACCTACTACGATTTTGCGATTGCAAGCGGCATGGAGCAGAGCTACATCGATTCCTATGTGCGTTACTACACCTCTCCCAGCTGGCTGGCCTTTATTCTGCTGTTTACGACGCTGATGGGCTTTTTAGGCTGCATGGTGGGCAGTCGGCTGATCCGCAGGCATTTTCAGAAGGCCGGCGTTCTATGAGGGCGGACGCATCCTTTGCGGTGCCGGTCAAGCTGTGGGCGCTGCTGTGCGTCTTTGCCGGAGTAACCATCGGCGGGAATGTGCTGCTTACCTGCATCCTGACCGGCGGGGCGCTTCTTTATCTCGTCTTACAGCGGAACTTCCGCCTTGCCGCGTCCTATGGCTGCTTTTATCTGCTGCTGGCGCTGCTGCTGTACGGCATCCGCTTCCACGGGCTGCACATGCCGGTCTTTTCGGAATTTTATGTTCTGATGTTCTGGAATCTGTCACCGATCTTTCTGGTGTCATGGGATCTGATCACCACGCCGCCGGGAATGCTCTCCGCGTTTTTATCCCGCCTCCGTATGCCCACCCCGTTCATTCTCGGGCTTCTTGTGGTCTTTCGCTTCTTCCCCACCATGCGGACGGAGCTAAAGGGGGTGGGCAGGTCCATGAAAAACCGAGGGCTGACCGCGGCGGGGCAGCTGCTCGCACATCCCGTGCAGAGCATGGAGTATGTGCTGGTTCCGTTTCTTCTTCGGGTATTGCAGCTTGCCGATCAGCTTTCCGTTTCCGCCGTTGCAAGAGGCGCGGAGCGCCCGGGCGTGCGCGGCAGCTATTATGAGAAAAAGGCCGGGGCGCGGGATCACATCGCGGCAGCCGCATGTGCGCTGGTCACGGCTTCCTATTTGGTTTTGGAAAGGAGCATGGCATGATCGAGCTTACACGCGCTTCTTTTCAATACGAAAACTCGGACAGAGGCGTGCAGGACATTTCCCTTTCGGTAAAAGGCGGCGAATGCGTCGTGCTGACGGGGCTCTCCGGCTGCGGCAAGACCACCGTGACAAGGCTTGTCAACGGGCTTGCGCCGTCCTACTATCCCGGAGTTTTCAGCGGAAGCGTGAGGATAGACGGCAAGGACATATCAAGGCTTTCCACATGGGAGATCGGGCGTTTGGTGGGAAGCGTTTTTCAGGACCCCAAAAGCCAGTTCTTTTCCTCCGAGCTTGCCGGAGAGGTCGCCTTTCCCTGCGAGAATTACGGCCTGTCCGCCCGGGAGATACGGGAGAGGACGGACGCCGCCATAGAGGCATTGCAGCTGTCCCATTTGAAAGACAGGGCGGTTGACGTCCTCTCAAGCGGAGAAAAGCAGCGGGCGGCCATTGCGTCCGTATATGCCATGAAGCCAAAGGTCTTTGTGTGCGACGAGCCGACGGCCAACCTCGATGCCGCCGGGACGAGGCAGCTTGCGCAGACCCTTCGGCAGCTCAAGGAGCAGGGCTTTACCCTGCTCCTCGCGGAGCATCGGATCGACTGGCTGATGGGGATCGCAGACCGGTTTTTATATCTGCGGGACGGCAGAATAGCGGCCGAGTATACACCGGAGGATTTGCGCCTTCTGCCAGAAGCAGACATCTTGGGCATGGGTCTGCGCTCTCCGCACGAGGGAAAGAGCCTTCCCGCTCCCTCCGTATTGGACGAAAGCCCTGCCGTCTTGAAGACAGCAGGGCTCTCGAAAAGAATACGCAGAGAAGTTATTTTTGAGGATATTTCGCTGTCCGTTCCAGAGGGCAGTGTGACCGCCATAACGGGGCAAAACGGCGCGGGGAAAACCACCCTTGCGCAGATCCTCTGCGGGCTGGCGAAGCAGACAAGGGGACATATCCTGATAGACGGGAAAAAGGCAAGAGCGGCAGTCCGGCGCAGGGAGATCTATTACTGCGGCAACGACACGTCAACGCAGTTTTTTACGGCAAGCGTGGCGGAGGAGCTGCTGCTGAATACCAGATTGGCAGAAGAAAGCAAGAGCCATGCAAGGAACCTGCTCAAAGAGCTTGGGCTTTATGAGTACAGGGACGCGCACCCGTCTGCCCTGTCCGGCGGGCAGAAGCAGCGCCTTGCCATCGCCTGCGCCATCTTTTCCGGTCGCAGGATACTGATCCTTGACGAGCCCACCAGCGGCCTTGACGGGCAGAATATGCGCCTGATCGCGGAAAGGCTGAAAAGCGAAGCGCGGAACGGCAGAACCATTCTCGTGATCACCCACGACAGGGAACTGATTGAGAGCTGCTGCGATACCGTTGTGGAGGTCGGTACAAAGCCCAGCGAGGTACAGTGAACACCTTTTGCCATTGAGCCAAAGCGGGTCAAATGCACGAATGTTAGAATGACATTGACTATTATTGACGAGAAAACTCTGTTGTATTAGAATATCCTTATGATGGTAAGTGTAAGTACCCTCCAATTAAGGAGTGATATACAAGGAGTAAACCATGAAAAAGCTAATATGCGTTATGGCCCTCGTGTGTATCGGAATTCTTCTGGTATCGTGTAGGTCAAATCGCCTTGGTGATCCCAAGGCACAGTTTATTCGGGATTTTGGCTTGCATATTGATAAGAAAGACTGTGTGCTTGAGGAACTCTTCAATAACTACGAAGGGCTTCCTTATGAGGGAATAGCACTATATAAGCTGACCGTTGGGGAGGACGTGCGTCAGGCGTTCCTACAATGGGAACGCTTTCCCTTCTCCGAAGAGGCTGAGTGCTTTTTGGAGAGCCTTTCCGCCTATGCGGAGCTGCCCTCAATCGCGGACGGCTACTGGAAAATGGTAGATCGAAACCCGGGGACAAGCGCATACACAAATGTTTCCCTGTGCGTATACGATGGGGCAACGGGTGCCGCATACCTCTTGACAATGGACATCTAACGATAAGCAGCAGTTCCCCGGACGTTTCATTGTCCGGGGGACTGCTGCTTATATCGTGATCGAAACGCGGCACGGAATTTCCGGTTGATACGACCCACGCTGCCTCAGTTTACAAACGATGCGTTACCCAGCCGGTAGTACCGGCAGCCGTCCTCCTCGTACCATTCAAACGTACCCACCACGGTGATCTCTGCCCCCAGCTCCGGATAATCATCGGGATAGACGGGCTTTCCGGCGAGGGCAAACTCCAGCCCCTGCGCGCAGCAGGCGGTGGCATCGGCGATCATGCAGGCAAAGAACATTTTGTCCGGGATAAAAGCACCGCTTTCGTCGGTGGCCTGGTATATGGTGAACTGCCCCTGCATTTTGACGGTTTTCCCAATGTAGTTATCTGGGAAGGAGATCATGCTGTTGACCTCGGAATAGACCATGATGCCGCTGAGTGCGGTCAGGTCAATGTCGACCACGGCGGTGCCTTCTGCATCCTCCGCAGCGGGCTTTTGTGCGGTGTCCTCACGGCCGCAGGCGGCGAGAGGGCAGAGCAGCAGGGCTGCCAACAGAAAGCATAATAGTTTTTTCATCTGCGAACACCTCCCAATACCGTGCCTGCCAGCCACGACAGACCGAAAGCGCCGATCTGAACGGCGACGATGGTGGAGCCTACCGGCGTACCGGCGAGAATGGACGCCAGAATGCCGAGCAGCGCACAGAAAACCGAAAGGACTGCCGCGCAGATGGTCACGCTGCGAAAGCTCTTGAACATCCGCATGGCGGACAGCGCCGGGAAGATCACCAGTGCGGAGATCAGCAGGGAACCCACAAGGTTCATCGCCAGCACAATGATGACCGCAACGACGACGGCGATCAGCAGGTTGTAAAGCCCCGCCTTCGTGCCGGCCGCCCTTGCGAAACTCTCGTCAAAAGTCACGGCCACGGCAAAGATCTTATTGTAGAACAGAATGAACACCGCCACGACCAGCACCGACATTCCCACGCACAGCCATACCTCTGCGGGAGACAGCGTCAGGATGGAGGTGGAGCCGAACAGTGTGCTGCACACATCACCCGAAAGGTTGGACGAGGTGGAAAAGATGTTCATCAGAAGATACCCGATAGCAAGTGCTCCCACCGAGATCATGGCGATGGCGGCGTCGCCCTTGATTTTCGTATTCTGCCCGGTGCGCAGGAGCAGCACGGCGCTGAGGATGGTAATGACCATTACAAGGGGCATTTTGTTGGTGATCTGCAGCACGGCGGCAATCGCCATCGCGCCGAACGCCACGTGGGACAGACCGTCACCAATGAAGGAAAACCGCTTCAGCACCAGCGTCACGCCCAGCAGGGAGGAGCAAAGCGCGATCAGCACACCGACAATGAGCGCATAGCGGACAAAGGGATATGCCCAATAGAGAGTCAGCTTTTCCAAGATAGCGGTCATTGGCTGTCACCGCCCTTCTTCACATCAAACAGCCGCTCTTGCGGGCTTTGAAGATAGTCCGCCCTTGTCCCAAAGAAAACAGTGTCGCCAATATGCAGAATATGGCTGGCGTATCGGACGGCGGCGGCCACATCGTGAGAAATCATGATCACGGTGATGCCGTCCTCACGGTTGAGCTTTTCGATGAGCGTATACATTTCCGCCGTCACCTTGGGGTCAAGTCCCGAAACAGGCTCATCAAGAAGCAGCATTTTTTGCGTGGCGCACAGCGCGCGGGCAAGCAGCACCCGCTGCTGCTGTCCGCCGGACAGCTCGCGATAGCACCGCCTTGCAAGTTGTGTAATCTGCATTTTCTCCATGGCGTCCACCGCAAGCTTCTTTTCTTTTTTGTTATAAAAAGGACGGCTGCCGCAGCGTCCCTGGCATCCGGAGAGAACGATCTCTCTCACGGCTGCCGGGAAGTCCTTTTGTACCACTGTCTGCTGCGGCAGATAGCCGATCTCGTTTTTCCTCAGCCCATCGCCCGTCAAAATTCTGCCGCTGATGGGGGCCTGCAAGCCGAGGATCGTTTTCATAAGGGTACTCTTGCCGGAGCCGTTTTCTCCCACGATGCAGAGGTAGTCGCCCGCAAAGACCTCAAAATCAAGGTCTTGCAGAACGGACTTTCCATCGTAGCCGACGCAGAGCTTTTGACAAGTGAGCTGAGCCATCATCCTACCCCCTTAACCCAGTGCCTCTTTCAGCACGGAAAGGTTCTGCTCCATCACGGAAAGGTAGGTAGCACCGTTTGCAGCATCCTTGGAGGTCATGGACTGCATGGAGTCCATGGTCAGCACCTTCTGGTTCTTCCCGGCGGTGCTCTGGACGATGGTTTCCGCGAGCTTGTGGTTCTTGCCCTCAATGGTCAGCACGCAGGGAAGTCCCAGCTCGTCCACCTTCTTTGCAAGGAACGAAACGGTTTCAAAGCTGGCCTCGCTCTCGGCGGAGCAGCCCGCAAAGGCGGCGTAGTAGCGCAGACCGTAATCGTCCACCAGATAGCGGAACGGGAAACGGTCGCCAAACAAAACGGTCTTATGGGCCGCACCGTCCACGGCCGCCTTATAGTCTGCGTCAAGAGCAGCCAGCTTGTCCCTATACACCGCGGCGTTGGCGATATAGGTGTTCTTGTTGTCCGGGTCGATGGCACACAGCGCGTCCGCAATCGTCACGCAGAGTGTCTGGGCGTTCTTCAGGGACAGCCAGACATGCTCGTCTTTTTCCTCCCCATGGTCATGCCCCATCAGCTCGTCAAGGATATCCTCTGTGGAAAGCGCATCCTTCACAAAAAAAGGATTGGTCTTGCCGCTCATCAGCGCATCGAAGCCATCGTTGCCGAAGTAGATATGGAAATGCTCCGCCTGGCCCGGCTCGTGGCCGTGGTCGTTGAACTGCACATATTTGGGCGCATCGGCACTGGTGGTTTCGAACTGATAACGGACGCTGCGGATCTTGCCCTCGTCATCCAGCTTCGGCTGATAACCGGCATAGGTGTATTCGGCGGAAACGGTTTTTCCGTCTCCATAAGTGAAGGTGATCGTGTTCCCGTTGATAGAGATCTTCTCAGCGTCGCATTGCCACGAAGCCTTAAACTTCTCCAAATAGGTGTCCTTTGTGGTCGAGCTGTCCTCGTCCTCCTCCGCCCTGTGTTGGCAGAATTTGTCCAGGTCGCCGTTCAGCAGATAGGGGTGCAGGGACTTCCACGCACCGGCGAAATCCGAGAGGGTGCGATCCCTGATGTCATCCTCCGTGAGCTGTTCATCGTGGCTGTGACCGTGGTCGTGACCGTCCTCCTGCATGCCCTCAACGGTCTCCTCAGCTTTCACGGAATCACCCAGCACCTCCAGCAGATTGATGACCTTCATATTCCTGTTGGCGGCGTTTTTCAGAGCATTTTCCACCCAGCCGTCGGACTCGCCGCCCACATAGACAAACAGGTCGCAATCGGAGATCCTGACAATATCATCGGCGGTAGGCTGATAGCTATGCAGGTCAACGCCGTTATCCAGCAGCATGGTGACCTCGGCGTTATCCGCCTTGTCACCCAGGATCGCCCTGACCCAATCGTATTCGGGGAAGATGGTGGTGACGACCTTCAATTTGCCGGCTTTTCCGGTATCCTGCGGCTTTCCGCAGCCGGCAAGGACGCCGGCCAGCATCATTAGCGCAAGCAGCAGCGCAGTTATCTTTTTCATAGGCTATATGTACCTCCAGATTATGATAAGAACGTAAAAATGGGCGCAAAAATACAAGGGTAACGGCAACGCCGTGAAAGCCTATCCGAAAACGGATAGACTACACCCTTGTAAATAGTTCTTATTTAATCTGAAAGTTTGACCTTGAGCGAAACCAGAGTAAACGTGCGGACAACCTCCGCGCAGGAGGGAATGACTCTGCACGGGGCATACCTGACCGCCGCGGCGAAAACCGCAGCAGCACCGGCAAGCCCAATGCTCTTGAGCAGATTTTCACAGACCTGCAGCTGGTGGCAGATGGCGCAGTCCTCGCCGGAGCAGTTGTGGTTGGCTTCGACCGCAATATAGACAGCGGAGGACAGCATGACAGCCGCCAGCACGGCTGCCAGCAAGCCTGTGATCAAGCGAGATTTCTTTGTCATAGCCTGTCCTCCTTCCAAATATTATTCTTCCCTGCAATCCGCGCAGGTGCCATAGAGAACTGTGTCGGCGGCGTCCAGCGTGAATTGCTCGCTCTGCGCCAGGTGCTTAGCAAACAGGGCGGCGTTGCCGCTTGCCATGTGAAAGGTTCTGCCGCATTTTACACAGCTCATGTGCAGCGCACCCTTGCAGTTCTCGGCGTCAAGGTACTGATAGTAGACCTCTCGCGTGCCGCTCTTGCTGCTGCGCCGCACTTTTTCTTCCGCCTCTAACTGTGCAAGGTTCCGATATACGGCACTGAGGCTGATTTTTTCATCCGCCAGCGCGTCCGCAATTTGCCGTGCGGACAGCAGCTCATCCGGGTGCCGGCTCAAATAGGCAAGCAGAGCCTTCCTCTGCCGCGTGCTGTAACTGGACAAGTCACCACGCCTCCAATTTGCAATTCATTTGCAATTCAGCATAACATGATTCCGCCCCGATGTCAATATGCAAATTCGTCGCAAATCAGCCGTCAGCGCGGATAGCGCCCGCTCCGCTGAAATGGGCTGCGGCAGAGCTGAATGATCCGCGCTCCGTTTTCGGCGGCGAAAAGGCAGCGGCAAATGCGAGATGAAAAAGCGGTAGAAAAACGCAAAAAGATTTCCCACTTATCAAACCGAAAAAGCTCTTTCAGAGCAAAAGGCTTTCATTACGAACAGCAGCTGACCCTCCGTATGTACTGAAGCATACGGAGGGTCAGTTGGCTTGTGTGGTCTGCTCAGTCGAGCGGAGGTTTTCTTTTCTGCTGCGTCAACATATCCGTGCCCGGCCTATCCCTCAAACAAATTCAGGAGGTATCCGTAGCCCTCGGCCTCCATCCTCGCGTAAGGCACAAAGCGGAGGGACGCGCTGTTGATGCAGTAGCGCACACCGTTGGGCGACTCCGGATCGCCGGTGAACACATGACCCAGATGGGAGTCGCCGGCGCGGCTGCGCACCTCCGTGCGGCGCATGCCGTGGCTCAAATCCTCCCGTTCCACCACAGCAGGACTCTCGATGGGCTTTGTAAAGGCAGGCCAGCCGCAGTCGCTTTCAAACTTATCCGTAGAGGAGAACAGTGGCTCGCCGGTGACGATGTCCACATAGATGCCCTTTTCGAACTTGTCCCAGAGCTCGCCGGTAAAGGCGCGCTCCGTGCCGCTCTCCTGCGTGACGCGGTACTGCTCCGCCGTCAGCGTGTCCCGGATGGTCTCCGCTGCGGGCTTCCGGTAGTCGCCCGGATCGATGCGAAGCCTGGAGAACAGCTCCATCTCCGCCCGGGGGATGTGGCAATAGCCGTTGGGGTTCTTTTCTAAGTAGTTTTGGTGATATTCCTCGGCGGGATAGTAATTCTTCAGCGGACCGATCTCCACAAAGAATTTCTCGCTGCGGCCCCGCTCAATGTCCGCGATGCGCTCCACCGTTTCCCTGGCTTTGTCGTTGGTGTAGTAAACGCCGGTCTGGTACTGGCTGCCCCGGTCGTTACCCTGTCGGTTCTGCACCGTGGGGTCGATCACATAGAAGTAAGCCAGCAGCAGGGCATCCAGGCTCACCTGCTCAGGGTCATACTCCACCCGGACGGTCTCCCGGAAGCCGGTGTCGCCCTTGCAGACGGTCTGGTAGGTGGCGTCCGCCTCGCAGCTGCCGTTGGCGTAGCCGCTCTGGGCGTCGATGACGCCGGGGATGGACTGCATCAGCTGTTCCATGCCCCAGAAG
>OLZC01000414.1_pt1 | contig 15498 bp, 10 predicted proteins | sample 1644391 | NCBI WGS metagenome assembly OLZC01 (sample SAMEA103958140, study PRJEB25191) | human gut metagenome | biome: human-associated habitat [ENVO:00009003]; feature: intestine environment [ENVO:2100002]; material: feces | place: Germany | collected 2013/2015
CCCAGCCGCCCACGATGGGCGGGCTCTGCCTGATGGTGGGGGTGCTGGCTGCCGTGGGTGTAGGCTGGACCGCCGCCTGCGTGGCCGAACCGCAGCTGCTGGGCACGGAGGGCCTGCTCTCCACCCGGCTGCTCGTCGCCCTGTTCGGGGCGCTGCTGTTCGGCGGCGTCGGCCTGGCCGATGACCTGGCCCGCATCCGCCGCCGTGCCCCGCTGGGCCTGCGCCGGGGCACCCGCCTGCTGCTGGAAGCGGGGGCCGGTGCCGTGGTGCTCCTGCTGCTGAGGGCCAGCCGCTGCCTTGCCACCGGGCTGGCCCTGCCGAGCCTGGGCTATGTGGAGCTGGGCGTTCTGGCTCCGCTGGTCTGGGAAGCGGGCCTTGTGGCGCTGGCCGAGAGCGTCCGCATCGCGGACGGCATCGACGGCCTGTGCTGCGGCACCGCATTTGCGGCCCAGCTGGGCCTGATGCTCTGCATGACCATCCTCGGCTGGTTCCCGCTGGCCGTCTTCCCGGCGGCGCTGGCCGGTGCGCTGATGGCGTTCCTGCTCTGGAACTTCCCGCCCGCCCGGCTGCGGCTGGGCAGCGTGGGCAGCCTGTTTCTGGCTGGGGCACTGGGCTGTGCGCCGCTGTGCATCGGCTGGCCGGACCTTGCGCTCCCGCTGGGGCTGCCCTACTGGCTGGAGGGCGGCATGGTGGCGGTGCAGATCGCGGTCTATCAAACCACACATGGGAAAAAGCAGCTCTTCCGCACGGCCCCGCTCCACCGCTGGATGGAGGTGCGCGGCAACAGTGCGGTGCAGATCTTTTATACATTCTGCGTGCTCGCCCTGCTGGGCGCGGCGCTGGCCCTGCAATGGGCAAAAATCAGTTGAGGAGGTGTGCAGATGGCAACCATCCGCCGAAAAAAGCCGGAGCCGTTCGCGCTGCTGCAGCGGGACCCCGGCCCCTGGTCTCCCATTCTGCTCTACTGGCTGGCAACGCTGGGCATCATCATCGTATTCGGGCTGGTGATGCTGTTCAGCGCCAGCTATACCACAGGCTATCTCCGCTTTGGCGACAGCCTGCACTACATCAAATCCCAGGTGCTCTGCCTGGGGCTGGGCCTTGTGGCCATGTTTTTGTTCTCCTATGTAGACCACCGTCTGCTCCGCAGGCTGGTCTGGCCGGGGTATTTCCTTGTGCTGGCGCTGCTGGTGCTGGTGCTGTTCAGCACCCCGCTGAACGGCTGCAAGCGCTGGCTGCGCGTGGCCGGTATGACGGTGCAGGTCTCGGAGATCGCAAAGTTTGAGATGATCCTGCTCACGGCCCACATCGCGGCCAAAGCCCCCCGGCTGGAAAAACTGGACCCCAGCCGCAGCGGCCAGGTGCCGGTGGGGCCCTGGCTGCAGCAGCGGCTGGTGCGGGAGCTGCTCCTGCCGCTGCTCCCGCTGCTGCCGGTCATTCTGCTGCTCGTGATGGAGCCGCACATGTCCGGCATCGTGCTGACCACCGCCATGGTGGGCACCATCCTGCTGCTGGGCGGCAACGGCGGCGTCATCACCTGGGTGGGCGGTGCAGCCGGCATCTTTCTGCTGGAAACGATCTTGCAGCACATCGACTCCATCCCCTACTTGCAGAGCCGTCTGGACGGCTGGACGCAGGACCTGACCAAGATGACAGACCAGACCCTGCAAAGTCTGTACGCCATCGGCTCCGGCGGCGTGACGGGCCTGGGGCTTGGCAACAGCATCGAAAAGCAGCTCTGGCTGCCCGAAAGCACCAACGACTTCATCTTCAGCGTCGTCTGCGAGGAGCTGGGCTTTGCGGGGGCCGTGCTGGTCATCGTGCTGTTCGTGGTCTTCCTCGTGCAGGGGTTCTGGCTGGCCTTCCACGCCGAGAACCGCTTCTGCACGCTGGTGGGCATCGGCATCATGGCGCAGATCGCGTGGCAGGTGTTCTGCAACATCGCGGTCGTCACCAACACGCTGCCCAACACCGGCATTTCGCTGCCTTTCTTCTCCTCCGGCGGCACGAGCCTGATCTTGCTGCTGGCGGAGATGGGGGTCATGGTCAACATTGGCCGCAACGGTGAGCGCACCCGTCAGGAGCGCCGCCGCGCCCACGAGGAGCGGGAGGCCCGCCGCCGGGAAAAGACCATCGTGCTGGATACCGCGCGCAGGGCGCGGACCGAATCATAAGGAGGAACCAAGATGCGTGTTCTGATCGCTGCCGGCGGCACAGCCGGCCATATCAACCCCGCACTGGCCATTGCCGGTGCATTGAAAAAAGCAGACCCGACGGCCGAGATCCATTTTGCCGGCCGCAAAGAGGGGATGGAGTACCGTCTGGTGACCCAGGCGGGCTATCCCTTCCACCACATCGAGATCACAGGCTTCCAGCGGAAGCTCTCGCTGCACAACATCAAGCGGAATCTCATCACGCTGTGGAATCTGGCCCTCTCCGGCCCCACGGCCCGGAAGATGATGAAGGAGGTGCAGCCCGATCTGGTCATCGGCTGCGGCGGCTATGTGTCCGGCCCGGTGGTGCGCTGCGCCGCCAAAATGGGCATCAAGACCGCCCTGCATGAGCAGAACGCCTTCCCCGGCGTGACCAACAAGCTGCTGGCCCCGGATGTGGACATCGTGTTCGCCGCTGTGCCCGCTGCCGTGGAAAAGCTGGGTGCCCCCGAAAAGACCCGCGTGGTGGGCAACCCCGTGCGTCCGGAGGTGTTCGCCCAGGCCGGGAACCGTGACGCCATCCGCGCCGAACTGGGGGCAGGGGACCGCACGGTCATCCTGTCGTTCGGCGGCAGTCTGGGAGCACGGCGGGTCAATGAGGTCGTGGCCGACCTCTGCGCCTGGGAGCAGAAAAATCAGAAGCCGGTGCTGCACCTGCATGCCACCGGCCAGTACGGCGTGGAGCTGTTCCAAAATCTGGAAAAAGAGAAGGGCTTTGCCCCCGGCGACAGCCTTGTCGTGAAGGAATACATCAACAACATGCCGGAGCTGCTGGCCGCGGCAGACCTCGTCATCAGCCGCGCCGGTGCCCTGACGCTGGCCGAGCTGGAGGCTGTGGGCCGCGCTGCGATCCTTATCCCCAGCCCCAATGTGGCCGAGAACCACCAGTATTACAACGCCATGGAGCTGCAAAAAGCCGGGGCTGCGGTGGTCATTGAGGAAAAAGACCTGACCGGCGAAGCACTCGTGGCCACTGTGGCCGACCTGCTGGCCGAGCCGGGCAAGCTGGCGCAGATGGGCCAGAACGCCCGGAAGCTCTCGGTGGACGACAGCCTGGACCGCATCGCCAATGCCCTGCTCCGGCTGGTCAAGACCCCGTAACAGAACGTGAAATCCAAAGGAAAGGAGGTGCGGCCCAATGGCAGACCGACCCCAGAACCGGAAGAAAAATGGGAAGCGCCGCCCGGTCTACGATCAGGCGCGGGACACCCGGCCCAGCCGCCCGGCAGACCGGAGCAATGTGGGTTATCCAAGCTCCACGACGCCCGGCAGACACCCGGTGACAAACCCGAACTATGACCCCGATGCGCCCCGGCCCAACCGCTATGCGGCGCGGGATACCGGCTCCGGCAGCTACCCGGACAACAGCATCCAGTTCCCCACCGGAGGCCGCCCCGCCCAGAAGCAGAACCCCTCCCGGAACCGGGCACCAAATGCGCCGCGCCAGAACCAGCGGAGAACGAGCGCGCCGCAGAGCCAGCGGCCCCGCAATGGGAAGGCCCGGCCTCAGAACCCGAACGCCCGGCGCCCGGCCAGCGGCCAGCGGCTCCGCCCCACGCAGGCGAACCTGCGGGACCCCGCCCGCCGGGAAGGAAAAAAGAAACGGAAGATGACCCGCAAGGCTCTCCGACGCCGCAGAGCCATCCAGCGCCTGACCGCGCTGGCCATGCTGCTCTGCGTCATCGCGGCAGGCATCTATTTGACGGTCACTATGCTGTTCAAGATCAACACCATTGAGGTGCGGACGGCGGACGGTGTGGTGAGCGAAGCGGGCGGCTACTCCAGCGAGCAGATCCTGCAGGCGCTGGGCGTCCAGAAAGAAGAAAACATCTTCAGCTTTGACCCCGCTGCCAAAGCCGCTGCGCTGGAAAAGGTCTTCCCCATGCTGGAGGACATCCGGGTGGAGCGGGACTACCCCAGCACCGTGGTCGTGCGGGTGGCGGAAGCCCAGCCCGCCTACGCCATGCAGACGGCAAAGGGCTGGCTGACCCTCTCGGCCGGGCTGAAGATCCTGGCGGCAGACTCCGCCCAGCCCACCGGCCTGCCCACGCTGTACGGCGGAGAGCCGGTCTTCTCGGACCCCGGCGAGCAGCTGTGCTTCGAGGAGGAAACACCGGCAGACAGCAGCACCGCTTCAGAGAGTGCCTCCGACGCGGCCAGCGCCTCCGCTGCCGTGGAAGAGGAGGCGGGCGACAAGCGGCTGGAGGCTCTCAGCACCCTGCTGACGGCGCTGGATACCGCCGGGATGCGCGGGGATGTCACCCGCATCGAGTTTGCCGACCCGGAGGAGATGGCGTTCCTGTATCAGGACCGCATCAGCGTCCGGCTGGGCACCCTGAACGAACTGGACTACAAGCTCAAGCTGGCCCGGCATGTGCTGCTCAATGAGGACGGCAAGGGCTGTGCGGCTACCGACACCGGTACGCTGGACTTCACCCACATCAGCATGTCCAGCACCCGCAAGTTCACCTTTGCGCAGGGCGAGCCGGAGCTGCCGTCCGGCTATGTCGTGCCGGAGCCGACGACACCGGAGGAGGCCCCGGCAGAGGAAACGGCGGACAGCACCGCAGAGGGTGCCGCCGATGAAGCAGCGCCCCCGGCGGACGCCGCTGCACAGCCTGCGGACGATGCCCAGGCTCCGACCACAGAGACAGACCCGGCCCCCGCCGCACAGGATACGGCAGGCACCGGGGCTGCAAACTGAAAAAGCGAGGTTCATGTATGAAACTGGAACAATTGATGGAAGGCGTTCCCTTTGCCCTTGTGCAGGGCAGTCTGGAGACCGAAGTGACCGATATCATCTACGACAGCCGCAAGGCAGCCGAGGGCATGGCCTTCGTCTGCATCGTGGGCACCCAGCGTGACAGCCACGACTTTGCGGCCGACTGCGCCGCCAAAGGCGTGAGCGTGCTGGTCATCCAGCATGACATCGACCTGTCTGCCATGCCGGACGTGACCGTGGTGAAAGTGGAGAACAGCCGCTATGCCATGGCGCTGATGAGCTGCAATCTCTTCGGCAACCCAGCCCGGCAGATGACCGTGATCGGCGTCACCGGCACCAAGGGCAAGACCACCACCACCCACATGATCAAGAGCGTGCTGGAAGCCGCCGGCAAAAAGGTGGGCATGATCGGCACCAACGGCATCTATTTCATGGGCCGCCATCAGGAGACCGCAAACACCACCCCCGAAAGCTACGAGCTGCAAAAGACCTTCCGCCAGTTCGTGGATGCAGGCTGTGATGTGGCGCTGATGGAGGTGTCCAGCCAGGGCCTGATGATGGACCGTGTGGCAGGCATCCACTACGACGTCGGCGTTTTCACCAACCTTTCGCCGGACCACATCGGCCCCGGCGAGCACAAGACCTTTGAGGAGTACCGCAGCTGGAAGGGCCAGCTGTTCAAGCGGTGCGACGTCGGCGTCGTGAACATCGACGACGAGAACACTGAGGCCCTGCTGGAAGGCCACACCTGCAAGCTGGTGACCTATGGCCGCAGCGAGAAGGCCGACTACCGCGCCGAGGGCTGCGAGCTGCTGCGCACCCACGATTTTCTGGGCGTTGCCTTCCACGTTACCGGCAAGGACGAGATGGACGTCAAGGTGAATATGCCCGGCGAGTTCAGCGTGTACAACGCGCTGGCTGCGCTGGCCGTGGGCAAGGTGCTGGGCCTGCCCGATGCCGCCATCCACGAGGGTCTGGGCAAGTGCGTGGTCAAGGGCCGCGTGGAGCTGGTGCCCATCAGCAAAAAGTTCACCATCCTGCTGGACTACGCCCACAACGAAGTCTCCACCGAGAGCCTGCTCACCACTCTGCGGGCCTACAAGCCCCACCGTCTGGTGGTGGTGTTCGGCTGCGGCGGCAACCGCTCCAAGCTGCGCCGCTACGGCATGGGCGAGACCTGCGCCAAAATGGCCGATTTCTCCATCCTCACCGAGGACAACAACCGCTTCGAAAAGGTCGAGGACATCCTCGCCGATATCCGGGTGGGCATGAACAAGGGCAACCCGGACGCCAAATTCGTGGAGATCCCCGACCGGCTGGATGCACTGCATTACGCCGTGGACCACGCCCAGGAGGGCGACCTGATCGCCGTCATCGGCAAGGGCCACGAGACCTACCGCGACCGGATGGGCGTCAAGACCCCGTTCCTGGAGCGGGAACTGCTGGAAGAATACGCCCAACAGATCGGGCTGGAATAAGCAGACATAAAAAATACGGAGCATCGCTGCAGCGATGCTCCGTATTTTTTTTATGCTCAGTTCTCGGCCAGGTTGCCGGTGTAGAGCTGGTAATACTTGCCCTTCTTGGCAATCAGCTCATCGTGGCTGCCACGCTCGATGATGCGGCCCTGCTCCAGAACCACGATGCAGTCTGCATTGCGGACGGTGGACAGGCGGTGAGCGATGACGAAGGAGGTGCGGCCATACATCAGGCCGTCCATGCCGCGCTGGACCAGTGCCTCGGTGCGGGTATCGATGGAGGAGGTGGCCTCATCCAGAATCAGCACCGGCGGGTCTGCGACCGCCGCGCGGGCGATGGCCAGCAGCTGGCGCTGGCCCTGCGAGAGGTTGGCACCGTCGTTGGTCAGCATGGTGTTGTAGCCATCGGGCAGGCGCTTGATGAAGCCGTCGGCATTGGCCAGACGGGCAGCGGCGATGCACTCTTCATCGCTGGCTTCCAGACGGCCGTAGCGGATGTTCTCCATGACCGTGCCGGTGAACAGGTGGGTGTCCTGCAGCACGATGCCGAGAGAGCGGCGGAGGTCGTCCTTTTTGATCTTGGAGATGTTGATGCCGTCGTAGCGGATCTTGCCATCCGAGATGTCGTAGAAGCGGTTGATGAGGTTGGTGATGGTCGTCTTGCCGGCACCGGTGGAGCCGACGAAGGCGATCTTCTGGCCGGGGCGGCCATAGAGGTTGATGTTGTGGAGGACGGTCTTCTCCGGCATATAGCCGAAATCGACATCGGTGAAGGTGATGTCGCCTGCCAGCTTGTGGTAGGTGGTGGTGCCGTCGTGGTGGGGGTGCTTCCAGGCCCAGAGGCCGGTGCGGTCGGTGGTCTCGACCAGCTGGTCGTTCGCATCGTATTTGGCGTTGACGAGGGTGACGTAGCCCTCATCGGTCTCGCTGGTCTCGTCCATCATCTTGAAGATGCGCTCGGCACCGGCCAGAGCCATGATGATGCTGTTGGCCTGCATGGACACCTGGCTGATGGGCATGTTGAAGCTCTTGTTCAGGGAGAGGAAGGCCATGACGGTACCCAGCGTCATGCCGCCGACATTGCCGACGGCCATGGCAGCGCCCACCAGAGCGCAGACCGCGTAGCTGATGTTGCCCAGCTGCGCCGTGACGGGCATGATGATGTTGGCGTAGCTGTTGGCCTGCTTGGCACTGTCCTTCAGCTTGTCGTTCAGCGCACGGAAGCCGTCCAGCGTCTTCTGCTCGTGGGTGAAGACCTTGACGACCTTCTGGCCCTCCATCATCTCTTCAATGTAGCCGTTCACCTTGCCCAGGTCTTTCTGCTGGGCGATGAAGTACTTACCGCTCATGGAGGTGATCTTCTTGGTGCAGAAGAGCATCAGAGCCACCATGCACAGGGTCACGATCGTGAGCTGCCAGCTCATCAGCACCATGCTGGTGAGGACGGAAACGATGGTGATGGCGCTGGACGTCAGCTGCGGGATGCTCTGGCTGAGCATCTGGCGCAGGGTATCGACGTCGTTGGTGTACACGGACATGATGTCGCCGTGGGGGTGCTGGTCAAAATACCGGATGGGCAGGCTCTCCATGTGGGTGAAGAGCTTGGTGCGCAGGTTGCGCAGGGTGCCCTGGGTCACGTTGACCATGATGCGGGAATTGAGCCACGCAGCCAGAACGCCGACGGCGTAAACGCAGCCGATGCGGCCCAGTGCTGCGGCCAGCGGGCCGAAATCGGGGGTGGCCTGCTGGGTCATGGGCACGATGTAATCATCAATGAGGGTCTTGAGGAAGAGGCTGGCCTGCACATTGGCCAGCGCGCTGACCACGATGCACACCAGAACGAAGATGCAATGGGGCAGATAGTGCTGGAACACTTCGTCCATGATCCGCTTGAGCAGCAGACCCGGATTTTCGACCTTGGGCCGGGGCTGGCCTGCGCCGCGCGGGCCGGGGCCGCGAACTTCTTTCACCTGTGCCATTACTGCTCACCTCCCTGTTTGTCGAAGTCGCCGCTGCCCTGGGTCTGGCTGTTGTAGACTTCCTGATAGATGGTATTGGTCTTCAGCAGCTCCTCGTGGGTGCCCAGGCCGTTGATCTGGCCGTTGTCCAGCACCAGGATGCGGTCGGCATCCTGCACGGAGGAGATGCGCTGTGCGATGATGATCTTGGTGGTGCCGGGGATCTCTTCCCGGAACGCCTTGCGAATCTTGGCGTCGGTGGCGGTATCCACGGCGCTGGTAGAGTCGTCCAGGATCAGCACCTTGGGCTTGCGCAGCAGGGCGCGGGCGATGGTCAGGCGCTGCTTCTGGCCGCCGGAAACGTTCGAGCCGCCCTGCTCGATCCAGGTATTGTACTTGTCGGGGAAACGCTCGATGAATTCATCGGCGCAGGCCAGTTTGGCCACCCGGATGCACTCTTCCTCGCTGGCGTTCTCATCGCCCCAGCGCAGGTTGTCGAGGATGGTGCCGGAGAACAGGACATTCTTTTGCAGCACCATCGAGACCTCGCGGCGGAGCACGTCGAGGTTGTAATCGCGGACATCCACGCCGCCGACCTTGACCGAGCCGGTCTCCGGGTCGTACAGGCGGGGGATGAGCTGCACCAGACTGGACTTTGCGCTGCCGGTGCCGCCGATGATGCCCAGCGTCTCGCCGGGCCGGATGGTGAAGGTGATGTCGTTCAGGACAGGCTGGCCGGAACCATGCTTGTACTTGAAGGTGACATGGTCGAACGCGATGCTGCCGTCGGCCACGGTGTCCACCGGAGCCTTGGGGGCGGGCAGGTCGGTGGTCTCGTCCAGCACTTCCACGATACGCTTGGCGGAAGCGGCGGACATGGAGATCATGACGAAGGCCATGCTCAGCATCATCAGGGCCATCAGGATGTTCATGATGTAGCCGAACAGGGCGTTCAGCTGGCCGGTGGTGATGAATCCGTTCAGCACGTAGTGGGCACCAAACCAGCTCAGGGCGATGTTGCAGCCGTAAACGGAGACCAGCATGGCGGGGTTGTTGAAGCTCAGGCGGCTCTCGGCGCTGACGAACTGCTTGTACAGGCTCTCGCAGGCGGCGGTGTATTTTTCGTTCTCAAAGCCCTCGCGCACAAAGCTTTTGACCACGCGGATGGCAGAGACGTTCTCCTGCACCGAGGCGTTCAGATTGTCGTAGTTCTTGAACACGCGGTCAAAGATCTTGAAGGTGGGGATCATGATGGAGGCCAGCACCGCCACCAGGAAGACGATGGCCACCACGAACACCAGCGACAACGTGCCGCTGATGGCGGAAGCCATGAGAAGCGCGAAGACCAGATGCACCGGGGCGCGCACACACATGCGCTCGATCATCTGGAAGGCGTTCTGCACGTTGGTCACGTCGGTGGTCATGCGGGTGACCAGACCGGCCGTGGAGTATTTGTCGATGTTGGAGAAGGAAAAATGCTGGATGTTCTCATACATCGCGTCGCGCAGGTTGCCGGCAAGGCCGGTGGAAGCCTCGGCGGCAAATTTGCCGGCCAGCACACCCAGCAGCAGCGCAATGGCGGCCACCAGGAAGGTGAGCAGACCGTATTTGATGACGGCGTTCATGTCGCCCTTTTCAATGCCCTGGTCGATGATAAAGGCCATGATGGTGGGCAGCAGAACGTCCATGAACGCTTCCAATGCGGAAAAGATCGGTGTCAGGATCGCGGCGCGTTTGTACTCGCCCAGATGTGACACTAATTTTTTGATCATCTGGTAATCCTCCTGTTTTTTACTTTTTTGTTTGACAAAGAACAATTCTATACAAAACAATTTAATTGTCAATGCGTTTTTGCAAAGTTCCTGAAAAAGTCATGAAACTCTCAAAAATCGTACGATTCGCGGGGTCACTGCAGGCCCTTGCGCAGCTTGTTCAGCAGGCGGAGCAGCTCGGCGTTCTCCTCCGGGGTGAGCAGGCTCTCCACAAATTCGTCGGTCTGGTGCAGGGACTGCATGGTCTTTTCGTGGATGCAGGCTCCCTTTTCGGTCAGCACCAGGCGCTTGAGCCGGGCGTCCTGCGGTACGCTCTGACGCTCGATGTAGCCTTTGCGCTCCATGAGCTGCAAAATATTGGTCACAGTGGAGCGGGTGATGGAGAACTCCCGCTCGATGTCCCGCTGATAGACGGGTTCGTCCCTGTGCCAGAACAGGTAGCTCAGGATCCACTCGTGCATCGGGGTCACATCCTCGACCTCATTTTCGCGGTGGAACTGGTTGATCTTGCGGAAGATCAGGTTGTTGACCCGGCGCATCTGCGCCGGAATGACCTGCGGCGGCTCCCAGGGGGGCGTCACCGGCGGGCAGCTGGAGTTGATTTCGTCACACATGATGGTTCGTCCTTTGAATTGTTGGATGGATGATTGTTTTGAATAAAACTGTTTGATACGATACCATTCTAACCATTGCATCCCGGAATGTCAAGAGCGTTTATAAAAAAATAAACCCCTCTCCGTCTCGCCGTGCGCCAGCGCTTCCAAAGGGGAAACTGCATGGCAAGGCAAGAGCGGAGAGGGGTTCCGTTACGTTTCAGCCTGTGCTTTTTCGATCCATTCGCGGATGACGTCGGGGCGGTCGGTGACAAAGCAGTCCGGGCCGAGAGGCACCAGAGAGCGGACGACATCCTCGGTGTTGACGGTCCAGAACGCGGCCTTGCAGCCGGCGTCGTGGAGCTGGTTGACCACCTCCGGGTTGGCGAAGGCGGTGTGGTACTCGCAGCTGACCAGCTCCACCGGGAAACCCAGCGTCCGGACATAGGCGGCGGGGTCTGCCTGCGCGGACAGGGTGGCGAGGATCTGCCGGACCGACATCTGCGGGTAAAGAGCCGCGATGAGGGTCAGCTTGTCCGAAATAACACTGGAGACCATGCCCACCTGTTTTTTCAGGGCGGGGCAGTTCTCCTCGTCCAGCGGCTCGTCCATGCTGTTGACAAGGCCCAGGTCCTGCCAGATCACCGGCGGCGGGAGCATCATGCTGAGCAGGTCGCCCAGGGTCAGGACGCCGATGCGCAGTTCCGGCATCAGCGCCTTGGCCTGCTGAAGCAGGTCGTGACGGAACGAGACGAGGAGCAGCCGGTCTGCGATGCCGGAAGCGCGGATGCAGTCCACGACATGGGGCACGAAGTCCAGGTCGGGGAGGATGGGGGCTTTTAGTTCCAGCTGGACGGTGCAGCCCTCCATTTCTTTGCAGCAGGCCAGCGCTTCGTCCAGAGTGGCCAGTCTCTCGGTGGTGAGGCTGACGCCGTTCCATTTGGTCAGGTCGATGGAGCGCAGCTCACCGACGGTCAGGTCGTAGATCTTGGCGGAGAGCTCGGTGCCGATGTCGATGAGGTAGTCGTGGTGGATGATGAGGCCATGGTCGCGGGTCTGCTGGACGTCCATCTCAACGCCGTCGGCACCGAGGTCGATGGCGTTGCGGAAGGCGGACAGGGTGTTTTCGGGGGCAAGGTAGGTTGACCCACGGTGTGCAATGATCTCAGGCAAGGTCTTCACCATCGGTCGCAATGACCTTTTGATACCAGTAGAAGCTGTCCTTCCGGCTGCGGGTCAGGGTGCCGTTTCCGGCGTTGTCCTTGTCTACATAAATGAAGCCGTAGCGCTTCTTCATCTCACCGGTGGAGGCGGAGACAAGGTCGATGGGGCCCCAGGTGGTGTAGCCCAGCAGGGGCAGGCCGTCCTCGTTGATGGCCTTTTCCATCTGCTCGATGTGGGCGCGCAGATAGTCGATGCGGTAGCTGTCGTGGATGGAACCGTCCGGTTCCACCGTGTCCACCGCGCCCAGACCGTTCTCCACGATGAACAGCGGCTTCTGGTAGCGGTCGTAGAGGGCGTTCATGGTGATGCGCAGGCCCACCGGGTCGATGGGCCAGCCCCACGCACTGGCCTTGAGGTAGGGGTTTCGGGTCGCCGCGCCGAGGGCGTTGCCGTCGGCCTGCTCCAACAGCTCCGGGTCCACTGTGATGCAGCGGCTGGAATAGTAGCTGAAGGAGATGAAGTCCACGGTGCCCTCGCGCAGGGTCTGGTCATCGTCCGGCTCGGTGCGCAGCTGGATGCCAGCCCGCTCCATCCGCTTTTTGGCCCAGACCGGGTAGGCACCGCGGGACTGGACGTCGATGAAGAAGTAATTGTCGCGGTCGGCTTCGGCAGCGGCCTGCACATCCGCCGGGGCGCAGGTGCGGGGGTAGAACTCGCCTGCGGCCAGCATACAGCCCACCATGCAGCCGGGCATGATCTCGTGCGCCAGCTGAACGGCTTTTGCGCTGGCCACCAGCTCGTGATGAGCGGCCTGATACTTGGCCTGTTCGACGTTCTCACCGGGCTCAAACAGCAGGCCTGCCCCCATGAAGGGCATGTGCAGCAGCATGTTGATCTCGTTGAAGGTCAGCCAGTATTTTACCTTATCTTTATAGCGGCGGAAGATGATGTCGCAGTAGTGGACGTAGGCATCCACCATCCGGCGGTCTTTCCAGCCGCCATACTTCTGAATGAGCGCGATGGGCGCATCGAAGTGGCAGATGGTGACCAGCGGTTCGATGCCGTACTTGCGGCACTCATCGAACAGCGCATCGTAGAAGGCCAGCCCCTCTTCGTTGGGCTCGGCATCGTCGCCGTGGGGCAGGATGCGGGTCCACGCGATGGACAGGCGGTAGCACCGGAAGCCCATCTCAGCGAAGAGGGCGATGTCCTCCTTGAAGTGGTGGTACATGTCGATGGCTTCGTGCGAGGGATAGTAGTGCTGGTCATCGCATTCCAGCATCTTCAGCTTGCCGAACATCACCGGGAAGCGGTCCTCGCCAAAGGGAACGACATCCACATTGGCCAGTCCGCGCCCGCCTTCGTTATAGGCACCCTCGCACTGGTTGGCGGCGGTGGCACCGCCCCATAAAAAGTCTTTCGGGAATCTGCCCATAAAAAATACCTCCTGCTCAAAAATTCTGCTGCCTTCATTTTATCATGTTCCGTGAGGGCATTCAAGGACGAAAGTATGACTATTTCCGTCATTTTGACGAAAATCGAGCGTGATTTTTTGCAGTTTTCACGAGAAAATCTGAAAAACCGGAAGATTTTCCTTCCATTCTGTTTCTTCCCAACGGACAAAAAATATGATAGACTGGATACGTAAGAAAAAGCCGTTCGGCCTGTTCGCACAGGGGAATGGCTCCTCTGTGCGCGCTCTGCCGCATGGCCGGAGCGGCCGCACAAAGGAAACAGTAGAACATCGAAATAAGGAAAATGGAGTGTTTTGCGATGAAGGAGTTCCAGCCTATCAAAGAAGGAAAGGTCCGCGAGATCTATGACAACGGCGACAGCCTGATCATGGTCGCAACGGATCGCATTTCCGCATTCGACGTGATCCTGAAAAATAAAGTGACCAACAAGGGCAAGGTGCTGACCCAGATGAGCAAGTTCTGGTTCGACTACACCCGCGATGTGCTGCCCAACCACATGCTGAGCGTGGACACGAAGGATATGCCGGAGTTCTTCCAGCAGCCCCAGTTCGAGGGCAAGTGCATGAAGTGCCGCAAGCTGACCATGCTGCCCATCGAGTGCATCGTGCGCGGCTACATCACCGGCAGCGGCTGGGCCAGCTACCAGAAGACCGGCAAGGTCTGCGGCATCCAGCTGCCGGAGGGCCTGCAGGAGTCTGAGAAGCTGCCGGAGCCTATCTACACCCCCTCCACCAAGGCGGAGATCGGCGACCACGACGAGAACATCTCCTACGAGCAGAGCATCACCGTGCTGGAAAAGCAGTTCCCCGGCCACGGTCTGGAGTACGCTACCAAGCTGCGCGACTACACCATCGCTCTGTACAAGAAGTGCGCCGAGTACGCACTTTCCCGCGGCATCATCATTGCCGACACCAAGTTCGAGTTTGGTCTGGACGAGGACGGCAACGTGGTGCTGGGCGACGAGATGCTGACCCCCGATTCCTCCCGTTTCTGGCCGCTGGAAGGCTATGAGGCAGGCCACGGCCAGCCCTCTTTTGACAAGCAGTTCGTCCGCAACTGGCTCAAGGCCAACCCGGACAGCAACTACGACCTGCCCCAGGACGTCATCGACAAGACCATCGAGAAATACCTCGAAGCCTATGAGATGCTGACGGGCAAAAAGCTCTGATCGCTGACATTCGATCAAATATTAGAACGGTGCCCTGCTTTTTCGGCAGGGCACTTTTTTTATTTGCAAACTTTTTGTGAATTTCCGTGGAGCAGGGGCCTGCGCTCTTGACATCATAGAGGGTTTGGAATATAATTTTAGCAGTCGAACTGATAGAGTGCTAAAAACGAAATAGCATATCCGATAAACGACTGCTAAATCAACATCCGGTACGAATGGAGGTCGATTCTATGAATACCAATCAATATACCCAGAAGACGCTGGAAGCGCTGCAGGCTGCTCAGCAGCTGGCCGTGGAGTACCAGCACAATGCACTGGAGCCGGAACACCTGCTGCACGCACTGGCATCGCAGGAGCAGGGGCTTATCCCGCAGCTGCTCCAGAAGCTGAACGTAGATCCCGGCAGCTTTGCCGCCGCAGTGGCCGAAAAGCTCTCGGCACTGCCCCGTGTGTCCGGCTCCGGCCGTGACCCGGACAAGGTCTATATCTCGCAGGCCACCGATAAGGTCATGAGCGCCGCTGCCCGCGAGGCCAAGGCGATGAAGGACGAATACGTCAGTGTCGAGCATGTGTTCCTCGGCCTGCTGGACGAGCAGACCCAGAACACCGCAGACCTGTTCCGCGCGTTCAACATCCGGAAAGATGCCTTCTTACAGCAGCTGACGGCCGTGCGCGGCAACCAGCGCGTGACCAATGACAACCCGGAGGATACCTACAACGCCCTGCAAAAATACGGTCAGGATCTGGTAGACCTGGCCCGCAAGCAGAAGCTGGACCCCGTCATCGGGCGGGATCAGGAGATCCGCAACGTCATCCGCATCCTGTCCCGTAAGACGAAGAACAACCCCTGCCTGATCGGTGAGCCGGGCGTCGGCAAGACGGCCATCGCCGAGGGCCTGGCCGAACGGATCGTGCGCGGCGATGTGCCTGAAAACCTGAAAGACCGCACCGTGTT
>OLZC01000415.1_pt1 | contig 15478 bp, 10 predicted proteins | sample 1644391 | NCBI WGS metagenome assembly OLZC01 (sample SAMEA103958140, study PRJEB25191) | human gut metagenome | biome: human-associated habitat [ENVO:00009003]; feature: intestine environment [ENVO:2100002]; material: feces | place: Germany | collected 2013/2015
TCCCCGTGCGCCGGTCGCCTTAACATATTATTAAAAGATACAATGCAATCCACACTTACTGCGCTGCATCAGGAGCTACATACGAGTATGCATTGGACATCTTTGCAGCATTGTTTGTCAGAGTGACAGCCTCTCTGTAGTAGGCAACAACAGGAGTGCCCTTATCCACAGCGTTGAACAGCTGCTCTGCAAAAGCAGGCGGCACATTGATACATCCGTGTGAGCCGGAGGTTTTGTAAATTGTTCCTCCGAAGGTATCACGCCAGCTGGCATCATGGATACCTATATTGTAGGCAAACGGCATGAAATAGCTGACAGGAGAAGAGTAACCCTCACCGACAAGAGTAGCATTTCTCTGCTTGTAAACAATCTTGTATACACCATCTACGGAACCATTCTGACGGGCGAGATTACCTGATACGAAATCAGACTCCATCTGGAGAGCACCATCCTTGTAATACCACATGTGCTGCTTTGTGTAGTCAATCTCTATGTATGTATTACCTATGTCGTCGGCGCCTCGGTAGAGAGCAGTTTGCTCGTAAACAGGCTCTCTTTCCACTGGCTTGCCTCCCTCTAAATCGGAAAGAAGTTTGGCCTTCTCATTTTTCTTGCTGACTACCCATCCGTAGTCTCCACCACCTATTTCAATAGTGTCACCGGACGATGTCTTGAATGAGCGTTTGCGGCCGAAGGTATTGTACTTGGAAGCAAGCTGCTGGACATATTTAGTGACCTTGGCATCATCTATGCTCACGCTGCCGTCATCTGAGATGCTTAGCATATCAAGGATTTTGGCTGAGTCAAGCTTCTCGTCGGCACCTTCAATTTTGTAAGTGACGGTTGAAGCAGTGTATTTGTCGAGGGCTTCTTTTTCATTTTTGATTGTATCGCTTTCCTTTGTGATTTTTGGAGCTTCATAACAGTCATCACTTAAGCTAAGCTTTGGAAGCTCATTGTCCAGGGCATCCTTTACTTCGGCAAGGATGCTGTCATATATCGGCTTGCAGCCATTTTTCTCTTCAATCACATCGTATTTGCCGTCTTTTATCTCGATGTGGGCATCCTCCGGATTTTCAATGTAGTCATCACTGAAAATGTCAAGAGCCTTGAGCTTTTCCGCCAAAGCGGCATCGTCATATTTGGACGAACCCTTTAGAGTATAGTTTTGAGATTTGAAGAGACTGACAGGCCATGTAAAAGCATTCTGGCTTTTTAGGATTTGCTCCTCGTCACCGTTTGAGACATATTCATAGGAAAAATCAGGTCCCTTAAGTGAGAAGCTGTTGCCTTTTCTATCAGTGATTGTGAGCAGATAGTCGCGGCTTAGGGCTGTATTTTTTTCTATTGCCTCTTTTGCGGTTTTCCCTGCGTATTTTACAGAGTTAATCTTTGTGTTGAACAGATAGTGGCTGCTAAAATAAAAGGCAAAGCCAAGATAAACAGCCAAAATCACGCCAAGCACAACGGCGCAGGTTATAAGTACTTTTTTCTTCATGTAAATCGACCTCCTTGGAGATATGCTGTTGCTGCCCAAACCGGGGTGTAGGCGGCAGCTAAAATCAGTTACATTTGTGAAGATGTGACACATCCATATAGTCAGGCAGACCATTCTTGTAGGCTACAGCGGTTTCTCCCTGAATAAGTGGCTTTAAGTATTCGATAAGCTCAGGCTTCACATCATTGCCAGCATCATTGATCCACTCTCTTGGCACAGACTTGGCCTCGTTTGCGATATCCTTGATAGCAGAATATGTGTATTCTACCTGATAAGGATCATTTGAGATGCGCTTTAAGCATACCATTGATGCGGTCACACCCTCTGCTGCAATAGTGACACCCTTTTTACCCTGAGCAAAAGATTCCTCGATATCGGTTAATGATGCAAGATGTGAGGCACAGCGCTGGAGCACGTTTACCTCTACTGAGCGAACCTTGACACCGATGTTTTCTTTCACAATGAACTCAAGAGCCTTTCCGGCACCGCTTAGCTGCTGGTGTCCGAACTGGTCGCATGAGGCATTTGATGATGTAATGTATGAGCCGTCTGCGTCATGTATTCCTTCGGATACGGCAACTATTACATTGTTAGTGTGCGCAAGGGCTTCTTTTATATCGGCAACAAATTTGTCCTTGTCGAAATCCACCTCAGGCAGATAGATGAACTGAGGCGCTGTATTGTACTCATTACGTGCGAGAGCGGAAGCGGCAGTGAGCCATCCTGCGTCACGTCCCATGATTTCAACGATTGTTACACTCTTAACAGCATAGATAAAGGTATCATGGGCTATCTCAAGCATGCTTGATGCGATATATTTGGCGGCAGAGCCAAAGCCCGGAGTGTGGTCTGTCATGCACAGATCATTGTCGATGGTCTTTGGAATCCCTATAATTTTCACATCACTGTTGATTTTTTTTGCATAATCGGATAACTTTAATACGGTATCCATCGAATCATTTCCACCGATGTAAAAGAAAGCTTTTATAGAGAGCTTATCAAACTGGTGGAAGATGTATACATATGGTGAATCATCATCCTTGTAATCAGGGAGCTTGTGACGGCATGAGCCAAGATACATGGCAGGTGTGGTCTTGAGCTTTTCAAGATTAGCATCATCTGCAAAAATATCTGACAGATTGAGATAATTCTCATTTAATATGCCGAGTATTCCGTTTACGGCGCCATAGCAGATATCGTATTTCTCAGAGCTTTTTACTCCTGCGATGACTCCTGCAAGGCTTGCGTTGATTGCAACAGTTGGGCCGCCTGACTGGGCGACGATACAGTTTGACTGATTCATTGTAATCTCCTTATTGTGTATTTTAACTATTCTCTTCTGTAAGAATAGTTATGGTATAACTTTAAAATGACTAATGAAGGCGCATGGCATATGCACCGCATAATCATATAGATTGTAGTATCAAACATTATTTTTAGCAAGGGTTAAAATGAAAAATATGAATAAATACGAAAATTGCTTATTGTGTCCCAGAAAATGTGGCATAAACAGAAGCACCGGACAAACAGGCGTATGTGGCGTTTCGTCTGAAATAAAGGTGGCGCGAGCAGCACTTCATTACTGGGAGGAGCCGTGCATATCAGGAAAAAGAGGAAGTGGGGCAGTTTTTTTCTCAGGCTGCAGCCTGCACTGCGTGTTCTGCCAGAACAGGGAGATTTCTGACGGAAAAGAGGGAAAGGTAATCAGTAAAGAGCGGCTTAGTGATATCTTTATAGAACTGGCGGGCAAAGGCGCAAATAATATCAATCTGGTCACACCGGGGCAGTATATCCCTGATATAGTGTGGGCGGTAAACGATGCAAAAAGCCGTGGCATGAAGCTTCCTATTATATACAATACGAGCGGATATGAAAATGTGACAGAGCTAAAGCTGCTTGAGGGCATAGTGGATGTGTATCTTCCGGATTTTAAATATATGGACAGTACGCTTTCGGCAAGGTATTCAAGGGCAAAAGATTATCCGTCTGTCGCAAAGCAGGCGCTTTCAGAGATGGTCAGGCAGCAGCCGGATGTCGTGATTGACGATGCGACAGGACTCATACAAAAGGGAGTTATTGTGCGACAGCTTCTACTGCCGGGACATGTGAATGATGCAAAGGCTGTACTTAAGTACCTGTATGATACATATCATGATCACGTATATATAAGCATGATGAGCCAGTTTACGCCGATTGCACTAAAGGATTATCCTGAGATAAACCGCACAGTGACAAAGAGAGAGTATGAAAGACTTGTTAACTATGCCCTAGAAATAGGAATCACGAATGCATTTATACAGGAGGGGGACGTGGCAAAGGACAGCTTCATTCCGGCATTTGACTGTGAGGGGGTATGATATTTACCGTTTTTCTTAATAAAATAGTAAGAATTGGCAGGCAAAAATGACTGGATTTTGTGACACCGGTGTAGTACTATGGTTATGTGATATTTTTTAACTGTGAAGGTACTGAACAGTTACGATATTTTGTTATTACTCACATCCCGGTGTGACAGACGATAATGTTTTTAATCACACAGGATACATTATTCAATAGAGGATACATTGATGAAAAATATAGGAGAACAGCAGATAATAATTGAATGTCCGAATACTATCTTTCATCTATACATTGACAGTGAGGATGAGCTTTCAAAGGTTAAGGTGTTTATGAACAATATAAAGCATGTTGATTCGATAAGTCTGCATGATATATACAACTGGTGCAACAGACAGCATTTGCAGTACACGACGACATTTAATTATGACAGTAAAATGACCTGGACAGAAATGATAAAATCCTACATATTTTACTTCAGACAGAAGCTTAGATATGTAAATAATAGTGATAGGATGATAGAAACATGAGATACCCTGAATTTCTAAAGGATAGAGGAACAATAGGCTTTGTGGCGCCCTCGATGGGCTGTACAACAGAGCCGTACAGGAGTGCCTTTGACAATGCCATTAAAAGGTTTCACAGCATGGGTTATAAGACGATAGAGGGACCTAACTGCAGGTGCGACAGTGGCATAGGTATCAGCAATACACCTAAGAAGTGCGCAGAAGAGCTGAACGAGAGCTATGCTTCTGTTGACAGTGATGTGCTTATATCATGTGGTGGTGGCGAGCTGATGTGCGAGGTAGTGCCTTATATTGATTTTGAGCGCGTGAAGCAGTCAAAGCCGAAATGGTACATGGGCTATTCCGACAACACGAATTTCACATTTTTGGAGGCTACTATTGCAGATACAGCAGGTATTTACGGGCCGTGTGCGGGCAGCTTTGGCATGGAGGTGTGGCATGAGTCACTTACCGATGCATTTAATCTGCTTTGTGGCAGGAAGCTTTCATTTACCAATTACCCTATGTGGGAGAAGGAATCGATAAAGGATGAGAATGCTCCGTTTGTGGGCTACAACCTGACTGAAAAGTCGTGTATCAGCTCTATTCCTGCGGTGGCAAAGGAAAGCATGCTTACCATGAGAGGCAGGCTGCTTGGTGGCTGCATGGATTGTCTTATCAATCTGCTTGGTACATCGTTTGACCATGTAAGGGAATTTAATGAGCGCTACAGTGATGATGGTATCATATGGTTCCTTGAGGCTTGTGACCTTAATGTGATGGGCATGAGAAGGGCTATGTGGCAGATGAAAAATGCAGGATGGTTTTCAAATGTAAAGGGCTTTCTTATCGGACGCCCGGCGCACTTCGGAGAGGAAATGTTTGGAATAGACCACAGACAGGCGCTTTCATCACTGCTTAGAGATTTTAATGTGCCAATCATCATGGATCTGGATATAGGTCATATGTCGCCAATGATGCCTGTGGTATGCGGAAGCATGGCAGATGTCAGCTTCGACGGAAGCAGCTTTACAATTTCGTATGATATAGAGCAGTAGATTGGAGGAAAAATGATTAGATCAATAAAGAAAAAAGCAAAGAGTATTGTATGTAGCGTGCTTGCTGCGGTGACACTGTTTACGATGAATCCGGCAGTATTTGCAACAGAGACAGCTACGCAGACGGATACAGTTTCAAGTGTTGATGTATCAGGCAGTGACGCAGCTGATAAGAGTAACACAGACAGTACTGCAGACAGCACAACGACAGCCGGCAGTGAGACAAACGACAAGGTGACCATCAGCAATAATGATAAGCCATACTTAAGTCTTGGAGCAGACCTCACACCGGATCAGAGAGCGACAGTGCTTGGATTTATGGGAATCGAGCTCACTGATCTGGACAAATACGATGTGGTCTATGTAAATAATGATGAGGAGCACAAGTACCTCGATTCATACATCAGCAAGAGCGAGATTGGCACAAGGTCACTTTCCTCAGTACTCATTACAGAGGATAAAAAGGGTGCGGGTCTTAGTGTTTCCACGCACAATATCAATTACTGTACGGTAGGAATGTACAAGAATGCGCTTGCCACAGCAGGCATAGCTGATGCTAAAATCATAGTCGCAGGACCTTTCCCTATTTCCGGAACGGCAGCACTTGTAGGCACACTAAAGGCATACGAGGAGATGACAGGCAAGAAGCTTGACGACAAGGTGACAGACGCAGCGATGGATGAGCTTGTCACAACAGGAGAGCTCAACAAGAGCATTGACGGCGATTCGCAGGATATCGAGGCAATGATTGCAGACCTAAAGAAGCAGCTTGCCGATGGAAGGCTCAAGGATGAGAGCCAGATAAAGGATGCGATAAAGGAGGCTGCAAAGGATTACGACCTGAAGCTTTCTGATGATGATATTGCAAAGCTGACATCGCTTCTTATGAAGCTTAAGGATGCCAATATCGACTGGGATTCAGTCATTAACCAGGCACATGACTGGGCATCAAAGCTTGGCGATAAGATAAATGACCCGGGCTTCTGGGAAAAGATTGGTAACTTTTTCATGGATTTATGGGATAAGATAAAATCCCTGTTCAGCTAGAAAAAGCTACAGGAGACAGTAAGAAAAAGCAGAATATGAATCAGATAACTCCCTGAAACGTAAGCATGAGCTGCACGTTGAAGGGAGTTTTTATATTATGATTAAAGGGTCAAAAGGTATCATCGATGCATGCTTGCATGCAATTCGATTAATCATAAATGAGGGGCAAAATACCTTTTGACCCTCATATCAATAAAAAAATAATAAATTTCTGCCGAATACATTGATACAAAGGTCATATTCTATTATAATTAAATGGATAATGGATTAATGTAAACAATGCACATAAGAAAGAGGGGATTTGATGATAAAGATAAATAAATTTCTGGCAGCCTCTGTCGTAACATTGTCATTAGCTGCATGTGACCTGGCACCATACAGCAGCATAGCAGTCTATGCGGATCAGGCGGCTAAGGTTGTGTGTGATGAGAGATACTGGGTAGCGGCGAGAAGCGGACCGGGAACAGAGTATGAGCTGGAGCACAAGCTTTCAAACGGCAAGGATATTACTATTCTTGAGCAGACCACAGGTGCAGACGGCAAGGTGTGGTACAAGGCAAAGTACAATCTGGCAGCAAATAACGAGGAGTGTGTCAGCTATATAAGGTCTGATTTTGTATCAGCAGGTACAGCTGCATCAGACAATGCGCAGACAGGGGATGCTTCGGCAGACACCGGCAATGCGGATGCCATACAGCAGAATAATGAGGAGCAGCTTGCCATTGCAACCGCATCGGGAGCATATGCTACAGGTACGATTACAGGTGGCAATGTGTATGTCCGCAATGCAGCAGGCACATCCGGCACTACCAAGGTTGTCTCACTCAACTGGAACCATCAGGTTGACATAATTGGAGAGACCAGGGTAAACGGTGTGGTCTGGTATAATGTCAAGGGTACTTTAAACGGCAAGGCATTTACGGGCTGGACTATCAGTACATACATAAAGGTGACATACAATAATAGCGGAGACAATACTGATTTTGTCACGGCTATGAAGAATGCAGGCTTTACTGACAGCTATATTCCAAACCTTACAGCACTTCACAATAAGTATCCAAGCTGGACATTTGAGGCTGTAAATACAGGTTTGAATTGGGATACGGTGATTGAAAATGAAAGTGTAAACGGACTTAATCTGGTATCCAAATCAGCAGACAATTCCAAGAAATCCACAGCTGCCGGAGCATATAACTGGTCAACAAATACGTGGGTTGAGTACGAACCGGGATGGGTGTCAGCAAGCAGTGCCTATATTGCTTATCTCATGGATCCAAGGAATTTTCTTGATGAGACCAATATTTTTCAGTTTCAGAGTCTGGCATACAGTCCGAATGAGGCACTTGAAGGTGTCAAGTCCATAGTAAAAGGCACATTTATGGAGGGAACAAAGACCTATTCCAACAATGGTGAGAAAATTAATTATGCAAGCACATTCATGGATGTGGCAAAGAGCAGTGGAGTAAGTGCATACCATATAGCATCGCGTTTAAAGCAGGAGCAGGGACAAAAGGGAACGAGTCCTCTTATTTCGGGTACATATTCCGGATACGAAGGATATTATAATTATTTTAATTTTAATGCAACCGGAAACACGAAGGATAAGATTTATAAAAATGGTCTGTCTTTTGCCAAGAAGCAGGGCTGGAATACAAGAGTAAAGTCCATAAGCGGCGGAGCTGTAAAGGTGGGCAGCAATTATATAAATAAGGGTCAAAATACACTGTATTTTGAGAAGTTTAATGTAGTAAATACAAGCTCGCTGTATTTCCATCAGTACATGGGCAATGCCACAGCGGCTCTTACTGAGGGACAGAGTCTGGCTAAAGGATATTCAGACAAGAATCAGGCTTTTGTATTTAAAATACCTGTATACAACAATATGCCATCGTCAGCAGTGGGCTTCGATAAAGCTGGCGATACCAATAACTATCTGCAGTCGCTTGCGATAAGCGGTGTAACACTCACACCGGCCTTCAATGGAGCGACAACAAGCTATTCAGCAGTTGTTTCAAATGCTATAAGCTCAGTGACTGTTTCGGCAGATGCAGTTTCAGGAAACAGTGGTGTTTCAGGCACAGGAAGCTATTCGCTTGCTGTCGGAAATAATACAATTAAGGTAAATTGCAAGTCGCAAAGCGGTGATACAAGAACATACACTATCAATATAAACAGGCAGGCGGCATCTGCAAATAATGCAGGTGGCAATAATAATCAGAACAATAATAACCAAAATAATACAGATGTAAACATAACATCAGGTAAATACAGTATAGGTACTTATATTACAGGCATTGAGCCTGGAACCGGTGCAGCTGATTTTGTGAAGAATATAGCAGTATCAGCATCAGGTACTGTAAAGCTTCTGACAAGCTCAGGCTCAGAAAACAGCGGAAAGGTTGCAACTGGCAATAAAGTGGCTGTTTATGATGCTTCGGGTAACCTGAAAAAGACATATGATATTGTTGTATATGGAGATATCAATGGTGACGGTGCTGTAAATGCCCTTGATATGATTAAGCTCAACAGACATATTTTAGGAAAGGGAACACTCACAGGTGCTTATCTGGAGGCAGCTGATGCCAACAGAAAGGGCGATGGTGGAAATGCCCTTGATATGATAATCATGAACAGACACATACTGGGCAAATCAAAGATATCGCAGAATTAGAAATGTGAGGAAAATATGAAGAAATTATTTGGATGTATATTATCACTTGTTATGGCGGTGATGCTTGTTTTCACACCTGCCGAGCATGTATATGCGCAGGGACTTGGATTAAGTGTCAGCTCAAGCTCTGTAGCTGTTGGAAAAACAGTCAAGGTGACGGTTTCTATGCCGTCAGGATATTTTGGCACTGTAGTTATCTCAAGCTCCGACGAGGGAGTACTGAGTAACGGAGGGGATGGTGTAGCCAATATTGGTGACGCCGCAGGATATCCTACATCGCAGTCATTTTCGTTTACGGCGAAGGCCGTAGGAAGCTGCATTATAAAGGCATATTGTACAGTTGTAGGAGATGCAGAGGGCAACGATGCCGGAGGTACAATTACCGGTGCCAGCACGAAGGTGACGGTAACAAGTGCTTCATCAAACAATGATTCAAACAGCAACAAGGACAATTCTGGCAGCAATATCGGCAATGACAGCAATGCAAATAAAGATAATGAAAACAAAGAGGAAAAGAAATCCTCAAATGCATCTCTTGGTTCACTTGTTATCTCAGCAGGTACGCTTTCCCCTGAGTTTTCTGCTGCGACAAAGGATTACACAGCTACAGTAGATTACAGCTGTTCAAGCCTTGCGGTTACAGCAAATCCGGCTGATTCCAAGGCGAGTGTGACATCCGTCACAGGCAATGATTCACTTGAGGTTGGAGAGAACACAGTCAGCGTTGTTGTGACAGCAGAGGACGGCAGCACAAGCACATACAATATAGTTGTTACCAGAAGAGCCGAGGATGATCCGGAGAATGCAGATAAGCAGGATAACTGGAAGAAGTTCGATATAAATGGCACAGAGTGGACTATGGTAAATGACATTCCGGAGGATGTTGTTCCTGAAGGCTTTGAGCACTCAAAGACAGTGATTGACGGACTTGAATACAATACCCTTCATGGCACCTTTGGTGATATCACGCTTGTGTATTTACAGTCGGAAAGCGGCAATGGGCTTTTTGTATATGATGTAGCACAGAATGCAGCATATGAGTTTGTCCGTATCAATTCAGAGTCGCATTTTATAGTGGTTTTACTGCCTAAGGTGGATGATGTGCCTGATGGATATAATGAGATATCGCTCTCCATAGAGGGCAAGGGTGTGGCAACAGCCTACCAGACTAAAGTCGAAAAAAGCGATGATCAGACAAAGGATTTTTACCTCGTATACGCTATGAATGACAATGGTGAGAGTGGCTGGTACACATATGATAGCGTAGATGGCACATATATGAGAAATGAGCTCAGTACACCTACAGTGGCACAGGAGGAAAACGATACAACAAAGAGTGAGCTTGTCCCGGGAATTGCCAATAAATATCTTGTTTTAGCTGCAATACTGGTTCTTATTATCATTATTCTGGCATTACTTCTTCTGGTGGTTATTGTGAAAAATAAGAAGCGCACAGCTAATGAAGAAAATGATGAAGAAGACGATACAAAAGAGTTCGATATAGAGGAAAATGATATAGAAGCTAATGATGATGCTCAGGAATCTGCTGAAGAATCGCAGGTAGATGAGATTCAGGAACCGGCTGAAGAATCGCAGGTAGATGAAATCCGGGAACCGGCTGAGGAATCTGGCGAAGAGTCACAGATAGCTGAGATTTTAGAATCAGACGAAAATACGGAAAGTACAGAAGCATCTGATGCATCCTATGTCGGAAGAACCGTAGAAATTACACCTGATTCTAAGAAAGCTGTTGAGAATGAAAACTCTGAGTTTGATTTAAAAGACGATTCAAGGCAGGAAAACGTTTCTGACACAGAAAACGATGCTGATGAGGATGCTTTAAAGAATCAGCTTCAAATGGCACTTGATGGCTTTGTCAATGATGGAAATAAGCCGTCTGAGACTATAGACAGCAGTGCAAAGGATGACAATGAAGATGACAGCGAAGATGATGATTTGCAGTTCATCGACTTAAATTAGTGAATATGACTGGAGGATATGACTTGAAACCATATACAAGTAAGGCTAAAAAAGCAATAGATTTGGCTGTACGTATATCAAAGAAAATGAATTACAGCTATGTTGGAACAGAGCACATACTGGCTGGCCTTATAAAAGAGGGCACCGGTGTGGCAGCTGAGGTTCTAACAGCCTGCAATGTGGAATATGATAAGCTTATTTCGATGATTGAAGACCTGATTTCACCGGGGGATAACATCGAAGTGATGGACAGGGATGGCTATTCACCAAGGACACAGAGAGTATTGGAGCGTGCATCGGAGGAAGCCGATAGATTTGAGTGCAATGAGATAGGTACAGAACACTTGCTGATGGCTATAGTACTGCAGGGAGACTGTGCAGCTGCAAGACTTTTAAACACCATGGGTGTTAACAGTCAGAAGATGTTTATAGATATTCTTGGTGCGATGGGTGAGGATCCGTCTGCATACAGGGATCTGATGAAAAGCTACAGTACATCATACAATTCTGCGACTCCTGTATTAGATCAGTATTCCAGAGATTTGACAGATATGGCAGAGGCAGGGCTTCTTGACCATGTTATAGGCAGAAAAAAGGAGATGGAGCGCGTTATCCAGATACTTTGCCGCCGTGGCAAAAACAATCCATGTCTGATTGGAGAGCCGGGAGTGGGCAAGACCGCTATAGTAGAAGGACTTGCGCAGGATATAGTCAGTGGCAATGTTCCGGATATTCTTTTGGGTAAGAGACTGGTTTCCCTTGATATGTCCGGGCTTGTAGCCAAATCAAAGTATCGTGGTGAGTTTGAGGAGCGTATCAAGAAGGTGATAAGCGAGGTTTCAAATGCCAAAAATGTACTGCTTTTCATTGATGAGCTTCACACTATAATAGGTGCAGGAGGAGCAGAAGGCTCGTTAGATGCATCTAACATATTAAAGCCTGCGCTTGCCAGAGGCGAGGTACAGGTAATCGGCGCCACTACCATAGAGGAGTACCGCAAATACGTGGAAAAGGATGCTGCGCTTGAGCGCCGTTTCCAGCCGGTGATGGTTGAGGAGCCGGGTGCGGATGAGACAATAGAGATACTCACAGGATTAAAGGGACTCTATGAAAAGCATCATGGTGTCATCATAACAGATGAGGGTGTGAAAGCAGCAGTAAGCCTTTCTGCACGATATATAAATGACAGATTTTTACCTGATAAGGCGATAGACCTGATGGATGAAGCGGCAGCCAGGATAAGGCTTAAGAATCTGACATCATCTGACGAGCTGCTTGCACTGAAAAAAGAGATAACAGATAAGCAGAACCAATTGGAAAATGCTTTGTCGAAAGGAAATCTCGCAGCTGCCGGCGCGCTTATGTCAGAAAAGGAAGTGCTTGAAAATAAACAGCAGAAGCTTATCAGAAAGAACCGTCGCACAGGAGCCAAAAATCAGCCTGTAGTCGGCGAAAATGAGATAGCGGATGTAGTATCGGGATGGACAAAAATACCTGTAAATAAGCTTACAGAGTCAGAGGCAGGACGACTTGCAAAGCTTGAACAGATACTTCACAAGCGTGTAATAGGACAGGAGGAGGCTGTTTCTGCTGTCGCAAAGGCAGTCAGACGAGGCCGTGTTGGTTTAAAGGATCCTAAGAAGCCGATTGGCTCATTCCTGTTTTTGGGACCGACAGGAGTGGGTAAGACGGAGGTGTCAAAGGCGCTTGCTGAGGCTGTCTTTGGCAAAGAAGATGCCATGATACGTGTTGACATGTCAGAGTACATGGAAAAGCATAGTGTTTCAAAGATGATTGGTTCACCACCGGGATATGTGGGTCATGAGGAGGGCGGACAGCTCTCAGAGAAGGTCAGACGCAATCCTTTTTCTGTTATCCTGTTTGATGAGATAGAAAAAGCACATCCTGATGTGTTCAATATACTTTTACAGGTGCTTGATGATGGTAGAATCACTGATTCACAGGGGCGTACGGTTGATTTCAAGAATACAATAATCATCATGACATCAAATGCAGGAGCTTCTTCTATTATAGAGCCAAAGCGCCTTGGCTTTGGTGCAGGTGATGACGAAAAGCAGGATCACGAGCGTATGAAGAACAGTGTCATGGAGGAGGTCCGCCGTATATTTAAACCTGAGTTTTTGAACCGAATCGACGAGACTATTGTATTTAGAGCTCTCAACAAGGATGACATGAAGCATATAGTGACACTTCTTGTAAAGGAGCTTAAGAAACGCTGCAAAGAGCAGCTTGATATAGAGCTCACAGTGCGCGACAGCGCAAAAGCCTTTATCGTGGACAAAGCGTATGACAGAAAATATGGCGCAAGACCTCTTAAACGCAAGCTTCAGGAGGAGATTGAAGACCGTATGTCAGAGGATATTATTACCGGCAAAATTAAGCGCGGCAATAAGGTAATAATTTCTACGAAAAACAAACAAATTTCATTGACTGTTGAGTAGAATTGGATTTATAATTAATATATCAATATAGCTACGGGAGGATAAAAATGGCTGTAATAAGTGAATTAATCCGTACTGAGGAAAACGGAAAGCTCAGCTTCGGAGATTATACATTGGCTGCAAAGGCAAAGCTTGACAATTTTGAGAAGGATGGAGATATCTACAAGGTAAAGACTTTTAAGGAGATTACAAAGCTCGAAAGAAACGGACTCTTTGTATACGAGTCTGTTCCGGGAACAGCGGTTATGGATTTCGAGGAGACTGCTGATACAGTGACATTTACTGTGGAGGGACCTGAGGATGCTCAGATTACTCTTGGTCTTGAAGAGGAGACAGAGTACGAAATTGACATAGCTGGAGCTGTTGCAGGTACTATGAAGACAAATCTCGGCGGCAAGCTCAGCTTAAGCGTAGAGCTTGAGGGTGTTGATTCAGTCGATATCAAAGTATCAAGAAAATAGAGCATATTTTTAGCCCGGTGAAAGCCGGGCTTTTTGTATTTTATAAAGGAGAACAATATGGCAAAAGGAAAGACCTCTGTATTTTTCTGCCAGGAATGTGGTTATGAATCGGTAAAATGGATGGGACAGTGCCCGGCCTGTAAGGAATGGAATACATTTGTAGAGGAAACCGTAGATAAAAAGTCGATAAGTTCGTCGGGAAAAGTAAAAAAAGAATCAAAGGCGGCACAGGTTCTGCCTCTTTCGGCAGTAAAAAGCGAGAAAGAGGAGCGTATAGTGACAGGTATAGCCGAGTTTGACAGAGTACTTGGTGGAGGAATTGTGAGGGGGTCACTTGTGCTTGTGGGAGGAGATCCGGGTATAGGAAAATCCACGCTTCTACTTCAGGTATGCAGGGAACTTTCACAAAAAAAGGTGCCATTACTTTATGTGTCAGGTGAGGAATCCCTGCATCAGATAAAGATACGTGCCGACAGACTTGGTGATTTTACGGATTCGCTGGAGCTTTTATGTGAGACAAGTCTTGATATAGCAAAGGACGTGATTCAACGCAAAAAACCGGAGGTTGTTGTAATAGATTCCATCCAGACTATGTACAATGAGGAGATAGCGTCGGCACCGGGCAGTGTCTCACAGGTCAGGGAGACAACCGGAGTGCTTATGCAGCTTGCAAAGACTCTGGGTATTTCTGTTTTTATAGTAGGACATGTGACAAAGGATGGTGCGGTTGCGGGGCCGAGGACGTTGGAGCATATGGTTGATACTGTGCTTTATTTTGAGGGTGACAGGTATGAGTCGTACAGGATACTTAGAGGCGTTAAGAACAGATTTGGTTCGACAAATGAGATAGGCGTATTTGAAATGAAGGCGGAGGGGCTTGTTGAGGTGGAAAATCCGTCGGAGTATATGCTTAGCGGTAAGCCCGAGGGAGCATCAGGATCAATTGTCACATGTTCCATAGAGGGAAGCCGCCCGATACTTCTCGAGATACAGGCTCTTGTATGTCACAGTTTTTTTAATAATCCAAGGCGTACAGCAAATGGTACAGATTATAATAAAGTAAATCTACTAATGGCGGTCCTTGAAAAAAGAGCCAACCTGTCACTGTCAGACTGTGACGCTTATGTGAATATCGCAGGCGGTATAAGGATGAACGAACCGGCGATAGACCTTGGGATAGTGCTTGCAATCGCATCAAGCAAAAAGGATATTATAGTGCGTGAGGATACCATATGCTTTGGAGAGGTGGGCTTAAGCGGAGAGGTGCGCGGAGTTACCATGTCCGAGCAGCGTGTGGCGGAGGCAAAGAAGCTTGGCTTTAAAAAGTGTATTGTTCCCAAAGTGTGTCTTGCAGGAGTGTCGCATATTAATGGAATTGAGATTGTCGGTGTGGCAAATATCAAGGAAGCGATAGAGGCTGTCAGATAGTAATTGTGAGAATTGTATATAATAAACAGA
>OLZC01000416.1_pt1 | contig 15458 bp, 15 predicted proteins | sample 1644391 | NCBI WGS metagenome assembly OLZC01 (sample SAMEA103958140, study PRJEB25191) | human gut metagenome | biome: human-associated habitat [ENVO:00009003]; feature: intestine environment [ENVO:2100002]; material: feces | place: Germany | collected 2013/2015
TGTACTCCGTGTACTTGCAGGGGAAGCCCACAAACTGGATATCCTGCACACAGCAGGTCATGGCAAAGCGGCCGGGCACAAAGCTGTCCTTGCCGGCGCGGTTGGTCTGGCACACCTGAGCCAGGAATTTCACCGTTTTGCCGTCGTACTTCTGCATCTCATCCATGCAGTCCATATACCACACGCCAAAGAACTCTTCGGGAATCTCGATCACCGGGGCGTTTACATCGAACGGCAGCGGGTCCGGGATATCGTCATAGGCAACGCTGCCATCCTTGAACTCATAGGCGATATCGCAGCGGCGGCTGGCCTGGCGCACCAGCTTGTGGATCAGCTGGTGGCTTTCGTCATCGTTTACCGCCTCGGCACGGTTCACCACCAGCAGCTCGCTGCCGCGCAGCTTGTCCAGCAGCAGGCTGCGCATGGCATTGTCGTTGGCATAGGTCTTGATGGTAGTGCCGTCTGCGGTGGCCAGGCACTGGTAAATCAGCCAGTTATCCGGCAGGGCATCGTACAGCTCCTGCACCAGCCACATGCCGTTGTATTCAATAATCACACGCCCACAGTCAGACTTTTCAGCCAGCTGCTGCAGGTGTTCGCGGTTCAGTTCCGCTTTGTCCTCAATGGTGGCAACGGTCACGCCGCCAAAGGCAAATCGCTCGGAATCATATTCCTCTTCGCCTTCCTCACAGATCAACAGCAGCGTTTTGTCGCCGGAATCAAACTGCGGGTCCTCCATTGTTTCCTGAATAAACTTGGTTTTGCCGCTTTCCAGCATACCCACAAAGAGGTAACAGGGAATCTCTTTCTGCGCCATGTTTTACTCCTTTACAAATCAGGCGTGGAACAGCTCTTCCACCTCATGTTCCTTCAGCTGGGAACCGATCACGCACACCTTGCCGGTAACATCGGGGCCGCAGGTGCGGATCTCATGCTCACCGGGCACCATGTCGAACTCGTACCAGGTGTCGCCGCCGTCCACAATGCCCTTGGCACGCAGCACAGCGCCGTACTCGCCGGAATCCAGCGTGGTCAGGATGCTCTCCAGCTCGTCATGGCTGTACTTGTGGGCAGTCTCGTGGCCCCAGCTGGTGAACACTTCGTCTGCATCGTGGTCATGATGATGGTGATGATGGCCGCAGCAGCACTTGCCGTCATGGTGGTGCTCATGCTCGTCCTCATCATCGTCGTCATCATGGTCGTGGTGGTGATGGCAGCATTCGTGGCCGTGGTCATCATCCTCGTCATGATGGTGGTGATGCTCGTGCTCATCCTCATCATCGTCGTCATCATCATGGTCGTGGTGATGGTGGCAGCACTCGTGGCCGTCCTCATCATGGTCATGGTGGTGGTGATGATGCTCTTCCTCATCCTCGTCCGCATGGGCAGCATTGGAAGCCTGTGCTTCGCTCAGAAGCTCGGCAACCAGGTCGCGCTTACCATCCATAACGGAAACGATCTGTGCACCGGTCAGTTCGTTCCAATCGGTGGTCACAATGGTGGCGGTGGGGTTCTTTTCCTGGATCAGGGCAACAGCAGCAGCGATCTTCTTCTCGTCTGCGCTGCCGGTGCGGCTCAGGATGATGCAGGATGCGTGGCTGATCTGGTCATCATAGAACTCGCCAAAGTTCTTCATATACATTTTGACCTTGTTCACATCGGCCACGGTCACAAAGCTGTTCAGGCTGACCGGCAGGGTCTCGCCCACACCCTCAACAGCGCGGGTCACATCACTCAGCTTGCCAACGCCGGAAGGCTCGATCAGAATGCGGTCAGGGTGATAGGTCTCCACGACCTTTTTCAGCGCCTCGCGGAAATCGCCCACCAGAGAGCAGCAAATGCAGCCGGAGTTCAGCTCGTTGACCTGAATGCCAGCCTCACGCATAAAGCCGCCGTCAATGCCGATCTCGCCGAATTCGTTTTCGATCAGCACGATCTTTTCGCCCTGGAACGCTTCCTTGATGAGCTTTTTGATCAGGGTCGTTTTGCCTGCACCCAAAAAGCCGGAGAAAATATCAATTTTAGTTACCTGTTCTGCCATGGTAATATTCCCTTCTATCTTAAAGTTTGTTTGTGTTGTTAGCAATCTTGTTTTCTTACTGCTAACCTTATTATATCAAACCCGTCAAGAGCTTTTCGCCCATTTGGGCCTGCCAAAATTTGAAATTTTTGAAAACTTCTTGCCCTGTCAGCGCCTTTTTACCGCGGCGTTTCCCCCGTTTGCTGCAAAATCCTCTCACCTTTCAGCAGTTTGCCCGAAAAACCGCCCAGTATCGCCTGAAAAACCGTTTTTTCTATTGAATTTTGCGCCGGGCGCGTGTTACACTTGATGTATGCTGTTTTTACCGGAATTTTGCCTTGTTCACGCCCTGTTTTGGAGGTGAGCACCTTGCCCGCTGCCCCTGCATCCCGCGCCGCCGGGCGCGAAGTGACCCCCGTGGAACTGTTCCGCCTGCTGCCCGCCCATTTCGCCGCGGTACTGGTTTGTACCTTGCTGGGAGGTATTCTGGCCTTTGCTGCCGCACGCCTTGCCCCGCGCAGCTACCAGGCCGAAGCCCAGCTGTATGTTGCCGCCGCACAGGAGGGGCTGACCTCCGGCTATGCGGAACTGCAATTAACGGCTGATTATCAGGAGCTTTTGACCAGCTGCACCATGCTGGAATCCGTTATTTCCACCCTTGGCCTTTCCACGGATACTGCCCACTTAAAAGACCAGATTACCATTCTGCACCCGGCAGATACCCATATTCTGCGCATTGTTGCGGCCGATTCCTCCCCACAGCGCGCAGCAGATATTGCCAACGCACTGGCTGCCCTTGCGTTGGATGATCTCTCTGCCCGCATGGGCACCACCCCGCCCCGCCTGGTGGAGCAGGCAGCCCCGCCGCAGCGCTTTTCCGGGCCGGGGGCTGTGTTCCACGCAGCGTTTGGCGCTGGCATCGGCTTTTTGCTCTGCTTTGCTTTCCTCTGCCTGCATTACCTGCGGGATGACCACATTTATACGGCAGACGATCTGGCCCGTTGCCTTGGCTCTTCGCCGCTGGCCTGCATCCCGGATGCCACGCCCCGCCGCCTCCATACCCGGAAAGGCGGCCGCCCATGAAAGAACTTGCTTTGAACCACCTGCCGGAGCTGGCACCCCGGACGGTTGAATCCCTGAATCTGCTGCGCCTGCGTCTGGAACAGACAGCCCCAGACGCCAAAATCATTCTGCTCACCAGCACTACCCCGCAGGAAGGTAAAACTACTCTGGCTTTGCAGTTCTGGCAGCTGCTTGCCGGGCTTGGCCAGCGCTGCCTGCTGGTTGACGGTGACCTGCGCCATTCCGGCATCTGCCGCCAGTGCGGGCTGACCGGTGAACACAAAGTGCCGGGTCTGGCACACTATCTTTCCGGCAGCGTTCCTCTGGAGGAAGTTCTCTACCACACCGAGATCCGCGGCACCTGCCTGGTTCCGGCCTCCGGCACCACCAGCCGCCCGGCCCTGCTGCTGGAACACCCCCGTTTTGCCCGCATGGTGGAAAGCTGTGCACCAAAGTTTGCTTATCTTTTGGTAGATGCTCCAGCCCTGAGCGAATGCAGTGACGCTCTCAGCCTTGCCAAGGTATGTGACGGTGCCCTGCTTGTGGTACAAAGCGGCGGCGTTACCCACCAGGAGCTGCGCCAAGCGGCTCACCTTCTGCAGGGCTGCGGCCTGCCGCTGCTGGGCACTGTGCTGAACCGCACCCCGTATTGACCTTTTATGAAAACATGTTAGAATGGACTTGTTCAACATTCTGCATATAAGGAGAGGACTATTTTGACGACCAATGAAAAAATCGCCGCTCTGCGCGCCGCTGCCCAGGCAGCCGGTGCCCACGGTGTTTTGCTGATGACCAGCGACCCCCACTCCAGTGAATATCTGCCCGCTTATTACAACAGCCTGCCGTTTTTCTCCGGCTTTACCGGCGAGAACTCCACCCTCGTTGTCACCCTGACCGGCAGCGCCCTGTGGTGCGATGGCCGCTTTTATGTTCAGGGTGACCGTCAGCTGGCCGGTACCGAAATTGAGTGCATGCACGCCGGTTCTGCCGGGGTGCCCACCGTGGAAGAGTACCTGACCGCCCATTTTGCCGCCGGCCAGACCCTGTTGCTGGACGGCAGCTGCGTTCCCGCCACCATTGCCAACGGCTATGCCGCCGCTCTGGCCAAGAGCGGCGCCAAGCTGGAAAGCAAGGATATCGTCTCCCCCCTGTGGGAGAGCCTGACCACCCGCCCCAGCCTGCCCAACACCCCCTGCGAGCTGCTGACCGTTGAGCAGACCGGCGCCACCGCCGCCCAGCGCATTGCCATGGTGCGTGACGAGCTGAAAAAAGCCGGTGCCACCGCCCTGGCCGTGACTGGTCTAGACTGTGTGGGCTGGCTGACCAACATGCGCGCACGCGACCTGCCCTGTACCCCGCTGGCCGTTGCTTATGCCCTTGTCACGATGGACAGCTGCACCCTGTTTATCGCCCCTGGCCGCCTGAATGATGCCGACGCAAAAACGTTGGCCGATAACGGCGTTTCCCTGCGCGACTACCCGGAGCTGATCGATACCGTACACGCTCTGCCCGCAGAGGAAGTGTTCCTCGTAGACGAGAAAGCCACCAACTATGACCTGTACTGCGCCCTGAACGAGCACAAGACCGTTACCGGTGCCGACCCGATCTTTGCACTGAAAGGTGTCAAAAACCCGGTCGAGCTTGCCAACATCCGCGAATGCCATGTGCGTGACGGCGTTGCCATGGTGCGTTTCCAGATGGACTTGGAAAAGGCCATCGCCGAGGGCAAAATCCTGCACGAGACTGACATTGAAAAGATGCTGCAAAAGCGCCGTGCCGAAATGCCCGGCTATTTTGAGGACAGCTTTGATACCATTGCCGCTTACGGCCCCAACGCCGCCATGATGCACTACCATGCCGAGGGCGAAGTGGACAGCGTGATTGAGCCGCGCGGCTTCCTGCTGGTGGATAACGGCGGCCAGTATGACTGCGGCACCACCGATATCACCCGCACCTATCCCGTCGGCCCCCTGACCGAGAACGAGCGCCAATACTACACCTGGACCCTGCAGAGCCACATCGACCTTGCTAAGGCCGTCTGGCTGGATTACTGCGAGTGCAAGATGATCGACACCATCGCCCGCGAACCGCTGTGGCGGCACCTCATCAACTACCGCTGCGGCACCGGCCACAGCGTCAGCTTTGTGGGCAACGTCCACGAAGGCCCCCACGCCCTGAACGGCCGCAACACCACCGTTTTCAAGCCGGGCATGATCGTCACCGACGAGCCGGGCGTCTACGAGAGCGGCGTCGTCGGCATTCGCATCGAGAACGAGCTGGAGTGCTACCACAAGGCCGACAACCAGTACGGCACCTTCCTGGCCTTCCGCCCGCTGACCTTTGTGCCCATCGCCACCTCGCCTGTGGTGCCTGGCATCCTGACCAAGGACGAGATCGAGTGGCTGAACGCCTACCACCGCGAGGTCTTCACCAAGCTCGCTCCCCGTCTGACCGAGGAGGAGCGCGACTGGCTGGCCAAGAAGTGCGCCGCCATCGGAGCGTAACCTCTCATAACGAAAATCGAGAGGCCATCGGCCTCTCGATTTTTGTTATCATTCCTGTTCCGGTTTGTGCTCTTTCCAGTAGGCTTTTGCCTCATCAATGGCCTTTTTGAACGGGCCGGAGGGGTAGGTGCTCTCGGCGATGTCCACCAGGAATTTATACAGCTGGGGGCGCACCTCCTCATACATGCCCAGGCGGGTGTAGAGGTCTTTGTAATAGCGGAACACCTGCAGCTTGTTCTGCACCACGGTGGATACGTGGACCTGGGTGTGGCAGATGCTCTGCGGATTCTGGACGTAGTAATAACCGGCCTTGCCGATGGAAACGAAGGTCTCGGCGTACTGGATATACCGCAGGTTGAAGACGAGGTCTTCGGCCCAGTGCATCTCGCTGACGAACTGGATGTCGTTCCGGGTCAGGAGGTCGCGGCGGTAGAGCTTGTTCCAGAGCACACTGTAAAAATAGGAGGCGGGCTTGTCCATCAGGCGGAGGGCGAAGGTGTCCTTGTCATAAACGCCTGCGGGCAGAAAGCCGTACTCCCGCATCTCCGGGGGCCGGGCGACGCTCATGACGCCCAGCTCGTCCTGGATCTTATCGAGCACCTGTTCGGGCTTGGAAGCGCCCGCCGGGATGACCATCTTGTAGGGCGCGATGACGAGGTCGGCGGTGTGCTCCTCGGCCGCGGCCACGAGAGCAGCCGTGAAGTCCGGGTCAAGATAGTCGTCGCTGTCCACGAACTGCACATACTTGCCGCCGGCCAGCTTCAGGCCCAGGTTGCGGGTGTCCGCTACGCCGGAGTTTTCCTTGTCCACCAGCACGATGCGGGGGTCTTTGGCGCGGAACTCTTCGCAGACGGGCAGGCTCTGGTCCTTGGAACCGTCGTTCAGGATGATGATCTCGATGTTGGAATAGGTCTGTGCGCAGATGCTGCCCACGCAGCGGGCCAGATGGTTCTGGGCGTTGTACACGGGCAGGATGATGCTGACAAGGGGCTGATTCATGGCGGCGTCTCCTTTTCTGATTTTATAGTAACTATACTCCCGTGCGGCGCAAAATGCAAGCGCCCGGAAGGCCGGGCAGGAGGAAGGAATTGAAAAAATGATCTTTCACATTGCGGTCTGCAGCCCGGATGCGGTGCTGCGGGGGCGGGTGCAGCGGCACTGCCTTGAATATTATGCCCGCCGGGCAGACGCCTGCATCGTGGAACAGCTGGAGGACGCGGGGGCACTGCTCCGGAAAGAGGATGCGGGCAGCCGGTTTGAGCTGTATCTCATCGAGCTGACAGCGGCAAACCCGGCGGCAGGTCTGCAGGCGGCGGCACAGCTGCGGCAGCGCGGGGTGCGGGCACCGCTGGCCTTTCTGGCCCACACGCCTGCCTACGCCTACGAGGCGTTCCGGGTGGATGCGATGCAGTATTTGCAGATCCCCTTCCGGCCCGAACAGCTCACGGCCCTGCTGGACCGCGCCACCGAGCCGGAGTACGGCCCCGTCATCCCGGTGACGACGTCGACCGGCCTGCGGGCCCTCCCCTTTGCGGACATCGAGTATCTGGAATGCACCCACCATGTGGTACATTTCCACCTTGCCAGCGGCGAGGATGTGGCCTCGCTCTCGCTGCGGGTGCCCTTCTCCGAAGTGGCAAAGCCACTGCTGGCCGACCGGCGCTTTTTGCAGCCCCACCGCTCCTACGTGGTCAACCTGGCGGCGGCGTCGCAGCTGTCCGTGGGGGAGCTGTGGATGCGCAGCGGTGCCCGCGTCCCCATCCCCCGCGGCCGCGAAGCCGCCGTGAGGGCAGCCTTCCGGAAGTTTTTGGAACGATAAACGATAGAAAAGAGGTCTTGTCCAACGGGCAAGGCCTCTTTTTGTCAGAACTTCAACTCCGCCCACCGGGTCAGGAACTGGTCGCTGACGCGGCGGAGGGCGGGTTCATCGGCGGCGCTGGCGGCATCGGCGATGCCGATGACGTAAAATCCTGCGTCGTGGGCGGTGCGGGCCGCGTAGAGGGAATCCTCGCAGACGGCGCAGCGGTGCGGGTCGGTGCCGCCGAGGCGCTGTAAGGCCGCGAAAAAGACGTCCGAGCGGCTCTTGTGCAGGGGACCCTGGGCTTCGATGTAGAACTCGAAGCAGTCGTCCACACCCAGGCGGGTGAGCACCGTTTTGCACTGGTCGCTCCAGGTGTTGGAGCAGATGCACATCCGGGCACCCTCAGCCTTGAGGCGGGCCAGCAGCTCCCGCACACCGGGCTTGAGCTCCACGGTCTCGTACAGCTCGGCGATGACCGAGCGCATCACGCCGAAATAGTCCTCCGGCCGCAGGGGCAGCGCGTACTCGCGGATGATGTACTGCGCCCCGTCCGCCATGCCCATGCTCAGGAGCGTGGAGCGCAGGTCGGCCCTTGGGGTGCGGCCGTAGCGGCGCAGCAGCGCCAGCGGGGCGTTCTCCCACACCGCAGTCATGCTGTCGGTCAGGGTGCCGTCCATATCAAAGATCCATTGGTTGCAGTTCATGCAGTCCTCCTCACAGTCATAATTTACTAAATTATACCACGCTTTTTGTTCCAAAAACAGGGAGAAATTTTCCAGAAAATATGGTATACTTTTTGCAGGTTTGAATCGGACGACAAGGAGGCGTATTGGATGGCGCAGAACGATACCCCCAGAAAGGCACTGGTGCTTGCCGGCGGCGGGGCCCGCGGCAGCTATCAGGTGGGCGTCTGGCGTGCCCTGACCGAACTCGGCTGGAACCCGCAGATCATCACCGGCACCAGTGTGGGCAGCCTGAACGGCGCGATGTTCGCGCTGGACCTGTACGAGACCGCACGGGATATGTGGACCAGCATCCGCAGCCAGGACGTGATGGAGCTGCCGGAGGAGACCCGGAACCTGACCGAGCTGCACCAGTTCCTGCGGGACGTGGTGCGCGCGGGCGGCATGGATGTCACCCCGCTGGAAGAGATCGTGGAGCGGGTGCTGGACGAGGACGCGCTGCGCGCCTCGCCCATCCGGTTCGGGCTCGTCACGGTGGAAAAGCGGGGTCTGAAGCCCCGTGAGCTGCCGCTGGAAGAGATCCCGAAAGGCAAGGTGAAGGATTACCTGCTGGCTTCGGCCGCCTGCTTCCCGGCGCTGCGGGCCAAACAGATTGACGGGGTGCAGTTTCTGGACGGCGGCTACCGGGACAACATGCCCACAGGGCTGGCCCAGAAAATGGGGGCCGAGGAGCTGGTCTGTGTCGATCTGGAAGGGGTGGGTATCACCCTGCCCAACCGCACCGGCCTGCCCACCACCATGGTGCGCAGCTATTGGGAGCTGGGCGATATCCTCCACTTTGACCCGGACACGGCCAGACGGAACATCGAGCTGGGCTATTACGACACCCTGCGGGCCTTCGGGCGGCTGCGCGGCTGTGCCTACGCGGTGGCGAAGAACGAGCAGACCGCACAGGATGCTGCCGCATTCCGGCAGCGGTTCGACGCTGTGCAGAAGGCGGTGAAGGCAAAGTACCCGGTGACACTGACGGCAGACCTGGCGCTCAAGCTGGCCAACATGCAGGACGCAGAGCTGGCCCCGCTGGAAGCGGCCGCCGAGGATGTGGGCGTGGACCCCACCCGGTATTACACCGTGGAGACGCTGGCAAAGGCCTTTCTGGAGACCTGTGACCGCACCCGCATCGAGGGGTTTGAACCGCTGTTCGAGGGCAGCGGAAACGCGGCGCAGGCCGCATGGGCAGCGTTGCTGCCCAATACATTCCTGCAGGCGCTGGTCTTCCGCACACTGACCACGCCTGCCCCGACGGAGGTGACGGAGGAATGAAAGTCTATCAGGGATATGCCGCCTCGTCCGGCCTGGTGCTGGGGCAGGTGAGCCGTGTGGAGCGCAGGACCGAGAGCTTCGGCACGGGGCCGTTCAACCCGGACCGGGAACAGCGGCTGCTGGACCGGGCCGTCAAGACGGCACAGGCCGAGCTGGACTCGATGGCTGAGCGCAGCGGCCCCACCGAACAGGCCATCTTCCTGTTCCAGAGCATGATGCTGGAGGACGAGGGCTTCATGAACGAAGTCCGGTTCCAGATCAAGGCGGGCGTCGGCGCGGCCGAAGCCGTAGATCGGGCCGGCCGCCGCTATGCCGACCAGCTGGCCCAGATGGAAGACAACGCCTATATGCAGCTGCGCAGCGTGGACATCCTGGATGCCGCCCGCCGCGTGGTGAACATCCTGACCAACCGCCCCCGCGTCTGGCTGGCGCTGGACCACCCCGTCATCCTGGCGGCAGAGGTGCTCATGCCGAGCGACCTGTTCAGTGTGCCCGCCGGAATGATCCTGGGCATCATCACGGCAGAAGGCAACAAGCAGAGCCATGCGGCCATCATTGCGCGGGCCATGCACATCCCCGGCATCGTGCAGGTGGGCAGCGATTTTCTGAACGACTGCGACGGCCGCACGGCCATCCTGGATGCCGACAACGGCGAGTGCATCCTCGACCCGGATGCCGTCACCCGCCAGCAGGCGATGTCCCGCATCTGCGAGAAGCAGTGGGAGAACGAGGAGATGAACCGCGTCTGCGCCTTGCCGTGCCGGACGAAGGACGGCCAGCCCTTTGAGCTGCTGGCCAACTGCTTCGGGCAGGAGGACATCGAAACGGCGCGGCAGTCCGGCGCGTCCGGCGTGGGTCTGCTGCGCAGCGGTTACATGATGCTGCCGGGCCGCCCGGTGGACGAGCAGGAGCAGTATGTGTTCTATCACTCCTGCCTGGCGGCGGCAAAGGGCGGGGTGGTCACGGTGCGCACCTTTGATTTTGGTGCAGACCGCACCATGGCCGACGCCCATCAGGGGCCGGAGTCCTCCAAGCTGGGCCTGCGGGGCATCCGCAGCAGCCTGCGCCGTCCCCATCAGTTCGAGACCCAGATCTGTGCCCTGTTCCGTGCGGCGGCAGACGGCCCGCTGCGGGTGATGTTCCCGATGGTGACCAATCTGGAAGACTGGGACGAAGCCATGAAGCTGGTGGAACACTGCCGCCAGCACCTGCGGGAGCGGGGGGAGCGCTTCAATGAGAAGATGCCCTTCGGCGTCATGCTCAGTGTACCGTCGGCCTGCCTGACGGCGGAAGAATTTGTGGCCCACGGGTGTGAGTTCTTCGTCATTGAGACGAACGACCTCATCCAGTACACCCATGCCGTGGACCGCGACCTCTCCATCGCCGAGCGCTACTACCGCCCGGCCAGCCACGCGATGAAAAAGCTCATCGCCATGGTCGTGGAGGCGGCGGACGCAGGCCAGATCCCCGTGACCATCTGCGGTCTGGCCGTCGGCAACCCGGCCAACACCGTGCAATACCTGAAACTCGGCCTGCGCAGCTTCTCCGTGAGCCCGCAGAGCCTCATCAGCGTGAAGCGCGCGCTGCTGGAGGCGGACAGCCGGGATTGACAAAAATCTGATCCGTGTTCCATTGTACTTGCGGTGCCCTTTCGGCATACAAAACACCCCATGTGTTAGACAGTATACTGTCTAACACATGGGGTGAAGTTCGCCCTGCGGCGGAAAGCTCTTTTTCAGATCGTGATTCAGCCCTCGATGAGCTCGACGGTCTTCATCCGGACCGGGGTCTTGGGCTTATCGTTCCAGTCGGTGGCGACTGCAGCGATCTTGTCCACCACGTCCATACCGGCCACGACCTTGCCGAATGCGGCATACTGGCCGTCCAGATGGGGGGCATCCTGGTGCATGATGAAGAACTGGCTACCGGCGCTGTTCGGGCTCATGCTGCGGGCCATGCTGATGACGCCGCGGGTGTGCTTGATCGGGTTGTTGACGCCATTGGCAGCAAACTCACCCTTGATGCTCCAGCCGGGGCCGCCGGTGCCGTTGCCCAGCGGGCAACCGCCCTGGATCATAAAGCCGGGGATGACGCGGTGGAAGGTCAGGCCGTTGTAAAAGCCCTGACCGACCAGCTTTTTGAAATTCTCACAGGTGAGAGGGGCGGCTTCCTCATTCAGCTCAATGTCGATGACGCCGCCGTCTTCCATAGTAATGCGAACCATAATGTTCCAATGCTCCTTTATCTTGGCCCCTCAGCGGGGCATTTGCGGCAGAAGTTCTGCCAGAATCCTCTTATAGTATACCATACCTTTTGGCTTGTGCAACGGCACAGTTGCAACGTTTTTGTAAATTTGGGGGCGATTTTCATGATCTGAAACGTACCGAAAATCGCCCTGCCCGGCACCTAGGTACCGGCAAGGGGCGGCCGCCTGCGTTTTGGACACAGCGCCTTCAATACCGCCGTTCGGCGGTATTGTTATTTTCAATGATAAAACGTATCAAAATTGACCTGCCGATAGAACCGCTGCTGGAGCTGGTCGAAGCTCTCGCAGTTCTGGGCCAGCAGCCACATCACCTTCGTGACGACGGCCTCAATGGTCATGTCGTGGGCTTCCAGGAAGCGGAACCGGTTCCGGACCCGCTTGCCGACCTCGTAAATGCCCACATCGCTGCCCTCGTAGGTGACCTGTGTGGTTAAGATCAGGATCTTGCGGGTCTTGTCGTAATCGCCCAGATTCTCTGCAAAAGCGTCCATGAGCCGCTGCGGGATGCCGCCCACGCCGAAACTTTCCACGATGACGCAGTCGTATTGTTGAAAAATGGCCGGGATGAGCTCCGGACCAAGGCCGGGCGTCAGCTTGAGCAGAAAGACCTTGGGGTTCAGCGCCCGGCCAAACTCCACCGGGCCGGTGGGCCAGGGCGAGGGGATATACCGCACCAGCCGGTCGCCCTGCACCAGCGCCAGCGCCGGGAAATTGACCGACGCAAAGGCATCGTAGCTGATGGTCTTGTTCTTCTTGGCGCGGGTGCCCGCGATGACATGCCCGCCGAACACCACCATCACGCCCCGGCTGCCGGGGTCCAGCGCGCAGATGACGCTGTCGCGCAGGTTTTTCTTCGCATCGGTGATCTCGTTGGAGATGGGCTGCTGCGCACCGGTGAGGATGATCGGCTTGTCCGCATTCTGGATGAGGTAGGACAGCGCCGCCGCCGAATAGGCCAGCGTATCGGTGCCGTGGCAGATGATGAAGCCATCGTAGAGCGCATAATTCTCCTGCACGGCCCGCGCCATCAGCAGCCAGTGTTCGGGGCCGAGGTCAGTGCTGTCGATGCTGCACAGCGCCAGCGTCTCCGGGCAGCACAGCTCGTTCAGTTCCGGCAGATGGGCCAGCAGTTCCTCGCTGGTCAGAACGGGCCGCAGCCCCTGTGCGGTGCGCACACTGGCGATGGTGCCGCCGGTGGTGATAAAAAGCAAACGCTGCTTGGACATGTTCGGTGCCTCCCTGGGTCAAATTCAGTCGATTCAGTATAACACACTCGGCCTCGGATGAAAAGTGTGCAGTTTTGAGACCTGGTCACAGATTTTTGCGGGAAAAGGTGTATACTAGAAGAAAAACTTCAGGAGGCTTCCCATGCCCAACATCGTCATCATCGGTTCCGGCCCGGCCGGCGTGTCGGCCGCTCTGTACACGGCCCGCGCAGGGGTCGAAACGACCGTTCTCACCAAAGGGCCCGGCGCACTGGACCGCGCCGCACACATCCAGAACTACTACGGCTTTGCCGCTCCCATATCGGGTGCGGAATTGGAGCGTCAGGGCATCGAGGGGGCCAAGGCTGTGGGCGTTAAATTTGTGACCACTGAGGCCGTGGGTCTGACCTACACCGATAAACTCACTGTAGAAACCCTCGATGGAGATTACCCGGCGGACGCTGTTATCCTCGCCACAGGTGCTTCGCGGGCGACGCCCCGCATCCCGAGGCTGGCGGGCCTCGAGGGCCACGGCGTCAGCTACTGCGCCACCTGCGATGCCTTTTTCTATCGCGGCAAAGATGTGGCCGTGGTAGGCAGCGGCGAATACGCCCTGCATGAGGTGCAGGCGCTCCTGCCGGTGGCGGCCAGCGTCACCCTCCTGCTGAATGGTGCGCCGCTGGCGGCAGAGTTTCCGCCGGAGGTGACTGTCCGGCCTGAAAAAATCGACGCGATCCTCGGCGAGCAGAAAGTCACCGGCGTCCAGCTGTCCGGCGGCGATGTAGTGGAGCTGGCGGGTGTGTTTGTGGCTCTGGGCGTTGCGGGCAGTACGGCGCTGGCCCGGAAAATCGGTGCCGCTGTGGAGAACGATCGCATCGTGACAGATGAAAAAATGCAGACCACCGTCCCCGGCCTCTACGCCGCCGGAGACTGCACCGGCGGGCTTTTGCAGGTGGCGAAGGCCGTCTATGAGGGCGCTCTGGCAGGCACCGAAGCCGCCAAAGCGCTGCGGAAGGGGTGATTTAAAATGCCGGAAATCCTGCCTATCCCTAAATGCGGCGAGCACCGCCAATGTCTCGCCTGTGCCTTCCCCTTCTGGGACAAGCTGACCGCCGAACAGCAGGATATACTCTGCCGCACTACCCGCCCGGTGCGCTATCGCAAGGGAGAGCGGGTCCACAGCCCGGTGGAGAACTGCGTGGGCATCCTGCTGCTGCGCACCGGCCAGTTCCGGGCGTATCTTCTCTCCGACGATGGCCGGGACGTGACCCTCTACCGCCTCTTTGGCGGCGAGATCTGCATCCTCTCCGCCTCCTGCGTTATGGACTCGGTGAACTTTGACCTCTACATCGACGCCGAAGAGGACACCGAGGCCTACTGCATCAGCGCAGGCGTCTTCCGCAGCCTCATGCAGCAGAACGTGGAGGTGCGGTGCTTCGCCTACCAGATGACCGCTGAGCGCTTCTCCGACACCATGTGGACGATGCAGCAGATCCTCTTCATGAGCGCCGACCGGCGGCTGGCCATCTTCCTTGCGGACGAGCTTGCCAAGACCGGCGGCGACGATGTCCGCCTGACCCAGGACCAGATGGCAAAGTACATGGGTTCTGCCCGCGAGGTGGTGAGCCGCCTGCTGAAATACTTCGCCGGTGAGGGCATCGTGAAGCTCTACCGCGGCGGGGTAGAGGTATTGGACAAGGAAAGACTGAACCGGATCGCGAGAGGTGAAGCATGATACAGAAAAATGAATTTCCCATTTTGGAATACGATTTCGACTCGACAGAGATATTAAAGCCCAACCACGGGGCGGAGCAGCTAACTCTACCGGAGAAATGCGTCTTTGCTTTTCTGGGGGACACCATCGACTCCTATGCCGCCGAGACGGGTGCGGCAGTTGCAGAGCATTTTGAGACTATCACAAAGACCTACCCGATTTATGTTGTAAAAAATGACGGCGAAGAATTCTGCCTCTGTCAAGCCCCACTGGGAGCGCCCGCTGCGGCGCAGTTTATGGATTGTCTCATTGCTTGCGGGTGCAGGAAAATTGTTACGGCAGGCTCGTGCGGCGTGTTGACCGAAATGGCAGAGAACGAATTTCTTATCCCGACCAAAGCGCTGCGGGATGAGGGTACATCCTATCACTATCTTCCTGCCGCCCGGTATGCAGAACCGGCCTCGGAAGCGGTGCAGGCCATAGAAAAGACCTTCCGTGCGCTGGGTCTTCCCTTCCGTGAGTGCATCACATGGACGACAGACGGCTTTTTCCGAGAAACAAGGGATATGGTGGCGTACCGGAAAGCCGAAGGCTGCGCAACGGTAGAAATGGAATGTGCTGCCCTTGCGGCCTGCGCCAAAAAGCGCGGAGCAGCTTTTGGACAAATTCTGTACACAGCGGATTCCCTTGCAAATGCAGAGCAGCATGATGACCGTGACTGGGGAAAGGATTCGCTGCGGAAAGCGTTGGAACTCTGCGTAGAAGTTCTGAGAATGTGGTGAACCATATAAAAATCGCAGAGAGTCGTTGAAACTGCTTGACATTTGAAAAACTGGTCGGAGATTTGAACGGCGCATACAGCCGCCGCATCAATTTACAG
>OLZC01000425.1_pt1 | contig 15225 bp, 10 predicted proteins | sample 1644391 | NCBI WGS metagenome assembly OLZC01 (sample SAMEA103958140, study PRJEB25191) | human gut metagenome | biome: human-associated habitat [ENVO:00009003]; feature: intestine environment [ENVO:2100002]; material: feces | place: Germany | collected 2013/2015
CTTTGAATACTTTTGCAGGGTAAGAACAAGCACCGATAGAACCCGGCTTACGAGCGCGGTTGTGCTGACCGTGAGTAGTCTGGCCTACACCACCAAAACCATGGCGTTTTACTACACCCTGGAAACCTTTACCCTTAGAAGTACCTACAACGTCAACAAAAGTTGCGTCATTGAACAGTTCTACGGTAACAGTGTCACCCAGATTCAACTCTGTTTCAAATTCTTTGAACTCAGCCAAGTGTTTCTTGGGAGTTACTCCAGCTTTCTTAAAGTGGCCCATCAAAGGCTTTGTAGTGTGCTTCTCCTTCTTGTCCTGGAAGCCCAGCTGAACAGCTTCATAACCGTCCTTTTCTACAGTTTTCACTTGAGTAACAACACAAGGACCTGCTTCGATAACAGTGCATGGTACATTCTTACCCTCGGCACTGAAAACGGATGTCATTCCGATTTTTTTTCCTAATAATCCTGGCATTTCACTTAATTTTTAATACTTACACTTTGATTTCTACTTCCACACCACTCGGCAACTCCAACTTCATCAGAGCATCTACTGTCTTAGCTGTTGAGCTATAGATGTCAATCAGTCTCTTGTAAGAAGAGAGTTCGAATTGTTCACGCGACTTCTTGTTAACGAAAGTCGAACGGTTCACGGTAAAGATACGCTTGTGCGTAGGAAGAGGAATCGGACCGCTAACGATGGCGCCCGTTGTCTTCACCGTTCTTACAATCTTCTCAGCTGACTTGTCAACCAAGTTGTGGTCGTAAGATTTCAGTTTGATTCTAATTTTTTGACTCATTACTGTCTTTAATTATTAAATAGTTATATAAGATGAAGTTCCGCAGGCTAAGAGTCATTCGCTAGCCTACGGGACTTCAAGTTTTTTTAGATTAAGTCAGCACGACCTTTTACTTCCTCCAATACTGCCTTGGCAATAGAGTTGGAAACCTGGGCGTGGTGAGAGTATACCATTGAAGAGGTTGCACGACCAGAAGTGATGGTACGCAATGCTGTTACGTAACCGAACATTTCTGCCAGCGGAACCATTGCCTTCACGATACGTGCACCGGAACGGCTGGATTCCATACCTTCCACCTGGCCACGACGCTTGTTCAAGTCACCAATAACGTCACCCATGTTCTCTTCCGGAGTAACAACTTCCAGCTTCATGATAGGCTCCATCAATACCGGGCCTGCCTTAGCACAAGCATTCTTATATGCCTGGATAGCACAGATTTCGAAAGACAACTGGTCAGAGTCAACCGGGTGGAAAGAACCGTCAATCAAGGTTACTTTCAGTGAATCCAACGGATAACCTGCCAACACACCATTCTTCATGGCAGTAGTGAAGCCCTTCTGTACAGACGGGATAAATTCCTTAGGAATGTTACCACCCTTCACTTCGTCGACGAATTGCAATCCGCCTTCCTTGAAGTCTTCATCAACCGGGCCGATGTTCACGATAATATCAGCGAACTTACCACGACCACCGGACTGCTTCTTGTAAACTTCACGCAAGTTGACTGTCTTAGTGATAGCTTCCTTATAGTTAACTTGAGGCTTACCTTGGTTACATTCAACCTTGAACTCACGTTTCAGACGGTCGATGATAATATCCAAGTGAAGCTCACCCATACCAGAGATAACTGTCTGACCAGTCTGTTCGTCAGTCTTAACTGTAAACGTCGGATCTTCTTCAGCCAGCTTAGCCAAGCCATTTGACAGTTTATCCATATCCTTCTGAGTCTTAGGCTCAACTGCGATACCAATTACCGGTTCCGGGAAGTCCATAGACTCCAATACAATCGGTGCAGTTTCGTCACACAATGTATCACCAGTATGTATATCCTTGAAACCTACGCCAGCACCAATATCACCAGCACCGATAACTTCTACCGGATTCTGCTTGTTTGAGTGCATCTGGAACAGACGGGATACGCGTTCTTTCTTACCAGAACGAGAGTTATAGATATAAGAACCAGCCTCAATCTTACCGGAATAAACGCGGAAGAAAGTCAAACGACCTACATACGGGTCTGTTGCAATCTTAAATGCCAAAGCAGAAGTCTTTTCGTCTTCGCTCGGTTTACGGTCTTCTTCAGCACCAGTTTCGGGGTTTGTACCGATAACGTTCTCTGTATCCAGCGGAGAAGGCAAGAATGCACACACGTAATCGAGCAATGTCTGTACACCTTTGTTCTTGAATGAAGAACCGCAAAGCATCGGAACGACAGCCATTTGCACTGTTGCGTTACGGAGAGCTCTCAAAACCTCTTCTTCTGTAATGGTAGAAGGATCATCGAAATATTTCTCCATCAAAGCATCGTCAAACTCAGCCACTTTTTCGAGCATCTTATCTCTCCATTCATTAGCTTCGTCTACCAGATTTGCAGGAATTTCTTCTACTGTATAGTCAGCACCCATTGTTTCATCATGCCAATAGATAGCTTTCATTTTGATAAGGTCTACCAGACCTTTGAAAGATTCCTCAGCACCGATAGGAATGACGATAGGACACGGATTAGCACCCAAAACGTCCTTCATCTGGCGGACTACCTCAAAGAAGTCAGCACCCGAACGGTCCATCTTATTAACGTAAGCGATACGCGGTACGTTATATTTATCAGCCTGGCGCCAAACTGTCTCAGATTGCGGTTCAACACCACCTACTGCACAATAAGCAGCAACGGCACCATCAAGAATACGCAAAGAGCGTTCTACCTCAGCGGTAAAGTCAACGTGCCCCGGAGTGTCAATCAAGTTAATTTTATAAGTATCACCGGCATATTTCCAACGAGTGGTAGTAGCAGCAGAAGTGATAGTGATACCACGTTCTTGTTCTTGCTCCATCCAGTCCATTGTAGCGGCACCATCGTGTACCTCACCGATTTTGTGGGTCAAACCCGTGTAAAACAAAATACGTTCAGAAGTCGTTGTCTTTCCGGCATCGATGTGGGCCATGATACCGATATTACGTGTCAAATGTAAATCATGCTTTGCCATTTTCTAATTCCCTTACTTTAAGTTTTTTTAATCTTCTAATTGGTTAGTCTCTTATAGTATTAGAATCTGAAATGAGCAAATGCACGGTTAGCTTCTGCCATTCTATGCATATCTTCTTTACGTTTGTAAGCACCGCCCTGTTCATTGAAAGCATCCATGATTTCGGCAGCCAGCTTATCAGCCATTGATTTACCGCCACGCTTACGTGCAAAGATAATCAAGTTCTTCATGGAAATTGATTCCTTACGGTCAGCACGGATTTCTGTAGGAACCTGGAAAGTAGCACCACCCACACGGCGAGACTTAACTTCCACTTGAGGAGTCACATTATCCAGAGCTTTTTTCCAGATTTCAAGAGCGGATTTCTCTTCGTTCTGCATTTTGTTCTTCACTGTTTCCAACGCAGCATAGAAGATTTCATAAGAAGTGTTCTTCTTTCCATCGTACATCAAGTGATTCACGAACTTGGAAACTTTTACATCATTGAACACGGGATCCGGAAGGATAACGCGTTTTTTTGGTTTTGCTTTTCTCATTTGTCTGAAAGAATAATGTTTTTCGTTCTTGGTTGTTTACTTCTGTCTTCTTCAACTCTCCCTCCGGAGAATTTACTCAACCTTTAGCATTTCCAACAAACTAAAACGTAAGTTATTACTTTAAATTTTCCTATTTTGGGAATCAGGCCACCAGATTATTTCTTCTTAGCAGGAGCTGCTTGACCCGGTTTCGGACGTTTTGCGCCGTATTTGGAACGTCTTTGTGTACGACCTGCAACACCTGCAGTATCCAAAGTACCACGTACGATGTGATAACGCACACCCGGAAGGTCTTTTACACGACCACCACGTACCAACACGATAGAGTGTTCCTGCAAGTTGTGACCTTCTCCCGGAATATAAGAGTTCACCTCTTTACCATTGGTCAAACGTACACGAGCTACTTTACGCATAGCTGAATTCGGCTTCTTCGGAGTGGTTGTATACACTCTCACGCAAACGCCACGTCTTTGAGGACAAGAGTCCAAGGCTGGAGACTTTGATTTCTCCACCAGCACTTCGCGTCCTTTTCTTACTAATTGCTGAATTGTAGGCATTTTAATTGTTTTTAGTTATATATTATTGTTTATATTAATTCAAAACTATACACTTTTGGGCTGCAAAGATACTAATAAGTTTTGAATAATCAATGCACTACAAGTTTTTTTTTGATTTTACGCTTCACCCTTGATGTTGGGAAGAGGCGGAAATGTTTGTTCGTCCGGCATGCGAATCAGTCCGAAAGCGCGTTCATATTTCCCAATATTCTCTTCGAGTGCACGCAGCAAACGCTTGGCATGTTCGGGTGCCAAAACTATGCGCGATTGCACGCCAGCCTTTGGCATTCCAGGCATCACGCGGATAAAGTCGAGAATAAATTCCGAACTGGAATGAGTTATAATAGCCAAATTGGCATATGTACCTTGCGCCACTTCTTCCTTCAATTCTATCTGGAGTTGACCGTTGTTGTTTTCTTGATTTTCCATGTTGCACAATTGTTTTTAAAATGTTCTTAAAAGATAGACCAAAAGTACTCTTTTTTTTCGGATGATATACATTTAAGTTCAAAAAGACACATAATAATCCGTTCTGAAAAAGGAGCAAGCCACTGCAACCGTTTTGCAGTAGCACTGTAACAAACATACAGAAGCATTGCAGTACAGAAGGAAGAGGCAAAGATAAAACAGAGAGGGAATACTCCTTCTTATAGGATATTCCCTCTCTATTTTATAGAATTATATTGACGTTGTAAGGCTATCCCTCTACTTTCTCGTCTACAGCATAATCAAGTACCGTCTTCTTGTTGGCAAGCATACGGTCGTACTCTTCTTTGGAGCCAACGATAATCTTCTCGAACTCGCGTTGTCCGGTACCGGCAGGAATCAGGTGACCGCAAATTACGTTCTCCTTCATACCTTCCAGACGGTCCACCTTTCCGTTGATGGCAGCCTCGTTCAGTACCTTCGTCGTTTCCTGGAAGGAAGCAGCCGACATGAAGCTTGAAGTCTGCAATGCAGCACGGGTGATACCTTGAAGAATCTGAGTAGAAGTCGCAGGTACAGCGTCGCGCACTTCCACGGGTTTCAAGTCGCGGCGTTTCAACATGGAGTTCTCGTCACGCAGCTTGCGGGCCGTCACAATCTGGCCAGCCTGCAGACTCTGGGAATCTCCAGCATCCACTACCACCTTCTTTCCCCAGATACGGTCATTCTCTTCCATGAATTCCATCTTGTCAACAACTTGCTGTTCCAGGAAGCGGGTATCACCTGGCTCGTCGATTTCCACCTTGCGCATCATCTGACGAACGATGATTTCAAAGTGCTTATCATTAATCTTCACACCCTGCAGACGGTAAACGTCCTGAACCTCGTTCACAATATATTCCTGCACGGCCGTAGGACCTTTGATAGCCAGGATGTCCGCAGGTGTGATAGCACCGTCAGACAACGGAGTACCGGCGCGTACATAGTCGTTCTCCTGAACCAGAATCTGCTTGGACAACGGTACGAGGTACTTCTTCACTTCACCGGTCTTGGAAGTAACGATGATTTCGCGATTACCGCGTTTCACCTTACCCATGGTAACCTCACCGTCGATTTCTGAAACCACAGCGGGATTAGACGGGTTACGTGCCTCGAACAACTCAGTGACACGGGGAAGACCACCCGTGATATCACCCGCTTTACCTACGGCACGCGGAATCTTCACGATAACTTCACCGGCCTTTACCTTCTGACCGTCTTCAACCACTACGTGGCCACCTACTGGCAAGTTGTATGTACGGATCAGTTCGCCGTCTTCTGTCATGATGTGTGCGGTAGGCACCTTCGTCTTATCCTTAGACTCAATGATGATGATTTCGCGCAAACCGGTAGATTCATCAGACTCTACCTTATAAGTCACGTTTTCAATAACACCTTCAAATTCAATCTTACCGGTAGCTTCGGTAATGATAACCGCGTTGAACGGGTCCCAACGGGCAATCATCTTGCCTTTCTCTACCATTTCACCATCGGCTGCATAGAGCGTAGAACCGTAGGGTACATTATGAGTGGAAAGCACAATACCCGTGTTGACATCCACGAAACGCACTTCGGCCAAACGGCCTACCACTACCTTTGCCGGTTCGCCTGCTTCGTCGATAACGTCTACCGTACGGAGTTCTTCGAATTCCAGACGGGCAGGATTCTTGGCCACGATGCTTGCGTTGGCAGCAATATTGGCTGCCGTACCACCGGCATGGAATGTACGCAGTGTCAACTGTGTACCCGGCTCACCGATAGACTGTGCAGCGATTACGCCGACTGCCTCGCCCTTCTGAACCATACGGCTGGAAGCCAGGTTACGTCCGTAACACTTGGCACAAACACCTTTCTTGGATTCGCAGGTCAATACAGAACGGATTTCAACGCTCTCGATTGGAGAGTCTTCAATGCGTTGTGCAATGTCCTCGGTAATTTCCTCACCGCCGGCCACAATCAGTTCGCCGGTTGTAGGATGAACAATATCATGTACGGATACACGACCCAGGATACGTTCATACAGAGTGGCAATGGTTTCATCATTGTTCTTCAGTGCCGTACAAACCAATCCGCGGAGCGTGCCGCAGTCTTCTTCATTAATAATCACATCATGCGATACGTCAACCAGACGACGGGTCAGGTATCCGGCATCGGCCGTCTTCAAAGCGGTATCGGCAAGACCCTTACGGGCACCGTGGGTAGAGATAAAGTACTCCAACACGGACAGACCTTCCTTAAAGTTAGAAAGAATCGGGTTTTCGATAATCTGACCGCCTTCGGCACCTGCTTTCTGGGGCTTCGCCATCAAACCACGCATACCGGAGAGCTGACGAATCTGTTCCTTAGAACCACGGGCACCGGAATCCAGCATCATGTATACAGAGTTGAAACCCTGGTCGTCGCTTGAAATGGTTTTCATCAGGATGTTGGACAACTCAGAGTTCACGTGCGTCCAGATATCGATTACCTGGTTGTAACGCTCGTTGTTCGTGATGAAACCCATGTTATAGTTATTGATTACCTGCTCTACTTCATCATAACCTTTCTGTACTAATGCTTCCTTCTCTTCCGGGATAATGATATCGCCCAAGTTGAACGACAAACCACCCTTGAAGGCCATGTAATAACCGAGGTTCTTGATTCCGTCGAGGAAGTCGGCTGCCTTGGCAACACCGCACACCTTGATTACGTGACTGATGATGTCTCGGAGTGACTTCTTGGAGATAATCGTATTGATATATCCTGCTTCTGCCGGAACAATTTCGTTGACAATGACACGGCCCACGGAGGTATCGTGCATCATCTTGTCCACAATGTTACCATTCTCGTCAACGTCTTTCACTATTACGCTTACCGGAGCATGGATGTCGCACTTACCTTCATTGTAGGCAATCAGCGCTTCCTCAGGACCGTAGAATGTCAGGCCTTCACCCTTGGCACCCTTGCGCAGCTTCGTAATATAGTACAGACCAAGTACCATATCCTGAGCAGGCACAGTGATAGGAGCACCGTTGGCAGGGTTCAATATATTGTGTGACTGGAGCATTAGCATCTGTGCTTCCAGAATCGCTTCGTTGCTCAACGGCAAGTGCACGGCCATCTGGTCACCGTCGAAGTCGGCATTGAACGCCGTACATGCCAACGGGTGCAGCTGGATTGCCTTACCTTCAATCATTTTAGGCTGGAATGCCTGGATACCCAGACGGTGAAGTGTCGGGGCACGGTTCAACAGCACCGGATGCCCCTTCATCACGTGTTCCAAAATATCCCAGATAACGGGTTCCTTGCGGTCTACAATCTTCTTGGCGCTCTTTACCGTCTTCACGATACCACGCTCAATGAGCTTACGAATGATGAACGGCTTGTAAAGCTCGGCTGCCATCAGTTTAGGGATACCGCATTCGCCCATCTTCAGCTCCGGACCTACAACGATTACAGAACGTGCGGAATAGTCGACACGCTTACCCAACAAGTTCTGACGGAAACGTCCTTGCTTACCCTTCAAACTGTCGGAAAGTGACTTCAACGGACGGTTAGCGTCGGTCTTCACTGCACTCGATTTACGGGAGTTATCAAACAGAGAGTCGACAGCTTCCTGCAACATACGTTTTTCATTACGCAAAATCACTTCAGGAGCCTTGATTTCAATCAATCTCTTCAGACGGTTGTTACGGATGATGACACGACGGTAAAGGTCATTCAAGTCAGAAGTTGCGAAACGGCCGCCATCCAATGGGACCAACGGACGAAGTTCGGGCGGAATAACCGGTACAATGCGTACAATCATCCACTCGGGCTTGTTGCGTCCGCGTGATGCACGGAACGACTCAACTACCTGAAGACGTTTCAGAGCTTCGGTCTTGCGTTGCTGTGAAGCATCGCTTCCGGCACGGTTACGCAGTTCGTAAGACAAAGAGTCAAGGTCGAGGCGTGACAGCAAATCGTAGATAGCTTCCGCGCCCATCTTGGCAATGAACTTATTGGGATCTGAATCTTCGAGGAACTGGTTGTCTTTCGGCAACTTTTCCAGCAAGTCCAGGTATTCTCCTTCTTCAAGCAAGTCATACTGTGCCACTTCATCGGACAGTACACCCGGCTGAATGACAACATAACGCTCGTAATAGATAATGGCATCCAGCTTCTTGGTGGGCAAGCCCAACAAGTAACCGATTTTGTTGGGAAGTGAACGGAAGTACCAGATGTGAGCCACGGGCACAACGAGCTGGATGTGTCCCATACGCTCACGGCGCACTTTCTTTTCAGTCACTTCCACACCACAACGGTCGCAGACGATGCCTTTGTAACGGATACGCTTGTACTTACCGCAATGGCACTCGTAATCCTTGATAGGACCAAAGATGCGCTCGCAGAACAATCCGTCGCGTTCGGGCTTATACGTACGATAGTTGATGGTTTCAGGCTTTAAAACTTCACCACTCGAATTCTCAAGGATTTCCTCAGGAGAAGCCAAACCGATAGAGATTTTCGAGAAATTACTCTTTATCTTGTTATCTTTTCTAAAAGCCATAAATTTATTTAATTGATAATTGACAATGGAAAATTGAAATTGAAAAACTGAAAACCGATAATTGAGAATGGTAACTTGCATTATCCACTCTCAATTATCAATTATCCATTATTCTAAGTTGATGCTCAAGCCCAAACCTCTCAACTCGTGCAGCAATACGTTCAGTGACTCGGGGATACCCGGAGCAGGCATCGGTTCACCCTTCACGATTGCTTCATAAGCCTTGGAACGTCCTACAACGTCATCAGACTTGATAGTCAGGATTTCCTGCAGAATGTGTGCGGCACCGAACGCTTCGAGTGCCCAAACTTCCATTTCTCCAAAACGCTGACCACCGAACTGTGCCTTACCACCCAACGGCTGTTGCGTAATGAGTGAGTACGGACCGATGGAACGTGCGTGCATCTTGTCTTCAACCATGTGACCGAGCTTCAGCATGTAAGTCACACCTACCGTAGCCTGCTGCTCGAATGCTTCACCGGTACCACCATCATACAGCGTTGTCTTGCCGTAGCGAGGCAAGCCGGCCTTATCGGTCCATTCGTTCAAATCGTCCAAAGATGCACCGTCAAAGATAGGAGTGGCAAACTTCACGCCCAGGTTTTTTCCGGCACGCCCGAGAACGGCCTCGAATATCTGACCGATGTTCATACGTGAAGGCACACCCAACGGATTCAGCACGATGTCTACCGGAGTACCGTCAGCAAGGAACGGCATGTCTTCCTGGCGTACCACACGGGAAACAATACCCTTGTTACCGTGACGACCGGCCATCTTGTCACCGACACCAATCTTACGTTTCTTGGCAATGTATACCTTGGCCATCTGAATGATACCTGCGGGCAACTCGTCACCGATAGTGATGGCGAACTTCTTGCGTTTCAGCTCGGCATCGAGTTCCTTGTACTTCTTGATGAAGTTCATCACCAATGCACGAATCAGTCCGTTGGTATGTTCATCCTTCGTCCAGTTGCTCAACTGAACAGCGGTGAAGTCCAAATCGCTGAAGTCGGAAGCAGAGAATCTGGCGCCTTTGGAAATAATGTCGGCACCCATGTAATCCTTCACACCTTCCGATGTATAATTTTCTGTAAGCTTCAACAGCTTGTTTATCAACACTTTCTTGAGGTCACCAATCTTAGCGTCGAACTCATCGTCAATCTTCGGTAACAGAGCCTTGTCGGCCAGCTTGGAGCTGCGGGTCTTGACAACACGGGAGAACAGACGCTTACCGATAACAACACCCTTCAAAGAAGGAGAGGCTTTCAAAGAAGCATCCTTCACATCACCGGCCTTGTCACCGAAGATGGCACGGAGCAGTTTCTCTTCCGGAGAAGGATCCGATTCACCCTTCGGAGTAATCTTACCGATAAGGATATCACCCGGTTCGATGCGGGCACCCACACGAACAATACCGTTTTCGTCAAGGTCTTTAGTCGCTTCCTCACTTACGTTAGGAATGTCAGAGGTCAACTCTTCCATACCACGCTTCGTTTCGCGAACTTCCAAAGAATATTCTTCTACGTGTACAGAGGTCAAAAGGTCCTCACGAACCACACGTTCATTCAGTACGATAGCATCCTCATAGTTATAGCCCTTCCACGGCATGTAAGCAACCAGCAGGTTCTTACCCAGTGCAAGTTCTCCGTCTTCGGTTGAATAACCTTCCGTCAGGATTTGACCTGCAGTCACGCGCTGACCCTTCTCGCAAATCGGACGGAGGTCAATCGTCATATTCTGGTTGGTACGGCGCCACTTCGGGATATTATATTCTTTCAATGCAGGCTCGAAGCTTACGAACTCTTCCTCCTCCGTACGGTCGTACAGAATACGGATAGTCGTTGCATCCACGAATTCAACCACACCGTCACCCTCGGCAGTAATCTGCGTACGAGAATCGCGTGCCAGCTGGCGTTCGATACCGGTACCTACAATCGGAGCTTCGCTCTTCAATAAAGGAACAGCCTGGCGCATCATGTTTGATCCCATCAATGCACGGTTGGCGTCATCATGCTCCAAGAACGGAATCAAAGAAGCCGCAATAGAAGCAATCTGCTGGGGAGATACGTCCATCAATTCCACCTCGGAAGGAGGAACCACCGGATAGTCGGCATCCTGACGGGATTTTACTTTATCACGTACAAAAGTACCGTCATCGTTCAAAGGAGCATTACCCTGAGCAATAATCTTGGCTTCCTCTTCTTCTGCGGTGAGGTAAACCAAACCTTCGTCAGAAAGATCAACCTTACCCTCTGCCACCTTGCGGTACGGAGTTTCAATGAAGCCAAGCTCGTTGATTTTCGCGAACACACAGAGTGAAGAAATCAAACCGATGTTCGGACCTTCAGGAGTCTCGATAGGACAAAGACGTCCGTAGTGAGTATAGTGTACGTCACGAACCTCGAAGCCTGCACGCTCGCGTGACAGACCGCCGGGACCCAGGGCAGACATACGGCGCTTGTGAGTAATCTCGGCCAGCGGGTTGGTCTGGTCCATGAACTGTGACAAAGCATTCGTTCCAAAGAATGAATTGATAACGGAAGAGATTGTCTTGGCGTTAATCAGGTCAATCGGAGTAAAGACTTCATTGTCACGGACGTTCATACGCTCGCGGATAGTACGCGACATACGTGCCAGACCGATGGCAAACTGATTGGACAACTGTTCGCCCACTGTACGCACACGACGGTTGCTCAAGTGGTCGATATCGTCCACATCCGCTTTCGAGTTAATCAACTCGATGAGATATTTGATAATTTCGATAATATCTTCCTTGGTAAGGACACGCACGTCCATATCGGTCGTCAAGTTCAACTTTCTGTTGATACGATAACGGCCTACATCACCCAGGTCATATCTCTTCTCTGAGAAGAACAGGTTATTGATAACCTCGCGTGCACTGGCATCATCGGCAGGGTCTGCATTACGCAACTGGCGGTAGATGTAGAGTACAGCTTCTTTTTCCGAGTTACTCGGATCCTTCTGCAGAGTATTATATATGATAGAATAGTCAGACTGGTTCGGTCCTTCCTTGTGTACGAGGATATTCTGAACGCCCGACTCTAATATAATGTCAACATGTTCCGGCTCGATTACAGTTTCACGGTCAATAACGACTTCGTTACGCTCGATGGAAACAACTTCACCGGTATCTTCGTCTACAAAATCCTCAATCCATGTTTTCAACACACGTGCGGCCAACTTACGTCCCACCATCTTCTTGAGGTTCGTCTTGTTCACCTTCACGTCTTCCGCCAAATTAAAAATCTCGAGAATGTCCTTGTCATTCTCAAATCCGATGGCTCTCAGCAAAGTGGTAACCGGCAATTTCTTCTTACGGTCAATGTACGCATACATGACGTTGTTGATGTCGGTGGCAAACTCAATCCACGAACCCTTGAACGGGATGATACGGGCTGAGTACAACTTGGTACCGTTGGCATGTACGCTCTGTCCGAAGAATACGCCCGGTGAACGGTGAAGCTGGGATACAACCACACGTTCCGCACCGTTGATGACGAATGTTGCCTTATCCGTCATGTAAGGAATAGGACCGAGGAACACGTCCTGAATGACCGTGTCAAAATCTTCGTGGTCGGGGTCGGTACAATATAATTTCAATTTTGCCTTCAAAGGCACGCTATATGTAAGCCCTCGCTCTATACATTCATCAATGGTATAGCGCGGCGGATCAATATAGTAGTCCAAAAACTCAAGAACAAAATTATTTCTTGTATCGGCAATGGGGAAGTTTTCAGCAAATACTTTATACAGTCCCTCGTTCTTACGTTTCTCGGGTGGGGTGTCCAGTTGTAGAAAGTCTTTGAATGACTTCAATTGTACTTCCAGAAAATCCGGATATTCAAGCGGATTCTTAGTCGAAGCAAAATTAACTCTTTGATTTACAGTATTTGAAGACATCTGTTAATGGATTTGTAGAACTTAATTTTAAATATATACACAAAAAGGTTAAGAACCCTTTTCACGAAGGGTTCCTAACCGAATTACCTGATTTACAGGCTAATGTTATTTAAGTTCAACTTCAGCTCCAGCTTCTTCCAATGTTTTCTTCAATGATTCTGCTTCGTCCTTAGCCAAACCTTCTTTTACTACGCTAGGAGCACCGTCTACCATGTCCTTAGCTTCCTTCAAGCCAAGACCGCAAGCTTCCTTAACGGCTTTAACTACCTGAAGTTTAGCTGAGCCAGCGCTCTTCAATACTACGTCGAAAGAAGTCTTTTCTTCTGCGGCAGCAGCACCACCGGCTGCAGGACCAGCAGCAACAGCTACAGCTGCAGCAGCAGGTTCAATACCATATTCTTCTTTAAGGATAGTTGCAAGTTCATTAACTTCTTTTACTGTCAAGTTAACTAATTGTTCTGCAAAAGCTTTCAAATCTGCCATTTTTGTATGATTTTTAATTGTTTAAATACTAAATAAATTGATATAATTCTTTTTCCGAAATTTACGCTTCGGGACGTTCACCAAGAGTCTTGAGAACTCCGTGGAGGGTGTTACCACCTGATTGCAGAGCAGAAATAACATTCTTGGCCGGTGACTGCAGCAATGCAACGATATCGGCAATAACTTCATTCTTACTCTTGATACTTACGAGAGCATCCAACTGGTCAGCACCAACATAGAAGCTTTCTTCTGCATATGCAGCCTTCAGTCCGGGAATACCGTTCTTAGCCTTATCTTTAATCAACTTGGCCGGAGCGTTAGCAACGTTGCTGAACATTACGGCAGTTGTACCTTTCAGAGAACCATAAAGCGGAGAAAAGTCTTCTTCCAGGCTCTCCAATGCCTTGTGAAGCAATGTATTCTTAACTACCATCAATTTGATGTCAGCCTTGAAACATTCTCTTCTCAACATGCTGGTTGTAGCAGCATTCATGGCAGTGGTATCCACCAAATAGAAGTGACCGTATTCCTTCACTGTAGCAGCAATCTGCTCAATAATCGTACTTTTATCTTCCTTTCTCATTATTACTCCGTTTTATTAGATTTCTTCTACTGTTTTCGGGTCAATCTTGATGCCCGCACTCATCGTGCTAGAAAGATAAATACTCTTAATATATGTACCCTTGGCTGCAGTCGGTTTCAATTTATTCAAAGTAGAGATGAATTCTTTCGCATTGTCGCGAATTTGCTCAGCGCTAAATGAAACTTTACCGATAGAAGTATGAACAATACCGCTCTTGTCAACCTTAAAGTCGATTTTGCCTTGTTTTACTTCTCTTACAGCTTTAGCAACATCCATAGTTACAGTGCCACTCTTGGGGTTAGGCATCAATCCACGAGGACCGAGCACACGACCGAGTGCACCAATCTTACCCATGATGGACGGCATAGTGATAATCACATCAATATCAGTCCATCCACCTTTGATCTTTTCAATATATTCGTCAAGACCAACATAGTCAGCTCCGGCTTCTTTTGCAGCAGCTTCAGCATCTGGTGTACAAAGCACCAAAACGCGTACAACCTTACCAGTACCGTGAGGAAGTGATACAACACCTCTCACCATCTGGTTGGCCTTACGCGGGTCAACGCCCAAACGTACGTCGATATCCAGAGAAGCGTCAAACTTGGTATAAGTGATTTCCTTTACCAACTGAGCAGCTTCCTTGAGAGAGTATGCTTTCCCTGCTTCAATTTTTTCTGCAGCCAACTTTTGATTTTTTGTCAGTTTACCCATTCTAATTGAAGTTTATTAATTATTAACCGGGAACTCCCCTTTTACAGCGATACCCATACTTCTAGCTGTACCGGCAACCATTTTCATGGCAGCTTCTACAGTGAAACAGTTCAAGTCAACCATTTTGTCCTGAGCAATCGTACGAACCTGTTCCCAAGTAATCTCGGCAACTTTCTTACGGTTAGGCTCAGCAGAACCACTCTTTTGCTTCGTCACTTCCAACAACTGGATAGCCACGGGAGGAGTCTTGATTACAAAATCGAAAGACTTGTCTGCGTAGTAAGTGATAATCACAGGAAGAATCTTTCCTGCTTTGTCTTGGGTTCTGGCGTTGAATTGCTTGCAAAACTCCATGATATTGATACCCTTGGAACCCAATGCAGGTCCTACTGGGGGTGATGGATTTGCAGCGCCTCCTTTAATCTGTAATTTGATTA
>OLZC01000443.1_pt1 | contig 14687 bp, 10 predicted proteins | sample 1644391 | NCBI WGS metagenome assembly OLZC01 (sample SAMEA103958140, study PRJEB25191) | human gut metagenome | biome: human-associated habitat [ENVO:00009003]; feature: intestine environment [ENVO:2100002]; material: feces | place: Germany | collected 2013/2015
CACTTATCCAAGATAGCTGGTATGGAATCTTGGATTACAATTAAGCTATTAATTTATTATAGAAACATTTTCTACTTTTTTCAAGACCTGTAAACATCTAAAAAGCAGAAAAAACCGGTGCTAAATTGCACCGGCTTTTATACCTTAAACCTTACATATTTACACTGCTGCACACAGCCTGATATCATGATGTCAGCCCCACGTCCAGACAGCGTCTGTATATCATAATTTAGAAATCTGTGAGGTTTGCAGCTCTCTTCTCAAGGAATGCTCCCATTCCCTCTTTCTTATCATTTGTGTCATTTACAACACCAAAGAGGTTTGCTTCCATCTCAACAGCGTTCTTGATATCCATATCATATCCGTTGTTGATAGCAGCCTTTGCAACTGCGATTGCGTAGCTTCCCTTAGAGATGATCTTAGCAGCCATAGCCTTAGCTGTTGGCATAAGCTCCTCTTTTGCTACTACCTTATTAACGAGACCGATGCGGTATGCTTCAGCAGCGTCTACATTGTCGCATGTGAAGATCATTTCCTTAGCACGTCCCATTCCTACTAAACGAGCAAGTCTCTGTGTACCGCCAAAGCCAGGGATGATTCCAAGTCCTGTCTCAGGCTGTCCGAAAATTGCGTTCTCAGAAGCGATTCTGATATCACATGCCATAGAAATCTCGCATCCTCCACCGAGTGCGAATCCATTGACAGCTGCGATTGTTACCTGACGCATATTCATGAGCTTGAAGAATGGCTCTGAAGCCTTGATTCCGAATGCTCTTGCCTGTGGTGCTGTGAAATTAACCATCTCTGAGATGTCTGCTCCTGCTACGAATGACTTGAACTCGTTGCCCTTCTTGTCAGGACCACCTGTAAGGATAAGCACCTTAACATCGTCTCTTGCCTCTATCTCTGTTAATGCTACATTTAACTCATCAAGAGTCTCACTGTTTAATGCATTAAGAGCAGCCGGTCTTGAGATTGCAAGTACTGCAATCTGATCTGCTACGTCAAGTGTTAAATTTTTGAACTCGCTCATTGTATAAATCCTCCTTAAAAAACCTATGTATAACCGACATTTCTGTCGTAATTTATAAAAAAATAGTAACACTTTGACAAATTTTTGTCAATGTCTGAATGACCTTTTTCAATAATATTTACCGTTTAATTTAATATACAAAATTTAAGGAGACAGCCTGCTTAATGCAAACTGCCTCCCGCCTTAGAAATAATATAATCAAATTATTTAATTAAATTAAATCAAAACTCAAATTACATAAGTCCATGTGCCCTGTTGTAAGCATTGCAGATCATATTTGAGTTCTTGATAAGGATATGCATAGCGATGAATGGTCCGATTCCACAGATAAGTGTACCAAATATGCACCACATCAAAACAGTGGTTCCATTCTCCTGAATGCCAAGTCCGTATCTGCCTGCATTATTTGCAAGTCTGTTGCCCAGCTTATAGTACCAGTACCATGCATAGATACCGCATGTAATCATTGAAAGCAGGATAAATGCTACGAGACCTGATGTATTCTCGCCATCTCCATCACATGCTATATTGACATCATGAGCCATCTTGTAGATGAAATAATATCCATAAATACCACATGTAATAATAGACAGGATGATGTATGAAGCAAGACCTCTGTCATCCTTTAACTTCTCTCCCCTGTATGGCGGAGGAGTCTGACCACCATTGTTCTGGTAGCCTGTATTGTACTGTCCGGCTCCGTTGTTCTGGTAGCCTGCGTTGTACTGTCCGGCTCCGTTATTCTGGTAGCCTCCATTGTACTGTCCACCTGCATTCTGCTGGTTTGCACTGTTTTCTGTGAAGGACTGCTTTACCTCATCAAATGCACTTCCAAGCTCCTGCTCTGCTGCATTGAAGGCCTCTCCTGCTTTGTTGACAAAATCCTGTGCCCTGGAAACATGTGCTCCACAGTATGGACAGAATTTTGTTGAATCAGGAATTTCTTTTCCACATTTCTCACAAAACATCTTCTTTCTCCTTTTTTATTTACTTTTTATTACACGAATGATACGAAACAGGATATTGTTTTCCGGCTCAAAGACCACGACATCATCTCCTGACCATATCAATCTGCATATATAAACAATAGCAAACATAATGATGATTGTAAATATAATTATTTTATAAATTTTAATATTTATTTTAGATTTACACAAAAGCACTATTACCGCAATAGGCACAAGCCAAAAAAGCGGATGGTATGCAAATGCCTTTGCTATATCAAGCTGTAAAAATGCCATCCATGCCCTCGACATGCCACAGCCTGCACATGATATTCCGGTGATGAACTTAATGGGGCATGTGATGCCTATCGACTCCATAGCTATGTAAAGTACCACTACGGCTGTGACAGCACATATGAGCTCTTTTCTTCCATTTTTTCTTTTATTTTTTCCTTTATTGTCCATACAAATGTTATCTCAAAAAGTATGCACTGTAAGGTGGCAGCTCAAGGCCACCGTTTAAAGTAACCTGCTCACCTGTAATCAGGTCTGTTGCATCACCCTTTCCCATATCAAAGCCTGCGAAAAATGGCTGGTCTGCAGCATTGATGCACACTAATACCCTTTCACCATCACATTCTCGACCAAAAACACACTGGCCGTTTGTGAGCACAACCGAATAGAAATTACCGTAACATAGTGCCTTTGACTGCTTCTTTGCCTCTGCGAGCTTTGAAATCCACTCAGTCAGTTCATTCCACTGTGGGGCTTCAAAGCATGCCCTCAGAGCCGGGTCACCGTCTTCTTTTTTTGCCTTCTCTCCCCACTCACTGCCATAGTATACGCAAGGGATGCCCGGCATACCAAATGCAAGTGCATAGATTAGTGGCAGATGCTTTTCATTGGTCAGTATGCTTGCCACTCTTGTCACATCATGATTGTCCACAAATGACAGGAGGTGCTTACCCTTGTAGAGAGTCCACTGCTCCGGTCCGAACTGTCTGAGAAGCGAATGATTTATCTCAAACATATTCATGGAATTAAAGCTTGAGTACAGACCCTTATAGCACTCATAGTTCGTTACCGAGTGAAGCATCGCATCATTCATAATCTGGTTGTAGTCACCATGCAGTGTCTCTCCCACCAGGAAGAAATCCGGCTTTAGTGAGTCGCAGAACTCCCTTAGTCTTCTGAGGAAATCATGGTCAAGGCAGTATGCCACATCAAGTCTCAGCCCATCTATATCAAACTCGTCTACCCAGCCCTTTATCGCTGAAAAGATATGCTGGATTACATCCTCATTTCTCAGATTAAGCTTGACCAGATCATAATTGCCTTCCCAGCCCTCGTACCACAATCCATCATTATAGTTTGAGTTGCCGTCAAAGGCTATACGGCCAAACCAGTTTACATATGGTGAGCTTTCTCTGTTTTTAAGCACATCCTGGAACGCCCAAAAACCTCTTCCCACATGATTGAACACACCATCCAGCACCACCCTTATGCCGTCCTTGTGCAGATTATCACAGACCTGTGCGAAGTCCTCGTTTGTGCCAAGCCTTGTGTCTATTTTTGTATAATCCCTTGTATTATATCCGTGTGTATCAGATTCAAACACCGGTGAAAAATATATTGCATCAGCCCCAAGCTTTTTGATATGAGGTATCCAGTCATTCACTTTTAAAATTCTGTGCTCCAAAACACCATCATTCTCAAATGGTGCCCCACAGAAACCTAACGGATAAATCTGATAAAATACACTTTCATATGCCCACATTATTTTGCCCTCCTTGATAGTTGTGTAGTGGTTTTGTACCTGTTATCTATTATACACAATTATGTACTTATATGCTACATTTTTTTGTTACTTTTTACCTACATTAAGTATTTTGTTACCTTGTATAATTAAATTTCTAATAGAAATTCCTGTAGACAACACATGCAATAACCACATGGATAAAGAAAATAAGCGGCATCCCCTTTACAAAATACCAATGCTTTGTCTTGTGCCTGAAGGCATACATCCCAGCCCAGGTACCGGCGCTTCCGCCCAGCAGGCTGAGCCCCAATAATGTCTTCTCAGGGATGCGCCATGCGTGTGCCTTGGCCTTACACTTGTCAATTCCCATCGCAGCAAAGCCTGCTATATTCATAAGAAGCAGATAAATCAGAAAAATTTTCATATAAATAATGCTCCATTCTATTACTCCGCATATAAATTTATAAATATATAAACATATCTGCATATATTAATAAGTCCACAAAAAATAATAGCCCAGCCTTTAAAGGCCGGGCCATAAATTAATTATTAATTCTTAGCTTTTTTAGAACCCTTAGCCGGTGCAGCCGCCTGCTTTTTGATGGCGCTCTTGCCCAGATAAAGCTTCATCACATACCACAGCTCTGTAGCGATGCAGATTGAAGAATATGTTCCGCAAAGCACACCTACCATGAGTGGTAATGAGAACTCTCTGATTGATGTATGACCAAAGATAAAGAGTAACAATACCATAACAAATGTAGTAAGCGAAGTATTGATGCTTCGTGAAAGTGTCTGTGTAAGGGACTCGTTTGCTATATCAGCAAGCTCATCTGCTGAGTACTTCTTGATACCGTGAAGGTTCTCACGGATACGGTCAAAGATAACGATTGTATCGTTGACTGAGTAACCTACGATTGTAAGTATACATGCGATAAACGTACTGCCGACTGAGATTCTGATAAGTGCATATGCTGTGACAACAACAAGCACATCATGTACCAGCGCAAGGATAGCACTTGAAGCAAATCTGATGTCCTTGAATCTGAACCAGATATATAACAGCATGAAAATACATGAAATAATAACTGCCTTTACAGCGTTTGCTCTCATCTCTCCACTGATTGTTGAGCTGATACTCTGAGTCTCTATAGTTGATGCATCAACATTGAAATCCTTCTCAAGAAGAGCTGCGAGATCCTGTCTCTCATCGAGTGAAAGTGTATGTGTCTTTAATGTGACATTATGGCTGCCCTGGACTGTAGTAACCTGCACTGCACTATTGCCAAGGAGTTTTGATACTGAAGGCACGATGTCCTTCTCAACCTCTGCGGCTGTATAATCCTTGCCAAAGTCTGCTGTGGTTGATGTACCACCTACGAACTCAAGGCTGTAGTTTAATGCATTGCCGCTTGTAGCACCGAAATAAATCATACCGCCGATACCTGCAAGTATAACTACACCTGAGATAACAAAGTATTTAACTCTGTTCTGTACAAATCTGATAACCTTTCTCTTCTTTGCCTTGCCGTAGAACTTCTCAGCTCTGACACCGACACCGTAAAATGCTCTTGTAAGGTATTTTGCAATAAAAAGAGCTGTAAACAGTGACAGAATAATTGAAATCATAAGTGTGTATGCAAAGCCCTTTACTGTACCTGAACCGAGCACCATAAGCACAAGTGCTGCGATAAAGGTTGTAATCTGTCCATCGAGGATGGCTGAAAGAGCCTTCTTGTAGCCCTCATTTACTGCAGCAAGCACTGATTTGCCACCTGCGATTTCCTCACGGATACGGGCAAATACGATAACGTTTGCATCTACTGCCATACCGATACCAAGGATGATACCCGCAATACCCGGCAGTGTAAGTGTAATCTCAAACCAGTAAATAAACAGTACTGTAAGCATTGAGTAGAGTGCAAGTCCGATAGATGCAACCACACCGAGTATACCATAGAGCACAATCATGAATATCATGATTAAGATAATTCCGATAATTGCAGCCTTTACTGCATTTGTGAGCGCTGATCCACCGAGCTGTGCGCCAACAACATTTGACTCTAACTCCTTGAGCTGGAGGTTGATGGCTCCGACACGGATAAATGTTGCAAGGCTTGTTGCCTCGTCGAAATCCTTCATTCCGTTGATTACACAGTTACCATCTGAGATAACGGCACTTACTGTAGGAACGCTGATGAAATGATCATCATAGTATATACCGATTGACTGTCCTGCATCCTTTGCCTTCTTTGTGGCATCTGCCCATGTGTCAATAGCCTCATCCTTGAGCTTTAATGAAACAACAGGCTCCTTGGTTGATGTAGATGATGACTGGTCATACTGGGCGCTTGCATCCTTTACATCGTTACCATCGAGGATGACTGAACCATTTGCCTTTAAGGTGTCAATATCATAGTTGAGCTTGTAGCCGCCCTCAACCGATGTGTCCTTTGTATAGTTGGCATTTCCGTCACTGTCATACTGGGCGATGAAGTACAGTGATCCCGGACTTCCAAGATCCTCGAGTACCTTGTTAGGGTCGTCAACACCCGGAATCTCTGCAGTGATACGGTCATCCCCGCTCTTGTATACAGAGTACTCTGTTGTGTAGCTCTCTGCACGCTCCTCGAGCTTTGCGATAGTATCATTTACGTCCTTGTCTGAAGGATTCTTGTCCTTGATATGATAGGTGATTGAAACACCACCTGAGAGATCGAGACCAAGCTTGATATTCTGATAATCCTTATCCTTGGTGCTCTCACCATTAGCAGTTGCCTCCTGCTTTTGCTTTGTGTCGGTGATTACTGTAGTGGAATACCAGCCCAGCAAGCCGATACAAATGACTGCCACAAGGATAATCACCCAACTCTTTCCTTTTTTCATTTTCTTATACCTTCCTGTCATTTTGCTACCATCCATATAGGTATACAGATGGCAAATATATTCGCACACGGGTCACAAATACCGCTATCCGTTTTCCGTGACAAATTCAAATTATTGTGCATCATCTGCCATATCAGCCTCTGCTGCCTTAATCATGATAGCGCACTCTATACGCTTCTTCTGCAGCTCGCAGCCTAAATCATAGGCATCAGTGATTGTGCCATGGAAGTTGTATGAGTTGGCGGCACAGCCACCGCTGCAATAGAATCTGGCAAAACAGTTGCGACATTTTTCCTTGGCATAAACATTACAGCACTTAAACTCATCCTGGATGTCAGTGGCCTTGATGCCATCCCAGACATTACCCATAAGGAAGTCCTCATTGCCCACAAACTGGTGGCATGGATATAAATCTCCCCATGGAGTCACTGCCAGGTACTCTGTTCCTGAGCCACAGCCGGAAAGACGCTTATATACACAAGGTCCTCCCTCTAAATCTATCATAAAATGGAAGAAATTGAAGCCGTTTCCTGCCTTGTTTCTCTTTACCATCTCTGCTGCAAGTCTGTCGTACTCATCAAAGAGCACAGGTAAATCAGAATCCTTAAGTGCATACTCATCTGTAGGCTGTGCCACTACAGGCTCAACCGAAATCTGCTTAAAACCTAAATCAGCCAGATGAAGCACATCCTTTGAAAAATCAGTATTGAAATGTGTGTATGTACCTCTCACATAGTACTTGTCCTGATGTCTGCTCTCTGCAAACTTCTGGAATTTCGGAACAATAAGGTCATAGCTGCCGGCACCCTTTCTGAAAGGCCTCATGCGGTCATGAACCTCCTTGCGTCCGTCTATACTAAGAACTACATTGTCCATCTCTTTGTTGGCGAACTCCATAATCTCGTCATTTAAGAGCACACCGTTTGTGGTGAGTGTGAACCTGAAATGCTTGTCATGAAGCTTCTCCTGCTCTCTTCCATATGCCACAAGCTGCTTCACCACATCCCAGTTCATGAGAGGCTCTCCTCCAAAGAAGTCTACCTCTAAGTTTCTTCTGTTGCCTGAATTGGCAATCAGGAAATCAAGTGCCTGTTTTCCTGTCTCGTAGCTCATGAGAGCTCGTCTGCCGTGATACTCGCCCTCCTCTGCAAAACAATATCTGCAGGCAAGGTTGCAGTCGTGCGCTATGTGAAGGCAAAGTGCCTTTACAACTGTCTGGCGCTTCTTGAAATCTATGATACGCTCTTTGTATGTATCTTCTGTGAAGAGCTCTTCATTATCCTTAAGCTCATTTACTTCCTGTATTGCTTCTTCTATCTCCGTCTGTGGATACCTGTCCACAAGCTTTTCAATAATCTCCTTAGCTGAGTTGTCCTCAAACAGCTCAATAACGTCATATGTGACATCATCCACCACATGGATTGCGCCACTGTTGACATCTAAGACAATATTATAGCCGTTGTTCTTGTACTGATGAACCACTACAATATTCCTCTCTTTCTATACACATTTTAAAATTACACTGCGAAAAGAGTGTGCACCTATCAGCGCACACTCTTTAAATCCGCTTCACCTATGACTATTTGTACTGCTCACAAGTCTGGTTTCCAACTGTACAAGATGTCTTGCAAGCTGACTGGCATGATGTCTGGCACTCGCCACATCCGCCCTTTTTAACTGTGTTCTGTAATTTTCTTGTATTTAATGTCTTTACGTGTTTCATTTTTATCTCCTTTTCATTTAACGATGTCTGATTGACACATCATATTTACTTTCAACATTATATCACAGCATTATCAATATGAAAAGTCCTTTTTTAGCGAAAAACAAGCGCTGAAAACATTACCAGAAGGAGTATTATCAAAAGCTCGAATATATTTTTTGATTCACCTATATCTATGACCACTGTTGCTATCACATACGTTATCCAGTATGCTACGACCGTCGCCCTGATAAAACGTCTGCGGTGAAAGCAGCATTTGAGCAAAAATCCGCACACAAGCCCCACCACTATATTGACCGCCATGGCAAGTGCAAACTTTATCCACTCCGCCATGTCGACAAAGCACTGTACTATAGAAAGTATGATAAGGCACAAAAGCGCCGTAAGATGCATGATACATATTGTTATCACAGGACCTTTGATTTTTCTCCACATAAAAACGCCCTCCACACATCATATATATGTGCAAAGGGCAGTAATTATTCATGTATGAAATTCATTCGTGATTACAGCTCACAGTTATTAACTGTTCTAGGGAATGGGATAACGTCACGGATATTGCCCATGCCGGTAAGATACATTACGCATCTCTCAAAGCCCAGTCCAAAGCCTGCGTGTCTTGCAGAGCCGTATTTTCTTAAGTCAAGGTAGAACTTGTAGTCATCCTCTGAAAGTCCAAGCTCATTTATTCTGGCAAGGAGCTTGTCGTAGTCATCCTCTCTCTGGCTTCCACCGATGATTTCTCCGATTCCCGGCACGAGACAGTCAACTGCTGCAACGGTCTTTCCGTCGTCATTCAGCTTCATGTAGAAGGCCTTGATCTCCTTCGGATAATCTGTGACAAATACAGGGCGCTTATAAATCTGCTCTGTAAGGTATCTCTCATGCTCAGTCTGCAAATCACAGCCCCATGATACCTTGTAATCAAACTTGTCATTGTGCTTTGAAAGGATATCTATAGCCTCTGTGTATGTCACACGGGCAAAATCATTTTCAACAACATTTCTTAATCTGTCAAGGAGTCCCTTGTCCACGAAATTGTTGAAAAATGCCATCTCCTCAGGTGCATTTTCAAGCACATAGTTGATAACATACTTGAGCATGCTCTCTGCAAGCATCATATCATCCTCAAGGTCTGCAAAAGCAATCTCAGGCTCAATCATCCAGAACTCTGCCGCATGACGTGTGGTGTTTGAATTCTCCGCACGGAAGGTAGGTCCGAAGGTGTAGATATTCTTGAATGCCATAGCATATGTCTCGCCGTTTAACTGTCCTGAAACAGTAAGGTTGGTAGGCTTATTAAAGAAATCCTTTGAGAAATCCACCTTTCCTTCCTCTGTCATAGGGAGATTGTTCAAATCAAGTGTGGTCACCTGGAACATCTCGCCTGCACCCTCGCAGTCACTTCCTGTGATAAGCGGTGTGTGCACATACACAAAATCCCTCTCCTGGAAGAATTTGTGAATAGCATATGCGCAGAGTGAGCGCACTCTGAAAACTGCCTCAAAAGTATTGGTACGAGGTCTTAAGTGTGAGATTGTACGAAGATACTCAAATGTATGTTTCTTCTTCTGCAGAGGATAATCCGGTGTGGATGCCCCCTCAACAGTCACCTCTGCGGCCTGAATCTCAAATGGCTGCTTTGCATCCGGAGTGAGCACAAGTGTACCCCTTACGATAATTGCAGCTCCGACATTGATCTTGCCAACCTCATCATAGTTGTCTAAGCCATTTCCGTATACAACCTGGATTGGCTCAAAAAATGTACCGTCGTTTACCACGATAAATCCAAAGTTCTTTGAATTACGATTGCTTCTGACCCATCCTCCGATAGTCACCTCTTTGTCAGCGAATTTGTCCTTGTTGCGGAAAATCTCGCGTATGTTTGTAAGTTCCATTATCTAATCCTCCATTTAAGCTGCCTGCGCATCACCACAGACAGCATATTTATCGTTATTATTCGGCATCCGCGCTGCCACTTGAAGTATCCGGCGCTGCACTGCCATCCTCAAATGTCACATTTGCTTTCTCTGTGACTGTATCGATAGCCTTGTTTACAAGGTACTGGTTCTTAAGGTATGTCTTTCCCTCATCCTTGTGTCCGCTTCCAAAATACTTGTATACCTCAGAAGCCTTACTGAACTGACCATTGCTGGCTGATACGATGTAATCCACATAGCTGTTGAAGGCATCATCATCCATCTTGATATTTTCCTTCTCAGCGATAAGCCCAAAGATGAACTCTGTCTTTATCTGGTCTGTCAGATTCTCCTTCCACTTCTCTGTGGCCTGATCCACTGTCATGTTGTAGTTGGACTTTAAATATTTCTTAAGTGTCTGTCCATCCTTGACATTTTCCTTGGTAAATGAAGCAATATACTCATTGAGTCTGGCCTGTAGATACTCATCAGGAATCTCGACTGTGCTGTTTTCAATCATGTAGCTCTTTATCTTGTCCACCTCAGCGCTGTAGAGCTGCTGCTTCAAATCTTTCTCAATCTGTGTGGTAAGCTGGGCATTAGTTGTCACCCCTGCCTTTCCAAACACTGTGTTGACCTGCTCGTCTGTCATATCAGCAAGTGCAACAGGATCTGCTGAGTAAATGCCCTTTACTGTATACTCAAATGTAACTGTCTGTCCGTTTAAGTCGTCATTGCCATAATCCTCAGGGAATGTCACGTCACCCTTAACCTTGTCACCCACCTTGGCTCCGATTATAGGCTTTGTAAATCCATCAATAAAGGATGAACCGCCGACCTGGCTGTTATTTGTCACATCAAGCATCACATCTGTAGCAGAACCACCATCAAATGCTTTGCCATCCTTATATCCTGTGTAATCAACCTTGACATAATCGCCATCTGCAACTGTATCACGATCTGTAACCTGCTTGTACGCATCTGCACCATATGACTGAAGCACATTGGTCAGATATGTCTGCTTTGCTGTATCGTTTATCTCATAATCGTTTGAGACTGTAATTGCAACACCTGAATAGTCTGCAAGCTTTGTAACCTGCTTTGCGTAGTCTATGTCAAACTGTCCGCTTCGCATCGTCTCGCTGCCGGCCTGGGTGCCTGCCTCTGTTGCGCTCTTTGAGCCACCCTTTTTGCTCTTGTTGCTTATCACAGCAACAAGCGCAATAATTACCACGATAAGTGCAATCACAATCACTGCTATGACTGCCTTCTTACCTGTATTCTTCTTCTCACTCATTGGAATCCTCCTGAAATCTGTAAGTTACATTATTTATATGTACAATGCCCTGCCACGGCAAAAACGCATTCGCAAAACACTATACCTATCTACAATATCACATATCAAGTTAAATTACAACGAGTGAAATTTTCTTTATCTTTGCAAACACCGGAGGAGTATGCATCCTAAGCCCTACTGTCACCCTGGCATTCTTTTGCAGCCTTACCGGCTTAAGCAGATGTGTCACAAACCTGACATCAGCCGGGAAAATGTCGCTTGTATATGTATGAACGCCGCTTTCATCCTCCACATCCATAAACAACTCGACCTCGACACCTGTTGTATTGGTTCCTCTATAGTCAACCGCTGCTATATACTCACCGGTATATTCAATATCCACCGTCTGGCTTATCGAATAGTCAAAATTGGCATCCGAAGAGATAAACACTCCATCCTTACCCAGTGTATACTGTCTTTCTTCGAGGCTTGTCTCAATCTGCCAATTATTAAATCCATCCTTAAATTCAGGATTTGAGATTAGATTTCCATGAATCATAAGAAGCTTCATGAAATCCTCCACCTCCGGTGTTTCTTCATACTCATAAAGTGATTCAATATACTTATCAAGCTCTTTAATCGGAGGATTTTTCGGATCAAAGTCCCTGATTGCATCCCAGCCCCGCAAAGCCCTGCCATGCTCGTCAAACATACCCATATTCTCAAACCAGGTTCCCATGCCTTTACCAGGCACACCGACAGGCTCCCAGTAGTATACACCGGTCTTTCCGGTATCCTTTGACACCTCTGCTGCTATCTGCATGATTATTTCAAGAGACTTCTTCTGCTCTGCGCTGCCTGCATCAAGGCCTGCAGTCTCCATGAGTTCCTTCGAGATATGATCTCCCTTGCAATGCCTCCACGGATGAGCTGTCTCCACAATATAAACCGGCAGATTATATAATTTTATGAGCCTGCTCATAGTATCCTTCAAATCCATGAAGGTACCATGCCAGAACGAATAAAAGGAAAGGCCAATCGCGTCAATCGGCAGCATGCCCGCATTAAACATAGAATCAAGCCAAGGCATAATACAGTTATATCTGCCTCCCTGATCCAGATGAATCATGACCTTTGTCTCCGGGAGCAGCTCCCTGACAGCTCTGATTCCCTCATTTACAAGCGCAGCCAGCTGCCTGTACTGTGGCACTGCACCATCCGGAAACAGCATACCACTCCTTATTTCATTGCCAATCTGAACCATATCCGGCGCACAATCCATGATTTTTAATCTGTATAGCACATCATATGTGTACTTGTGCACTGCCTCCTTCAGCTCATCAAAGCTCAAATTCTTCCACGCATCAGGCTTATTCTGCTGTCCCGGATCTGCCCAGTAATCCGAATAATGAAAATCAAGCAGAAAATGCATTTTGTATTTTTTAATGACATGAGCCATCTCGAGAACATATGTAAGACTGCAATACCCCTTAGACTCCGGCACCTTATCAGGCTCATTCCATATGCGCAGACGGACTGAATTTACATTATTCAGCTTTAAAAAATCAAATACCCTGCACACATGACCTTCCCTATCCATTATTTGTATATTATTGTCAACCATCATAGGAACGGATGAAATATCCACTCCCTTTAAGAAATTGCTATCCTTTTTCTGCTTGTGCTGCTGCTTAAGCTGATACATCTTTGTGTCAGCACTTACGAGATAATCGTCAAAGCTCTTACCACTGCCCGGCTTCGTATATATGATGCCGTGACTGATAAACAGGCTGTGCTGCTCCATGATATCATACACGCGCTTTATATACTTCTCAGCAGTGTCATGCCTGTCCCCGGGGATAAACACGATAAATTCATCTCCACCGAATCTATATACCATACTTCCTTCAGGCTTTTGCTCATCAAGCACCCTCGCCACAGTCTTTAAAAGCTCGTCACCGTACTTGTGTCCGTATGTATCATTTATGTCCTTAAAATCATCCACATCGAGAAATACTATGGTGCAGCCGACATTTTGGTCTTCAAGCTCAGCAAACATAGGAATGACCATCTCATTGCATGCCACACGATTGTATAGGCCTGTGAGCGCATCATGGTTGTAGAGATTCTTAAGCTCATTATTTGTATTCTCAAGTACCTTTTGCTTAAAAAGATTCTCAAGCTTCTTAAGAAGGGCAGACTGTATATCAAACTGCTCAGGATGGTCGTACAAAAATTCAGGATTCCTGAGTATTACATAGCCCACTATCTCGTCCCTGAAATGCAGCGAGTAATACATATAGCAGGTGTTTTTATCTACACTCTGCATGTACTGCATAAGGTCATTTACACTCTTAAACTCAAGCTTTCCATTGTCCTTGTCATCCGCATAGAGTACAACCTCGTCGTCAATATCATAGCCATGCTTCCTAAAGTGTGCATTGTTCCTTGCAGCTGCCAGATCAGAAACACCGACCACATACACTCCGTCACACTTCATGCTCTGTATATAGTCAGAGTATCTCTCAAACAAATCATAGTATTCATTGCACTCCTCGAGCTCTTTCTGGAGGATCATTACTGCGTCCTCCTCCTGCTCTTTTGCAACGGAGCCTTTGATAATATTCTTTATGTAATTACGATAATCCACTCTGCCGGTATTAGGGCATCCGCAGCTCTCAGCCGGGATAAACTCAGAATCAAGGTATTTATCAGAAGCATCGCCCGTGCCATTCCAAAGCGCCTTAAATATCTCAAGAACTTTTCTGCCTATATTGCCCCTGTTGTGCTCCACTGTTGTAATCTGTGGGTTAAAGTACGCAGCCTTATCCAGATTGTCAAAGCCTGTGACCTTAAAATCCTGTGGGACCTTGTATCCGAGAACCTCTGCTGTCGCACACAGTCCTGCTGCTATATTGTCATTTGCACATAAAAACACATCCGGTAACGGTTTTTTGTTCTCGTGCCAATCACTCATATACCTGACACCTGTCTGATAATCAAAATCACCAAACATGTACATATCAGCTGTAAGTGGTATGCCATAATCACTTAAAGCCTTCTTGAAGGCCTCAAAACGCATTCTGTTCTCATAATGATACGGCGGACCACCTGCAAACACAAAGCTTTTGCAGCCATGCTCATAGT
>OLZC01000445.1_pt1 | contig 14583 bp, 17 predicted proteins | sample 1644391 | NCBI WGS metagenome assembly OLZC01 (sample SAMEA103958140, study PRJEB25191) | human gut metagenome | biome: human-associated habitat [ENVO:00009003]; feature: intestine environment [ENVO:2100002]; material: feces | place: Germany | collected 2013/2015
GAAGATGTATGGCAGCCAGAGCACAACGATGAACGTTGTACAGTTCATTGATGACGTTAACCTCGGCACAAAGATTTCAGAAGATATGCTGGTGACGAAAACTATTGGTCAGTATGGCGTCGACAAGTCCGTTATCACCTCTAAGGACCAAATCGTCGGCAAGTATGCAACCGGCAATATCCGTCATGATACCAACCTGTACAGCGATATGTTCACGGATAACTGGAACGAGGTCGATGGCGCCATCAACACCCTGCTCAAGGAAGGCGATAAGCTGGTTACCCTGACGTTGGCATCCGGCGCGAAGTCCGTCGGCGGCTTGGTCAATCCCGGTGATTACGTTGATGTCCTGACTCAGAAGGCAAGTGCTGTGACCTACGACGAATGGGGTGGCTCCTCTGAAAGCGATAAGGTTGAAATGGAAATGACCCCGCTGCTGACCCACGTCCGCGTCTACAAGCTTCAGAACAATGCCCTGGAAGACATTTCTGAACTGACACGTAAGTATCACTCCCTGCAGGAAGCCAACGATGGCAGCGAAGAGAACTTTGATTCCTCCATGGTGCCTGCTTATGTGACACTCATTGTGAACAACGAACAGGCTGTGAAGCTGGCCAATCAGGAATATGATGGCACCGTCCATCTGGTACTGTATCCTGAAATTGAAGCAACCGAGGATGCCAAGGATACAAAGGATGCCGCTACCACCACAAAGAAGGATAAGCCTGCCGCTGATACCAACACTGCACAGGATGCGCCGCAGACGCCGGCAGAGGGTGAAGATGCTGCTCAGCAGGATGCCGCAGCATAAGAAAGAGGGCTTTTAAATGACACATGAGAAATATATGATTGCCGTTTGGGGCGCACCCGGAAGCGGCAAGACGACGTTGGCTGTTAACATGGCTTGCTGACTCAGGTTACATGACCTGCATTGTTTCCGGTACGGACCACGGCGAACTGCAGGCGTTCTTCGGAACGTCTATCCCTAAGGGGAAAGGTCTGTACGCTGCTATCAGTAACGGCCGCAACGTCAGAGAGTCCCTGACGCAAGCACGTCCGAACCTGTGTATTCTGGAACTGGATACGGGCGGAGACTCCTTCAACATTGCATCTATTACGCCGGACCAAGTGCAGCACATGCTGTCTGACCTGCGTGACCAGTTCAGTTATGTGGTTGTCGATTGCACGAGCCATAAGGAATCCACATTCACCGGCGTCGGTTTAGCAGAAGCTGATAAGGTCATCATTACCATCCCGCACCGCGTGTCCGCCGCGACGTGGCATATTTCGAACACCCAGATGATTGATGCTGTGGCACACAAAATCATCTATGTCGATGCGAATACTCGTGAGGGCGGATGCGACATGGACCAACTACTGTCCTCAATGGGCTTGCCTGACTGTGATTTCAAGCTGGGTTGTGTGGATGCAGCGTATCTCTGCGAAAATACTGGACGGCCAATCGTTACGACCAGCGGTCGCGCTGAGAAAAAGTACCGGGCAGCAGTTCTTCGCCTCGTTAAGTCTATTCTTGAGAAAGAAAAGGATAAACGAAGAAAAGACGAACCTGGCGATGAAAACGAGCCGCCGAAGAAAAAGAAAGGTTTCTTTGGATTTGGAGGAAAGGCCAAGAAGCAGAAGGAACCTGATACAGAGGCACAGGAAGAAGATGTTGGCCCCACCTTTTCATATGCTCATGAGAGTGAAAGGAAGATGCCCTTTGAGTGTGTTGGATTCCTATGACGAAATCATCGGCATGCGAATAGCCGCAAAGGTGGAAGAAGTCGGGGAAAATGTGGAATCACTTCAAAGTCTGCTTCAGGCAGAATACAAATTGCGGGACCAAATCACTGAGGAAGCTGTAGATGCCTTCGCGACTGAGTCACAGACAAAAATCGCCTTTGATAATGCCTCAACAGACGTCGAGAAATATCATGGACTGGCCCGTAGAGCAGTTCGTGCCGGGGCAGATGATGATGCGAGGATGTTCATTCGAAAGATGCTGGACGTCAAAGACTCTCTGCCGAGTAAGGAAGAAGCCTATCTGGAAGCAAAGGAAATCGCTGACCAGCTGAGAGAACTCGGCACAAAAGTTCATCGCGATATTAAAGCTTTGCAGCAAAAGAAAGCCGAGGTTCTTCGTGCGAATGGATATGAGCCGCAAATATCGGATATCACAGGGCAGACAACGGCAGGCTGCGAACAGGTAGACCCGGTTGAAGAGGAACTTCACCGCCTGAAGGTTGAAACCTTCGTCTATCAGAAGTAGAGCAACTTGACCATTGCGAAGCACAGACCGACGTATTTGCAGAGCCGCCCACAGTGTAAAAGAGCAATCGCCTCCTCTTTGCACTGGAACTTGCACACGTGCGAGTTCCAGTGCGACGTTCATAAAGTGAATCGCAGCTCTTTCTCATAAAGTGGATATCTCCATTGAGGGGGAGGCTATTCTGAGGAGCCTGGCGTACTTGCCCGTATGCCGGGCAAACAGGAAATTGCTTCATGTATGCTGTGAGGGGCTCTGCAAATACGCCGGGATTCCACCCAAAGTGTCCACCATAGCGATTGCACAGAAAGGGGAGTGGGAGCCAGCCCGCAGGCGGGCGTGGCTCGAATATAATGCCTAATATTCAAAATAAAAACAACGGCGGGTACAATCCGTTCTACGCACTGAACATGGCTCGGCAGGACAAAAATGCCAGAACTGACAGTACGGATAGCGGAAAGGTAAAAACGGAACCGCCCCGCGTTTCCTATAAATCGGTTCTGGAATATGTCCAGGACAAAATCTCAACAAACGAAGGGTATAACAGAATTTTAACTGAGTCGCTGGGCAGCGATGAAGCAAAGACAAGCGACCAGCTCAAATCTATTATTTATAGCTTACTGCAGCAATCCCATTTCGCATTGGATAACGCAACGGTAGACGAGTACAAGGTGCGGATTTACGAAGACATGACGGGTCTCGGTATTCTGACGCCGTACATAGAAGACCCGAATATCGAAGAAATCAACATCTTCGGTCCTGGCCCTCAGCAAATTGAAGTTGTGCCGACCGGACAAAAGGGACACATGCTGAATGAAGGCTTTCCGGATGCGGAAGCAGTCCTCAACATCGTTAAGCGTATGGTCCGTAAGGGCGGCATGGTTATCGACCAGTCGAATCCTCGCGTGGACTCCTATATGAACAACGGCACACGTATTTCCGCCATGATTCCACCGGTTGTCCGCGAGGATAAAGGCGCCGTGGCATCTATCCGTAAGCAGACAAAGGCAAATATCACAAGAGACGACCTTGTAAATGCCACGTCAGCCATGGATGAAGAGTTCGAATTTATCGAGCTCTGTACCAGAAACAAGGTATCCGGCGCCTTGGTTGGTGCAACCGGTTCCGGTAAAACCACCTTGCTGAACTACATCATGAGCGACTACGTAGAGAGCAATAAGGAAGCGGCACGTGTCTACATCATCGAGGAATCGCGTGAGTTGCAGCTGCCCTCGGATGCGAAAGTTATTTATACCGCCGTTTGCGGCGATGGAAAAAACGGCACGGAAGTTACGGCACCCGACCTGTTAAAATCGGCTCTGCGTTTCCACCCGACGTTTATTTCCTGCGCGGAAATGCGTGGCGAAGAAGCCATGAACGCCATGAACGCCGCACAGACTGGCCATATCGTCTGGTCTACCTTCCATGCAGATAACTGCGTGGAAGCATATCAGCGCCTGCTGACCATGTGTAAGATGTCAGGCACGGACCTATCCGAGCATTTGCTGATGCGGAATCTGGTCAGCGCTTTCCCTATCATTATCAGCACCCAGCAATTGAAAGATGGCACCCGAAAAATCACAGGTATCTATGAGGCCGAAGGCGTGGACAATGTTTCCGTCGTTGGCCATTATATTTACAAGATGCAAATTTCCAGCTACGAATATGCTCCCGATGGAACGGTAGCGCATGTTCACGGCATCCACGCCCGTGTTGGCAATATGTCGGATGCTATGGCACAGCGTATCTTTGATAACTGTGGTCAAAAGGAACTCGTCCAGAAATTCGCCCGTCCCGGCTGGGAGCCTGAATCGCTGGCAGCCATCAGAAAGAAGCTGAGCGGCGAGTCAGATGACGATGAAGGAACATCTGACATCAGCCATTACATTGAATTTTAATCCCATACAAAGGAGGCAAGACGTCCATGTTTTGTCCAAGATGTGGTCAACAGTTACCAGATAATGCTTCGTTCTGTTTCCAATGCGGACAGGCCATGTCTGGCGTAAATAACGCCCTCGGCGGTGGGGATGCGCAGGGGAATGTGCAGAACCAACCACAGGGGCAACCGCCAACTCAAAGAGGCCCGAACAGCATACCGGCGCAAACCCCTTGGGGCAGCATTTATCAAAACGGGGTGCTTTACCAACCGGTGTATCCCGTACCTCAGCCGGCACAGCCTCCGGCGGCTCCGCAGCAGCCGAAGAAAGAACAGGTGCCGGACCCGACCTTTTCGAAATTCATCGATAAGCCGGACCCGCCGCTGCCGTTCAGAATTCCCAAAATCATTCTTGGCTTTGTGGCGATTATGGCAGGCGTGTACCTTTTGCTGAATTGCAATGACATGGGCACCTTCCGCCTTATCGCGGGACATGCGAAAGATAACATTCCCGGTATGTCCTTGCTGTTGGTCGCTTGCCTGCTCATTGTAGCGGCACTGGCTGCCATGGGCTCCAAGAAGAGCAAGGGAGCAGCAGGGTTCAGTGCTGTGTGCTACTTCTTTGCAGCGGGTGTCTGCCTGACACGGCCGGACGATTTCCGCTATTTCACAATCTACGGCATCACATGTATGGTGTTCGCTTTGGTCAGCCTTATCTCGGCGGCTGGCGGCGTCAACATACATCTGGACGATTAGAACTAAGCGATAGGAGGTATCTCATTTGGAACAACAAATCCTATGGGCCATATTCTTCATGCTGGCAGCTATCATCCTGATTAACTCAGGGTTTGATAAAGAGTACCGGATGAAGAAGATTCGGAAGGCCAGACTTCAGGAACAGCGTGAGCAAATTCTTGGGCGAAAGACCGGCCGTATCGAAAAGTACATCACCAGCGAGCGCAATCTGGTCAACGCCACAAATACAGACAGGAAGACCTACATTGCCTTAATGTTAGCCAGCGTCTTCGGTGGCTGGCTTTTCGGAAAGCTTGTCTTCGTAGATTCTATGGTTTCTCTGTGTTTGGCAGGTGTTTGCATCATTCTGCCGCATGTGTTTTTGCTTATAAAAAGAAACAAGGACCGCAGAGAACTGGCGGAGAACCTTGAGTCTGCCATGCGCATTATCACGCATGAGTATATCAGCACACTGGACATCCAGAAAGCCGTTGAGAATACGGTAGACATCATTGACCATGATAAGCCGTTCCGCGAGTTCCTCGTGGATTGCAAGTTGGTTTCGGCCAATATGGAACGTAACCTGCGCCGGCTGGAAACAAAAGAGAACAACAGATTCTTCAGTCGTTGGATTGACCAGCTTATATTGGTACAGTCCGACCGTGCTCAAATTGTGAATCTGATGCCTATCCTCGACGACATGAACGATGCAAAAACTGCACAGCGGCAGAACGACACAAAAGTTGCAGGCGCGTGGAGAGATTACTTTACGCTGCTATTCATCATTCTGCTGTCCCCGCTGCTTATTCGCTTCATCCAGTACGAGTGGTACAGCTACCTGATTACGACATTTATAGGGCGGGGCCTCATTATTGCCATGCTGGCATGTCTGGTGTGGGCTACCGGCCGCGCTCTGAAAATCAATAAGCCTATCACTGGTTAAGGGGAAGGGGAGAACAACAGTGATTCTTGTTACATACTGCATCATCTTCTTCTGCCTGTATATCGGACTACTGTACCCGTGCTTGGCCATTCTTGGCTATGACGTATACGCAAAAAAGAGCAAGACGCTGACCACTATCATCAGATGGCGCCGCCGCTCGAAAGATATCTGGCAGAACCGTTACCTCAATAACATTCTGCAAATCGTTGCTCCGCTCATTCCGTTGTCTGAGTCTTCCGAAAAGAAGATGAATGACAACTTGAAGAGAGCGGACATTCCTTATAACGCAAAAGAATACTACGCCAAGGCGATTCTGAGTGCCTGCCTCGGCATTCTCGTTACAGTGTTTGCCACGACGCTGAATTCTACGATACTCGTCATCGGCGGTATCCTGATGACGATTTACCTGTTCTTCAAGAACTACGATGAAGTAAACGACATCTTGCAGAACAAAGCAAAACTCTTGGAAGACGAAATTCCAACGTTCGTTCGCTCGATTGAGTCTGGACTTCATACAGACAGAGATATTATCAGAGGCTTTGAGCGTTACAAGAAAATTGCATCCCCAGCGATGGCATCTGAACTCGATATTGTCATCGCCGATATGCAGGCTTCCAGCGTAGCACAAGGTCTTATGCGCTTTGATAACCGGCTGAACAGCCCGGAAATCTCCAGACTGTGCGCGGCTCTCATTGAGGTTGACCGAGGCATTGATAACTCCCTGACACTACAGTATCTGGCACAGGATATGACGACGATGCATCGGCAGATTATCCAGAGAGAGCTGGATAAACGCCCTGGGCAAATGAAGAGAGCAATCCTGCCGGCCGGCATCATTCTGGTCGTCATGATGTTCTATATCCTCATCGAAGCTGTTATCCGGTCCGCCGCGACCCTCTTGTAAACGCGGCATCGACACTTTGTTTCTTTATCGGGTCAGGCGCCACTGGACCCGTTAAAGGATAGTTGAGGCTGCCTGCATTTAGTCGAGGCAGCAAGGAATCTACAGATTCTCAAGAAAGGAGGACTCATCCAATGAAGGACAAGCTGATTGCCGCCTCTACGAAGGTGGAACTGAACGCGAAAGATAAGCTGGAGCAGTTCGTCAAGGATGTCGAGGGCTCTGACACCACCGAAAAAATCGGCATGGTCGTTATCGCCGTTGTCGTCGTCGGACTGCTGGCGGTTGCTGTCAATACAGCAATGCCTAAGCTGTTCGGAGACATCATGAAAACTGCTACGGAGAAACTGAACGCCATTTTCAACTAACCCGCATCATCGCAATGCGCGTACGGCAGTAGATTCTGTCTACGTTCACGAGCCATAACGGCTTGGACAAAGCAGGGGAAGGGAAGCCTTTCCCTTCCCCTTGCTTCTTTTTCAACTGCACGAAACTAAATCGGAAATTGGTCTATACAGGCCGCACTGAATTCGGAAATTCTGCTGGGTAAAACCCGGCTTACGATAACGATATGATGCTTCTTGAAAGCGAGCAAAACAAAAAATGGAGGTATCTCGCAATGCTTTACAAATGGAAAAAGAAATTGCGCAAATTTCATCAGGATACAGATGGCAGCGAGGTCATTGAAATGGTCTGGACGACAATGATGCTTGTCTGTTTCATCATGATTGGACTTATGCTTTTGACCTATGTGATGCAGCTGACAATAGTAAATACTGCAACCAAGAAGGTTGTGCGTGAAATTGAGGTCACTGGTCAGGCTACGCAATCAACGATGAATGCCCGTTTCAACGAAATGCTCGGAAGCAGTGACCAGCTGATAGATAGAAGCGTTTCTATCTCAAACGTGTCCTATGTGGACGGAGCAAATAAAATCCAGCTTAAACGGACGTTCATGGTAACCGGAAAATGTACCTATACGGTCGACCTCGTAAATCCGGGGAATATCACAGGTTGGCAGATACCAATGCCTATCGTATCAAGAGTGTCAGGGATGTCCGAAGTCTATTGGCCAAACACGTAATAGGGAGGGATATGTGTGACACGAAACAAATGGAGCAGATACCCTTCTATCAAGAATATCAAGCATGCCATAGAAAATAAGAGCGGCAGCGAAGTCATTGAAATGGTGTACTCTACAATGGCGCTGATGATGCTTATTCTGTCAACGATGCTCATTATAGGCTACGCAATTCAAGTCAACCAGGTTTCCTATGCAGGAAAGCGTGTGGCTCGTTATATTGAGGTTGCAGGGCAAGCAGACCAAACGGACATGGACACACTGCTCAATGAGCTTCTGCCAAATAAAAACTATCTCGGAGCAACAGTTTCAGTTACAGCAGATAACTGGCAAAACGTAGCTTCCCGCAAAATCCAGCTGCGCGAGAATTTCACAGTCCACATTTCAGCTTCGTATCCGCTTACATTGGCTAATCCGGGAGACGGGTCTGCTTATACTTTTACACTGGGAATTCCCATAAACGTCTATATAACGGGGCAATCCGAAGTCTATTGGAAGTAATTGAGGAGTGAAACGAGTGAAGATAAAGCTGAAAAGGCGGCGCGGCGCTACCGTCATAACGATGCTCGGCATAGCCTTTCTTATCCTGCTGTTTGGTTTATTCTTTTTGGAACTTCAAACCCTCTACGACTACCAATATGCAATTGAAGTAAGAGGACAGAGAGCGGTCAATGCTGTTGTCGAATATTCCATGGATGACCGGCTCCGCGCAGACGGCTATAACCTATTCAATAAAGCGGTGGCAGCCGGAAACTATAAGGAGTTTTTGGACAATGACCTGAATGTAGACTCATCGGGCAACTGCAAAAGCAGTGCGGGAAACATCCTGTATACAGTAACATATGGCACCCCGAATTATTCAAAGCCAATTAGGGTGGGAGATTCTGTTGGGTATAATTGGATGGAAATTGATGTAACAGTATCAATGCCATCCAGTATAGGAAAATTCTTCGGACATCCAACGTTTTCCTGGACAACACATTTCAAATCGGAAAACTTCCGCACAGATGATAATGAAAGGGCGAGCTTTGATTTTGAAAGACTGGACTAAAACCATCGTTTGGGGAGGCATTTTAACCGCATGCATCATTGCTTTTATATGGGACATCACCTACAACAACGGTGCTTATACAACACGCTGTATCGACTATATTGTGAATCTCGTCAGTAACCTGGCGAAGTTTATGGACCGCTGGGCAAAGCAGCTATTTGGCAGCTATCGCTACCAATTTTAACAGCCTCTTAAACCTGCGCTCAAAACAACTCAACCCAATTGAGGGTTAAGAAAACGAAATGAGGAATTGATGTGTTCAAACTTAATGACATGATTCCGGCAACGCCGGAATCCTCTTCTGGAGCAACTACTTTAACCCCGGGAAAAGCGAGGGTCGTATACATCCATCCGCTGGGCCGCTTCTATGTGGTTCGCTTTGATTTTCCACACGGCAATTATTGCGAGAGTCGCTGGTTCACACCTTACGAATATGAAGAGGGCGCCGACATGGGGCTGTTCCAAAGAACTCGGCGTCCGAGTGATTCCTTCCGACCGAAGGGCTTCGTTATGGGCCCGCTGGACCAAGACGGCTACCCGATGCAAAAGGAATTGGATGAATTCGACCCTGCCATGATTTGAGCATGCGAACTTTCTTCATCGTTTGCTGTTATATTCTTGCTTTCTTCTTTGGTGGATTCGTAGGGAGCAGGGTATTCAGCAGCATTGTCCACAGGGTGAAAGGGGAGCACGAGGATAACAGGCACGAATGCTGTGGCATCTGTGGGCATCAGCTCGCCCGGATGGACATGTTCCCCGTACTTGGGTTTCTCATGAGAAAGGGGCGCTGCCGCTATTGCGGCGCCCCGATTCCCGGGGACTCCCTGGCGTCAGAAGTTATCTTTGGCATGGCAGGAATTGTTGTAGTGCAAGGTATCACAGCAGCGGCAATTCCGACTTTGTATCGTGCAACTCTTTTTCTGATTGGTGCCGGCAGTATTGCGGGATACATAGCGATTTTAGTCAGCAAAGAAAAGTATCGAGCAAAGCACAAATAGGAAAGCATCGCTCAGTTCTGAGGATTTTACTCGAAAACGAATATATCCATGCTTTCGAATTAGTTCCTCAGAACTGACCGGACATTAAAGAAGGGAGGACAGGTTTTGATGATGGAAATAGTCGGTGACGACAAAGAGGTAGCGTTCAAATGTATGGCCACGAATTGTCACTGCCACATAAGCTCGGTCGTGATGAAGGTAAATGGCAAAGAACTGCTGGTCGAAAGCACCTGTACGGCAGGACACATCAATATCTTCAAGTACAAAGAGGAAGGACGCGAGAAGCCTCTGCCGAAGAACATCAATATGACGATTCGGACAAAGGTATCTGGCGTGACGTTCAAAAATGCAGACGGCGTTTCACGGCAGGAGCTACTTAAACGTCTACGCCCGGGTGATGAACTCGAAATCATCAAAGGCACGCTGGACAACCAGCAGGTCTATCAGGTGCGGCACGCCATCGGGGTTATCGGTACGCTGAAAAGTGATACCATCCGCAGCATTGATACCGAGAACGGGAAGAAAGAACTCTACGCAAAGGTAGTTCAAATCACGGGCGGCAAGGGAGAGAAATCCACCTTTGGCTGCAACATCGAGCTCTTTACCAGACCGGCCAAGAGCCTTGTGTATATGGACCCTGACGGGAAGAACATCTACCATAAGAACCCGCACTGCTCAGGGATGCAGGACGCAACAGCAGTTACGCTGGAATACGCCAAAGAGGAACTCAGAGCAAGACCGTGTAAGAAATGCGCCGGCGATGCAGCCGGTGCATCAAATAATTGACGAGATAAAGGAGACGAAGAACAATGCCTTCCATCAGACAAAATCCTGAACAGCAGAAAGCGCTGGAAGATATCACTACTGCGCTGGCAGAACTGAAAAGCATGAACATTCTGTCCGACGGGGAATGGGCAAACAGCGTGACACTGTCCTTCAGCAACGGCGGCACAGGGCGTGGGAGCACGCTGAAAGTTCAAATTGACGCCAACGCCAAAGAGGACGAAAAGGACATCGCAGCTATTCTGAGGGTCCTGCAGGGCAGACGTGCCCGCATCGCAAAGGATGCCCTGGCACGCGCAGAGAAATTCGACATCAGGCTGGATGAAGAGGAAGAAGCTACCCTGCGTGGAGAACTGCCCCAGAAAAAGAGCCGTAAGAAGAATGCTTCGGAAGCACCGGATGCCACTGCAGTAGCTTCTGAGCAGACAAATACCAATGAAGAAACCACCGAACAGAGCCATGCTGGATTCACCGGCGTCGGGGAGAATGCAACACAGGAAGAAGTTCCTCAGAATGGACCCGTACAGGCGCCGGCTGCTCAGGCAGAGGCGTTTGACGCGGATGCGTTTGCCTCCGATGATGACCATGCCGCCTCTGAGGGAGACGAGGATGCAGAACTCGAAAAAGCTCTCGGGCAGTTCGGCAGCATCTGAGGTGTGAATTATGGATACTCTCACATCGGTTGACCCGACAACTGCAGCAACGGCTATTGGGACAACGATTCAGATTCTCATTCTGAATAACTGGTCTTTTGTCGTAGCTGCGCTTGTTGCGGTGGCAGCCATCAAGCTGTTCAAAGCAGGTGTTCAACTGGTACTTACCATCATCGTTGCTGGAATTGCACTCTCAGTTCTGACAAACATGGGACTAATTCCGCCCATCAATGAAATCCTCGCACAACTGGGCAACATCGGGAAGTAAACCGACGGAACTATTGCGAAACTGTATGCGTACATGCGTGTGTGCGGTGGCTGAAAGAGGACAGCCAGAAGAAGGGACAGGCCATTTTTCAAAAATTTCTCGACAGAAGCCCAAAATGACCCGATGCGCCTTGCACGCATTATTCCAGATATGGTATAATCTGCTCGTAAGGCGGACAACAGATAGAAAATCTTGAACAAATGGGCTTCGAGGAATAGTGCAAACGAAGCAAATTTCAAGAAATCTACTCACTTTTGCAGACGATTATATGCAAAAAAATCTTATAGAGAGGTGTAGAAAGTATGAAGAATAAAAAGAAAGTCATTTCCATGCTGCTGGGCATGGCACTGACTGTGGCTGTACTGGGTGGTATCTTTGCTACTCCCCGGTTCACGGATGTACCTTCCAACCATTGGGCCGCAGCGTCCATCACAAAGATGGCACAGGGCGGCTTGATTTCCGGCTATGGAAACAATAAGTTTGGCCCCAACGATAAGTTCAACATCGACCAGATGGCGACCATTATCGCACGTGCCAAAGGCCAGCCTACCACCGCACAGGGCGGCTATTGGGCATACAGCGCCGTCGATTACTGTGTGAATGAACTCAAGTGCCTGCCTTCTCAGGGAGCCATCTCCGCCGCCAACTACAGCAAGGTGTGCAGCCGCGAACTGGCTTACTACATGCTGGTAACAGGTTTGGGCAAGGGCCCCGATGGCGATGCCTTGAACGCTCCTTGGGTCACCGCCGCGAGCATCCCCGACTATGCTGATATCGACGGGGCTTATCAGGATGCTGTTGTCACGGCATACCAGCTCGGTCTGACCGTTGGTACTGACTCCAAGATGACCTTTGCTCCTAAGGCAAATCTGAACCGCGCTCAGGCTGCTACCATGTTCGTTCGTGCCGGCTGGACCAAGGCTGCCACTATCGCAACTGAAGTTACCACAGGACTGACGAATGATGAGCTTTTTGGTAAAATCAAGGAAATGGGCGTTTGGACCGAAGGTAAGGATGAAATGGGACTGCCCATCCTGACAGCAAAAGACTCTAAGTATGGCGGCATTACAGTTGTAAACGATGGCACCTGCTTGGAGATTACTATGCCTGAGTGGAATGATTCGGCATGGGGAACCATTGGTTCTGCTGGCCTGTATGATAGCAAGACTGGTAAGATGCTGTATTCTACCGGTTTTGGCTACGATGCCCGTATGTTGGTAAAGCAGATTATCCAGATGGCCTATCCCAATGCAAAAGATGCTGCAGTTGCCGGTTATAAGAGCGCATTCATGCAGGAAGTTTGGCAGTCCAGCAACTCCTATCCTGCATTCTTTGACTGGATTGATGGACGAGCTTTCCTGGCTGGATACAGCCAGGCATCTCACCAGTTCGCTGTGTCTATTTATGAACTCAACGATAAGGTGTCCTATAACCAGTTTAAGTCTACTGGCGTGACTTCTACAAAGTCTCAGTATGCCACAAAAACGGGTAGCTGGGACAATGCAACGAAGGCATATGAATTGACCAAGTGGTAATTTAACCAATTCAACAACTGTCCAATATAAGGCAGGTAGTGAAGGGAAAGAAGCCCTTTGCTACCTGCCTCTTTATATCATTGCGAGATGCAGAAAGGAAACGAAATGAAAAACATATCAGACACTGTCAAGCAGATGTGGCATCGCTTTACATGCCTCTTTTTAGCTATGGTCACAGTCTTGACACTCTGCCCGGTGACGGCCTTTGCTGCCACAACTTCTTCGGGGGATGGAAGTCAAGACACATCCAACCGCAGCCTTGGGTATCTGAACTTTGAAGCGACCATAACCAACGGAGACGGGAAGACGCAGCCGGAAAAGAAGACCGGAAGTTTCTTCGCGGTTATTATGGTGGACCAGAATGAAAAAATCATTCAGAGCGAAAGTGCAAAGAGCATTACGTTCAACGCCAGCTATAATAGCGCAGAAACAGGAACCCCATCGAAAGACTATGAAGTAAGAATTCTGTACACAACGCAGGAGTCGAAAAAAGATAACCCTACAGGAAAACTGGGGGCCGGCATTGGCTCTGCGACAGGGAAACTTAATATAAACCAGGAAGCAGCAGAAACCGTCTACTATGTTACGGCTCTGGTGGTTCACTCACAGACGGGTGAGATTGTAAAACGCACCATGATAAGCGTGACGACTCAGCGCCTGCATAAGCGTTTGAGCGACATCTATTACTCCCGTGTGGGTATGCAGGTTCGCGTCATCGACGATATCCCGTTTGGGCAGTATGACTATAGCGCAAACCAGGCGACTAAGGTCAAGAATACAACAGGTGTAGCTAAGACGTCCTCTGGTACTTATACCGGCATCGACGGAAATTCTTACGAGAATGCTTATTGCGATATCCGCCTTTCTAACGAAGGTACGGGAGCATCTGTTGTTGCAGCAAATACCGATGATATCCAGAACGTCATCAAGAAGATGGTCAAGGGAACCCTCATGCAGAACGGCGCCTCCAACAGCTTCAACGCAGCCAAGGGTTATTTCGAGGCCAAGGGCCCCGCTTATGTCCAGTGCCACGGTGTAAAGGATAAAGGAGAGCCCGTCTACAACCTGCAGTATTATCATGCCACTGATACGAGCGGCATCAACAGCTACGCAGGATGGGGTCAAAACACCAAAATCAAGGACTGGGAAGGTAACCTGCGTTACCTGTCTCTGGTCATTCCTCTGTCTATGACCGGCGTAGTGACCGTCAACTACTATGACGAGGATAACCCGACCAAGAAGATTCGCGAGTCCTACACTACCACCACAAAGGAATTCCAGAAGGCTATCTCCGATAAGAACTCTATGGAAACCTTCATCATGGAAACCAGTGCTGCTTTCACTAACCAGTATATCGAAGCTATGGGCGGCTGGCACGTTGTGCTGAGCAATGAAAACGTGCTGCAGGACTACAATTCCTATCGGCAGGCCATTTCCGCGACGCCTCTCTACAACAAGGATACCAAGACGTGGACCATGCAGTCCTCTGACGC